>Ga0134123_10000980_pt1 | contig 18761 bp, 14 predicted proteins | sample KB303_FD_96460 | JGI IMG/M metagenome (GOLD analysis project Ga0134123, IMG submission 96460) | Terrestrial soil microbial communities without Nitrogen fertilizer from Kellogg Biological Station, Michigan, USA - KB3-0-3 | ecosystem: Environmental > Terrestrial > Soil > Unclassified ...
CGAGACGACCGAGCCGGCGCTGACGCGCGTCGTCGACGTCCGCACCGGTCAGCCGCTCTCGATGCGCGACATCCGCGAAACGGTCCTGCACCTGTTCGCGATGAGCCGGTTCGACGACGTGCGGGTGGATGCGACGCGGGAGGGCGGCGGCATCAGCCTGCGGTTCGACATGATCGGCGCGCGGCCGGTGGATGACATCCGGTTCACGGGCGTGAAGGCGCCGGGCATCGACGAAGGGCAGCTCCGCAAGGCCGTGACCGAGCGCGCGGGTCCGTCGCCGCCGGTGACGCGGATCGAGGAGCTCTCACGCGTCGTCGAAACGGCGCTGCGGACGGACGGATATCTCAAGGCGCGCGTGACGGCGCGGAACGAACCGCACGGCACCGGGCACACGGCGCTCGTGTTCGACGTGCAGCCCGGCATGCGGGCGGCGATCGGCACAATCACCGTCAACGGGCCCGAAGGCTCGCGGGGCGAGTTTCTCGCCCAGCTGAAGATCACGAGCGGCATGCCGTTCGAGCGCGACGCGCTGCAGGCCCGCGTCGACAAGTACCTCGCCAGCCGCCGCGGACAGGGTTATTACGAGGCGAAGGTGGACATCCTCGAAGCCCCCGCCGGGAACGAACAGGTCGATCTGACGTTCACCGTCAATCCCGGCCGCCACGTCCGCGTCGTCTTTGCGGGAGATTCGTTTTCCGGCGAGAAGAAGGAGCTCGTGCCGGTCGAGCGCGAAGGTTCGGTCGACGAGGACCTGCTCGAGGATTCGACCGCGCGCATCGAAGACGCGCTCAAGTCGCAGGGCTACAAGGACGCGATGGCGCCGCACGAGCGCACCGAAGCCGACGGCGAGCTGATTGTCACGTTCCGCGTCAGCCGCGGGCAGCAGTACCGCGTCGCCCGCGTCACGATCGAGGGCAACACGTCGGTGCCGATCGCCGATCTTCAACCGGTGCTCCGGGTCCGCGAAGGCGCGTCGTTCTCGCAGGCGGCGCTCGACGCCGAGGCGGCGGCCATCGAGGACGTCTATCGCCGGGCGGGGTTCAGGGGAGCGAAGGCGGACATCATGGTCACGCCGGAACCGGCGTCGAGCGGGCAGATCCCGGTCGTCGTCGCCATCAACGTCCGCGAAGGCGTGCGGACGGTGGTGAAGTCGGTGAAGGTCACGGGCAACATGGCGTTCCTCGAGGGGATGCTGCTCGACAGCCTGCGCCTCCAGGCGGGCCGGCCGTTCGTCATCGCGAGCGTCGCCGCCGACCGCGATGCGATTCTCGTGAAGTATCTGAACAGCGGCTACGAGAACGCGACGGTCGAAGCGAGGCCCGAGCTCAATCGCGAAGCGACGGAAGCCAACATCGTCTATGCGGTCCGTGAAGGCCCGCAGGTGCTCGTCGACCACGTGCTCATCGTCGGGCCCGATCGGACCGATCCGAAGATCGTCGAGAAGGAGCTGCGGCTGCACGCCGGCGACCCGCTGAGCCGCGACGCCGTGCTCGAGAGCCAGCAGCGGCTGCGCGCGCTCGGGCTGTATCGCAGCGTCAGCATCAGCGAGCTGCGGCACGGCGAGGACAACCGGCGCGATCTGCTGGTGTCGGTCGAAGAAGGCCCGAGCCGGAGCGTCGCGTACGGCGGCGGCTTCGAGCTGGCGCGGCGCGTCATCACCTCCGACACGACCGGCGAGGCCGAGGAAGTGTTCGACGCCGCGCCGCGGGGGTCGTTCGAAATCACGTGGCGGAACCTGTTCGGCACCAACCGATCGGCGACGCTGTTCTCGAGCCTGACGCTGCACCCGCAGGGCAACACGGTGCAGCAGAACATCACCGAGTACCGCGTCGTGAACACCTTTCGCGAGCCGAAGGTCTTCAACACGCCGATCGACGGCCTCGTGACGCTGCTGCTCGAGCAGCAGTTCCGTTCGAGCTTCAGCTTCCATCGCGCCAGCGCGACGGCGGAAGCGACGCGCCGGCTCGGCGGCGGCGTCAGCGTCATCGGCACGTACCAGATTCAGCAGACGAACGTCTACGACGTGACCTCGGATCAAAACCTGATTGACCGCGTGTTCCCGAACGTCCGGCTGTCGTCGTTCTCGGCGTCCGTGCTGCGCGACACGCGCAACGACCAGATCGATCCGACCAAAGGCCAGTATTTCAGCGCCTACGGACAGCTCGCCGCCAGGGCGCTCGGCGGCGAGGTCGGCTTCTTCAAGTCGTTCTTCCGCGCGTCGGCGTTCCGTCTCGTGCCGAACACCCGCGGCGTCGTGCTGGCGGGCAACGCGTTTCTCGGCGTCGCGACGGGATTTCCGCAGCAGGACGCCTCGGGACAGACGATCGTGGACGCCGACGGCCAGCCCGCCCGCGACCTGCCGCAGAGCGAGCGCTTCTATGCCGGCGGCGACACGACGATGAGGGGCTTTGCGCTCGATCAGCTGGGCGTGCGGCACACGCCGCCGCTGCCGCAGGACACGATTGACGCGAACGGCTTCCCGCTCGGCGGCAACGCCGAGCTGCTGTTCAACGTCGAGCTGCGCGTGCCGCTGTGGTGGAAAAACTTCGAGACGCACGGCTTCCTCGACACGGGCAACGTGTTCAAGCGCGCGGTCGATCTGGATTTCGGCGAGTTCCGCTCGGCCGTGGGGTTCGGATTCCTCTATAAGTCGCCGGTCGGTCCGCTGCGATTCGACCTGGGCTTCAAGGTGCACCGGCTGCCTGACGAGAGCCCGACGGCGTTCTTCATTACTTTCGGGAGAGCGTTCTAGATGAAAAACGCAGGGCTGAGGGCTCAGGGCTTAGGGCTCATCGTGGCGCTCGTGCTGGTTTCGTCGGTGGCGGCCGAGACGATCGACCGCGTGCTCGCGGTCGTGGCGGGGCAGCTGATCATGCTGAGCGACGTCAACGCCGCGCGCGAGCTCGGCATCGTGACGTCGACGCCCGGGGCGCCTGGAGCGGACCAGACGGGCGCGGTCCTCGCCAGGCTGATCGATCGCGAGCTAATGCTGGTGGAAGTGGATCGGTATGCGCCGCCCGAACCGGAGACCGCGGACATCGATCGCGATTTTGCGGCGGTGCGCGGACGGTTTCCGTCGGAGAAGGCGTTCGCGGACGTGCTCGCGCGCTCGGGGTTCGACGCCGCGCACGTGCGTGAGATCGTCCGCCAGAACCTGCGGCTGCGCGCGTACCTCGAACAGCGGTTCACCGCGCCCGACGGGGATCAGCAGCGCCGCCAGATGCTGATCGACGACTGGGTCGCCAGCCTCCGGCGTCGCACGCCGGTCGTCAATCTATACAGGCGACCCTGAAAGGGTCGCCCTACGCGCGACTGGCGACCCTAAAAGGGTCGCCCCACGTACGTGGGCCGACCCTTTCAGGGTCGGCAACAGCTACCTCCCGAACGCGAAGAACTGCAGCAGCTCGATCAGGTTGAATCCCGCGTGGCTGATCATCGGCGCGATGGACGATCGTCGCCGCAGATACCACGCGCCCCAGTAGAACCCGAGCATCCCGGTCGCGATGGCGACGTCGTTGCCCTGCAGGCGATGGCCGAGGCCGAACGAGACGCTCGAGACGATCAAGCCCACGGTCGGGCCGCCGAGCCAGACGTCGAAGCGATGAAGAATGAACGCGCGCTGGATTTCTTCGCGGATGCCGCCGGCGACGACGACTACCAGGCCGAAGAGGAACAGATCCCGCGGACCGCGGATGACGTCCTGCAGCGGATTCCGTTCGAGGTTGTGAAGCGACGGCGCGAGAATGCGCACCACGCCGATCGCGGCGACGGCGAGCACGAGCGCGCCCACGGCGAGGGGCAGGCCGAGTTTCGCTTCCGGCACCCACGATCGCGCGCCGAACAGGACCGGTCGCACGCGCTCACGGTGAGAACGGAGAAAAACTACGATGAGGCCGACGAGCAGCACGGTATCGATGAGCGACAGCAGGACAACGTAGCGCAGGGACAGCGCGCCGGACGCCGTCGTCGGGCGAAAACCGAGCAGATAGAGGCCGGCGCCGACCGCCAGTTGAGTTGGATAGTCGGAACAAAGTAAGACCTCGAACAGCGCGACGATCCGGCCCGTAATGGGCGGTTTTTCTGGTGTCTCCAGCACGTCAACAGGATTGCACAAGCGTCCACATCTTGCGTTCGCCCTAAAAGACAGCCACAATATCTGGTGGATCGACTGTTGACAAACGGCGAAGTGGAGCGCATATTAACTCGCCGTCGCGCGACGGTGATCAGGAAGAAAACCTCCCAGCTTCTTACTGACCGCCGGGGCTTTGGCCCGAGAGAGAACCTCCCGCCGCGCGCGCCATTCAACAAAGTCTGACGGAGCCCTGTGGAGTTACATCTTCAGGCAGGGGAACCGTCGCCGTTTCCGGGTAACGCCGGGGTAAAGGGAGCTGGGGATATATGGATGATCGCGCCGAACGCGCTGCCATGAAAGCCGCTGGAGCCGGCCAGCAGACAGTCGAGAGCAGTGCAAGCTCGCACGTCCCGATGAGTGTCGACACCGACAAGCCGCGAGCGAAGAAGGCCGCGGCGCCGGGACTGACGTTCCGACGTTTCTTTACAGAAGCCGGAGTCGATCCGTTCGACGAGATCGAATGGGAGCTCCGCTCGGCCGTCATCGGCAGCCAGGGCGGCGAGGTCGTCTTCGAGCAGCGCGACGTCGAGATCCCCAAGTCGTGGTCGCAGCAGGCGACCAACATCGTCGTCTCGAAATATTTCCGCGGCCAGATGGGCGCGCCCGAGCGTGAGCGCAGCGTCAAGCAGCTCATCGGCCGCGTCGTCGACACGATTACGAAGTGGGGCCGCGACCACAAGTACTTCGCCACCGAAGAGGACCTGCAGGCGTTCAGCGACGACCTGAAGCACATCCTCGTGTACCAGAAGGCGGCGTTCAACAGCCCGGTGTGGTTCAACTGCGGCTTCGAGAAGGCGCCGCAGTGCTCGGCCTGCTTCATCAACTCGGTGCAGGACACGATGGACTCGATCCTGACGCTGGCCCGCACCGAGGGCATGCTGTTCAAGTTCGGATCGGGCACCGGCACCAACCTGTCGCCGATCCGGTCGTCCAAGGAGCTGCTCGCGGGCGGCGGCACGGCGTCCGGGCCGGTCAGCTTCATGAAGGGCTACGACGCGTTTGCCGGCGTCATCAAGTCGGGCGGCAAGACGCGCCGCGCGGCGAAGATGGTGATCCTCGACGCCCAGCACCCGGACATCGTCGAGTTCATCAACTGCAAGGTCGAAGAAGAGAAGAAGGCCTGGGCGCTGATCGATGCCGGCTACGATGGCTCGTTCACCGGTCCGGCGTATTCGTCGGTCTTCTTCCAGAACTCGAACAACTCGGTCCGCGTCACCGACGAGTTCATGCGCGGCGTGCTCGACGACGGCGTGTGGGAGACCAAGGCCGTGCGCACCGGCGAAGTGGTCGACCGCTATCAGGCGCGCGACCTGATGCGACTCATCGCCGAAGGGACGCACGTCTGCGGCGACCCGGGCATGCAGTTCGACACGACGATCAACGAATGGCACACGTGCCCCGAGACGGATCGCATCTACGCGAGCAACCCGTGCTCCGAGTACATGTTCCTCAACGACTCGGCGTGCAACCTGGCGTCGATCAATCTGATGAAGTTCGTGAAGGCCGACGGGGAATTCGACACGGTCTCGTACAAGGCGGCGATCCAGACGCTCATCACGGCGCAGGAGATCATCGTCGACAACGCGAGCTATCCGTCGGCGGCCATCGAGAAGAACAGCCACGCCTACCGTCCGCTGGGCCTGGGCTACGCGAACCTGGGTGCGCTGCTCATGTCGCGCGGCCTGCCGTACGACAGCGACGCCGGCCGCGACTATGCCGCGGCGCTGACGGCGCTGATGACGGGCGAGGCCTACGCGCAGTCGTCGCGCATCTCGCGCGACCAGGGCGGGCCGTTCGCGGGCTACGAGAAGAACCGCGAGCCGTTCCTGCGCGTGATGCGCAAGCATCGCGACTCGATGCGCGACGTCAACGCGCGCAACGTGCCCTCAGACCTGTATCAGGCGGCCAAGGGCTCGTGGGACGATGCGGTGGATCTCGGTGAGATGCACGGCTATCGCAACGCGCAGGCGACCGTGCTCGCGCCGACCGGCACGATCGGCTTCATGATGGACTGCGACACCACAGGTGTTGAGCCCGACATCGCGCTCGTGAAGTACAAGAAGCTCGTCGGCGGCGGCATGATGAAGATCGTCAACCAGACCGTGCCGATGTCGCTCAAGAAGCTGGGCTACACGCCGGAGCAGGTCGACGCGATCATCAACTACATCACCGAGCAGGAAACCATCGAAGGCGCGCCGGGGCTGAAGGAATCGCACCTGCCCGTCTTCGACTGCGCGTTCAAGGCGGCCAAGGGCCAGCGGTCCATTCACTACATGGGCCACATCAAGATGATGGGCGCGACGCAGCCGTTCATTTCCGGCGCCATCAGCAAGACGGTCAACGTCCCGAAGGACGCGACGGTCGCCGACATCCAGGAAGCCTACATCCAGAGCTGGAAGCTCGGCGCCAAGGCCATCTCGATCTACCGCGACGGCAGCAAGCGCACGCAGCCGCTCAACACGTCGAAGGACAAGACGGCGGCCGAGATCGCACAGCAGACCGCGGCGTCGATGGTGACCGGCCCGATCCGCCGGAAGCTCCCGGACGAGCGGCAGGCCATCACGCACAAGTTCGACATCCAGGGACACGAGGGGTACATCACCGTCGGGATGTTCGAGAACGGCCAGCCCGGCGAGATCTTCCTCGTCATGGCGAAGGAAGGCTCGACGATCTCGGGCTTCGCCGACGCGTTCGCGCAGGCGATTTCCTACGCCTTGCAGTACGGCGTGCCGCTCCAGGCGCTGGTGGACAAGTTCAGCCACGTCCGGTTCGAGCCGTCGGGCATGACGAAGAACCCGGAGATTCGCTTCGCGAAGTCGATCGTCGACTACATCTTCCGGTGGATGGCGAGCAAGTTCCTGTCGCCCGAGGCGCAGTTCCACGCGGGCGTCAACGGCCGCGAGCTCGAGGAAGCCGCGGCGGCGCCGCAACAGATGCCGTTGCCCTCCGCCGCAGCGCCGGCGACGAAGTCCACGGCGTACTCGACGATTCAGAACCAGGAAGACGCGCCGCCGTGCTCGACCTGCGGGTCGATCATGATTCGCTCGGGTGCCTGCTACAAGTGCAGCAACTGCGGCAACACCAGCGGCTGTGCTTAACCAAAGTTAGAAGTTAGAAGTAAGAAGTAAGAAGTGGGCCGGGCGCACAACGCCCGGCCCTTTTTCTTTTCGGTGGTGTCCGCCTTCAGGCGGACCTCAAGGCGCGATCGAAGTAGACGCGATACGCAGAGTCGGTCCGCTGCCCCTGCGCCTCCATCACGAGCACGAGCGCGTCGCGCAGTTTTGGGTCGCCGCCGACGAAGCGCGCGATCGCGGCGCGCCAGCGGGCGACGATGACCTCGCCGCCCGGCGTGTCGGGCGTCTCGCCGCGGGCAATCGCGGCGCGAACGTCGCGGTGCAGTTCGTATTCCTCCAGCGTCACGTTCAACGCGATGCGCCGTTCGGTGACGAGTCGCAGCGCCTCATCGAGCCTGCGCTTCCGCCAGCCGTCCTTTTCGCCGAGCACCCCGACCTCGCCCGCGAACGACGCGAGGTCGGCCCAGTCGCGCTGATCGGCCGTGACCTGCTGCAGCTGATCGAGCATGTGCTGCTCGATGTCGAGCCGGGCGCGCTTCCGCTTCACCGCGTACTGGCGCGTCTTCAACAGGTCCTCGAGACGCGCGGGCCGCTTCAGGGCGTCGGCGATGTCTGCGAGCGCCACGCCGAGAAACTTGAGCACGAGAATCTGGTGCAGCCGCGGCAGGTCCGAGTCGCGATACACGCGATAGCTGGCGCGTGTGCGCCTCGGCTTGAGCAGGCCGACGCGGTCGTAGTGGTGCAGCGTCCGCACGGTGACGCCGGCGAGCTTCGCGAATTCCTGGACGCGATACGCACCGCCGTCGCCTGAAGAAGGAGTCATCACGACGGATCATCCACCCTGACGTCAGGGGGGAGTCAAGACGCCGGCGAGCGCCAGCGCCAGGCCGGCGCGGTCGCTGAATCCCAGGCGGGCATAGCCGAGCGAGGCGCCGGCCTCGTCGCCGAAGAGGCAGGTGATGAGCGTCGGCTGATCGGCGGCGTCGAGATGGCGCTCGATGATCTCGCGCGTGTAGGCGAGATCGTCGGGATCGAGTGCCGGCGTCGTGCAGCCGGCATTGGACATCGCAAACGCTTCCTGCGCGAGCATCTCGCGCAGCGTGCGCGCGTATCCGTGCTGTTCGATATAGGCGCCGCGATAGACGCTCGTCACCGCCGCCTCGCGAGCGGCGGCGGCGGACGGCGCCTCGCTCGTCCACAGCATCCCCGTCAGCCAGCCCCGGCGATGGAACGCGCGTGTCAGGAACCGATGGGCGAATTCGTAGGTGTACCGATTGGTCCATCCGCCTTTCAGATCGTCGGCGATGACCAGGCCGACCTGAAAGGCGCCGGGCACCTCCTGCAGACGATGCGCGGCGTCGGCCACGGCGCTGCCGGCTACCTCGTCGGCGCCGAGCGCCATCCACTGATCGAGCAGCGCGGGGACGTGCTCCTTGCCCATCGGGTTCATCGCGACGAGCGGCAGCTTCAGATCGCGCGTGACCGGATCGGTCATCGTGCTCAGGTACGCGCGAAATCGCGTCATGTCGCGCGGAAGATCGTAGAGGTCCCGCTGCACGCGCAGCAGCGGCACGAACGTCAGCGTCACGTCGGGGATTAGTGTACGACCGACGAAGCGGCGATGGCCTCGTTGAAGAACTCGCGGAACTTTGCGCCGATCGGCGGACCCGGCCAGTTCGGCTGATCGGCCATGACGAGCGCGACGGCCGAGCGCAGCTCCGGATCGCCGCCGGTGAAGCGATCGATCGCTTCCTTCAGCCGGTCGACGAGCATCCGCCACGCCGGGCTCTCGCGCGTGTCCTCGCGGTCAATCGCCGCCTTGATGTCGCGCATGACGGCGATGTCCTCGGCGACCGGCGTCCACTGGCGCCGGCGCTCCGCGATCTGCCGCCGCGCCTGCTCGAGCCGCGCGGCGTCGCCGCCGGTTTTCACGAGCATCGCGAGTTGCCGCCAGTCGGGACGGCTGCCGTGCTCGATGTCTCGTTGCGCGCACACGAGCGCGTCGATCGCGTCGGTGACGGTGCGCCGCTGCGCGAGCAGGGTCTGCCGCTGCTGCTCGAGGACGCTCGACAGCGCCGACTCCTTCCGCAACGCGCGGCCGATGTCGGTGAGCGAGAGGCCGAACGTCCGGAGCGCGATGATCTGCTCGAGCTTCCTGACGTCCGACTCCTCATAGAGCCGGTACCCGGAACGTGAACGTGCCGACGGCTTGAGCAGCCCGAGGTGGTCGTAGTGCCTGAGCGTCCGGATGGACACGCCTCCGCGCTTCGCGAATTCCTGAATCTTCAGCATGAGCGTCCTTCAGTCCTTCGCCTTCCATCATTGACCGTGACGCTACGTACGGGTCAAGTCTGGTCCTTGGTCCCGACGTTCTATTGCGGAGGCGGGGTCGGCGCCGGCTTTTTCGCCGTCTTCCTCTTCGCAGGGGCCTTCTTCTTCGCCGACTTCTTCGAGCGCGTCTTCCTGGCTGACGGCTTGCTCGTCGTCGTCCCGTCGGGCTGCGGCGTCGGCGCCGGGGTCTGCGCGAGGGCGAACGAGCCGCTCAGCGCCAGCGCGCCAAGCAGCAGTGCAGAGGTTCTCAGAAACTTGGCCATAATAAGAACGATTCTAGGAGCCCTTCCGGACCAGTACAACTAAGGAGTCAGTAAATGACGCGCGTCGTCGCCATGTTCACGGGAATTCTTCTCGCTGCCTCAGTCGCAATCGCCCAGGGTCCGCCTCAGGGTCCGGTCGGCACCGCCGTCGCCCTGCAGCGCGGCTACGCCCAGCTCAAAAACAACGTCACGGCGTCGGCCGAGAAGATGTCGGACGCCGACTACTTCTTCAAGCCCACCGGCGACATCCGCGGCTACGGCCAGCTCTGGGCCCACGTCGCCGACGCGCAGTTCGGCCAGTGCTCGGGCGCGAAAGGCGTCCCGAACCCGCGCGCCGGGCAGCCCAGCTTCGAGCAGCTCACGTCGAAGGCCGACGTGGTGAAGGCCGTCGCCGACTCGTTTGCGTTCTGCGACGATGCGTTTGCGTCGCTGACGGAGGCGAGCGCGCAGGAGATGATCTCCAACGGCCGCGGCGGCCAGCAGTCGCGCACGGCAGCGCTCCTCGGCGTCCTGCAGCACGGCAGCGAGATGTACGGCATCGGCACGGTGTATCTGCGGCTCAAGGGCCTCGTGCCGCCGTCGACCGAGCTCTTCATGCGCGGCCGCGGACGGCAGTAGGCTCGCCCCATGCAGAAGATCGGACGGCTCCGCTATCTCGACGTGCCTGCCCGCGGCCAGGGCCGCGGCGCGGGGACGCTGATTCTCGTTCACGGCTTCCCGCTCACCCCCGCGATGTGGGAGCCGCAGCTGGCACTCGCCGATCGCGGATGGCGCATCGTCGTGCCGGAGCTGAGGGGTTTCGGAGACGGCAGGAGCGACCCGCCGACGACGTCGATCGACGACTATGCCGGCGACACCATCGACCTGCTCGACAAGCTCGACATCAAGAAGGACGCCGTCGTCTGCGGCCTGTCGATGGGCGGCTACACGGCGTTCGCGATGTACAAGCATGCGGCCTCGTATTTCCGCGGCATGGTGCTCGCCGACACGCGGTCAGAGGGCGATTCGCCGGAAGCCGTGACGAACCGCAGGAACATGCAGCAGCTCGTGCGCGAAAAAGGACAGGGCGCCGTTGCCGACGCGCTGCTGCCGAAGCTGCTCTGCGAGGCGACGCTCAAGGGCAAGCCCGACGTCGTCGACAGCATGCGCCGGCAGATCACCGGGAACTCGGTCGAGTCGATCGTCGGCGCGCTGACGGCTCTGATGACCCGGCCGGATTCGACGCCGATGCTTCCGACCATACGCATTCCCGTGCAGATCATCGTCGGCGCCGAAGACGCGATCACGCCGCCGCCCCTGAGCGAGCAGATGCACAAGGACATCCCCGGCTCCGAACTCGTCGTGATCCCCGGCGCGGGCCACATGTCCAACATGGAGCAGCCCGCGGCGTTCAACGACGCGCTTGGGCGGTTCCTCGACAAGCGCGTCTAAGGGCAGGACGGGCAGGAAGGGCGGGACAGGCTGGATGGATCTCGGACTCAAAGACAAGATCGCGATCGTGACGGGCTCGACCCGGGGCCTCGGCTTCGCGACGGTCAAGGCGCTGCTCGGCGAGGGCTGTAACGTCACCGTCTGCGCTCGAGGCGAAGAAGGCCTCGCGGCGGCGGTCATGGAGCTTCGGGAACTGCCGGGCGGGACCGAGCGGATCCTCGCGATTCAGGCCGATCTGTCCACCGACAAGGGCGTCTTCGACGTCGTCTCACGAACGGTCGAGACCTTCGGCGGCCTCGACATCCTCATCAACAACGTCGGCCTGGCCAAAGGCGGGGGAATCACGGACACGTCCGATGCCGACTGGCAGGACGCCTTCGATCAGACGCTGTTTCCGGCGATTCGCGCGTCGAAAATGGCGGTGCCGCACATGAAGAAGCGCGGCGGCGGGTCGATCGTCATGATCGCGTCGATCTGGGGCCGCGAATCAGGCGGCCGGATGACGTACAACGCGGTGAAGGCCGCGGAGATCAGCCTGGCGAAGTCGATGGCCCAGCAGCTGGCGAAAGACAACATCCGCGTCAACAGCGTGGCGCCGGGGTCGATTCTGTTTGCGGGAGGTTCGTGGGATCGCCGGCAGAAAGATGATCCGGCCGGTATTGCCGACTTCGTGAAGCGGGAGCTGCCGTTCGGGCGGTTCGGCCGCCCCGAAGAGGTCGGGGCGGTCGTCGCGTTCCTCGTGTCGCCGCGCTCGAGCTGGATCAGCGGGGCGAGTGTGCCCGTGGACGGTTGCCAGTCGCGTTCACAGATCTGACCTGCGAACGGCCTTCGTCGGTGCGGCCTGCGGTACGTAGCTGTCGACCTTGGCTGGCGAACTGTCTGGGGGCGGGGGAACTCGCGACTCGGACTCTGACGGCAACACCTTCGGGGTTCTCGTGCTCTCCGGCATCGTGTCCTTCACTGCCGTCGGTTGAGTGAAGGAAGAAGCCTCTACGCCGCACTCGCGGCTCGCTTGCATTCATCTTCAAAATCTCCTCGCCGATACTTATCGGCCGATGATTGCAAAGTAGCAGTACCGTTTTAGTACGTCAATTAAATTCACGACACTGCACGTCGGAAAAATGAAAAAAAGTAGATCGGAATGCCGATCGCGATGATCGCGAACGTTGCGATCGTCGGCAACGGATCGTTCACGAGCGCGTTGACGACGAACCAGACGACGCCGATCACAAAAATCGCCGGCACGAACGGATAACCGGCGGTGCGATACGGCCGCGGAAGATCCGGACGCGTGCGACGGAGACGGAAGAGCGCGGCGACGCTGAGCGCGTAGAACGGCCACGCGGCGAGCACGAACGTGTTGGCCAGCGATTCGAAGCTGCGGCTCATCACGAGCGCAATGCCGAGCACCGCCGACAACAGAATGGCGACGTACGGTGTCCTGAATTGAGGATGGACGCGCGCCAGCGCGCGAAAGAAGAGTCGATCCTCGGCCATGGCGAAGAAGACGCGCGGCGCTGCCAGCATTCCGCCGTTCACGGCGCTGAACGACGAGATCATGACGAAGAACGACACCGCGACGACGCCGGCGCTGCCGAAGAGCGCGTCCATGACGTCGGCGGCGACGAGCGGCGACCTGGCGACGGCGTCGACGGGCAGCACGTAGTGATAGGCGAGGTTGGTGGCGACATACAGCACGACCACGGCGATCGTGCCGAAGATGATCGCGCGCGGCAGCGTCCGGCCGGGGTTCGTGACTTCGCCGGCCACGAAACCCACATCGGCAAAGCCGTCATACGTCCACAGGACGCTGACGAGCGCGATCCCCAGGCCCGACGCGGTGATCGGCGCGTACGCGCCTGAGATCGCCGTTAAATGGCGTACAGAGGCACCGTGCGCGCCTCCGAACACGAACGCCGCGCCGGCAAGCGCGGCCAGCGCCGCAAATTTGGCGGCCGTGGACATGTTGACGATGCCCGCGCCGACGCGCACGCCGACGATGTTGGCGAACGCGGAGAAGGCAATGACCGCGGCCGCGAGCGCACGCGTCGCAAGCACGTGCGTCGTGGGGTCGATGCCGGCGCTCCGCAGCGCATACTCGCCGAAGACGAGCGCCATGCCGCCCAGCGCGCTCGCGCGAATGACGACGAGCTCCGACCACCCGAAGAGAAACGCGACCGGGCGGCCCCACCCTTCGCGGAGCCAGGGATAAAACCCCCCGGCTTCGGGCAGCATGGCGCCGAGTTCGGCGAAGGAAAGCGCCCCGCATAAAGAAAGGAGGCCGCCGCCGATCCACAGCGCGAGGATCGCGAGCGGATGCGGCACAAGCCCGGCGATTGCCGCCGGCGTGCGGAAGATGCCGGAGCCAATCGTGATGCCCACGACCACGCCCATCGCGCTCCACAGACCCAACCGCCTCGGTAGAACCCCGTGAACCTCGGGCACCTCGAGAACCTCCGGCTGTTTCGCCTCTTGATCGCCCCTGACCGGGCTGGTACGATTGCGCGCCATGTCACTGGTCCCACGCGCTGCCGGCCCCGAACGAAGTCGAGGGGCCGCACTCGAACAGGCGCTCGACCGTCTTGCGCCGGGCCTTCCGGCAAATCGCGAGGACACCCCGGACAGCCACGTCACCGCCGTCCGCCGGTTGCCTGCGGTTGCCGCGCAGTATGCGCCATTCCCGGCGGCGCTGGACGAACGGCTGACGCGCGCGCTCGGCAGCCGCGGCGTCCAGCAGCTCTACACGCACCAGGCGGACGCGATCGAACATGCCCTCGGCCATAGGAACGTCGTCGTCGTCACCCCGACGGCGTCGGGCAAGACGCTCTGTTACAACGCGCCGGTCCTCAACGCGATTCTGCAGGATCCGGCGAGCCGCGCGCTGTATCTGTTCCCGACCAAGGCGCTCGCGCAGGATCAGCTGGCCGAGCTGCACGCGCTCTGCGAGACGATCGACGACTCCCAAATCGGCGTCTTTACGTACGACGGCGACACGCCGCAGGACGCACGGCGCACCATTCGTTCGCGCGCGCACATCGTCCTCAGCAATCCGGACATGGTGCATTCGGGCATCCTTCCGCACCATCCGCGATGGGCGAAGCTCTTCGAGAACCTGAAGTTCGTCGTCGTCGACGAGCTGCACGCGTATCGCGGCGTCTTCGGCAGCCATCTCTGCAACGTGCTGCGGCGGCTGCAGCGCATCTGCCGGCACTACGGATCGAATCCGACGTTCATCTGCTCGTCGGCGACCATCGCGAACCCGCGTGAGCTGGCCGAGCGGTTGACGGAGCAGCCGTTCCAGCTGGTGGAAAAGTCCGGCGCGCCGCGCGGCGAGAAGTTCTTCGTCTTCGTCAACCCGCCGGTCGTCAACAAGCAGCTCGGCATTCGCCGGTCGTACCTGGGCGAGACGCGGCGCATCGCCTCGGAGTTTCTCAAGCGCAACCTGCAGCTCATCGTCTTCGCACAGAGCCGGCTGACGACGGAGATCCTGACGACGTACTTGAAGGACGACTTCGAGGACGTACCGGGCGGCCCCGAAAAGATCCGCGGCTATCGTGGCGGGTACCTGCCGATGCGGCGTCGCGAGATTGAGAAAGGCCTGCGCGAGGGCCAGGTGCGCGCGGTCGTGTCGACCAATGCGCTCGAGCTCGGCATCGACATCGGCGCCCTCGACGTCAGCGTGATGGCGGGGTATCCGGGGACGATCGCCGCGACGTGGCAGCGCGCGGGCCGCGCCGGCCGCCGCGCGGGCCGGTCCGCTGCGGTGATGGTCGCCAGCAGCGCGCCGCTCGATCAGTTCGTCGTCCGCAACCCGGCGTACTTCTTCGACGCGTCTCCGGAGCGCGCGCTCATCGATCCCGACAACCTCCACATCCTGGTCGATCACATCAAGTGCGCGGCGTTCGAGCTGCCGTTCACCGGGGCGGAGGTCTTCGGCCGCCACGACGTTCAGGAAATTCTCGCCCTGCTGGCGGAGCAGGGGCTCGTGCATTACAGCGACGCTTCGCAGCTGAGCGGGGGCGGGGCCCCGCTCGATGAGGACAAAGCCAGGTCTCGATGGGCGTGGACCAACGAGTCGTATCCGGCGGATGCGGTCAGCCTGCGGTCGGTGTCGTCGGACAACTTCGTCGTCGTGGACGTCACCGACGAAAGCCGCGTCATCGGCGAGACCGACTTCACCAGCGGCCCGGCGACCTTGCATCCCAAGGCGATCTACATCGTCGAGGGCAAGCTGTTTCAGGTGGAGAAGTTCGACTTCGAGGGACGCAAGGCGTACGTGCGCGAGGTCGACTGCGACTACTACACCGACGCGATCACGTACACGCGCGTGACGAGCCTCGATACGTTCGCAACGGATGCCGACGCTGAAAGTGTCGGCCCACATGTCCATTCGCACGGCGAGGTCCATGTCGTCTCACGCGTCGTCGGGTTCAAGAAGATCAAGTTCTACACGAACGAGAACGTCGGATCCGGCGAGCTCGATCTGCCCGAGCAGCAGATGCAGACGACGTCGTACTGCCTGACGATTCCCGAGCGGGTGATGGGCGTGCTGCCGTACGCGGCCGACGATCGGCGCGACGGCGTGGTCGGCCTGTCGTTCGCGATGCGGCAGGTGGCGTCGCTGCTGCTGATGTGCGATCGCCATGACGTCGGCATCTCGATCGACAGTGACGACGCCAGCGAGAACCCGGCGCCGACCATTACGACGGCGCGGATCTTCGTCTACGACAACTACCCCGGCGGCATCGGCTTCAGCGCGCCGCTCTTCCGCATGCACCAGGAGCTGCTGGAGGCGACGCGGAAGCTGATCGCCGAGTGCGCGTGCGAGCAGGGATGCCCGGGCTGCGTCGGTCCGGTCGGCAACACCGGTCCTTTGGCGAAGACGGCGGCGCTCCGGATTCTCGATCTGCTCCTGACTCAGGCCTTCGATTCCGCTCAGGCCAAGGCGCTCGAGGCGACGGCATGAGCACGCTGTCGGATCGGTTACGCGAGATCGTCCGTCCGGCGAAACCCGGACGCTACGGCGCACGCGTTGACGAAGACGTCGTCCCGCGCGCGAATCCGGCGGACATCGAGAACTGCCTGGAAGGCCAGTGGTACGGCCACTGCTTCATCGTCGAGCGGCGATTTCCGGCGGCGACGAAATACGGGCGGATGCGGATCGGCGAGCTGGCGGAGCGCTTGCGTGAGTCGGCGCACGAAGCGCCGCTCGTCTGCAACGGCGCGCCGGCGCGGCCGCCGTTCGTGTTCTTCGATCTGGAGACCACGGGACTCAGCGGCGGCGCGGGCACGCAGGCGTTCCTCGTCGGCATGGCGTGGTTCGAAGAGGACGACAGCTTCACGACGCGGCAGTATCTGCTCGCCCGGTACTCGGACGAGCGCGCGATGCTGTCGGCCGTTGCCGAGGAGCTCGCGCGCGCCGGCGCCCTCGTCAGCTTCAACGGCAAGTCGTTCGACACCTCGGTGCTCGAGACGCGGTACCTGTTTCACCGGCTCGAGTGGGACAAGGCCGAACGTCCGCACATCGACGTGCTGCATCCGGCGCGGCGGTTCTGGAAGGAAGACGAGTGTTCGCTCGTCGTGCTCGAGCAGCAGATCCTCGGCGCCCGGCGCGACGACGACGTGCCGGGCTTCGAGATCCCCGAGCGGTACTTTCAGTTCGTGCGGTCCGGCGACGCGGGCCCGCTTGCCGGCGTCCTCGAGCACAACCGCCGCGATCTGATTTCGCTCGCGGGGCTGACGTCGCGGCTGCTGGAGATCGTCCGCGGCGGACCCGACTACGCCGACAACGCGCGCGAGGCGCTGGCGCTCGGCCACGTCTACGCGCGCCCGCGTACGCCCGAGCACGACGCGCGCGCGATTGCCGCGTTCGAGCGCGTGGTCACGCTGGCGTCGACGTCGCGCAGTGGACGGGCGTCGTTTGTCGCCGAAGACGCGCTCCACGCGCTCGCGCTCGCGTACCGCCGCGCCCGGCGGTTCGACGACGCGGCGATGTGCTGGACGACGCTGGTCGAGTCGGGATGCTCGTCGGCCGTCGAGCACGAAGCGATCGAGGCGCTCGCGATCCACCACGAGCACCGGCGGCGCGATCTCGAGTCGGCGAGACTGTTTGCGATGGAGAACGTGGTGCGGGCCCGGAAAGGGGCCCGGCACCGTCTGGACAGGATCGAACGGAAGCTAGCGGGCGGCGGCGGTCGTCTTCTTTGACGTCTTGGCCTTTTCGGCCTTCGCTGCCTTGGCGGCCGTCTTCCGGCTTTCCGAGGTCTGCACGCCGAATTTCTTGCTGAACCGCTCGACGCGGCCTTCGGTATCAATCAGCTTCTGCTTGCCCGTGAAGAACGGGTGGCAGTTCGCGCAGATTTCCAGGTGCAGCTCCGGCTTGGTCGACCGGGTCGTCCACTTCGCGCCGCAGGCGCAACGGGCCTCGACGTCGTGGTATTTCGGGTGAATTCCTTCTTTCACAGCGGGCTCCTTGCGGGTACTTGGAAACTTCGAGTGTAGCACGCGCCCGGGGAGGCCGTCGAATCAGCGCACCGGGTGCTTGACGCCTCAAGCGCTTTGTCTGGAAGGGCTTACCGCTATGGAGATAGCGTCGAATCGCGATCCCAGCGGTGGGCGCGCAGGGCGTCCATGAGCCGCGGGGGCAGCGGCTCGCCGTCACTCGCCGAGAGGTTCCGGTCGACGTGCGGAGTCCGGCGCATGCCGGGGATCACGGTGCTGACCGCCGGATGCGCGAGGATGAACCGCAGCGCGAGCTCCGGGAGATCCATGCCGCTCGGCACGAGCTGCTCCAGGCGCTCGACGCGCTCGAGCGTCTCAGGCAGCGTGTCGGGCGTGAAATAGAGATTGCGGAAATCCCCCTCGGGCCAGCGCGAGTCCTTGGTCAGCGTTCCCGTGAGGCTGCCTTCGTCGAACGGCACGCGCGAGATGACCGCGATGTCGTGCTGCCGGCAGTACGGGAACAGCTCGTCTTCCGGCGCCTGGTCGAAGATGTTGTGGACGACCTGCACGCAGTCGATGAGGCCGGTGTCGAGCGCCTTGATGACGTTGGTCGGCTGCCAGCGGTTGATGCTGATGCCGATCGCGCGCACGAGGCCCGACTCCCTCAGGTCGTCGACCGCGCGCTTCCAGCCGTCGTCATGGGCCCACGCGTCGCTCCAGACGTGGAACTGCTGGAGATCGATGACGTCGACGCCGAGGTTCTCGAGGCTTTTTTCGGTGTACTCGCGGATGTGATCCGGCGGATAGGTCTCGGCGATGGCGCTGGTGTCGCGCGCCGGCCACTGCATGTTCTTCGGGGGGATCTTCGTCGCGACGATGAGCTGTCGATCGGCGTGTGACTTGAGCGTCTGGCCGAGCAGCTTTTCGCTCTTGCCTGTGCCGTACACCCACGCGGTGTCGAAGAAGGTGCACCCGAGCTCGATCGCGCGATGCAGCGACCGGAGCGACTCCTGATCGTCGGAGCCGGTCCATCCGCCCATGCCCCACATGCCGTAGCCGATCTCCGAGACCTGCCAGCCCGTGCGGCCA
>Ga0134123_10000982_pt1 | contig 18756 bp, 15 predicted proteins | sample KB303_FD_96460 | JGI IMG/M metagenome (GOLD analysis project Ga0134123, IMG submission 96460) | Terrestrial soil microbial communities without Nitrogen fertilizer from Kellogg Biological Station, Michigan, USA - KB3-0-3 | ecosystem: Environmental > Terrestrial > Soil > Unclassified ...
AGGCGATCAGATAAAGTGTGTCGGCGTCAGGCTTCGCGCTGCCGTCGATGTCGCGCGTGCCGAAGCCGTCGGCGAAGAGGACTTTCCCGTCCAGAATCACGCCGATGGAGACGCCGGGAACCCCGAGCTTCTTGCGGCCGTCGTCGACGAAGCGCGACAGCTCGGCGAGGCGCTTCGCATCGAGCTGGTTGGCCTTCTTTCCAGCGAACGACTCGCGCGAATAGCCCTTCGGCAGCAGCCGGCCGAAGATCAGCGCCACCTGCGCGCCGCGCTTCTCGCCGACGCCCTGGTCCATGTCGTAGATGCCGACGGTCCAGACGTCGTTGGCCCTGCGCGCGATCGCCTGCACGCCGCGCTTCTCGTTCGGCGCGGTCTGGTAGTTGTAGACGCGGATGCCCGACCAGCCGTCCTTGTCGGGAAGGTCGTTGGTGTTCAGCAGCGGCCATTTCGCCTCACCGTACTCCGCCCATGCCGCGGCGACCGCGCTGTCGGCGTCCTTCGCTTTGACGTCGATCAGCGCGACGTGGGAGCTCCCCTCGGGTGCGTCGAGAATCGTGGCGTTGCCGTGAACCGAGACCTGCCAGCCGGCGGGCGCAATGAACGCGTTTCCGGCGACGGTGGTTTTCGGCGTATCGGCCGTCATCACCTCGCCGGCCGGCGGCGCAGGCGGTGCGGCGGTCTGCAGAGCGAACAAACCGACGGCGAGCAGGCGAGTCAGTGCGTACATGGTGAAAGCATAACGCGCGTCACTCGCCCCGCACGGTCAACTCCCCGCAAAGGTCGCGCTCCACCTCGCGCTTCACGCGCTCCGGCGAGAATCCGCGGCTGAAGAGGTGATAGAGCTTCGCGAGCGCGGCCTCGGCGGTCATGTCGGAGCCGCTGATGACGCCCGCGCGCGCGAGGGCGGAGCCGGCGGCGTATTCGGAGAGATCGACCGTGCCTTCGAGGCACTGCGTGCAGTCGACGATCACCACGCCGCGCCGCGTCGCATCCGCCAGCGCGTCGAGGAACGCGCGGTCCTGGTCGGGGCCGTTGCCGACGCCGTACGCCTCGAGCACGAGCCCCTGCAGCGGCGGGCGGAGGACGTTGCCCACGAGCTCGGGCGAGATGCCGGGGAAGAGCCGCAGCGCGCTGACGATGGGGTGCGCGATCTCGTGGACCGCCAGCTTCGTGCCGCGCGGTTTGCGCACGAGGTCGTAGTTCACTTCGATGGCGATGCCGGCGCTGCCGAGGGGCGGGAAGTTCGGCGAGTCGAAGGCGGCGAAGCCGTCGGCGCTCACTTTCGTCGCGCGGCAGCCGCGCAGGAGTTTTCCTCCGAAGTAGAGGCAGACCTCGGGGATGTCGTAGCTGGCCGCGAGCATCAGCGACGTGATGAGGTTCTCGCGCGCGTCGTTGCGGATCTCACAGAGCGGGATCTGCGAGCCGGTGAGGATGACGGGCTTGCGCAGGCCGCTCAGCAGAAAGGGGAGCGCCGAGGCGGTGTAGGCCATCGTGTCGGTCCCGTGCAGGACCACGAAGCCGTCGTAGCGGTCGTAGTTCGCCTCGACGTCGCGCGCGATCTTCACCCACTCGCGCGGCGTCATGTTGGAGGAGTCCAGCAGCGGGTCGTATTCGTGGATGGTGTACGAGGGCATCGTCGCGTGCCGCAGCTCGGGCATGTGCGACATCTGCGATTGCAGATAGCCCGGCTCGGGCTTGTACACGTCGCGCGTGCGTTTCATCCCGATCGTGCCGCCGGTGTAGGCGATGTAGACGCGTTTCCGCTGTGTCATCCCGAGCGAAAGCGAGGGATCCCCTGCGCAGGAGGTCCTTCGCCGTCTCCGCGGCTCAGGATGACACAATAGAGGGATGACGAAGAAGAAGACGCTCGAGGCTCTCGAGAAGGAGCTGCGCGATCACGCGATGTCGTACCCCGAGGCGCACGAGGACCACCCGTGGGGCCACGTCGCGGTGAAGGTGAAGGGGAAGGCGTTCGTGTTTCTCGGCGGCGAGAAGGATACGAAGGAGCTGAGCATGTCGGTGAAGCTCCCGCAGTCGCGCGACATGGCCGCCGACCTGCCGTTCGCCGAGCCGACCGGCTACGGCCTCGGCAAGAGCGGCTGGGTCACCGCGAGGTTCACGAAAGCCGGCGACATCCCGATGGATCTGCTGCGCGCGTGGATCGACGAGAGTTATCGCGCGATTGCGCCGAAGAAGCTGGTGAAGACGCTGGCGTAGGTTCAACTTCCAGCCGGCGGCGGGAGCGCGAGCCGGTTCAGCAGGGCGGCGGCGACGGCGGGATCGGGCTGGAGCATGTCGAAGTCGACGCCGCCTTCGAAGAGGCAGTCGATCGCGAACTGCCACATCATGATCGGGCACGCCAGCGGAATCGCGGGCGTGTTGAACGGCGCGTCCCATTCGGGAATCGGTTTCGTGCACGCGTCCCGGCGCATGCGGAACACCCACGCGCCGGCGCAGACGAATCCGAGCGACTGCGCGCGCGCGATCGCCTCCCACGTCGGAGTCTGATTCTGCCGGCAGTAGACGGCGGGAACGATGGTGAAGCGCCCGCTGCTCACGCGGCGGCTATGCGCGAGCAGTGCGGACGACCAGCCGATCCAGTAATCGAGCGCGAGGTTGGGATTGCTGTCGCTCGTCCCCTCGACGTCGAGGAACATCAGCAGCTCGCCGCCGATTTTCGCGAGGTGCTCGATGCCGAGCGCGGTCGTGAACGCGTCGACGTTGAGAATCGCGTCGTCGGCGCCGTCTGACGCCGTTCCCGCGACGCGGTTCGTCTGCCGCGCGATCGGCAGCAGGCGCATGGTGTTCGAGTTGAAGACGCGGTTCTCGAGCTGCGGCTGATAGTCCTGCGCGAAGCCCGGCCGCTTGAAATAGCGGCCCCAGAACAGCGGCGCCGCGCCGAAGCGCTGCTTCACCATCGCGACGATGGCGTCGGTGACGGGAACGAGCGTGTCGGCGCCGAGGAGTGTGGGCATCAGTCCTCAGGCAGGTTCGTCATCCGGCAACGGCGGGAGGACGGCGACGGGGGCGCGTTTGCGGCCGGCGGCGACGTGGCGGACCAGCTCGGCGGGATCGACGCCGAGGACGAAGGCGAGGTCGATGACCGCAGTGAGGCTGGGAAGGTTCAGGCCGCGCTCGAGCAGGCCGAGGTAAACCGCGGTCATGTATCCGCCCCTCCAGTGAAGGTACGATCCAGTTCCATGGTTATGACGAATATTCAACGGTTACCCACGATTGCCAACCATGGTTATGGCGATTGGCTGGCGGTTGCGGACGCGATCCAGATCTTCCAGTTCGCCATCGGTGTATCGGTCAGATTCAGGTTCGACGCGATGTAATACAGGCGGCGGGTCGGCTCGCCCCTGCCGATCGTGAAGCGGTCGTTGAGGTAGTAGGGCGGGATGTTCTGGTAGTACAGCGTCGCGCGCACGCTGACCTGCGACGCGTCCACATCCGGCGGCAGCGTGATGCGATAGGTCACGCGATCGTGGCCTTTGCCGTCGCGGTAGTCGGGATCGTCCTTCGCCCTGCCGTGCGGATACGTCGCCTCGAGATAGCGGCCGTTGAGCGACGGGTCCGGGCCCTCCTTCGTCCAGCCGATCGGCAGCAGGCGGTTGTCCTTCTCGTCGTGGTCGCGGCGGATGAAGCTGGTGGTGAAGTTGCCGTCGGCGTCCTTCACCAGCTCCTCGAAAATCTGCACCTGATCGTCGGACGTGATGACGGTGTGATGCTCCTGGTAGGCGTTGTTCTTCAGGAGCTCCGTCGGCAGCGGGCGGCCCTCGCCGTCGACGATCACGCCGACGCTGTTCGTGCGGCCGGAGCTCCAGACCACGCGCTCGCGTCCGTCGCGGTTCTCGAGCACCAGCAGCTCGATCCACGCGCGGCGGAACCCGACGCCGCTGGGCAGCCGGTGGCCGGTCTGATTCGTCACCTCCACCTCGGCGGTGAGCGTGCGGTTGTCGATCGACAGCTTCGTGCCGACCGTCGCCGTCCGCTTGCGCGCCTGCTCGAACAGATTCGCCTGCGCGTTCTCGAGGTTGTCGGACGTGCCGGTCATGTAGTCGCTCTTGCGCACGCCGAGAATGTCGTTGAACTGCTTGAACATCTCGAGCAGGAAGGCGTTCATGCCGAGAAACTCGTGGCGGACGAAATCCTTCTCGCGGAAGCGGACGAAGATGTCCTTCGTCGGCGCGCGGTGCTCGGCGGCGGGATAGGTATCGTCTTCGACGATGGCGATGCGCGTCTGGATCGGATCGACGCTCACGCCGAGGCGCTCGTTGGAGAGGCCGCGCGGCATGTGGCAGTCCTGACAGGTCTGCGCGTTCTTCCCGGGCTTGCCGAGCTCGTTCTGATACTGGCTGTTCAGCCACTCGAGATATGTCGCCTGCTCGATGGAATGCGGCGTCGCCGGACCGACGGGGCGGATGGGCGGGGAGTCGACGACCGGCAGATCGATCGTATGGCAGCTCCCGCACACGCGCGCGCTCCGGATGTAGTCGTTGTGCTTCGGCTTCACGCCCAGCGCGTGATCCATCGGCAGCGTCACGATCTCGTCGTCCTTGAACGGCCCGAACAGCTCGTCGGGCTTGCCGGTCGAGAACTGGCCCGTGATCCGGTTCTTCAGGAAGAGCTCGAGCCCGCCGGCGTCGCGCTCGATGCGGTGGCACGACGCGCAGCTGATGCCGTCGCGCGCGAGCGCGCCGTACTGCGCACCGGGCTGGCTGCCGGTGCGCTGGATGTAGTCGAGGACGAAGTTCTCGCCGGGATGATCGAGGTCGTGCTGCCGCTTGCCCATCACGCCGTGGCAGCGGAAGCAGGTGTTGATCACGGTGTGCCTGAGGCTCGTGCGCGTGGGCTCGTCGGGAATGGTGTCGAGATACGACAGCTCGCTGTCGAGCTGCGCGTAGAAGATCGGATCGCGCCCGGCGAGGCCCATCGGCGACCAGCGCCACTCGGTGTACTGCGAGACGTTGACGCCCTTGCCGCCTTTCGTGCCGAGCCACATCGTCGGCCCGAACGGCGCGATCGCGGCGCTGTGGCAGGACTGGCACTGATCGGAGGTCATGAACATCTGCGGCGGCTTTGCCGGGGTGCTCACGATGTGGTCCCAGGTCTCGTTCGGAATGCGCTGCACCTGGTTCGCGTCGACGGGGCCGATGGAGGTGAAGGTCTGGAGGAACGCGGGATTCGGCGCGACGATGGGAGTGGGAGGGGCGGGCGCGGCGGGGATGGCGTGATGCGGAGAGCGCGGCTTCTCGTCGCGCCAGGAGTCGTCGACGCGGAAGGTGAGCGCGTCGCCGGGGAAGCCTTCGATGTTGTTCAGCGCGGAGAAGGTGCTCTCCTTTTCCGCCGATGCGTGGCAGCGCGTGCAGTAGATGCCGAAGCCGGTGTTGGGATACTGGAACGGCCACTCGTGCGTATCGAGCGCCATGCCGACCCACAGCTCGCCCCAGAACCAGCCGTCGGCCGATCCCTTCGCGTCCTTGATCATGATCGTCCAGTCGGTGACGGCCGGCGGGGTCTTGTTCTCCCATTTCGCGGCAGGCGCGTCGTAGGCCTCCTTGATGATCATCGCGCCGTCGGGAATGACGCCGGTGCGATCGCCGACGAGCCACTGGATGACCGCCGGCGAGTAGTAGATCTTCGCGGCTTTGTGCGTGCCGTAGTAGACGTCGTTGATCCACGGGCCGGTGTCGCGGATGCCTTTGTCGGCCTTCCAGCATTTGTAGTTGCCGGCCTGCAGCCAGTCGAGGATCTGCTGCTCGTACTTTGCGAGGTCTTCGGGGGCGACGCTGCTTGGCAGCGGCAGCGCCGCTTCCTGCGCTTCATGACAGGGCGCGGCGGCGATGCTCGTCAGCGCGAGCGACACCAGGAGTACGGTGAGGGCGACGCGTGTGGGCATGCCGATGAAGGTAACACGCCGGAGTCGATGCTGTAAGAATAGGCATGCCTCTGTCGTCCTCGGACCGCTCGGCCGGCGCATCGTGAACCTGGCTGCATCGCCGAACGGCCGGTTCCTCGCGTTCCAGCACGTGCCGCAGGACTACGATTCGGCGGACCATCACTGGCTCTTCTTTCGCGCCGAGGGCGACACGTTCGTCGAAGCGGGCGCGCTGCCGGTGTCGATGGACTTCGCACCGCTCGACGATGGGCAATGTCTGGCGCTGGAAGTGATGGGACGCGGAGTGGTGGAACTGGCGCGCTATGCACCCAGCGCGCAGGGGATGGCGCAGGCGGCGCGTTGGGAGGTGTGGAGTGCGATGTCCTTCAACGACGTCACGCTCCGGCTCATGCCGTCGGGACGCGAAGCGCTCGTGCTCGTGACGGACCAGGACGACAAGCAGGTCGACTGGGGCGGCGGCCCGCCGCCGGATTACATCCAGACGTGGTTGCTCATCGATCTCGCGACCGGCGAGACCCGCGAGAGGACGTCATGGGTGAACCTCGGCGAGCCCACGCTCTCCCAACATGCCTACCGGAGCTCGCGCGGTCTGTCCGTGCTCGTGGCTCTGGGCGCGCCGCCGTGGGTCGGGACTCGCGCGGCGCGGGAATGCGAGGCGCTGCGGAAGCTCATCCTGCCGCTCTCCTGGAAGGCGGTGGAGTCGGCGATCCGCGCCGGATCAACCAGGCTGTTGACGAGTCGTCGCGTCATCGAGATCGCTTCGGGCGAAACGCTGGCGGCGATCCAGGACGATCCGCGCGCCGACCGGTTCGAGCCGTCTCCGCGCTTCCACGATCTCTCGCCGGATGAAAATTACGTTCTGAGCACCATCGAAGGTGGCGACTTCGCGCTGTGGAATGTGTCGTACCAGAGCGCGTGGCAGCCCGAGTTGCCCGAGCACGGCGGCGTGCATCGCGCCGTTTTTCTCCCGGGCGGACGCGCGGCGCTCGGCACCAAACGCGGCGGCGTGATCGTCGTCGACTGCACGCCGGGCATCGCTCCCGGCGACACACCATGGTGAACTGGCGCGCGGCGTGTCGGCAGGCGGTGAGCGCTACGCGGGCGGCTCTGCTGCGGCAGCGTACAGCTCGCGAACGTCGAGCCGTGCGCCGATCGAAAACGCCGCGACCTCACCTTCGTGAACCACCGTCGTTCGCCAGCCAGCTTCTCCGCGAGACCTGACTTCCACGGAGCGCTCGCGGTGAGACACGAGCACATACTCACGCAGAGACGGGAAGGTTTTGTAGTGCTCGAACTTGTCGCCCGAATCGTACTCCTCGGTGCTTCGGCTCAGGACTTCCACGATGAGCATCGGATTCGTGACCGCCAGCGGGTCAGCGGCATCGAGCTCACGCGGCCCGCAGATGACCGTGACGTCGGGGTAAGTGGTAAGTCCGGTGGGCGTGCGAACACGCAGATCGGAATTGTATGGACGACACTGGCCGCCTCGCAGTTGAGGGCCCAGTAAGGTGATGGCAGCGGCGGCGAGAGCTGCGTGTTCCGGCGTACCGCCAGCCATCGCGTAAATCTGACCATCGAGGAATTCGTGCTTCACGTTGCTCGACGCCTCGAACCCAAGGTACTCGGCGTGTGTGTAATTGAGCTTGTGGAGAAGTACCGGCATCTTCGAGGATTATTGCATGTGCCGATCCGAGCCGGACGGACGCAGCACCGCTGGCGCGTGAAAGCGGCCTGATCACTCCTCCCGCTTGTCCGGCTCATCCGCCTTCCGCCGTTTGCGTTTGCGGTTTTGGTAGGCGCGCTTCATCTCCTCGTAATGCGGGCGGAGATGCCGGCGGGATTCCATGTGAATCGTCTCGCCGAGAATCATGTAGAGACTGAGGATGTCTGTGCCGAGGCGGTGCCGGCGCTTTCGATTGGCCGCGGACATGCCTTTCAGGACCACGCGAAGCTCGCTTTCCGCCTCGTCCCACTGGCGGATTTCGTCAGCCCCGTAGCGGAGCTCTTCTCCGGACCGGCCGATGATCCCCTTCGTCTCGCTCCAGGCGCTGCCGGCACGGATGCCGGCTTCGATGAAGTCGGCATCGAGTGACGCGACGCGAATCAGTGATCGCTCTTCCGCGACCGACAATTGCGTGAAGCCCGGGATCCGCTGCTGCAGAAAGCGCAGCCCCTGAATCAACGCAACGGGATTCGCGAGCGCGAGCGGCGTGGCATCGCCCGCGACGACGAGCGAATCGGGCGAGAGCTCCGGCACATCATTCGTCGGAACAGCAGGCTTCTTCTCCGATGGATCGTCCGGTTGCGGTTCATCGTCGACCATGAACGCATGATGCCACCGCCCTGCGATCATTGAGGCCGCACTTCACGAAGGCGTGAAAGCACACGAAAACGATGTCGGCCCCTTCGATGCCAATGGCGAATGCTCTCGCGTGGTCTGCGCGTGGTCTCGCCATCGATGCAGCCTGCATCGACGCTGAGACGTTGCCCGTCCCGATCGATGAGAGCTGCATCGAGCGTGCTTGCGGCGTCAGCACCGTCGATGCAGCCCACATCGATTTCGCCAGCAGCGGACTCACGATCGATGCCGCCTGCATCGATGCTGCTGCGAATGTTCACGCCTGGACTGCGCACGGTCTCGCCATCGATGCAGCCTGCATCGACGCTGAGACGTTGCCTGTCCCGATCGATGAGAGCTGCATCGATCGTGCTTGCGGTGTCAGCACCATCGATGCAGCGCTCATCGATGGTGAGACCACTCAGTCTCACGCTCGATGTAGCACGCATCGATTTCGACAGCAGCGGGCTCACGATCGATGCAGCCTGCATCGATGTTGATGGCGATCCAAGCTGTCTCGAATGCAGGCCGACTTCAAGGAGATCGACGCGACGACGAACCCGGACCATGTAGTTCGTGGCAGCTGCTTGCCCCCCCGAGATCAGTCGCCGCCATCAGGCGCCCCGTTAGCCCTTCCGTTAGCCCTCTGGCCTGTCACGCCGGAGGTCGCGGGTTCGAGCCCCGTCGGCCCCGCCAAAGTAAGTCGCTCACCAGCCGCCATTTGGCGGCTTTCGTGTTTTCAGTGGGTCGCTTAGAAAATTGGAGACTCGCAAAGTCACTCGCAAGGTCGTGAATTTGACGAGCGAAATTTTGTGCGGACCCGCGACCAGAAATGCGAAATGTCGCGCATTTCGGCGTTGATGTTCCACGGAAAAAATGCGTCACGAGCACCCGGAGAAGCGGAACGCGAAGCGCTGGCGCGAGCGGAGCGGCGGTGACAGACCTGGCGAGCTTGCATCGCACGGTCATGGTGACGCGATGGAGTCGAAGCTCAACGGGTATGCTGAGCGTCGGATACTTCCCGCTGTCTCTCTGAGGGAGTTTGAATGTTGATGAAAGCCCAGATGGTTCCGATGCCGATAACGGCGGCGGAAGAGTTCAAAGAGGCGGCGTTCTTCTACAACGCGATGATCAACGTCCGCACGAATGTACGCCTGTTTCCCTGTTACCTGAGCGCGTTTCTCGCGGCGCTGCGAAGCGTCACGGATTACCTCGCGAAACAGGCGGCCGAGCACGACGAGCTCCGCGGATGGTGGCAGGACGTGCTCGAAAAGATGAGGAACGATCCCCTCCTGAAGTACCTCAAAGGGAAACGTGATGTGAACATCCATCAGGAGCCGGTGCACGTGTTCTTCTGGCACGGCCCGAAGTTTCCGGAGAAATACCTCAGAAGGACGAGGACGGCCTAGGAGTTCAGGGAAACAAACAGCTTTGGTCGCGGGTCGATGCAGATTTCCGCTCGCGAAATTGGCGACCTTGCGCGTCTCCAATTTCGAAGCAACCCTCTGAAAACACGAAACGCCGCGAAGTCGCGGCGATTGAGTCTCGAAATTTGGCGGGCCGACGGGGCTCGAACCCGTGACCCCCGGCGTGACTGGCCGGGGGGTCGAGCGAGCGTCATCCTTGGCTCCGACAGCGGATATGATCGCCGAGAGTCGCGCCACGATCTCCGTTTTCGCATCCTGTATGTGTGGGATCTGAAACCACCCGATATCCCGTCGACCACCGAGGAACTGCGCGAACTGGCGAGAAGGCGTTTTGCCCGTGGGAATCACCCAGAACGAGCTCGATGGCCCGCCTGCAGGCCGCGCTCGGACAAATTCAAAAGCCGTAGCCGCTCACGCCCGGCCTCATTTGTTCCACAATGACGTCTTGACAAGCCTCCGCCCCGAGGCCGAGATTAGTCAGCAATCGACTACGGCCCATTTCCAATGACATCCGAGTGGGACATTTTCATCAGTCATGCGACCGAGGACAAGGCGAGCTTCGTCGTCCCGCTGGTGGAGGCGTTGCGCCGACGCGGCATGACATCGTGGTTCGACCAGTGCGTGCTGAACGTCGGGGACAGCCTCCGCGATAAGATCGACGAGGGCCTGGTCAGCTCGCGCTACGGCGCGGTCGTGCTCAGCCCGTTCTTCTTCGCCAAAGACTGGCCGCGGCGGGAGCTCGATGGCCTGCTGTCGCGCGAGAAATACGGCCGCAGCGTGATCCTGCCGGTCTGGCACAACGTCTCGCGCGAGGATGTCCTGCGTTTTTCCCCGATTCTCGCCAGCCGCGTGGCCATCTCCTCGGCGGAAGGGATCGAGACCGTCGCCGACGCCCTGCACCGCGCCGTCACGCAACCCGGCACCTCGGCCGGACGGCCGGGCGGCCCGATAACCGGCAGCAGTGAGACCCCGCGTCTCTTCGATGTAGCAGGCGACGCCGACGATCTCGAACGCTTCTACAAACGCAAATGATCGAAGCTCTGACGGCCGCCTCGGCCGGGATTCTGATCGCATACGGCCTCTTGGCCATGACCAGCATGTATCGGTTCCGATCCTTCGCTACCCATGGTCCGTGGCCGCGGGCGCGTTTCGGCGGCGATGCACCGCGCGGAGAGCTCGGCAGCTCGGCGGTCATGCTGTTCCATGGACCGCGCCGCGGCGCGCCGACCCGGGCGACGACAGAGGAGATTGGATTTCACGCGCTTCGGGCGACGGCCATTCCAGTCGACAACGGACGATGGCAGCTGCGTATCCGAGCGGTGCTCTTGAACAACGGGAGAGACGAGATCGTCTTCGACGACCTCCACACCGCCGTCTACTTCCGCATCGCTCCGACGCCGCCGCTGCTGACGATCAGTTATCACGGCAACGCGATCATCCTGCAGGACAACACCCTGTTCAAAGACGCGCGCTCGTACTCCATCGCGCCGGGCGACGGCATCGAGATGGACGTCCTCACGCAGGTGACGCGCTACGAAGGTGCGCCGTCGTACTACGGCATGCGCGAGGAAGGCGGTCCGGTGTGTGTGCTCTTCGGATTGATCGCCGATCTGTACAGCACGATCGACGTGCAGCGCTCGCGGCGCGCCGTGCCTTCCGACTCGATCTACCTCTTCCTCTGCCGGATTAAAGGGGCGGAGCCGGCGTTCGACGTCATCACCACGGCGAACGCGCATTCGTTCAAGTGGCCGCCGCGCGGATACGACGCCGACAGCCTGGCCGACATCCTCGGGAAGCACAGCGCCTGGCGGCCGGAGCCGAGGTGAGCGGAATGACGATCGCCACCGCCGTCCTGTCATGTCTCGTGACCATCACCATCATCGCCACCGAGTTCTTCCGGCAGGTCGCCGACCGGCGCCTGCTCAACCGGCTCGCCGACGACGTCGCGGGCAGCGTCGACGACTTCTACTTTCTGACCTGGGTTGATCTCAGTGAGCGCTACCAGTGGCTCGCGCGCAGCATGGCCGGCGTCGAAGGAGCGCACCTGTCGCCGCTGGAAGGGCATCGCGTGGTGAAGGCGGTCGAGAAGCGGATTGGGAACGATCCGCGAAAGCGGGCCGTCATCGACAACCTCCTGCAGACCTTTCCCACGACCTTCGACGTCTATCGCTATTCCGGCGGCGTGCGGGCGCTCATCGCTGGCGGCTTTGCGGTGGCAGTGATGGCCGGCGGAGTGCGGCCGCTGTACGGCGTGATCGCTCTCAGCATCGTCCTTCTGACGTCCCTGCCGGAGGCCGCCATGAGCTCGAGCGTGTTCTTCCGGATATGGCGCGCGGCATGACGCCGCGCTTCGCAATGGAATCGGCCGCCGTGGACGACACCCGCATCGAAATCCCGATCACCAACACCCTCGACCGCACTGCTGCTCGCGCTCCGATCCGCGCCATGCTTAACATTAACCGCCACGCCTCAGACCTGCGGCCGGACTTCCCTAGGCCTAGGGCCGACCGCGACGCGGTGATCCGGCGCGTGATCGACAGCGCGGTCGATGGGCTGGTGCGCCAGAAGATGACGTGTAGTCCCGAGCGTGAGTGCCGCGATTGCATCGGCGAAGGAATCGATTGCATCGGGCGAAGGGATCGGCGTCCACGCCGGCTGGCGTGGCGCCGTCTCGGCGCCACCAACCGCATGACTCATTGCTCGCTACTCATGCCTCATCCCTCATGCCTCAAGCTCCCAGTCGAGCGCGATGACCTGCACTTCGCCAGCCACGACGCAGCACGCGTAGCGGGCGTCCGGGCTCAGCTGCACCGACCGTGCGTCCGCTCGCGGGAACTCGAACGTGTAGATGCATTGGCCCGTGGCGAGATCCCACAGGCGCATCGTCTGCTGATGGCCGGTGAGCGCGGAGCGTCCGTCGTCGCCGATGTGCACGGAGTAGGCGGAGCTTTCGTGATTCTCGATCGCGTGGATGCACGATCCCGATGAAAGGTCCCACAGCCGCACCACGGTGCGATTGCGATTCGTCATCGCGCCAGTCAGCGCGTAGCGCGCGTCGCGGCTGAGGTCGAGAGAGAGGATGCGCTCGACGTCGTCCGCCTCGGTGCGTTGCAGGCATTCGCCCGTCGCGGTGTCCCAGAGGCACAGCGTCCTGCCGCCGCCGGAAAGCGCGAGACGGCCGTCGGGGCTGAAGGCCGCAGCGGTGGCGGGTGCTTCCAGCCGCAGAAGGGAACTGCCGGTCGCGACGTCCCACAGCTGCATGGCCTCGCCGGGCGATCCCATCAATGCGTTCGTCGTGAGCGCGAGATCGCGTCCGTCATCGCCGGCGTGCAGCGCGCACGCGAGCTTGTCCTGGAAGTGAAACGCGCGCAGTCGGGTCTGCGTCACGATGTCCCAGGTCTCGATCGTCACGCCGCCCGCCGTCAGGAATCGCGTGCCGTCGCTGCTCAGGCAGAGCACGTTGCCGCGCGGCGTGAGCGGATCCCATCGTTTCTTCTCGAGGCGCGAGTCATCGAACACCTCCAGACGCGTGCCGGACTCGATGTCCCATCGATGAACGGCCATCGGAAAACCGAGGTGTCGAGGACAGAATCCGGTGAGTGCATGCCGGCCGTCGCGCCCGAGATGCACGTTCCAGTTTGGTCCCTCGAGCGTGCGCACGTGCCATGCGCCGCGCAGCGATGTCCTCGGCAAGCGTCCGTACAGTCCGGTCCAGAGCGCGAACGCGTCGGTGCCGCGCTCGTACCCCGGTTGCGCGCGCGCGGAGCGGATGTGCCGCACGGTAGCCGCGAGATCGTTCGCATCGATCGCGGTTCGCGCCTCGCGCAGCTCCCGTTCGTACGTCTCGTGACTCGTGAGCAGCGCTTCGCTGGACTCGACGACGGACAACGCCAGCGGCGATTCGACGCGACGGAGGTCGCCGATCTGCCAAAGCCTCGGCCCGGCCAGCGCCCGGCCGTCCGGATACAACCTCAGGAATGGCGCCCGGTCGTAGCCGGTCGCGCCGTTAAACGTGCGGATACAACGGCCGCTCGCGACGTCCCACACCTCGAACATGCGATCCATGTCGGCATGACCCGAGACGAAGAGCGCGAGATCCGCGCTGAGAAAGGCGTCGGTCATCCTCTGGATGCGCTCGACGGAAAACGCCCGGACGAGCTGTCCCGTGGGGAGCTCGCGGATCTGCATGACGAGATCCGTTCCGCGCGTCCCGGCGACGAGAAGATGCCGCCGATCGTCCGTGAACGACACGCGCGTCGTTCGCAGATCGGAAGTGTCGAAGGTCCGGAGGCATTCGCCGGTGTACCGGTTCCAGATGCGGAGCTCCTCCAGATCGCCGCCGCTCGCGATCCATTCGCCGTCCCTTGAGATGTCGATCGCGGATACGTCCTTCGTGTGTCCCTCGAACGTGCGAATCGTCCGGCGCTCGTTCAGATCGCGGAGCTCGATCGTCTTCGCGTTCGGCCGCAACAGGACCAGACCGTCCTCGTCCTCGATCCATCGCACGTCGAAATGAAGGAATCGCGGAATGGTGTCGATCCGAAGGCCGCTCTCAAGATCCCAGAAGTGGATCGGTCCCCAGGACCATGTCGTGCCGAAGCGGCCACGCGGGCTGATCGTCGGAAAGACCGGATGGCGTTCCGGCTGGTTCAGCTTCGGCTCATCCGGCGTTCGGATCGTGTGGATGCATTCGCCGGTGACCGTGTCCCAGACCTTCAGTCGGCTTCCGTAGTCTCCGGAGACGAGGCGGCGTCCGTCGCTGCTGATCTGCGCAGACGTGATGCGGTCCTCGTGGCTGGCAAACGTCTGGGTGCAGCGTTGCGCGGCCACCTCCCACAGGAGGAAGGTCTGCGCGTGGAACTCGCTGGTGACGAGCAGTCGCCCGTCCGGGGTGGCGTGATTCGCGGTCTCGTTGAAGGTCAGGAGCGTGCCGCCGGACGACGCGAGGCGCTCCCGCGAGTTCTTCAACGCGCGCCGCACCTCCAGTCGGTCCGAATCGGGCGAGGGGATGCTTTCGAGAACGGCGATCGCCGACTGTTGATCGTTGCGCTCGGCGTGCAGCAGCGCGGTGAGGTAGGGCGCGAGCCAGCTCGTGTCGTCGTGCGGGCGGGTTGCCTCGAGATTGTGCAGCGCCTTCATGTCGTCGATGCGCGCGGCGCGCCAGAGCGTGAGCGCGCGGTTGTAGGTCGACGCGACGTGTTGCGGATGAAGGCGCAACGCCGCGTCCCACAGCTCGAGCGCTTCGCCGGCGCGGCCGAGGTCGAGCAGTGACGCGGCGCGGTTGTTCAGCGTCTCGGGCGACGCAGCCGCGGACTTCGGCGCGGCGCGCGTGTAATGCGTCCCGAGTTCCCGCGCGTACGTGTCGCGCAGCCGATCCGCGACCTCGCTCATCGTCGCGGGACGGCGTGCGGGATCGAGCTCGAAACAGTCGAGGAGGATGTCAGCGACGTCCGCGGGCATCGGCACGGCTCCGGACCGGCCGCGCAGGTACGAATCGAGAATCTCGCGCGCGAATTGCCCGCCCGCCCGGGTCGGCAGCCGGCCGGCGAACATCTCGAACACGCTCACGGCCCACGACCAGAGATCGGTCCTGCGCGTCAGACGCTCGCCGGTTTCGCGATGCGCCGCCGCGACCTGTTCGGGCGAGGCGTACGCCGGCGTGAGTCCGGCGTACGTCGCCATCACCGTCGTGTCCGCCGGGGGCGCGGCCGCTCCGATCCCGCGCCATGCCTTCGCCAGTCCGAAGTCCGTGACCTTCGCGACTGCGGCGGCGGTCATCATCACGTTTCCTGGCTTCACGTCCTGGTGGACGATGGTGCGATCGTGCGCGAACTGCAGTCCCCACGCGAACTGAATGGCGACGTCGAGGATGCGCGCGAGCGCCGCGCGCTCGCCGCCGGCGTACAGGCGGCCGCTGAAGATCCATTCCGCGAGGCTGCCGCCGTCGACGAGCTCCGCGAAGATGCGCGGGATGCCGCCGATCGTGCGGACGTAGTAGCAACTGACGGTGTTAGGATGCAGGCCGAGGCTGACCCACGTCTCGGCCTCGCGGATGAACGTCTCGTTTCCGCCTTCGAGATCGAGCATCTCGCGGCGCGGCGATTTCACGGCGAGGTCGAGGTTCCAGCCGCGGTGATGGACCTTGTAGACCACGCCCATGCCGCCCTCGCCCAGGATTCCGCTGACGTCGTAGAGATCGAGAACACGATCGCCGACACGCCAGACGTCAGAGGATTCTCGCGAAGGCATCGCACATCTTTCCCTGGAGCGCTATCTTCCCGCGTCGGCACGGCGCGCGCAATGCGCGCCACGGACATCATTGCCTTGCCTGGCGAGATCGTAATCGACGAATGCCCGCGGACGCCGCGATCGTCGCCGTCGCCGACAGCAAGCGATGCGACGCCATCGCCACCTTCGACCAGAAGCTCCAGCAAGCGCGCGAAAGACCTCGGCGTGGCCACGTACCGGTAACCAGCAACGAAGCGAAGTAGCCCCCCGGCCTGTCACGCCGGAGGTCGCGCGTGCTTTCTACGAAGTAAAATGCGCCACACCTCATGAAACGCACCCTCTTCCTGCTGCTGCTCCTCCTCTCCACGCCTGCCTTTGCAATCACCATCAACACCCTCGACCTCAACGAGATCGACGACACCACGATCGAGATCACCGCGCCGGTGTGGGACGGGTCGAAGGCAGGGCCGGTGCTGGTCGGGACGTTCGAGTCGAAGTTCGACCGTAAGGTGGCGAACAAGCTCGGAGGCGGCTTCCGCAACGCGATGATGCCGAGCTACGACCTCGCCCCGACTCTCGACCTCGGGCAGGTGTTCGCCGAGGCACTGCGCGCGGAAGGAACGAAACTGGGCCTGACCATGATGTCTCCGCAGGAAGCGAAGACGCCGCAGTGGACGATCGACGGCACGATCCACGGCGCCAGCGTCGACATCCAGCACATGGGCTACGGCTCGCTGCTCTTCTACACGTATCTCGACGTGGAGGTGCGCGTCACGAAGCAGGGCGCGCAGCCGGTCACGCATCGCATCCGCCCGGCGCGCCTCTTCGTGATGTACAACGGCGGCATGGGCATTGGCGACGAGGTGCAGGCGTCGCTGGCGAAGATCCTCGTCGCTGGCGCGCAGCAGATCCTGGCGCGCCTCAACCGCGAGCACTTCGAGGCGCCGGCTCTCCCGACGATGGAGACGCGGCTCGTGGGGCTGAAAAAGATCGACGACCGCGGCGAGACCGAGTTGCACGCCATCGGCCTTTCCGGTGTACGCGGCGCGTCGGCGGCACTGGCGTCGCGGCTCGAGTCGGAGCGAGACGAGAACGTGCGCACGTCGATCGTCTACGCTCTGACCAGCCTCGGCGCGGAAGAGCACGTGCCGCTGCTGGCACGGCGATTTGCCTCCGAGGACGACGACGTCCGGTACGCGACCCTCATCGCGCTGGCCAGCACGGGGACGCCGGAGGCGCTGGCGCTGATCCGTGAAAAGGGAGCAAAGGACAAGACCCTGGCCATCCGTAAGCTCTCGGAGCACCTGCTCAGCGGACGGTAGCTAACCAGTTCCCGGGGCATCGGTCTAACTCGGTGGAGGAGATCTTCATGCTCGCTGCCGTTCTGCTCGCCGCGGTTCTCGTCACTCCCACCGACTCGTTCGTGCTGATGCAGGACGGAAAATGCATCACGAACGGCGCGCCGACCAACAACAAGGCGGTGAAGGCGCGCTTCGAAGGTGATTTCTTCTGGTTCACGCGCGGCGGCGAGGAGTTCATCGTCCGCGATGAGGCCACGCTTCGCACCGTGCGCAAGATGCACGATCCGATCTTCGAAGGCCTCAGCACCCTCGGCTACACCGCCGAACAGTTGCAGATCTTCGTGCGTCAGATGGAGGTCCTGCGCGAGCAGGCCCGCGTCGGACTCGACGACGTCGCGCTCAAGGCCGAACAAGCCCGCCTCGGTCGCCGTCAGGGTGAGCTCGCCCGGGAGATCAACCGCGCCGCCCGCAAGGCGGTGCCGCCGGAAAAGATCAATGCCGAGATCTCGCGCTCACTCGCCACACTCGCGAATGATCTGATCGGACGGGGAGTGGCGCGAAGGGTGCGGTAAAGCGGCGGCTGGATCCAGCCGCCGTTGAGCGTCATCAGCTGTTCTGCGGCTGCGGTTGCGGGACCGGCGCGACGACGTCGGTCGACGGGCCGGAGCCGGGGGCGATGGTCATGGTCTCGCCGGGGCTCTGGTCGGGGTAATACTCCTTGAGCTTCGCGTAGTCGGTGCCGGTCTCTTCGAGGATGATCGCGTTCACCTCGGCGCCGTCGAGGGTCTCGCGCTCGAGGAGCTTGCGGGCGATGCGGTCCAGCGAGTTCTTGTTCGCGTTGATGATCTCGTGCGCGGACTTGTACGCCTTGTCGAGGATGCGGCGCACTTCCTTGTCGATCTCGACGGCCGTGGCTTCGGAGTAGTCCTGATGCTGCGCGAACTCGCGGCCGAGGAAGATGGCCTCTTCCTTCTTCCCGTAGGTGACGGGGCCGAGCTCGGACATGCCCCACTCGCACACCATGCGCCGCGCCATACCGGTCGCGCGCTCGATGTCGTTGCCGGCGCCGGTGGTGATCTCGTTGAGGAACACTTCCTCGGCGATGCGGCCGCCCATCAGCACAGCGAGCATCGCCTCGAGGTACCGCTTCGAGTACGAGTACTTGTCCTCGGTCGGCAGCTGCTGGGTGAGGCCGAGGGCGCGGCCCCGGGGGATGATGGTGACCTTGTGCAGCGGGTCGGCGGCGGGGAGCATCGCGGCGACGATCGTGTGCCCCGACTCGTGATACGCGGTGTTCCGCTTCTCGCGGTCGGACATCATCATCGACTTCCGCTCGACGCCCATGATGACCTTGTCCTTCGCGTACTCGAAGTCGATCATCTGAACCTTTTTCTTGTCGTAGCGCGCGGCGTTCAGCGCGGCCTCGTTGACGAGGTTCGCGAGATCGGCGCCGGAGAAGCCGGGCGTGCCGCGGGCGAGCACCGAGAGGTCGACGTCTTCCGCGAGCGGGATGTTCCGCGTGTGCACGCGGAGGATGCCCTCGCGGCCCTTGAGGTCGGG
>Ga0134123_10000985_pt1 | contig 18741 bp, 24 predicted proteins | sample KB303_FD_96460 | JGI IMG/M metagenome (GOLD analysis project Ga0134123, IMG submission 96460) | Terrestrial soil microbial communities without Nitrogen fertilizer from Kellogg Biological Station, Michigan, USA - KB3-0-3 | ecosystem: Environmental > Terrestrial > Soil > Unclassified ...
CACGTTTGTTCGCTTCTCGCCAGTGCAGACCGCGATGGACTTCGTGTTCGTCGTGACCTACATCGGTTTGAACGAGAGCGGCTGCCCCTTCTTCGGTGCGGTCGTCGGCACGGCGGCGGTCTAGTCATGGGGCGCGGCGAGTACAACAAGGACGTCGTCGGTCGGGGTGGCGGCGGTGGCGGCGGGCACGGTGGCGGCGGTCATGGTGGTGGCCATGGTGGCTTCGGCGGTTTTCACGGCGGTCACGGACACGGCGGTCACGGCTTTCACGGCCATGGCGGTCATGGCGGCCGCGGCTGGGGCTGGGGCTGGGGTGGCTGGGGTGGCTGGGGTGGCTGGGGATGGCCCTATTACGGAGGTATCGGCTACTATGGTGTCGGTTGGCCGTACAACGACGTCCAGACGCTGTACGGCTGGCCGGCGTACAGCTCGACGTGGCTGAGTCACGGCTGGCGACCCGCCTACCAGCGCTTCGCGCGCCGTGGGCACCGGCTGCACGCCCACCTCGGAGCTGACTACTAGCCGGTTTCGGCACCGCCATGGCGGTCTGGTCGGGCTTCTCCACAAACTGGGGTCCTTTGATGCACTACAAACCGTACTACTACCTCGGCGCCGATCCGACGCCGGGACGCACCGCATCGAGCTACCGGGATCATCGTGGTCCGGTCCTCAGTCCGAGCGGTCCTGTGGTGCGCGACCACCGTGATTCGACGCGGATCCCCCCTGTCGTCACGCAGCCGCCGGTCGTCACCACGCCGGTGACGCCGCCGATCTCGCATCCGCGGCGTCGTCCGGAGGAGCCACCCCACGCCCACCACACGCACAACGACTACACCTTCGTGCCAGGCTACGACTGGTGGCCGCGCTGGTACCCGTACTGGGATCCGTACTGGTACTGGTACTGGCAGTACCTCTACTGGCACTACCAGGGCTACGCGCACCCCGAGTACGCGGAGCAGGCGCGCGATGAGTATCTGCGGTCGATTGCGCCGCAGTGGGGCTGGTACTAACCGATGCTGCCCTGGGTCGGCATCAATCCGTACGGTGTTCCCGCCGTCGCGTCGCGCTATTCTCCGCGTGGTTTCGACCGCCCCGCTCAGGCGGCTGCCTACCGCGCGCTCGCGCTTGATCAGGCGAAGCAGATCTGCGCGGCAACGGGGCGCTCGCTGATTGGGTACCGCGATTCCGCGTGGGGCAGCGAGGTGACGGTGTTCGGGACGCTGGACGGTCTCCGCCGCTGGGCAAACGAGCAGGGCGCTGACCCCGACGTTTGGTATGCCGCGGCGTTCTCTCTTTCGGTGTCACCGACACCGTTATCGGAGGTCGCGCGTTGATTACTCCCAAGGTCCACCTGACGCTCCCGGAGTATTTCGATGAGGACGAAGATCGTGATGAAGCACGACACTTCGCGCCGATCATCCCGTTGCTTGAGGGCCTCATCAAGGTCAATGAGTGGCACATCCTGCGATCACTTCGTCGTGCCGAGAAAGGTCTATCGCCGCCGTTACCGCCGCTCTACGCCTCGCGCGTCCGCTACAAGGAGGATCCGCCCGGCCAGGAGAACTGGAAGGACATTCCTGCCGTGCTCGCGGACGGGCACGGCGACTGCGACCGCCTCGTCGCATGGCGCTGTGCCGAGCTGCGCGTGGCGGGATACCAGGCTGACCCGGTGATCAAGTGGCGGCAGGTGCCCAAGGACGTGATGATCAGCCTTGGCCACCCGGCGCACATGGTTCCCGACGAGGGGATCCAGATGGTCCACGTTTGCGTCGGGCTCCCGGGCTGGGAGCAATACGCCCACCTCTACGAGCAGAACCCGCTCGTGGAAGATCCGTCCAAGCGTCTTGGGATGGGCGGAAATTACACCAGCGGTGTATGATCTGCGAACATCCATGGGCGCCACCGAAGTCAACGATCTGAAGCTCTTCATCGATCACGATGCTGACCTGTACAGGCAGCAGCACACCTCGATCTTGAAGAACCTCGCGACCAAGAAGGCTCGCGGCCAGTACAAGCACGATCTGGCGGTGAAGCTTTTCGGCTACCTCGTGGAGAGCGGTGCGAAGAAGTACGCAGACAAGTTCGGATTGCCTGGGCAGCCGTGGCACAAGATGTTCGACGTGTCGACGAGGACGCGCGTCGCGGAAGCCTTGACGGACGACTTCGAGGAGGAATTCAAGCTGGGCAATTTCGATCAGCTGCTCCCCAAGAAGTACCAGCGTGCTGTCTCCGCGCACGCAAGTAAGAAGACGACGTGGCGCGCTCCCGAGGGGCTCGAGATCGCGTACTCGCCGGTGAATCAGGCGTACTTCGCGCTCTGGCCGGCGAACCGGAACCGTTCAGACCAGCAGGTGTTGAAGGTCGCGTCGGCGGACGAGATGCACGATTGGCTCCGCGAGCGCTACGGGTCTGCGTACGGTCGTGGCGGTCGGAGCCACAGCCGCAGGTCGTCCGTCCACGAGCGTCTGCACGATCCGGCCGCACAGCGCGCGCGCGAGGAGGCTGCTCGCCGCGGTATCTCGGGTCATGCGCGCAAGCGCGCCCAGCTCGATCGCGAGATTGGCGAGCATGTGCCGATGTGGCGCGGAGGTAAGATCTAGCCATGTGGTTCCTCCCGTTGCTCGTCCTCGGTGCGATCGTCGTCGCGGCTGCCAGCAAGTCGCCGCGTGAAACTGCCCTGCCGGCACGGCAGCTCGCTGCTCCCCCGCCGCCCCCGATCCCGCCGACACGTGCGATGGTCGGTGGCAGCGTGCCTGGTGTCCCGGGACCGATCTCGGTGCTCGGCGAGATTCTGCGCGTCGGTCAGTACCCCTCGAACATGGTGATCCTCTGCGCGCTCGCTGAGGCGCAGGCAATTGGTCGCGCCGATCTCGCGGACGACATCGTGAAGGCTTTCATCGCACCGGGGGCGCCGGGACGTCGTGCCGCCCGGGGGCGCGCGTCGTCGTACCAGCGCGGATCATGCGCCCTGCCGCGATCGCCCCGGGGCACAGGCTCGGTCATGCAGCCGCCGATCAACACGGCAGCGTTCCCTTCGCCGATGGCCGCTCCGTCCATGCCTCCCTTCGGGCCACCCATGGTACCGGCGTTCGACCCGAGCGGCCTGCGCGGGTACCCGGCACATCCAAGTCACGGTCCCATGATGGAGACGCAGATCTATCCGCCCCCGAGCGTGCCGGTGGCGGCCAACCAGGCGGCGCCGCCAGTGCAGGCCCCACAAGTTGCTCCGCCGACCGCGCCCAAAGGATCGGCGCAGGCGTCGCAGGGCATGTCGGCGGATTCCGCTGCGCCAATATCGAGCGAGGAGGACTATCTCGCACTCCTGCACACGGACCCCGCCGCCTTCATCGCGACGGCCCAGCAGGCGCATGCGCAGCCGCGCGCGCAGGTCGTCGTGTACCCGGCCGGGCAGCCCCCGCGCGATCTTGCGCCGCGGCAGGAGGCCCCGCCGACGGCCTTGCCGCCGGAGGTGATGGCGCAGATGCAGGACGATGCTGGCCAGCACCAGGCCGCCGACCACACACGCGCGATGGCTCCCGGGTCTCCGCTCGGTGGTGTGTCCGACGAGGCCTGGCGGCAATTCGTTGTGCGTCTCTCTCGCGAGCAGCCGTCGTTCGACTCCTCGCGGCACGTTGGCCAGTTCCGCCAGCGCAAGGAGCGGCTGGCCGAGTTGGGCATTGACCCTCGCACGATCCACGGCTCGGCCCAAGCGCAGCGCGCAGCGCTCGACACCGATCTCGCGGACGCACACAATCACGCTGTGGCGGGTGGGGTACTCGCCGCGCATCTGGGTCGGTCGGTCGTGCTGCCGGGGCGAGACGCGCCTGAGACGCTGACGCTGAGCGGGCTCCTCGGCGTCATTCAGTGCGCGGGCCTTGACGGTGCGGTCGGCTGGCTTGAGCGAACGAGCGACCGCAAGCGTTACCCGCACACGACGCAGGCCTTCGTGCAAACAAACAATCTGTTTTAATTATGGTAAAGGTGACTCTAAGATCCTGGGACAAGTCGTCCAAGGAGTTTTCTCAATGAGCGAGCGCGGTCACTATGGCAAGAACGACGTGGGAATGGGCCCCTTCGTGGGTGCGACCCCGTCGACGTTCTACGTTGAGCGCTCTCCGCCGTCGACCGGTGCGTGGATCATTGGGATCCTCGCGACCGGCGGTGCTGTGCTCTGGGCTCGGCACCAGTCCAAGCAGATCGAGCAACTCTACAAGGCGTCGGACATGTCGTACCAGACGTTCGCGTCGAGCCTCGGGCAGAGTGCGCGCGCGATCCCGTCGCGCGTGCGCGGTCTCGTCGGCAGCAAGGCTGCGTTGGTCGCGGCGGAGCCCACGCCTGTCGATCACCCCACGCACAGCACGAGGTCGCGCGCTCGCGCGCGGTGATGCCAATGCCGAAGACGGCTCCGGTCGGGATGCGGAACATCTCCACGACGTACCAGCTGGCGTACGCGACGTACGACGGCAACGTCCACGTGTGGAAGATCGACGCCGACGACGTGAAGCTTGAGGGCGCCCACGCGTCGGGACACGACATTTAGGGTCATGTTCGCTTCAAGGGCAAAGCACTACTCGGCTTTCACCAGTGGAGGTCCCGACGACTTCGTGATCGTCGTGCGGAACTACCGGGAAAAGGTGTAGATGGATCCGAACGCAGCATCGACGAGGCCGAGGGGGTCAACGCCGAGGCGCGCGAGATCACGGGCTGCCTGCACAGCTAGTTCTCGCACGGCGGTTCGCGCCCGACTGGGATTATTACGTTGGCTTAGGAAGATCGGCTGACCATGGCGCTCTCGCCCGACCAGAAGAAGCACCTCCTGATCGGCGGAGGTGTCGGCGCGATCCTGGTCGGCTTGGCGATCTTCGGCGGTCACAAGGCTGTGGCGGGACCCGTGCTACCTGGCGGGCACGGCGGGCACGGACACGGTGAGCGTGGCCGCAACCCGCGCCAGGATGGGGTCGGGGACGGCGAGAACGGGCGCGGCGAGTACGGCGGCGGCAAGAAAAAGCATCATCATGGAGGACACCATGGCCACTAGTCCTTCCGGACAGCGTTCCCCTGCTCCACCGATCTCCCGTCAGTCGCAGCCGAAGCCTCCGGGCTCGGCTATCGGTGCTTTCGGCTCGGCTCTCGGCACCGTCGCGATCGCCGTCGGGGTCGGCGTGCTCGGCGCGTACATGCTCGATCTCCACACTCACATGTGTGAGGGGTGCGGGAACCGCTGGCGCCACCTCGGGGCCTTCAACATCGGCGACCCGGTGTCTCACACGTGTAGGAAGTGCGGGACGGTCCAGTGGTGGAAGGACGGCGTGCCGCATGTCTTCCGCTCGGCGCTGCGCCTGCCGCCGATGACCCCGGCTGCGACGATCGCGAAGCGGCTGCAAGAAATTCGCGAGGTTTCTCGGCCGGCGCTACGATTCGGCACTCCCGCGACATCCTCCGCCACACTCTCGACGGCCCTCGTGCCACATCGGCGCCCGGCGTCGGCTATGAAGGAGAATCCCACATGAACGGCCAGAGCTATCCTGAAGTCGCTGCTCGCGCGCTCGTGAGCGTCTATCAGCAGAATCCCGCGCCCTTCTACGGCTACCTCCGCTCGGGCTACCAACAGAAGATCTTCCTCTTCCATGCGGCCGACGACGCGCGCGGCTGGTTCACGGCGCTTGTGACGGCGCAGCAGCCGCACGATTACGCGGCGGTGTTCTCGGCGGTCGATCTCGCGCGGTCCACGCCGCCGCCCATGCCGGGGCTTGAGAACTTTGGACACACAAACGTCTTAGGCGATCCGTCCATTGGCAACTGGCTGCCGTTCCTGCTCGGCCTGCCGCTCGGCGGTGTCGGCGGCTACTTCCTGCGCAAGTGGCAGGAGGATCATCCGGGCCAGCGGGAGCCGGGTATCCCGCCGCATACGACTGCTCCACCATCCCCGCTCGCTCCACCATCCCCGCCGTCGGCACACCCAGCGACGACCTCGGGGGACTACACGGGAGGCCCGTGGCTCGACATGGCTGGGCCTCAGGTCGGCGGATCGTTCCTAAACATGGAGGGTCCGGCAGTCGGGGGTCCGTGGCGCGACATGATTGCGCCGCCGCAGGTCGGTGCGCAGTACGGCATAACCGACGCTGAGCGCAAGCGCGCCTGGCCGCTAGAGCGGGCCCTTATCCAGTCCGCGATCGACGAGCTACGATCGCACGCTGCGAGTTATCCGGCGGAGGCCTACGTCTGGAAGCTTGATTCGAGCGGCACGCCCCCGTACGCAGGGAGCGGCTACGGAGCGGTCGTGACGATCGAACCGCAGACGATGATCGCGCAGTTTCCAACGCGTGATCAGGCGCTCGACTACATGCGCTCGGTTTTGATGACCCGGCCGATCGCGCTCGCGCTGTTTGACCGCACGAGCCCGCACTGGCCGAACCCGGCTGCGTGGCACAAGGGCGACGATCCGGGCCAGGAGGCTCAGATCGCGCAGTTCGTCGAGAGCCGCGGCGGCGCGCGTGTGTCGGGCACTCCTGGCGGCAGCACACGCGGTCTCGCGTATCTTGGCTCGGACACGGTGATCGGTGCCGCGCTTGCCGATGTCCGCCGCAAGGCCAAGACGCTAGCCGAGAAGCGCGCGGGGAACGTCATTGGCGTGATCCACACGCCGGCCGACAACCTTTGGCACATGCTCGCGTTCCGTACCGCGGACGACGCGGACGACTGGCTCGACACTGCGACGAGGGACCAGGCCGCGTACACCTACGCGGCCTACTTCGACAAGGGTGACGACACGTGGCCAAATCCATACATCGAGAAGATCGGCGGGACGACTGCCGGTCCGGTCCGGAGAGAGCGCGGAACGCAGCATAACTGGATCGGCGCAACGACCGATCCGCGCGCGCGCTCCGTGCTTGAGGACCTCCGCAGCCGCGCCCAGCAGCTCGCCGCGTCGAGCACGCCGAAGGCATCTCCGGCCGCGGGCGTGATCCGCACGAGCGAGGGTCTCTGGCACGCGCTCGGTTTTGGGAGCCTCGACGACGCACTGGACTGGCTTCAGGCCGCGACCCAGAAGGATAGGACGGCCTTCATCTACGCTGCGATCTTTGACAAGGGCTCGGACGGCAAGGCGTACTTCCAGCAGGAGGAGATCGGCGAGGAGCGCGGGCAGTCCCAACCGCAGGAGATCATCCGTCGCGGGATCGCGACCACCTCGGGGCACGACTACACTGTCGGCGGTCCGTGGATGGACGTGCCTGACGGGTGGGCGGCGTAGCAAGGAGCCGCCGTGGCGAGGGCCCTGACATATGATGGTCAAGCGTCGTGCGACGGCTGCCGCCGACACACACTTGTGCTAAACGCGGTCGACGAGGCGCACCTCTGTGACGGCTGCGCTGCGACGTCGGCGCGCATCGACCAGTTCCTTGCGACGACGGATTCAAACGATCCGGTCTTCTGCGACGGCTGCAAAGATCGGGTCACGTTCGACGCACGCGTCGCCGTCGTCGTGCGAGAGTGTGGGAGCGGTGTCGTCTGCGACGACTGCAAACCCACAGCGCTGGAGAGGACCAGCGCGTGAGCCGCGGAACGTACAAGCAGACCACGCTCCCGGTGCGCACGCGCCAGCCGACGCTTGTCGGTCAGCAGCGCACAGCGCTCCCCGGCGAGGATAACTACGGCTTTATCGATCGCTTCACCGCAGCGCACGCGTCGTTTGGGGTCCTTGCGGGCCTCGGTCGGCTGCCGTGGTGGGCGACGCTCGTGAGCGGGCTTTTTTTCGACCTCGTGATTGAGCGTCAGTTCAAGGACAAGTGGCCCGAGCTGTGGCCGAACCCGACACAGGATACGTGGCAGAATATCACCGGCGACACGATCGCGATGATGCTTGGTTGGGGCCTTGCAAAGGCCCTGCCTGAGGGCAAGAAGCCGCTGCACACGACGATCAAGAAGGAAACAGCATGAATGGTCGCGGCCAATACGGCAGAAGTTACGATCACGCGTGGGGCGGCACGAACGTCTGGACACCGGCCTATGTGGGTGCGGTAGAGCTTCCGCCCGCACATCCGGCAGCGCCCCCTCTAGCGGTGGTGAATCCCGTACCGCTGGTTGTGCATGCTCCGGCGCCTCCTCCACCGACGGTGGTCGTGCAACCGACCAAAGAAGGCGTGACCTTTGGATCGGCCCTCACGTACGGTGTGATCGGCGCTCTCGTTCTTGGTGGTGCGTTCGCAGCGTCGTCTCTCTTCACAACGGTCAAGAAGGGTAAAGAGCCGGTCCGTTACTACATGAATCTTTACCGCGATGGACATGGCAGGGGGCACTAGCAATGAACGAGCGCGGCAACTACGGGGCTGTACGAGGAGCCCGTTCATGGCCTCGATCCGCAGTGGGGATCTCGTTGTTCCACACCGTCGGTGACCGCGATCGTCTCGTGGATCAAACGAACACGGTGTTCTCGGCGCTGCTCGATCAGCTCTGGCGGAAGATGGGCGGTGATCCGGCCATCAACACCGTGGGTGACCAGCAGCGCGATCCAGTCGGCTGGCTGAAGCGCATGGAGGCCCAAAAGGACGTCATGCGGAAGAGCCCTCTTTGGCCGCTGTACCAGGACACCGTGCTGCCGGTGTGGCGCGAGTGGCGAAAATTTTGGGGCGACCAGAGCTCGTGGGAGGAGTTCAAAACCAGTTGGGAGACGTATGCGCAGTGGCACGACCGGGTCACCAAGCTCCAGGAGCACGTTGCCGCGGAGGCGAAGCGGTTGACGGGAGATCCGCTCAGGTCCCCGTCAGTGACGGCCCCACCGACGACGATCTGGGCCGATGCCGAGCAAGCAGCGGCGGGATTGGCCGGAGGTGTTGTTGCTGGCGCGGGGGATGTCCTCAAGTACAGCATTTATGCGGTACTCGGGATCGGCGCAGTTGTGGCGGTCGCGAGCGTTGCGTCGAGTCTCAAGAGCGGACGCGATCCCATCGAACACTACACGCAGCTCTATCGAGGAGGCTAGCCACATGAATGACCGTGGCCAATATGGTCGCCGCGCCGCGTGTGCTACACGCTTCCGTGTAGGGTCGGCGCGCGTGCATGTTCTTGAGTGGGGGCTGCGGTATGAACAGGTCAACGTCGATGCTGTTCCAGGGCAGGGCAAGGGAACCCGGGTGAAGCCGTGATGACAGGGATCACAGTAAAAGAGACTCGGGGCTGTGCCTGGCATACCATCGGTGCCGAGATTACATGAAGAGCATCGATCCCTGGAGCGTGATCGCGGTCAATGAATACGGCGAGATCGTCGTGCCACGCTCGGCCTACGGGCACCCATTCTACAAGGACGTCCCGAGCTGGCTCAACAGCGACGGATCGCGTTACCGCACTGTCTTCGAGGGCGCCTTCATCGGTGCCGATCTGCCAAAAGGAGTTGCCATGCTGAACAATGACACCACACCATCGATCGTCGCGCGGAAGGGACTTCTCGCGGACGTCGCTCCCCTTGTAGCACCGGCCACCGGTGGGATCACGGTGAAGACGGAGTTCGACGATAATCAGGTGCTCCACGTTGAGATCTGCGTCGACGGGCAGTGCTACCGCACGTCAATGGCCCTCGGTCCTGTGATCGGGATGCTCATGCAGAAGCTCGCGCGCTGGCATGACAGGCAGCACACCGTGCGACCGCCGATCGCAGCCCCCATCCCAGTCACGTCTCCCTCAACTCCACCCCCGCCCAGCACGGTGGTGAGTACGGTCGATGATGCGATCGGTGTGGCGAGCGACGGCATGGTCGCTGCGCTGGTTGGCCGTCACGTTGACGTGATGATGGGTGGCTGGCTGTCCGACATTGGGGGTGCGATTGGAGGCACGCTGCGCACTCTAGGCCCCGTGATTTCGACGGTGGCGACTGGCGTGGCGACCTATTATGGTGGTCCGGCTGCGGGGGCGACGGCGCAGGCTCTTGTGCCTAAGATCACCGAGATCCAGGCGAACCTCCTCGACCCTAAGGGCGACCCGTCGAAGAAGCAGGCTGCTCAGCAGCAGGCCCAGCAGCTCCAGCAGCAGGCCGCCGCGAATCCAGCTCTTGCGCAGGCTCTCGCGGTCGCGAACAAGGCCGTCAAGAACACGGCGATCGCCTACCACGTGAAGAATCGGGCCCAGAAGGCCGCGAGCGGCGACACGAGCGCCCAAGCGGATCTAAATCATCTCGTGAATCAGGCGGAGCAGGGCGATCCGGCGGCGAAGTCGACGTTCGAGGTGCTGGCGAACGTCCTCGGCCAGAAGCTCACAACGTCGGAGACGGGGGCCAAGCTCTGGGAGCAGATCATGGGCCGTGGTTCGGGAACGGTGTCGAGCGGCTGGTACGACATCGTCGGTAACTGGTACGACATCAGAACCGGATGCTGGTACCCACCGCCCTCGTACACGTCGCAGGCGTGCTGGTGAAGTAGTGCGCGGGACGCACGCCCAACACGTGATCGTACCGCATCTGCCGAGTCCTGGAGCGGCTCCGATGACGGCGACGGTCGGCGCGGAGTCGTCCCGCACGACGACCGTCGAGGCAGTCGTCGGCAAGGCGGCGCTTTTCGGCGTTGCGGGTTGGGCGGGCGAAAACCTCCTTTACGGTTCGCGCTACTCGCCGGTGTTCCAGGGCCACAAGGTACCATTCCTGCCGGTGTATGCTGCGGGCGGGCTAGCGGTGATCGCGGCGGCGCCGCACCTCGCAAAGCAAAATGTGGTGTTCCGCGGGCTCGCGTACGCCGCCATGGGCACAGCGATCGAGTACGCGGGCTGTCAGCTCGATCGTCGGGTGTTCGACGGCCGGTCGTGGGATTACGGCAAGATCGACGGCTTGGCAGAAAAGACGGATGGCTGCATCAGCTGGCGTCACTCGGCGCTGTGGGGATTCCTGGGCCTCGTCGCTGGGAAGTTCGCGTGAGGATCCGTCACCGGCACATCGAGATCGCTGTTGTGGTGATCGCTTTGTGTCTAGCGATCTGGGCGCTTGTGCGCTCCTCGGCTGCGATCGATCTTCTCGGCCTTGGCGCGGCAACCATTGGCTATGTCGCCGCGGACTTTCTCTGCGGTACGATTTACTGGCTCTGTGACGAGATCGTTGATCCGTCGTGGCCGATCGTCGGGACGGCCTTCATCACGCCGTTTCGCGATCACCACGAGAACCCAACCGCTCTCCCCGGGCACGATCTCGCTGAGCTGTGTGGCAATGACGCGATCGTGACGTCGGCGATCCTCGCTGCGGTCTTGCCGTGTGCGCGCTTCGCCATGCAGCGATCGGCCTCGTCGCGCTCGGGCTCGGCGTCCTCGCGACTCATGGTAATGGGCGTTCGCAAGCTACGCCGATCTGCACGACAGGAAAGAAGCCGATGGCAAAAAATGTAGGAGACTCCATCGTCAAGATCTTGTTGTTCGGCGTGGGCGGCTGGGTCGCCGAGAACGCACTCTGCCAGCAGGATCGCTACTCTCCGCTGTTCCGTGGTGCGAAGTTCCCGTTTCTGCCGATCTACGCGGTGAACGGGCTCGCGCTGACGAGCGCGGCGCCGTACCTCTCGAAGTGGCCAGCTCTCGCGCGTGGCTTGTCCTACGCGATTCTGGGGACCAGCATCGAGTGGGCCGGCTGCCAGCTTGATCGCAAGATGATGAACCAGCGCGGCTGGGACTATGGCCGCAACGAGCCGCTGTCTCGCCTCTCCGATGGTTGCGTGAGCTTCCCACGCTCCGCGTTGTGGGGAGGCATGGGCCTCATCGCCGAGAAGATGACCTGAGGAGCAGCGCCATGGCCGACGTCTTCCAGGACCTCCTCGTCATGATCGAGAGCGCGGACGGCACGCGCCGCGGCTCTCTCACGTCTGACAATTTCCGCGCGAGCATGGGCTGTTCGAGGGTTTTACTTCCTCACCGACTGCCTACTCGATCATCTTCGATCGGGGCGGCGACGCGCACGCGGTCGAGCCGCAGCTCCGGAAGGTTACGCAGCGCAAGGTCGGCGCCGAGATCGTGAGTGTGCCCTGATGAAGAAGGAGCCGTCATGGGTGTTCTGATTCTGCTTGCTCTTGGCCTCGGCGTCGCACTCTCCGTCTACGAGTTCTCTCCGCACACGCGCCAGCGCATCGATGATTACGCACGGGCGATCGGCTCGGCGTACGCTGTGCACCGCCAGGCGGATCAGCACCTCTCCAACGCGTCGATGGCGACCATCGTCGCGGAGCATCACCAGGCGCGCGCGCAGGAAGCGCAGAGCGCCCCCTCGCCCCCACGACCGTTTCCTCCACCCGTGGTCGTGCCAGCGCCCGTTCGGCCACCACCCGTCGTAACGCAGCCGCCCGTTGTTCAGCCGCCTGTCGTCGTTCCGGAACCCACGCCAACCACTCCGACACCGGTTCCATCACCGGTCCCTGCGGATGTCGCGACCGCGACCGCTCACGTGGACGCGGCGCAGCAGGCGACGGACGCGGCCGTCGAGAGCGTCTCCAAGGCAGCTGACGCGAACAAGGAGGCCGCCAAGAACACCGCGGAGGCCGCCAGGCGCGCCAAGACGCAGGCCGAGCGTCAGCAGGCCGCGCAGAGCGCTCAGAAGGTGCTCGAGAACGAGCGTCAGATCGCGGATGCTCTCAAGCGGCTCGGCATCGGCGCGTGCGGTGTGCGGGCGTACTCTCCGATCACCGAGCGTGCACGCGACGCGTTGCTCGCAAAGCTGCATGCCGATGGAATGTCGGTCACGGGTGACAATCCCTGGAACATCGATCCGAACAAATTCGGCGTAAAGTTGCGCGCACTGTGGATCCCGAGCACTCGACAGCTCAAGCTGATCGTGACTGACAAATCCATCGCGGGCTGCTCGGACATCTGGGAGCAAATTGATCCGAAGATCAAAGAGGTCATGTAGCCGTGGCTGAGGACTCGGGAGGTACGACGGTGGCGAAGTTCGGCCTCGGTATCGGGGCCGGCTTAGGGCTTTACTGGCTCATCACCCATGTTGGTTTCGGCGGTTCTGGCCCTGGCGGTGGTGGTCTCGGTACTGCGGATGGGCGTGCCGAGGGGAAGCCGCAGCCGCAGCCTCCCGCCCCGACTCCGTTGTCGAAGGATGATCTGCCTCTCCTCTTCTGGGTGGAAGCTCCGACGGTGCGCTCCAAACTTTCCGATCCGTCTCGCGCACAAGCGGACGCGAGCTTTCACCTGGTCGATCTCGGAGCGGCGGAGGTTCCGGGTGATCAGCTACGCCAGCGCATCGTGGAGGCACTGTCCCGCGCGAAGGCGAAGCCCCCGCTGCGGCTCGATGCGATGATCGCGCGTGTAAGGGCGGGGGGTCGTGACGACGTGCGTCTCATGACCTCCGGCGGAACGATCCATGGAATCTGGGACGATGTCAAGGATGCCCTCATGACCGCTGGGATCAAGCACTGGCTCCTGCGAGAGGAGTTCCCGAGCGATCGCAAGCCGGGGGCTGCTCCGAAGCCGCCGCACTGGGAGCTGTTCGGCAAGGGCGCTCCCGATCTTAACCCAGACAAGAACGGGCACTACCACGTCGAGTTGAAGAGCTTGTCGTTCTGGAACGTTGCGAAGATGCTGGATAAGCTGGCCCCGCACGTCTCGGGGTACGGCGATCGCGGGCACTACGCGATCACGTGGCCCGAGCGCGGGCGCGGCTACTATGGGGACAGCCGCTGATGTCGCGCGGGCGCGGACAATACGGGCCCGTCGACCGCGATCGTCACTGGGTTGCGGCGTGGGGCGCAGACCAGACTGCTGACTACGTCAGCGATCGGACGGTTGGCGAGGCGAGCCGCCGCGTTCTCCCGATCGCCTCTGACATCTTCGCTGCGGGGCGCTCCGCGGCTCGTGTGCGGCGCGCGACGCGAGGTGTTGGGGGCCTCGTCACAGGGGTGCCAACGGCGAAGGTTGGCCAGGAGCTGTTTCACACGGTCGCCGACCGGGAGCGTGCGATCGCCCAGATCTCGACGGCATTCAAGGCTCTCGTGAGCGATCTCGCGATCTGGATGTCGGCGAACGCCGATAAGCCCGACGCTCCGACGACGGCGCAGTGGCTCGCCGCGGACGTGACACCGCAGCTTGAAGAGTGGGCCCAATTCGTGGCGCGCGAGCAGCGATCGTGGTGGACGAAGATGGCGACGAGCTGGGAGGCCTTCGAGGGTTGGTGGGACCGGGTCAAGCAGATCCGATCGATGGCGCGCGCTCATGGCGTCACGCTCCAGAGCGCGGAGCCGCTGCCCCTACCCAAGACGATCTGGCAGAAGAGCGAGGAGGGTAAGGGTTCGGAGGCGACGGCAATTCTCGGTGTTCTGAAGATCGGTGCACTCGCAACGCTCGGGGTCATCGGTGCGGCGGGCCTCTTGACGGCGGTGCGTAATATCGGGAACCGAGCTCACGCGGCGAGCGATCGCGCCGCGCTCCGCGAGGTGGTACGCGAGGAGCTACGCGCGCAGCCGATGAGCCAGAGTTCGTCGAAGAAGTCGCGCTAGCCGGGATCTCTGCACGGGCGCAAGATCGCGCGGCGAGCCACTTCTGCGCAGAGGATAGCCTATAACTAGACCGGCATGACGGACAACCAGGAGCTGCACGGCAACATCCTCAAGTTCCTCATGGGCGAGTGGGCTCGCAAGGAGAACCGTCAGCTCATGGGGGTGGACCTTCTGTACGCCCCCGGGCACGGTTATCGTGACGAGGAGATCCGCCGCTGGGAGCGCGCGGACGAGCCCGAGTTCTTCGCCGAATTTGTGAACGTTGAGAAGCTCGTCGCGACGATCGTCGAGATCGCGGAGACCGACGCGGATACCAGGCCCGCGGGAAAGCACCGTTACGTCGTCCGGACGCGGCAGCACATGGGCAGCAAGCCCAGCATGTCGTTCGCGCTCCAGCCGAGCTATGGCGGCTCCGGTGACGAGGTGTCGATTGTCCCGACCAACGGAGCCGGTGCGAGCAGGGAAGGGAACGGTCGCGGGATCGACGTCACCATAATGCAGATCCTCTCGGGCAACAACAACCAAGCGATGCGCATCAACGCGCAGATGTTCGACTCTGCGTTGCGCCCGCTCGCTCAGCAGAATCAGCAACTGCTCGCCGAGCTGATCGCCTTGCGCACCGAGAACAGCGAACTTCAAAAGAAGCTCGCAGAGGCCGAGGCGAACAAAAGCGACCGCGAGTTCCAGATCGCGATGGCGATGGAGAAGAACAATCGCGCGAACTTGGGCTTTCAGAAGCTCATGCAGATCGGCACCGTAGTCGCGAGCAAGATCGCGTCAGGCTCGAGCGAGCAGCAGGCCCAGCTCGGCGAGGGTAACCCTCTCGCGATGCTGCTCGGCGAGTTTCAAGCGTCGCTCCGGCCAGATCAGATGCAAGCGCTCATGCAGATCCTCGATATGGGCCAGAAGATCATGTTCATGGAGATCGCGAACCTCGTAAAAGTCCCCGATAAACCGCCCCCGCAGCAGGGTGCTCCGAACGGGGCCCGTTAGGGGCTGCTCTTAATGGGGCGCGGCTGACCTGCGCGGTCAAGGTTCGCGGTAACGATGATGCCGACCCCCCACGACGGGCCTATAGACAGTCGGTTAATTGCTCCCGGTGCCAAGGAAGCACAAGAAATGCAAGGCAAGCCCCCGGCCAAGCCCGAGACGGCGCTCTGAAACTGTAGTGTTGCCTACGGAGCGCTGAGGCAATCGTGCAGGCACGCGAGTCATCGACCCCGCGACGTAGCTATCGCCGTTCCTGCTGTTCGTTTATGCTCGGAAGTACACCATGAATGCGCGCGGACAGTACGGGAACAGAACCTTCATCGGAGCAGAGCCCTCTGCGTCGAAGGCTATCTGGACTACGCCGATCGTCGTGGGGCTCTTGGTCGGTGGCGCTGCGTTTCTCGCGGGACGCCATGCGGGCAAAATCAAGGAGACTGCGCGCGGGGTGAGGAGCGTTGTCCGTGAGGATCGACATGGGATGACGCAAGGCACGCGCCTGCACAGCCTGGAACCAGGGTTCGAACGTGTGCGCAACCTGGAACGTGTGCGCGGCGGAGTACGCTACTGATGCCAGGCGCCCGCGCGAAGGAACGTGGTGGTTACTTGATCCTCCCGTGGCCAAACACCGTGTTGAACGTTCGCAAGGTCCTGCGTGAGTTGCGCGCAGAGGGCTATCTCGCCGAAATCGAGAAGACGGCCCATGAGACCTACGTGTGGACAAACGCACCGCATGCGCCTTGCCGTCGATCGGGGTAGAAGCTCACGCGCATAAAGCGGCCCGGCCCTACATCCCGGATGGTCGATCGAAGGGTCGTCCCCCGGTGAGTTCGACTCTGTTCAGTTCACCCATGGCACACGATGAATCGCCAGTCACCATGCGGTCGTACGGCTCGCCGTGCGGCTAAGGCAAAGGCGTTGAGCGTTACAGTTTGCCCGCTACCCCGCTACCCCGCCGCCTCATCCGGCGGCAATCCGGCGTCAATCATGTTACCTTGCTGCCCTATGAAGAAAGGTCAGACGAAGAAGGACGCTAGCGCCAAGCACGCTGCCCGCTTACGTAAGCGTACCGAGGCACTCGCTGCCAAGATGCGCCGTGAAAAGGCGAAGGCCGACTCCAAAGCCGCACGAGAGCGTCAGCGGGCTGAAACGCGGGCGCTTCGTGAAAAAAAGAAAGCGGATTTACGCTTTGCCCGTACCTTGGCGAAAGAAGATGCGCTCGTAAAGCGAAACGAGAAAAAAGCAAAAGCGCTGGCTGTGCTGGAGAAGAAGCGCGCAGAAGCCAACTACGCTAAGGCCGTCAAAAAAGAAGATGCACTCCTGAAGCAACAAGAAAACAAGCGCAAACGTAAGCGGGCCTGATCCCGGCTTTGTGCGATGAGTTCGCGACGAGCTGCCTTTGTGCAAGTTGACATCGTCCAGCCAACCTCCTTGTGGTGGCCTTGTCTCAAAATAACCAATCGCCTCAAAATGAAGTCTGCTTCCTCAGAATTACTTCCTCAAAATTCATGAGGCACTAGGGCGCGATCTCCGACGGAGACACGCCCGCGATGCCATGTCATACGGGCGTAGTACGTCATCGTGGACAGCCTGTGTCACATCCAGACACAGGCTCAGAACCACAGCGGCCCGCCGATGTTTCAGCACCGACGAGCCAAGGAGCCACGATGAGTAAGCATCGCAAAAGGAAACCAGAACATGACCATCAACAAGTTCCCGACCTTCGCGAAGACCGTGGCCGCGTCCTTCCAGACCGTTGTCAAGGCCCCGCAGGTCTACGTCACCGGCGTCGACGGCGACACGCTGTACCAGCGCTACCTGGCCGCGTTCCCCGAGGGAACGAATCCCATCTTCAAGAAGCAGACCGAGCACGAGTGCTCGTGTTGCAAGCACTTCATCCGTCGCGCGGGCAACGTCGTCTCCGTCAACGATCAGGGCCTCATCCGCACCATCTGGGACGAGGCAGTCGAGAAGGCACCGCACCCGTACAACACCGTGGCCTCGGCGCTGCGCGCCGCCGTGCTCGGCGCGGACATCTCGGACCTCTACCGGGTCAGCCAAAAGGAGAGCAGCTTCGGCGCCGCCACCACGCGATCGCTCGACGCTGGCGGCAGGGCACTCACCTGGGATCACCTCTACACGGACGCGATCCCCAAGGCGCTGCAGGCCGCGTCGCCCGACCAGGTCCGCGGCGACTACCGCACCACGGTGCAGGTCTTCACGCGTGGTCTCGTCGAGCTGGCGCCCTCGGCGCTGGACACGGTGCTCGCGCTCATCGAGGCCAACAACCTGTACCGCGGCGCCGAGCACAAGGCCGCGGTCGTGCAGTTCATGACGGCGCAGAAGGCATTCCTGGCGAAGAAGCCTGGCGAACAGGTTGTCTTCGCGTGGACGAACGCCGTCGGCCCGGCGTCGCGTTTCCGCAACACGGTGATCGGCACCCTGGTGCAGGATCTCAGCGAGGGCGTCAACGTCGAGCGCGCGGTCGAGAGCTTCGAGCAGAAGGTGGCGCCGACCAACTACAAGCGCACAACCGCCGTCATCACGCCGGCGATGGTGAAGAAGGCGATGGAGACCATCGAGACGCTGGGCCTCGAGCCCGCGCTCGAGCGCCGCTTCGCCACTATTCGCGACATCTCGGTCAACGACGTGAAGTGGGTCGACGGCAGCGTCAGGCCTGCCATGAAGGGCGGGATCGGGGACACCCTCATGCAGGTCGCGACGACCGCGAACCCGCAGAACACGAAGAAGGACGAGGGGCGCGCCGAGGACATCGGGCTCGAGACCTTCGTCGAGCGGGTGCTGCCGGAGGCGACAAGCATGGAGGTGCTGCTGAAGGGCGAGCACCTCGGCAACCTGATGTCACTGACGGCGCCTGTACACCCGGAGCCCAAGCAACTGTTCCGCTGGGACAACGACTTCGCGTGGAGCTACGGCGGCAACGTCACCGACTCGATCGCCGAGCGGGTGAAGAAGGCTGGCGGCAAGGTCGAGGGCGCGACTTTGCGCGTCTCGCTGTCGTGGTTCAACTACGATGACCTCGACCTGCACGTCTACGAACCGCCTGGGCGTGGCGTCGCCGGCCTTCATGACCACATCTCTTTCCGCAACAAGCGCGGCGCGAGCGGTGGCGTACTCGACGTCGACATGAACGCGGGCGGCGGCACGACGCGTGAAGCCGTCGAGAACGTCGTCTGGATGGACAAGATGCCGAGCGGCGCCTACAAGGTCGTCGTCAACAACTTCTCCAAGCGCGAAGCCAGCGACGTCGGCTTCGTGATCGAGGTGGAGTGCGGCG
>Ga0134123_10000987_pt1 | contig 18726 bp, 20 predicted proteins | sample KB303_FD_96460 | JGI IMG/M metagenome (GOLD analysis project Ga0134123, IMG submission 96460) | Terrestrial soil microbial communities without Nitrogen fertilizer from Kellogg Biological Station, Michigan, USA - KB3-0-3 | ecosystem: Environmental > Terrestrial > Soil > Unclassified ...
GACCGAGTCGCGGATCGTGTGCGGAAACAAGGACGCGCCGGCAGCTCCGCCGGGCTGTCTGCCCAAGGGGGTCCCGCACTGTGGCAACAATATCCTCGGGGCCAGCGTGGGGGCGTGGGTCAGCGGCGACCTCGATACCCAGCGCGGCGAGCTCGTGATTCCTCGGGGCGGCGGGCACGCCGACTGGCCGGGTAATCAGGTGGTGGCGTTCCGGCCCCCGGACGGGAACAAGCCGGGCGAATGGCGACTTCGGCGAGACATGTCCATGGCGTTCCCTCCCATGCCGAAGGGGCCCTTCGCCTCGATCTACTCCGACGACACGCCCGCCTCGGTCCACTCCTACGACTGCGTGGCGTATCTGGCGAGCGTCGATCGGATGTGGAGCGCGGGGGGCATCTACTGGTCCCCGGCCGGCAACTCCGACCGCGTCACCTTCTGGTGGAATCCCGGAGACGCGTCATGGGCGCGAAAGGCCGACCGCCCGGGCGGCTATGGCTGCGCGAGCGTGTGGGATCCGCGCGGGGAGCGCGTGCTGATCCGGCTGTCGGGCGAGTTCGTCGCCTATGCCCCCAGGACTGACACCTACACGAAGCTCTTTGGACAGCAGGGCGGCATCATGTCCTCGAGCTCCTCCCTCGCCCTGGATCCGGCCGGGCGCAAGATCTATCGGCTCGCTCCGCCCGCGAAATCGCCCAGTATCCGGATGATCGACCTGGAGGCGCTGGACGCGAAGGAGCAGGTGCTGGCCACCGAGGGTGACGTCGGCATCGAGAATCTCGCCGGCGTCGCGCTGCGGGTCCACGCGGGGCGCGTGATCGGCGTGGGCAAGACGGAAGACGGCAAGCACGGCGCCCTTCACATCCTCGATCCCACCAATTGCGGGCGCGCCATCCAGCCCAAGTGCCGCTGGGAGCGCCACGTGCCTGCCGACGAGGTGCATCCGCCGCCGCCGGTGGCGCAGGGCGTGTGGAAGCGCTTCTTCGAGCTGGGCGGGCGCTTCTACTACGTGAACAGCGCCGGCCAGAACGTCTGGGTGTTCACGCCGGCCGCCGCCCGCTGAGACATCAGCGCGGCACCACGGCCGGGATGCGGTCGGCCCAGGGGTGGGCCGCCTCGAAGACCGCCGCCGCCCGCAGCACCGCCGCCTCGCCCCCGCGCTTCCCCACGATCTGGAGCCCCACCGGCAGACCGTCCCGCGTGAAGCCGGCCGGGATCGATATCGCCGGCAGCCCCAGCACGGAGAAGGCGTAGGTCAGGAAGGACCGCTGGAGCATCTTCCCTACCGGCTTGCCGTCCACCGTCATCGCATGACTTTGCTCGAGGGGGAACGGCGGCGTGGATGACGTCGGCGTGATCCAGAGATCGCGCCCGGCCAGGAACTCCCGCACGCGATTCCACAGCGCGGTGCGGAGCAGCTCGCCCCGCGCGACCTCGGCCGAGGTGAGCGCCAGCCCCAGCTCGGTGTTCTCGACCAGGCCCGCCTGCAGCGCCTCGCGGTGCCGCGGCAGCTTCTCCGCGTGGCGCGCCACCATCAGCAAGCCGCGCGTCAGCCGGACGATCTCCGGCACCTCGGTCATGTCGGGGCAGGCCGGCTCCATGCGCGCCCCCGCCTTGCCGAAGACCTCCACCGCGGCCCCGAATACCTCGCGCACCTCCCGGTCCACCGCCACCAGCCCGCCCAGATCCGGTGTCCACGCGATGCGCCACCCCTTCACCGACGCGCCTTTCAGCGCACGCACGAACTCTCCCGTGTCCACCGCATACGAGATCGGCGAGCGCTCGTCGCGACCAGCCATCACCGACAGCATCAGCGCGGCGTCGGCCACCGTCCGCGCCATCGGGCCCTCCACCGAGTAGGTGTCCCAGGCGAGCACCGACGGAAAGCGCGGGATGAGCCCGGGCGTGGTGCGAAAGCCGACCACGCCGCAGTGAGACGCCGGCCCGCGGAGCGACCCGCCCAGATCCGTCCCCTCCGCGATCGGGCACATGCCGGTGGCCAGCGCCGCCGCGGAGCCGCCGCTCGACCCGCCGGCGGTGCGGGCGAGGTTCCACGGATTGCGCGTGGCGCCGAAGACCGCGTTCACCGTGTTCGGCCCGAAGGCGAACTCCGGCGTATTGGTCTTGCCGAGCACGATGGCTCCCGCCTTCCGCAGCCGTTCCACCACCAATGCGTCCGCCTCCGGCACATGGTCCTTGAACAAGGTGGAGCCGTACGTGGTGAGGAGGCCCCTGGTCTGGGTCACGTCCTTGATCCCGACCGGCACGCCGAAGAGCGGCGGCAGCGTCTTGCCGCGGCGGAGCCCGGCGGTGGCTTGCCGCGCCTCCCGCAGCGCGGCGTCCCGTGCCAGCGTGACGAACGCGTTCACCTGGGGATTCACGGCGTCGATGCGGGCCAGCACCGCCTGCATGACCTCCAGCGGCGAGACCTTGCGGGCGCGGTAGAGGCGGGCGAGCTGCGCGGCGGGGGTGAAGGCGAGGTCGCGAGGAGGCGTCATTCGACGATTGTAGGCTTTCGGATCATGTATCCGCTCGCCTCGCCTCCGGCTGCGGCTCGCCAAACGTCAGCGTCTCGTAGATTTCCAGCGCGAGTCGGCCGAACGCCGGATCCGCGCGCTGGGCCATGGTGCGCGGACGCGGGAGCGCCACCTCCACCACCCGCGCCACGCGGCCGGGGCGCGGGGTCATCACCACCACGCGATCGGCCAGGAACACCGCCTCGGGAATGGAGTGGGTGACGAAGAGGATGGTCTTGCGCTGCTCGGCGGGGCCGGTGGTCTCGCCCCAGACGCGCAGCAGCTCGAGGTTCATCTCGTCGCGCGTCATGGCGTCCAGCGCGCCGAAGGGCTCGTCCATGAGGAGAATCGGCGGATCCAGTATCAGCGCGCGACACAGCGAGGCCCGCTGCTGCATGCCGCCCGAGAGCTCGGCGGGGTACTTCTCGGCGAAGCCGGCGAGGCCGGTCGTCCGCAGGAGCTCCCGGGCCCGCTCGCGATAGTCGGCGCGCCGGCGGCCGGCGAGATCCACGGGCAGGAGGACATTGTCCAGCAGCCGGCGCCAGCGGAGCAGCACCGGCGCCTGGAAAACCATGCCCACCGCGGGGATGGGCGCGACCACGGGGCGACCTTCCACGCGGGCGCGCCCCGCGGTGGGGGGCCGGAGTCCCGCCACCACCCGAAGAAGGGTGGATTTCCCGCAGCCCGAGGGGCCGACGAGGGCGACCAGCTCCCCGCGGCTCACGCCGAACGAGATTCCGCTCAACGCCTCGACGGGGCCGCTCGGCGAGGGATAAGTCATGCCGACGCCGTCGAGCTCGATCAGCACGGGCCGGGCCGCGCGCCCGCCGGTTGCATCCCCGACTAGCGCATGCTCTTGGGCGGCTCGATCCGGGTCAGGAAGGAGTTGGTGAACACCTCGTCGCAGCTCACCTTTTTCGGGACCTCCATGTACGTGTTGATCAGCTCCACCGTGCGGCACATCTTGGCGCGGTCCATCCAGCCGATCCCGTTCTGCGCATAGCGGTCGGTCTTCATGAGCTCGAGCCCCAGCATCATGTTCGGCTCGATGAGGGCGAGGTCGATCTCGGGCACGCGCTTCCGGAAGATCTCCAGCGCGGCCTTGGGATTCTCCATCACGTCCCGCCAGCCCCGGTAGGACGCCTCCAGGAAGTCCTTCAGCACCTTGGGCCGCTCGTTCATCGTCTTCTCGCTCGCCATGATGGACATGGAGTACGTGTCGAAGCCGTACTGGAACCACGGCATGCGGACGAGGTTCTCCTTGCCCACCGCCTTCTCCCAGAAGGGCTGCCCGGTGGTGTAGTCGGGCACGGCATCCGCGCGCTTCTCGGACAGCGCCACGAACTTGGCCGCGGGCTCGATGTTCACCCAGGTCACCTTCTTCTCGTCGATGCCGTTGATGCGCGCGAAGGCGGGGAAGAGCTGGCGCTGCGAGTCGCCCGGCGGCGCGGCCAGGGTCTTGCCCTCGAGGTCCTTGGGCTTGACGATGCCGGTGTCCTTGCGCGTCCAGATGTTCAGCGGCGTGAGGTCGAACACCGCCCCCACCACCTTGATCTTGGCGCCCTTGGCCACCAGCGGGATCACCACGCTGGCATCGGCCAGGCCCACGTCGGCGCGGCCGGTGTCCACCTTGGCGATGGAGTCGCCCGAGCCCTTGGAGTTCTGGAGCTCGACCTCGAGGCCCTTGTCCCTGTAGTAGCCCTTCTCCAGCGCCACCCAGTAGGCGGCGTGGTCGCCGACGGCGAACCAGTTCAGCGCGAACACCACCTTCTGCGGCGCCTGGGCAAAGGCGGCGGGGACGAAGCTGAGGGCGAGGACGGCGGCGAGGACGAGACGGAGCATGAGCTTCTCCTTGGTCACGAGGCGGCGCCGGTCTCCGCCCAGGGGGCGAGCCGGCGCGCGGCAAGGTCGACGGCGCCGTAGAGCACGAGGCCGATGACGGAGATCCAGACGAGGGCGGCGAAGGCCACCGGCGTGTTGAGGTTGGTCTGGCTGACGACGATCACGCTGCCCAGCCCGGCCTGCGAGGCGACGAACTCGCCCACGATGGCGCCCACCACCGCGGCGGTGGCGGTGATCTTGAGCGCGCCGAGGATGTAGGGAAAGGCGTTCGGGATACGGATAGTGGCGAACACCTTCCACTTGGGCGCGCCGAAGACGCGCCCGAGGTCGAGCATGTCCGACTCCACCTGGGTGAGCCCCACCGCGGTATTGATGACCACCGGGAAGAAGCCGATGAGGGCTCCGATGAGCATGTTCGGGAAGATGCCGTAGCCGAGCCACAGGAGAAAGAGCGGCGCCACCGCCACCTTCGGCAAGGTGTTGACGAAGACCAGGAAGGGCACCAGCGCGCGGGCGGCGGCGGGCGACCACGCGATGGCGGTGCCCAGCAGCACGCCCACCGCGCCCGCGACGAGGAAGGCGCCCACGATCTCCACGCTGGTGATCCAGATGTGATGCGCCCACGGGATGCGGAAGTCCACCGTGGCCCGCAGCACCGCCCACGGGCCGGGCAGGAGGTACTCGCGGATCTTGAGCACGGACACCGCGAGCTGCCACGCCGCGAGCAGCGACGCGAAGAGGATCAGCGAGGGCACGTGACGGCGGAGGGCGGTGGATCGCATGCGCAGATGCGGCAATTGTCCGGCCGGCCCGCCGGGCCTGTCAATGGCGTTTGTGATAGGTTGAGGACGATGCGCTGGCTCATCGTCCTGCCCTTCGAGCGGGCCGAGCACATGGGGATGGACCTCCGCGACGAGCTCCGCGCGCTGGGCCACGAGGTCCGGACCTTCGCCTACCGCCGCGACAACCCGCTCTACAAGAACCGCGGCACCAAGGCCGCCTATCAGCTCTGGATCCTGCGCCGGCTCGAGCGCGCCTGCCTCGACTGGCGCCCGGCGGTGGTGATGGTGGTCAAGGGCGGGCCCATCACGCCGGGCGTGATCCGCCGGGTCAAGGCGCGAGTGGACACGCTGTTCGTGAACCTCTTCCCCGACAACCCGCTGTGGATGATCCCCTTCGAGCATATCGAGGCCTACGATCTCTTCCTCACCAAGGAGCGGTACGCGCTGCGCTCGCTGGAGGGCGTGGGGCTGCGGAACCTCCACTACCTGCCGCTCTACTGCGTGCCGGAGATGCACCATCCGGTGACGCCCACGCCGGAGCAGGCGCGCCAGCTCCGGGGCACGGTGGCCTTCGTGGGCAGCCACTATCCGTATCGCGAGCGCTTGGTGCGCGAGCTGGCCTTCTATCCCATGCGCCTCTGGGGCCGCGGGTGGGACCGCGCGGAGTCGTCCGAGGTGCGCAACCTCGTCGCGGGCGGACCGGTATGGGGCGAGGCCAAGCTGGCGATCTACTCGGGGGCCACGCTGTCGCTCAACCACCATCACCCGATGAACGACATCGTGGGGGTGAACACGCGCGCCTTCGAGCTGGCCGCCTCCGGCGCCTGCCAGGTGGCGGATCACAAGGACGAGCTTCCCTCGCTCTTCGTCCCCGGCCACGAGGTGATCACCTACCGCGATCTCCACGAGCTGCGCCGCCATCTCGACTACTACCTCGCCCATCCCGACGAGGCGCGCGAGATCGGCCAGAACGCGCTCAAGCGCGCCCTGGGCGAGCACACGCTGCGGCACCGGATCGAGGAGATCGTCCACGAGCTGGACCGGCGGTTTGGAGTCCACTAGCCTCGCCACCGGGCTCCGCTGCATCGACTGCGGCGCCACGCATCCGCTGGGCTACACGCTGGAGTGCCGCGCCTGCGCGGGGCTGCTCGAGCTGATCTACGACACTGCCCGGCTGGTCCACGACGGCCGGGTCCTTCTCGCCGGCACCGGACTGTGGCGCTACGCCGCCGTGCTCCCCATCGCCGACCCGTCCCATCGCGTCACCCTGGGCGAGGGCGGCAGCCCGTTGCTGGAATGCCCGCGCCTGGCGCGCGAGCTCGGGGTGCGGCGGCTCCTGGTCAAGTACGAGGGCTCCGGCCCCACCGGCACCGTGAAGGACCGCTCCTCCGCCACCGCGGTCGCCGCCGCGCTCCAGTTCAACTTCCGCGCGACCTCGGTGGTGTCGAGCGGCAATGCCGGCTCCTCGGTGGCTGCCTATTCCGCGCGGGCGGGCCTGCGGTCGCTGATCTTCGCCTACGAGAAGACGTCCGCGCCCAAGCTCCTGCACATGGCGGCCGCCGCCACCGATCTCGTGCTCTACGCGGGCGTCTACGACGACCTCATCGGCCTCTGGGATGACCTCGTGGAGCAGCGGCTCTTCTTCGACTGCGGGGCCTCGCGCAATCCCTACAAGCACGAAGGCAAGAAGACCATCGCCTACGAGATCGCGGAGCAGCTCGACTGGAAGCCGCCCGAGGTCGTGGTGGCGCCGGTGGCGGTGGGCGAGACCTTCATCGCCGCCGCGCGCGGCTTCGCGGAGATGGAGCAGGCGGGCTGGATCCCCCGCCGGCCGCGCATGGTCGCCGCCCAGGCGACGCGCGCCAACGCCATCTCGAGCGCATGGCGCGAGAACCGGCCGTTGACCCCGCTCAAGATCGGGTACACGGTCGCGGAGGGCCTCGCCGCCGGCAACCCGGGGAAGAAGGGCGAGTGGGTGCTCCGCATCCTCCGGGACAGCGGGGGCGTGGCCGGAGACGCCGAGGACGCCGCCATCCTGGCCGCCCAGGCACGGCTGGCGAGGGTCGAGGGGATCTGGGCGGGGCCCACCGGAGCGGCCAGCTTCGCCGTCCTCGAGCGGCTCCTCGCGGAGCGCGCCCTGGACCCGGACGGCACAATTTGCGTGATCGTCAGCGAGACCGGGCTCAAGACCGAGGCCGCCGCCCCGAGCCGACGCGCCACCGCCTTCGACGCCGCCTCGCTGCGGCGGCTGGTGGAGGAGCGGCTCGGCCGCTCCCCGTCCACGTCTTCGCGCTGACGAGGTTGGTCGATCCGTACCGGCACATTTGACACACCCGCCTGACCGCTCGCGCGCCGGGCTCCGGACGTCAACCGACCCGGACCCAGGAAAACAGCGGGTTGCAAAAGAGGAGCGTCGACGCGCGCGCGCGCGTCGGCCGGGCATATCGCTTGCACTCCCCTGTGGCATGACGCCGACTCGCCTGCTCCTGTCCGTGGCCATGGTCCTCCTCGCGCTCTGGGGCGCCGCGCACGTGGCGGCGGACTCGGTCACCGACCGCCTCCGTCCGGAGATCGAGCGGGTGCTGCAGACCCTCGACGACCCCACGCTCAAGCCCGCGGCCAGGGCGTCCGAGCGGCGCCAGGCGCTCCGCGACATCACCAACGGCATCTTCGACTGGGCGGAGATGGCACATCGCGCGCTGGGCCCGCACTGGGACGCGCGCAGCGAGGCCGAGCGGGCGGAGTTCTCGGACCTCTTCCGCGGCCTCGTCGAGCGCGCCTACCTCGCCAAGATCGAGCGGTATGGCGGCGAGAAGATCGCCTACGCGGGCGAGTCGGTGGATGGGGAGCAGGCCACCGTCCGCACGCGGGTGGTCATGCGCCAGGGCGACGTGAGCATCGACTATCGGCTGAGCGCCCGCGGCGACCGCTGGCTCATCTACGATGTGGTGGTGGACGGCATCAGCATCACCGCCAACTACCGGGCCCAGTTCAGCGAGGTCCTGACCAAGTCCTCCTATCAGGAGCTCGTCAAGCGGATCCGCGCACGCGTGTCCTGATCCGGCGAAGCCCCAGCCGCCGCGCCGCCAGCGCGGCCATGCGCCGGTCCCGCTCCACGCCGATCCACCGCCGTCCCGCTCGCGCCGCCAGCAGGGCCACCGTCCCCGCGCCGAGGAAAGGATCCAGGACCGCGCCGCGCTTGCGGCTCACCGCCAGCAGCCGCCGGATCACCGCCGGTGGCGTGGCGTCCCAGCGGCTCTCGGGGTGCGACCACGGCAGCGGCAGCATCCAGGCCAGGGTCACCGATCGGGGCCGGACCGGATGGGCGCCCGCCTTGCGGAAGCGGAGGACATAGTTGATCCGGTTGTCCCACCGCTCGCGCGACCGCACCTGGGCCCAGCAGCCCTTGGCCTGGAGCGTCCAGCCCGCGCGGCGCATCGCGTCCGTGACGAGTCCGTCCAGGCCGGCCCATTGTCGCCCGTCGTGGCGGTCGCCGATGACGAGCCAGCAATCGCCGTCGGGGGCGAGCACGCGCCGCCACTGCCGGCCGAATTCCGTGGCCAGGGTCCGCGCCCAGCGCTGGGCGGAGGCAAGGCCGCGCCCCCGCACCCAGTACGGGGGCGAGGTGATGATCACGGCCACCTCCCCCGTCGCGATGGCGCCGAGACGGCGGCCGTCTCCCACGATGAGCCGCCCCCGGCCGTCCGCGGACGCATACGTGGTCACAGGGGATATGGGATGAACTCTTCCGCGATCTCCACCTCGCCGTCGAACGACTGCCGGGCCTCGTCGGCGAGGGCGGCCGGGGCGTCGTGATGGGCGGTATCGATGTGGGCGAGGATGAGGCGGCGCACCCGGGCGCGCGCCGCGATCTCTCCCGCCTGCCGGGCCGTGGAGTGCACGCCGTGACGGGCGCGGTCGCCCTCGGAGAAGGTCGCCTCGTGAATGAGGGTGTCGGCGCTCCCGGCGAGCTCCACCACCGCCTCGCAGGGCTCGGTGTCCGAGGAGTAGACGACCGACGGCGCCGCCGCCGCGTCGAAGCGCAGGGCCAGGTTGGGCATGGGCCCATGCGCATTGGGCGAGGCGGAGAGCGTGAAGGGGCCGGTACGGCCAATGGCGGCGCGCGGGAGAGCCGGCACCGGCTCCAGGCGCAGCGGAAAGAGCTCGGGCCGGTCGAGGATGCGGAAGACGCGCAGCAGCTCCCGGAGGGGCTCCGCGTGCTCTTCACGGCAATTGATCGTCAGCGCGGCGGTGCGTCCCATCAGGGCGAGCCCGCGGATGAGAGACGGCAGCCCGTAGGAGTGGTCCACGTGGAGGTGGGTGATCACCACCCGCGTCACGCTCTGCGGGTCCACGGCGGCCAGCAGCAGCTTCTGGATGGGGCTGCCCCCGCAGTCCACCAGCACCGACTCCGCGCCGCCCACGAAGATCAGCGAGGTATTGTCCCGGCGCAGGGACGGCACCGCGCCGGAGGTGCCGAGAAAAGCGAAGTGCACGCGCGCGCCGGTCAGGCGCGGGTGCGCCGGAGCATGATGGGGACGACGATCAGGGCCGCGGCCACGCTGAGCAGGCTCACCACTTGAGCCACCCGGATGGACCCGAACATGAGGGGGTCGGTCCGCAGCCCCTCCGTGATGAAGCGCCCCATGGAGTAGAGCCCGATATAGGCGAGGAAGAGCGCGCCCTTGGCGGGCCTGAGCCGTTTCCGGAGGACGAGGGCGAGCAGGAAGAAGACCGCGAGGTCCCAGATCGACTCGTACAGGAACGCGGGATGGAAGAAGTCGTCCTGAGCGTACAGGAGGGGGCGGTGCGAGGGGGAGATATAGAGCTTCCAGGGCAGCGCGGTGGGAGTGCCGAAGGCCTCCTCGTTGAAATAGTTCCCCCAGCGCCCGATGGCCTGCCCCAGCACCAGGCCGGGCGCGGCGATGTCCAGGTACTCGCGAACCGGCAGCTTGCGCAGGTAGGCATACCCGCCGCCCACCAGGATGCCCCCGATGATGCCGCCGTGGATGGCGAGCCCCCCCTCCCACACCGCGATGATCTTGCGGGGGAACTGTGTGTAGTAGTCGAGGTTGAAGAGCACATAGTAGAGGCGGGCACCCACCAGCGCGCCCAGAAGGCCCAGCTCGGCGGCCTTGAGCAGGTTTTCGGGATCGAGGCCGCGGCGCCGGGCATCTCGATAGGCAAGCCAGAGCCCGATCGCCATGGCGAGCGCCATCAGGATGCCGTACCACCGGATGCTCAGCGGGCCAATCTGGAGGGCGACCGGGCCCGGCGAGCGGAACATGTCGGAACTCTTATACGGCGGCGCCCCCTCGGTGTCAATTGTTTGACACTCTTCGGAGCCGTTCTGTATCATCGAAATCAGGCGTTTCCCGCGCGAAGATCCGTCATCAAAAGGAGCCCACGGTGCCAGGCAACGGCAGTCTGAACTCGAGTGTCGTCGAGCTCGTCATCAATGCGGGACCCGTCGCGAAGTTCGTCCTGCTGGTGCTTGCCGTCTTCTCCGTGGTCTGCTGGGCGCTCATCGTCGAGAAGTGGTGGGAGTTCCGGAAGGTTCGCCGGGAGTCCATGAACTTCCTGAAGGTGTTCCGGGACGGGCGCCGGCTGGCCACCATCTACGTCGGGGCGCGCCGGCACCGCGAGAGCCCGCTCGCCCTCCTCTACCTGGCCGGCTGCCAGGAAGCGGCCGGTGGCGTGGCCGGCGGCGAGCTGCTCGAGCACGCGCTCGCCGAGGCGGAGGATGGACTGCCGCCGAGTCGCCTCGAGGCGGTGGATCGCGTGATGCGACGGGCGGCCTCGGTGGAGATCGCGCGAATGGAGCGCTTTCTTCCCTTCCTCGCCACCACCGCCAGCGCGGCGCCGTTCATCGGCCTCTTCGGCACCGTGTGGGGCGTCATGAGCGCATTCCACGGCATCGGTCAGCAGGGCTCGGCCAGCCTTGCCGTCGTCGCGCCCGGGATCTCCGAGGCGCTGATCGCCACCGCGGCCGGTCTCGGCGCGGCCATCCCCGCGGTCATGGGCTACAATTTCTTCGTCAATCGCGTGAAGCACTGGGCGGCCGAGATGGAGGGCTTCACCCTCGATCTCCTCAACCTCCTCTCCCGTCCCATGCCCAAGACGGCAGCCTCGGCGAAAGATGGCGTTTAGACTCGAGTCCTCCGGCAGCGGCGGGAGCTCGCGGATCGGGGCCAACCTGTCCGAGATCAATATCATCCCGCTCGTGGACGTGATCCTCGTCCTCCTCCTCATCTTCATGCTCACCGCGCCCCTCATGCATCGGGGCATCGACGTGGCCCTGCCCAAGAGCTCGGCCAAGCCCACCGCGACCGAGGAACGGCTGGTCCTCACGCTCACCAAGGAACAGGCCATCTACCTCAACGACAAGCTGGTGCCGGTGGCGGGGCTCGAGCCGCGCCTCCGCGACGCCATCAAGGCCCGCACCGACAAGACCGTCTACCTCAAGGCTGATCAGGGGCTCTCGTACGGTTTCGTGGTGGAGACCATGGACCGCATTCGCCGCGCCGGCGTCGAGAAGCTCGGCATGGTCACCGAGCCGGCGAGGGAACGCTGATCGCCACCGTCGCTCGCGAGTTTCCCCTGCCGTCCAAGATGGAGGTTCCCCGCGGCCGGCTCGGCCCGGCCCTGCGCCGCCGGCGGCTTCCGATGACGGCGCTCACCGTCTCGGCGGTGGTGCATGTGGCCCTCGGCGGGGGACTCCTCGTCGCGGTCATCTGGGGAGGCCTGAGCGCGCGAAAGGTGTACGTGGTGAACCTCGTGCCGAGCATCGCCGCCGTGGGCGCCCCCACCGCCGCGCCCTCCGCGCTCCCGCCGCGGCCCGCGGTGGCGCCGCCGCCGCGCGCTCCGGAGCCGGTGCCGCCGCGTGAGACGCGGCCCCCCGAGCCGCCGAAGGCGCCGAGCCTTCCCGAGGCCGCGCCCACGAGCGCCGCGCTGCCGCCGAGAGCCCCCGCGCTGCCGCGTCCGGGCGAGAAGGAGCTGCCGCCCCTGGCGCCCCCGAGCGAGCGGCGCCCGCTGCCCCCGGCCGCGCCCCGCGCCACCGAGGTCCCCAATGAAGTAGCGCGCCCGGCGCCGGCGCCCCCGCCGGGGCAGGTGTCGGGCTCCCTCACGGGCACCGGCGTGCGCACGCTGGAGGCCTCGGACTTTCCGCATGCGTGGTACTTGCGGCAGGTGCTCACCAAGGTCGAGCGGGAGTGGCAGAAGCAGGGCCAGATCGCCGAGCCGGGGCAGAAGCCGCTGATCATGGTGGAGATACAGCGCGACGGCTCCACCGGCACGCCGCGGATCGAGAAGAGCTCGGGGAACACGTTCTACGATCAGGCCGCCCTGCGCGCGGTGATGGACGCGCGGCCCTTCGCCCCCCTGCCCGGCGACTGGAACCGGCCCTCGCTGCGAGTGATGTTCAGCTTCGAGTTCAAGCCGGAGCGCGGATGAGCGCGTCCCGCCGCCTCGCCGTGGTCGCCGTCCTCCTCGTGGTGGGCGCGATGTGGTTCGTCCTGCCGCCCGTCCGCTCCGCGCGCTCGCAGGCGCCCGACGTGCTGCTCAACGTCCTCGGGGGCGGGGCGAAGAAGCTGAACCTCTTCATGCCGGACTTCACCGTGGTCGGCGCTCCCGACCCATCAGGCCTGTCGCGCTCGCTCGCCGAGGTGACGGCCGCGGACCTGAAGTTCTCGGCGCTCTTCTCCGTGGTGGGCGGACAGCCCCCGCTCCCCGCCGCGAACCCGGAAGCGCTGAAGAAGGCCTGGACGGACGCCGCCGCCGCGGGCGCCCATGCCGCGCTCCACGGCCTTCTCATGCCGCGCGCCGACCGCCTCGAGGGCGAGCTGCGGCTCTACGATCTCACCTCCCCCGAGCTCCGCCTCATCGCGACGAAGAAGATGGCGGTGGTGCCCACCGAGCCCCGGCGCCTCGCCCACAAGATGGCCGATGAGGTGGTGCTCCAGTTCACCGGGGAGGCGGGCGTGGCCGACACCAAGATCGCCTACGTGGCGCCGCGCGACGGCACCAAGGAGATCGGGGTGATGGACTACGACGGCGTGGGCGCGGTGCCGCTGACCGCGAACCAGTCCATCAATCTCTCGCCGCGCTGGAGTCCGGACGCCCGCTCGCTGGCCTTCACGTCCTACATGCGGGGTTATCCGTACCTCTACCGCCTCTTCGCCTTCGAGCGGCGCCCCGTCCAGCTCCTGGCCGGCTTCCTCGGCATCAATTCCTCGCCGGCCTGGAGCCCGGACGGCAAGCAGGTGGCCCTGACCCTGTCCAAGGACGGGAATCCCGAGATCTATATCCTCACCCTGGCGACCGGCGCCTTCCGCCGCCTCACCACCCATCCTGGCATCGACACCGAGCCCAACTGGTCGCCCACCGGACGGGAGATCGCCTTCGTCTCCGATCGGGCGGGGCCGGCCCAGGTGTTCGTGATGGACGTGGAAGGCACCAATGTTCGGCGCCTCACCCAGGCCGGCTTCAATACCCAGCCGCGGTGGTCACCCAAAGGGGATGCCATCAGCTACACTTCCCGGCAAGGCCCGCACGATATCTGGATCGTGGCCCCGGATGGGTCGAACGTCCGGCGCCTCACCACCGGGCCCGGTGACAGCGAGAGCTCGTCCTGGGCTCCCAACGGCCGGCACCTCGCGTTCCAGTCGACGCGCCAGCGCGGGCCGCGGATCTACACCATGCTTCCCGACGGCTCCGAGCAGCAGCCGGTGCCCAATGGCCCCGCAGAAGCGGCAAGTCCTGCATGGTCTCCCCGTCTTCCGTGATAGGATTGCATTTGTTTTCCACTCGGGTCTTCAGCGCTTCAAAAGGAGGGTTCCACACCATGTCTCAGCGACGGGGTTCTGTGCTTTTGGTGATGCCCCTGCTCGTGTTGACTCTGTTCCTCGTGGGCTGCCCCAAGCGCCCCGCCGCCCCGGTCGCTTCCGCGCCCGCGCCCTCGGGCTCGGCGCTGGCTCCCGCGCCCGGCGCGGGCCCCTCGACGGCGACGCCTCCCGCTCCGGGCTCTTCCTCGGGACCAACGGCCATGGCCCCCTCGCCGGCCGCGCCCGCGACGGCGGCTCCGGCTCCGGGCACCCCGCCGCGTCCGAGTGAGTTCTCCGAGAATTCCAATCTCAAGGACGTGTTCTTCGACTTCGACAAGTACGACATCCGCGCCGACGACGCCAAGACCCTCGACAGCAACGCGGGGTGGCTGAAGTCCAACGCCAACAACCTCGTTCTCATCGAGGGGCACTGCGACGAGCGCGGGACGAACGAATACAACCTCGCGCTGGGCGAGCGTCGCGCCAAGGCCACCATGAATTACCTCGTGTCTCAGGGCATCCAGGCCAACCGCATCACCATCATCTCGTACGGCAAGGAACGCCCGGTCTGCAGCGAGAAGAGCGAGGGCTGCTGGCAGAAGAACCGGCGGGCTCACTTCCTGGTCAAGGCCCGCTAGCGGGCGCCACCCGGGAAGGAACGACCCGCGGTGATGAAGCGGCAAACGAAGGGGAGCCTCGGGCTCCCCTTCGGTGTCTTGGCGCTCCTGGTGGCGGTGGCGCCGCTCGCGGGCGGTTGCGCCGACTCCGCCACCGACGCCCTGCACCAGGACGTCGCCCAGCTCCGTCAGGATCTCAATGCCCTGACCCTCTCGGTGCATCGCGGACGCGGCGACACGGAAGCGGTGCTGGGCCAGCTCGACCGGCGCACGCGGGAGGCGAACACCGAGTCCAGCCGCCAGATCGCCGCGCTGTCCACGCGCGTGGACACCCTCTCCGCCGAGATGACCCGCGTGTCCGCTCGGCTCGACGAGCTCTCACAGCGTATCGAGGCCCTGCGCCGCGAGCTGGCGTCTCGCCCGGCTCCCGCTCCGCCCTCGGCGGGCCCGACTCCGGCGGCGCCGGGAGCGGCGGGAGTGCCGCGCAGCTCGGGCGGCCCCACGCCGGAGCAGGCCTATCAAGCGGCGTATCTCGACTTCAGCAAGGGGAACTACCCGCTGGCGGTGGCGGGCTTCCGGGAGTTCGTCCGGCGCTATCCAGACGCGGCGCTCGCGGACCAGGCCCAGTACTGGGTGGGGGAATCCCTGTTCAGCCAGGCGCGCGCCAGCCTCGCCGCGGGCCAGTCGGACAAGGCCACGCGCGAGCTGGAACAGGCGGTGCAGGAGTTCCGCCGCGTGAGCCTGAACTATCCGCGTGGCGACAAGGTCCCGACCGCTCTCTACAAGGAAGCGCTGGCGCTCCTCGAGCTCAAGCAGACGCGGCTGGCCCAGACGCGCCTGCAGTACCTGCTCGACAATTTCCCGCAGTCGGAGGAGGCGCCGCTCGCGAAGGAGCGGCTCGCCAATCTGGGCGGCTAGCCGGATCGGCCGGCGGCGCCGGCTAGCGGGTGGCGAAGACCCAGATCACGGTGACGCCCGGCCCGGAGCCGCGATCGGAATCGGAATACACCATCACGCTGCGGTCAGGATCCTCGGTGCCGACGTCCTGCACCATGACCGGTCCCGCCCAGGCAGGCAGGAACTCGGCGTCATCAGCCGGCCAGAAGGGGACGGACAGCAGCGTTGCCATGGCGAGTCCGGTGGCCAGGGCCACCCGGGGATGACCCCAGACCGGCTTCCAGAGAGGCAGCCACCAGGGCTCCCGGAAGGGCCGCGCGGGCTGGGTGCCGATACGCGCCCGGACGCCGGCCCAGAACCCCGCCCAGTCCGGCGCCGGGGGCACGGCCGTCGCCCCACGAATCTGGGCGCCCAGCGCGATCCCCCGCTCCACCCGGTCCCGGCAGGCCGCGCAGCCCGAGAGATGCCGGGCTACCGCGCGCGCCCCGCGGGGGCCGAGGGCAGCGTCCGCGAAGGCGTCGAGGCGGGTCCGATTCCAGAGACAGCCGAGCGACGGCATGGCGTGAAGTATACCTCGCCGTCTGTGACGGCCCCCGACCCTTGAATATTCCGTCGCTTCCACCTAAGGTCTGAGAAAGATGGAGCTCCCCGTGGAAATCGAGGTGCCCGGCGGACCGCGCCTCGAGGCCCGGCTCACGGAATCTCCCGCCGCTGCCGCCGGTCTGGTCCTTTGCCACCCCCACCCGCTGTACGGCGGGGACATGGACAATCCCGTCATCGTGCGGGCCGCGGAGGTGGCGCAGAGCCGGGGGTTAACCACCCTGCGATTCAACTTTCGCGGTGTCGGAGCGTCGGGCGGCGCGCATGGCCGCGGGATCGCGGAAGAGGACGACGTGCGGGCGGCACTGGCGCGGGCCCGGATGGCCCTTCCCGCCACTGCTCCGCTCGGCCTGCTGGGCTACTCCTTCGGGGCCTGGGTCTCGGCGCGCGTCGCCGCCAGACCGCCCGCCCTTCCCCTGCCACTTTGCCTGGTGGCGCCGCCGCTGGGCATGCTCGACTGGACGCTCATTCCCACATCGGCCACGCCGCTGCTCATCATTGCGGGCACTCGCGATGAATACTGTCCCTTGCCGGACCTCGAGCCCTTCGCGGCGCGGCTGCCCGGCGCGCGCACGGCCATCGTCGAGGGCGCGGACCACTTCTTCTTCGGAAAGCTCTATCCGATGGGGCTCGAGGTAGAGTGCTGGCTGCGGGAGTGGGACGGCGGCGGCTCAGCCGCGCTGACGGGGGAGCCGGGGGGGTGAAGCAGTGCCGGCTGAAAGGATGATCCGGATGCCTTCCTCCACGCTGAGCCCGGTGGCGTGCGCTTCCTCGCGCGGCACCATGATGACGTCGCCGAGATACAGATTATTGGTGGGAACAAATACCGTCACCATCGGGCGCTTGCCCTCCGGAAGCTCCACGAGGATCTCGGAGGTGACGAACCCGAAGACATACTCGCCCTTGCGCGGGTGCTCGGCGAGGACGACCTCCTTGAACGAGCCCCGCTTCTCGGGGGAAAAGGACGCCAGCAGCTCCTTGATGGTCGGGTAGATGCTGCGAATGATCGGCACGCGGAAGAACCCGCTCTCGACGCGGGCGAGGATGCGCCGACCCACGACGTTGGTGGCGATGGTGCCCATCACCAGGATGAGCGCGATGGCGGTGAGAAAGCCGAGGCCGGGGATGCGGCGCCCGAAGATCCGCTCGTATCCCGGGGAGAAGAAATTGTCGATCGCGTCCCAGAACACGTACAGGAGCCACGCGGTGGCGATGGCGGGGACCGTGACGAAGAAGCCCGTGATGAACCGTACTTTCAACCAGTTCTTCACCGGCACCTCATCGAATCGATGAAATCACGCGCGACGCAGCAAGTCAAGAAACTGGCCGGGAAGGCGGCTCTCGTCACCGGCGGCGCCGCGCGCGTGGGACGCGCCATCGCGCTGGCGCTCGCGCGCGAGGGCGCGGACGTGGCGATCGGCTATCACGCATCATCGGCGGCCGCGCGCGCCACCGTCGCGGACCTCGAGGCGCTCGGCGTGCGCGCGGTGGCGCTGCGCGCCGATCTCGCGAGGCCTGCCGCCGCGCGCGCGCTGGTGACGGCGGCCGCGCGCCGGCTGGGGCGGCTCGACATCCTCGTCAACAATGCCGCGGTATTCTTCCGGACTCCGCTCGCCGACACCACTCCCGCCCAGTTCGACCGGCTCATCGCCGTGAACCTCCGCGGGGCGTTCTTCTGCGCCCAGGCGGCGGCGCGCCTCATGCCGGTGGGCGGGCGCATCGTCAACATCGCGGATGTGGGCGGGGTGCGCGCGTGGCCGGGCTATATCCCCTACGGCATCTCCAAGGCGGGCGTGCTCATGCTGACGCGCGGCCTGGCGGTGGCGCTGGCGCCGCGCATCCAGGTCAATGCGGTGGGACCGGGCGTGGTGCTCCTGCCCGAAGGCTTCCCGCGCGCGCAGGCGCGGCGGATCCGGGCCCGCATCCCCATGGGCCGCCACGGCCGTCCCGAGGACGTCGCCGCCGCCGTCTGCTTCTTCGCCGCCTGCCCCGACTACATCACCGGCCAGGCGCTGTTCGTGGACGGCGGCACGCTCGCGCGCTGAATCAGCCGCGCAGTCGTAGCGCTCCCGGGCACACGGTGACCTCGAAAGGCGAAGCGCCCCAGGGCTCTCCGTCCAGCTGGAGCGGCACCGGCAGGGCGCTCGTCACCGCCACCGCGCGCGCGAGCTCTCGCGTGACGCGCGGATGGCGGAGGTGGCCGCCCCAGTAGAGCGTGGGCAGCCAGCGAAGCAGCGCCGCGCGACTCAGCGTCCCCAGCACCACCACGTCCAGCCGGCCGTCGGAAGCATCGGCGCCCGGCGCCACCCGCATCCCGCCCCCGAAGCAGGGCCCGTTGGCGATCACCACGCCGGTGACCGACAGCGAGCGCGCGGGAGCCCCGTCCACGGCCAGGCTCACGACCCAGGGCCGGTGCGCGCGAAGCGTGGCGGCCACCGCGCGGAGATAGGGCACGGTGCCGCGGCCCGGCAAGGTGGCCGCGCGCGCGGCCACCACCGCGTCGAAGCCGGCGCCCGCCACCGTCACGAAGTAGCGGCGGCCGCGGCCCCCGCGGACGAGACCGAGATCGCGCCGCGTTTCGCTCCCCTGGACCAGGCGCTCGGCGGCCCGATGCGGATCCCGGGGCAGCCCCAGGGTTCTCGCCGCGTCCCGC
>Ga0134123_10000990_pt1 | contig 18707 bp, 21 predicted proteins | sample KB303_FD_96460 | JGI IMG/M metagenome (GOLD analysis project Ga0134123, IMG submission 96460) | Terrestrial soil microbial communities without Nitrogen fertilizer from Kellogg Biological Station, Michigan, USA - KB3-0-3 | ecosystem: Environmental > Terrestrial > Soil > Unclassified ...
AAGGAATACATCACCGCCACCGGCAGCGAGCCGACCAGCGCGCCCGCCATCAGCGAGCCCCAGTGGTAAACGTCTCCCTCCACCAGTTCGGTGATCACTCCCACAGGGACCGTCTTGTTCTCGGAAGCCGAGATGAAAGTCAGTGCGTAGATGAACTCGTTCCAGGACAGAGTGAATGCAAAGATTCCCGCGGAGATCAGCCCCGGCACCGCCAGCGGCAAGACAATCTTGACGAGAATCTGCCATCGCGTCGCGCCATCGATCAACGCGCACTCCTCCAGCTCGAACGGGATCGAGCGGAAATAACCCATCAGCAGCCACGTGCAGAACGGGATCAGGAACGTCGGATAAGTCAGGATCAATGCCCAGCGCGTGTCGAAAATCCCCAGCTGGAACACCATGGTCGCCAGTGGTATGAACAGGATCGATGGCGGGATCAGGTAGGCGAGAAAAATCGCCAACCCGGTCTGCCGCGATCCGCGGAAGCGCAGGCGTTCGATCGCGTAGGCGGCAAACAGGCTGGCGACCAGAGAAACGAAAGTCGACACCACCGACACCAGCACCGTGTTCCACATCCACTCCGGATAGGAGGTATCGAAGAAGAGCTTCCGGAAGTGTTCCAGTGTCGGCTTGATCACCCAGAACGGATTGCCGCTGCTGGAAAGCAGCTCCGCGTTCGGCTTGAACGACGTGATCACCATCCAATAGAACGGAAAAAGCAGCACGAACAGGAAAACCAGCAATGGGATATACACCGTTACCCAGCGCCGCGGCAGCGACTCCAGGTATTGCATGCCTTCGCGGGGTTCGTTTTTCATCGCGTCGCAAGTGAAAAACGAGGACTCGGGACTCGGGACTCGGGAATCAGTAAAGGCAAAAGAATCAAGTGAAACTCCACGCGTCTGCTCGCGTAACTGGCTATCCCATTATCTGGCATACGCATTTGACTTTCGCTGAGTCCTAAGTCCGGAGTCCTGCGTCCCATGCTTTTGCTCATTTGTCGCTTCCTCCCTGCTGCCACCGTCTACGCTGCAAGCCGAAATACGAGAACAGGATCGCCGCCAGCAGGAATGGAATCATCGCCGTGGCAATCGCCGCGCCTTCGCCCAATGCTCCGCCGGGAATGGCACGCTGAAACGACAGCGTGGCCATCAGGTGGGTGGCATTGATCGGCCCTCCGCGAGTAAGGACCCAGATCAACTGGAAATCCGTGAAAGTGAACAACACGGAGAAGGTCATGACCACTGCGATGATCGGCGAAAGCATCGGCAACGTGACATGCCAGAACTGCTGCCACGGGCTCGCCCCGTCGATGCTCGCCGCTTCGTACATCGAGGGGGGAATGGTCTGCAGGCCGGCGAGCAGGCAGATCGCAACAAAGGGCACGCCGCGCCAGATGTTGGCAATGATGGTGGACATGCGCGCGAGATTCGGCTCGCCAAGAAAATTGATGTATTCATTGATGATCCCGAGCCGCATCAGCACCCAGCTCACGATGGAGAACTGGGCGTCGTAAATCCACCAGAAAGCGATCGCCGAGAGCACGGTTGGAACTATGAACGGCAGCAGCACCACCGCGCGCACAAAGGACTTGAAAGGAATGTGTTTGTTGAGCAGCAACGCAAGCCACAGGCCCAGAACAAACTTGATGACGCTCGCCACCACCGTATAGACGAAGGTATTGAATACCGACAGCCTGAATACGCTGTCAGTCAGCAGAAAGTCATAATTCTCGATGCCGATCCAGCCGCCCGCCCGTCCAACCTTGGTATCGGTAAATCCGAGCCAGACGCCCAGCCCCAGCGGATAGGTGAGGAAGACCAACAGCAGCGCCGCCGCGGGCAGCATGAACAACAGCCCGAGGACATTGCGGTTATCGAAAAATCGGGAGAGCGCTCCCATAAAATCGGTGACTGGTGACTGGTGACGAGTGACGAGTGACGAGTGATTAGTGACTAGTGACTAGTGATAAAACGCATTTCGCACGTTTCACTTTCAGGTCCGCTCTTCCTGCCTTACCAGTCACCAGTTACCGGTCACCAGTCACTGCGGGTCAGCGGTAGTACCGCTTTGCCCGTTTCTCTGCACGAGAAATGGCATCCTTGACGGTTTCGGCACCGGACGCGGCCTCGGCCACCATATTGACGACGATGAAATCGGCGATACAACCCGCCGATGCCGTGCCGAGCGAACCGGCGTAGCCGTTGGGCAGCATGCTCTTGCACGAGAACTTGAACGGCGTATGTTTCGGATCATCGGTCCACACGGGGTTGCGCTCGTAAAACGTCAACGGCTGGGTAACGAAGCCTATCGCGGCCTTCTGCCACGCCTCGTACTGCTCCTTCTCCATCATGAAGCGGAGATACTCCTTGGCCGCGTTCGGATACTTGCAGTACTTGTAGATCACGCAGGTGAAAAACAGCGCGGACGCCGTGGGATGGCCGACCGGGCCGATCGGAAAAGCCGCGTGGTCGATGTCCTTCGCAAGGTCGCGCATTTTCGCGTCCTGCGAAGTTTTTGCCGCGTAATAGATCGAGATTCCGTTGTTGGTCAGGCTGATGTCTCCCGAGAGAAAAGCCTTGTTGTTGTTCGGGTCGAGCCAGGACAGGGTCCCGGGAACAAAGGTCGGATACAGTTCCCGGGCGTACTCCAGAGCGGCCGTGGTTTCCTTCGAATTGATTGCCACGCGGTTCTGCTCATCCACCATCTTTGCGCCGAATGCCCAGATCAGCCAGTGGCACCAGCCGTTGGCGTCGCCGGTAGCGTTGCCAAGCGCAAAGCCCGGGGGCGTACCGTTTTTCTTGAGCGCCTTGCACAATTTCAGGAACCCGTCGGTGTCTTTGGGGAACTCCTTGAAACCGGCGGCCTTCAAGTGGCTGACGCGGTAATTCATGCAATTGCCGCCGGCGCCGAGCGGCAATGCGATCCAGCGCCCGCCGTTCTTGCCGTAGGCAAGAGCGCTCGGATACCACGGCCCGTACTTCTGCCCGAGGTATTCGCACAGGTCGCCGATTTCGAGCAGTTTGTCGGGATATTGGTGCGAGTCGTCGTTGGTCGAGAGAATGATGTCGGGTCCGCTCCCGACGTTCGCGGCCACGGCCGCCTTCGGACGAATGTCCTCCCAGTTCTCGTTGTCCACCGTAACCGCTACGCCGGTCTTTGCGGTGAATGCCCGCGTATTGGCCATCCACTGGTCCTCGTCACCCTGGACGAAGCGCTTCCAGCGCAGCACTCGAAGTTTCGCGCCCGGCTCGGGCTTGAAGGACAGTTCCTGGGCTGAAGCGTCGCGCGCCAGCATCGGCGCGCCGAGCGTGGCGCCGGCGAGTGCCGAAGCCTGGAGAAAACGCCGCCTCGTGATTCTGTTCATGTCTTGGCTCCGGTCCCGGATCAGGCGATGCGCGCGCCTGATTCCGGATCAAAAAGATATGTCTTGCCCTCGAAGGGTTTGAGGCTGATGGTGTCGCCGGGACGGAAGGTATGGCGCTCGCGGGAGATCGCAGACACATTGTGACCCGCCAGCTTGCAGAAAACCTGGGTATCCGCACCGGTCGGCTCGACCACGATCACCCGGACCTCGACGCAGGATTCACCGATATTGAAATGCTCGGGCCGCACCCCGAGTATGACCTCGCGGTCGCGAGCCCCACCGCTGCCGGGCGCCGGAATCACGCAACCTTCAGCAATCTGAATGCCGCGACCCGATGCGCCGGTCACGATCCTGCCGGGCAGGAAATTCATCGCCGGTGAACCGATGAATCCGGCTACGAACAGGTTGGCCGGCTGGTCGTACAGATCCAGGGGCGTGCCGATCTGCTCAACGCGCCCGCCATTCATTACCACGATGGTATCGGCCATGGTCATGGCTTCGATCTGATCGTGCGTGACGTAAATCGAAGTGGTCTTCAAGCGCTGGTGCAGTTCCTTGATCTCGGTGCGCATTTGCACCCGCAGCTTGGCGTCAAGGTTCGACAGCGGTTCGTCGAACAAGAACACCTGCGGGTCTCGCACGATGGCACGGCCCATGGCCACGCGCTGGCGCTGGCCGCCCGAGAGTTGGCGCGGATAACGATCGAGGTAATCCGAAAGCCCGAGGATCTGCGCCGCCTTGTCCACGCGCTGGCGCATCTCCTCACTGCTTCTGCCCGCAAGCTTCATCGAGAAGGCCATGTTGTCGAACACCTTCATGTGCGGGTACAGCGCGTAATTCTGAAAAACCATGGCGATGTCGCGCTGTTTGGGAGGCACGTCGTTGACGACACGATCACCGATCCTGATTTCGCCGGCGGAAATCTCCTCGAGACCGGCGATCATGCGCAACAGCGTGGACTTGCCGCAGCCGCTCGGGCCGACCAGCACCACGAACTCGCCGTCGGCTATGGAAATGTCCACGCCGTGAACGACCTGCGTGCTGCCGAAGGATTTACGGACCTGTTTGAGTTCGACCGAGGCCATTTATGCGAACCTGCAACCGCGCTTTTCTGATGATCGCGGCGCGGGGATCGCGCCGCAGGAAGGACAGTGCTGCCGTCCTTTCCCTTATCCCTTGTAATTTCTTTGTCTGCCCGAGTCTAAAGTAAACCGCGGCGCAGCAGCAAGGGAAGATCTGGTCCGTGCCGCCTGTGGCATACTTACGCCTCTCGATAGCTGCAAAAAATTTCAAGGGAGGAGATTTCGGTGGCGGGACGACTCAGCGGCAAAGTGGCATTCGTCACCGCCGCGGCACAGGGTATTGGACGCGCGACTGCACTTGCGTTCGCGCGTGAAGGCGCGAAGGTCTGGGCGACCGACGTCAACGAGCAGAAACTTGCGGAGCTCAAAGGCAAGCCGGGCATCGAAGTGCGCAAGCTCGACGTGCTCGACGATGGCGAGATCGAGAAAATCGCCAAGGAAATCGGCGCCCCCAACGTCATCTTCAACTGCGCCGGCTTCGTTCACCACGGCACCATCCTGCAATGTGCGGACAAAGACTGGGACTTCTCGTTCAATCTGAACGTGCGCAGCCACTATGCAGTGATTCGCGCTTTCCTGCCGAAGATGCTCGACAAGGGGGGCGGCTCGATCATCAACGTCGCCTCGGTGGCCGGCAGTATCAAGGGCATCCCGAATCGGTTTGTTTACGGCGCATCCAAAGCAGCGGTGATCGGACTCACTAAATCGGTCGCGATCGACTACGTCAAGCAGGGTATCCGCTGCAATGCGCTGTGCCCGGGCACGGTTGACACGCCATCGCTCGGCGAGCGCATCAACGCCTTCGATGATCCTGTGCAGGCGCGAAAGGATTTCATCGCGCGCCAGCCGATGGGCAGACTGGCAAAGGCAGAGGAACTCGCCGAACTGTCCGTGTTCCTCGCCTCCGACGAATCTGTTTTTATGACCGGCCAGGCCGTGATCATGGACGGCGGCATTACGATCTAAGGGGCGAGGGACTGGGGGCTAGGGGCCAGGCAAAGAACGCACCCTTCACTCCTTCACCCTTCACGCCTTCACTCCTTCACGCATTTCTGAATTTCATCAGGAGAAAACAAATGAAGCTGGTACGTTACGGGGACGCAGGAAAAGAGAAACCGGGAATTCTGGATGCGCAGGGCTCGATTCGCGACCTGTCCGGCGTGGTGAAGGACATCGACGCGGCCGCGGTGTCGCCCGAGGGCCTGGCCAAGCTGCGCAGCGTCAAGGTCGACGGCCTGCCTAAGGTGAGCGGCAACCCGCGTCTCGGAGCGCCGATTGCAAACGTGCCCAAACTTGTGTGCATCGGCTTGAACTATGCGGACCATGCCAAGGAATCCAACCTGCCGATCCCGGGCGAGCCGGTGGTATTCATGAAAGCGATCAGCGCCATCAGCGGACCGAACGACAACGTAAAGCTGCCGAAGGGTTCGAAGAAGGGCGACTGGGAAGTAGAACTCGCCTTTGTGATCGGCAAGAAGGCGCAGAGCGTTACCGAAGCCGACGCGCTCAACTATGTGGCGGGTTACATGATCTGCAACGACGTATCCGAACGCGAGTGGCAGCTGGAACATGGCAGCCAGTGGTCCAAGGGCAAGAGCTTCGATACCTTCGCCCCGCTCGGCCCCTGGTTGGTCACCGCCGATGAGATCAAGGATCCACAGAAGCTTCCGATGTGGCTGGACGTGAACGGCCAACGCAAGCAGACCGGCAACACAAACACCATGATCTTCGGCGTGAAAAAGCTGGTTTCTTACCTGTCCTACATGTGCACGCTGACACCTGGCGACGTGATCAGTACCGGCACCCCGCCCGGTGTCGGCATGGGCATCAAACCCGCTCCGCAGTTTCTGAAATCCGGCGACGAGATGCGGCTGGGTATCGACGGCCTCGGTGAACAGAAACAGAAAGTCCTCGGAGGCTGATCTTCCGGGTTTGGGCAGAAAGGCGCGCAGCAGTGCGCCTTTTTTGTCGCCCGATTCCGGCTATGATGGTTCGATAGAACATACGGAAACTCGCATGAGCCGCCTCCCCGCGTTTCTGATAATTTGCGCTTGTGCGGGTGGAAACGCCCTGGCGGTCGAGCAGGTACTCGACCCGGACGAGATTGGCGTTTCCGCAACCGCGCAGATTACCTATTCGCTGGATGCCAAGCCTCGACCGGAGCGGCTGGATTTCGATTTTCGCACCGGGGATTCTCACGCCTGGATCAACGACGAGGGCACCTTCCAGGTGACCGGTTGGATCAAACACAACGGATTGCTCTGCGCCACCTACCGCATGGGTGTGCGATTCGGCGCGGGATCGCCCGGATGCCTGAATGTGGAATGGATTACCGAGCCCTTGTTCGTGACTTTTGAACGCCAATGCAATGACGCGCGCGTCGAGCATACCGGCGGTGATGACGATGCCTCACTGGGCAAACAGCTTGCCGCGATCACCTGCGCGGAAAGGGTTGTCCATTGCGCCGGCCATTGCAAGTAGCTCGGACCCATGGCCTGAACCGGTAGTGGCGTCATGGCAAGATCAATAGCGCATTCCCACCGCCTTTGCACCGCGCCGATGATGGATTGGTCGGACCGGCATTGCCGGTTCTTTTTCCGCCAACTGTCGCCGCACGCGGTGGTTTACACCGAAATGGTGACCACCGGCGCGCTGATCCACGGCGACGTTGACAGGCACCTGCGCTTTCACCCGGCGGAACATCCAATAGCGTTGCAACTGGGCGGCAGCGAGCCCGAGGTGCTCGCACGCTGTGCCGCAGTGGGGGAGGCTTACGGCTACGATGAAATCAACCTGAATTGCGGCTGTCCGTCGGAGCGCGTGCAGCACGGTGCCTTCGGGGCCTGTCTGATGGCAGAACCGCAATTGGTCGCCGACTGCGTAAAGGCGATGCGGGACGCGGTCACCGTGCCGGTAACGGTGAAGCACCGCTTGGGCATCGACTCGATCGAGGACTACGATTTCGTGCGCCGATTCGTGGAAGCCGTTTCGGCAGCGGGCTGCGGGACTTTTCTCGTGCACTCCCGCAACGCCATATTGAAGGGCCTGTCCCCTAAGGACAACCGAGCGGTGCCGCCACTGAAATACGACTACGTCTATCGGCTTAAGCGGGAATTCCCTGAATTTGAATTCGTCCTCAACGGCGGCGTGGCAACGCCGCCGGCGATATCTGAGCACCTGCGGCACGTCGACGGTGTCATGCTGGGGCGGGCGGCGTATCACGACCCCTTCGTGCTCGCCGTGGTGGAAGCCATGCTGTCCGAGAGGCCATTGCCTTCGCGCGCCGGGATCGTGCAGACGATGTTCGAGTACGCCGCAGAGGAAGGTGTCCTGGGTACTTCGCTGCGCGCCATCGCACGTCACCTGCTTGGGTTGTATCACGGCCAGCCCAATGCGAGGCTGTGGCGACGCATGCTCTCGGATGCCGCCTTGCTTGCCGCCAACCGCCCTGAATTGCTGCTGCAGGCAGCGCGCGCGACCGAGAACGCACTCCCCGAAATGGCCGCGGTGGCGTAAAGCTTTGAGACATCCGGGCATGAGCGCAATCCGCTTCGACACTTATTACCGTTACGACGAGCTGGTGCATTTCCTCACCGCGTGGGCCGAGACCCATCCCGATCTGGTGCGGCTGGAGCCGGTAGGAAAGAGCTACGAGAGACGCGAGATCTACGTGGTGCGCATCACCAGCTACAAGACCGGCATGGACGTGGACAAGCCAGCTTTCTGGGTGGACGGCAACATCCACGCCACCGAACTGGCGGGGTCGGCTGCGTGCCTTCACCTGATCCAACGGCTGCTGGCCGGCTACGGGCGCGATCCGGAAATAACCCGCTGCCTTGACACCCGTGCCTTCTACGTTTGTCCGCGGGTCAATCCCGACGGTGCCGAATGGGCGCTCGCGGACGTGCCAAAATTGATCCGGTCCAGCACCCGGCCCTATCCTTTCGACGAGGAGCCGATAGGTGGGCTGAACCGCGAGGACGTGGACGGCGACGGCCGCATCCTGTCGATGCGCATTGCGGATTCCAACGGACCATGGAAGCTTTGCTCCGAGGACAAGCGGATCCTGGTGCGCCGCGATCCCACCGAGACCGGCGGAGAGTATTACCGCCTGCTGCCCGAGGGGCGACTCGAAGACCACGACGGCGTCACCATCAGACTGCAGGCACGCAAGGAGCGGCTGGATCTCAATCGCAACTTCCCGGCGTATTGGCGCACCGAAAACGAACAGGCCGGCGCCGGTCCGTTCCCGACCTCGGAACCGGAGATCGCCGCAATCACCGGCTTCATCGCGCGGCACCCGAACATCACCGGCGCGTGCGCGTTCCACACATACAGCGGCGTACTGCTGCGACCGTACTCGCACCTCTCCGATGAGCAGATGCCGCCCGAAGACCTGTGGACTTTCCAGAAGATCGGCGCAAAGGGCACCGAGATCACCGGGTATCCGGCGGCGTCGGCGTACCACGAATTCCGCTATCACCCCAAGGAAGTCATCACCGGCGATTTCGATTCATGGATGTACGACCATCGCGGCGTGTATGCCTGGACCGTGGAAATATGGAGCCCGCAGCGCCAGGCCGGCATCGGCGACTACAAGTACATCGAGTGGTACCGCGAACACCCGCTCGAAGACGATCTCAAGCTGATGAAATGGAACGACACGGTCCTGAAGGGCAAAGGGTTCGTGGATTGGTACGCTTTCGACCATCCTCAACTTGGGCGCGTCGAGCTGGGAGGCTGGAACAGCCTCTATACCTGGACCAATCCACCGCATCACCTTTTGGAAAAGGAAATCGCGCCGTTTTCCCGTTGGCTGGTCTGGCACGCGTTGATTTCGCCCCGCCTGGAAATTCTCCAGGCCTCGGCCGTGTCACTGGGCGAGAACACCTGGAGGATCAGACTGGTGGTGCAGAACAGCGGCTGGCTGCCGAGTTATGTGACCAGGATGGCGAAACAGAAAAAACTTGCGCGCGGCGTAGTGTGCGAAATTGTTCTGCCACCGGGCGCGACGCTGGAAACCGGCAAGCTGCGAGAGGAACTCAATCAACTCGAGGGCCGCGCCTACAAGCCGGCTGCCGCAAACACATGGGCGGGGTCGAGCGCGGACGAGACCGACGACAGGCTCAAAATAGAGTGGGTGGTACGCGCCGCGACGGGGGCTCTTGTAAAGCTTTCCGCGCGGCATGAACGCGCCGGCACCGCGCGCACGGAACTGCATCTGGAGTAATCCGCGATGAGGACACTGCTTTTTGTTCTGATGCTCTGTTTTGCGTATGGTGTCTGCGCCGAGGAAAAAACTCGTTCCACCGGCGATCAGCTGAAGTCCGATGTAAAGGGTGCCGGCAAGGGTGTAGCAAAAGCAGCAAAAGACGTGGGCACGCAGATCGGAGCGGGCACCCGGAACGCCGTCAGGACCATCAAGGCAAAAGCGAAAAGCGACATCAAGCAGGGCAAGCCAGGTGACGGCAGCGCGAGACGGCGGAACGAGAAGTTGGATACCTCCAAAGAAGGCCGAAAATAATTTTGCGCGTGTACGTACCGGGTCCGTATCCGGGTGCGGTGATCCGCCGTTAGAACCACGGACATGTGCCGGCGTATTTTCGTTTTTTCCTTGTCAATGAGGTGCTTGAGGAATACAATGGAACACCGTCGCCGATCCGCATCAGCGATGTAGACGTTGCCGGGCGACGAGCAAGTCCGCGGACTCCCGCCGAAATTCAGGGGCTACGCGTCCCTGACCGTGCAGCATCCAACTCAGCCGATTCCGATGTTCCACATCCGGTATCCGGTTCGCCCAGGCCGGCGGCGTTTGCGCCGGTGACGAGTTCGCGTTAGAGCAATTCGGGTTCTTATGGAGGCAAGACATGCAGAAGCAGACTGTTCCCACCGCGCGCTACGTTGAGCTGCTCAACGAGGAAATCAAAAGGCACCCCTATTACCAGAAAGGGATGCAATTTGTCGCGGCGCCTTCTCCCTATACCGCCCCGCAACTGCTGGACGTGACATGGGATAAGGAAAAATGGAGCGAGTACAACTTCGTTTTCGCGGCCGCCCATCGAGTCGTACGGGCGAGGTACCACGCCAAGTCGTAGCTTTTCGATGATTCGCGCGGGATTCTCCCCTCCGCGCGCATTCCCCCAAAATCCCGCGCGCCAGTGCGCGCCGCGAACGGGGCTCGCGCCCATTCAATCACTACCGACTCTTCTGATAGGTTCCGACCAGCACCGCCTGTTCGACGACATGCCCCTTCATCGCTTTCTCGACATCAGTCTTGCCCGGTTTCTTCAAATTCGGCAGAACGGTATCGAGCGCGTATAGCTTGTGGAAGTAACGATGGCGTCCGATGGGGGGACACGGACCCCCGTAGCCGGTGCGCTTGAAATCGCTAACTCCTTCCAGCGTTCCGGCAGGCAACTCATTTGGTGAGATCCCCTGAGGCAGGCCAGTCGAAGAGGACGGGATGTTGTAGAGCACCCAGTGGACCCAGGTCATCTTTGGGGCGGCCGGATCGGGCGCGTCGGGATCATCAACGATTAGTACGAGACTCCTTGCGCTTTCCGGAACACCGCTCCAGGCAAGCGGCGGAGAAACGTCCTTCCCCTGGCAGGTGTGAAGCTTTGGGATGCTGCCCTCGTGCTCGAACGCGGACGATATCAGCTTGAGCGTCATGGCCTCAGAACCGCATCCTGCCCGTGAGAATGTCCTTCCACATCACCCAGTCCGCGGCAAAACTGTAAAGCGGATACTTGAACGTCGCGGGATGATTCTTCTCAAACAGATAATGCCCGCTGAAGGCAAACGCATAGCCCGCGACAAACGCGGCCACCAACAACCAGCCGCTCTGCGTGATCACGCCGGCAATGAATATTACCAGACCGAGGGAAGTGCCGATGAAGTGAAGGCGCCGGCTATTGCGATCGGCGTGCTCGCTCAGGTAGAAAGGGTAGAAGTCCTTGAACGATGTGTAGCGGCTTCCCATGAAAGACCTCTGGCTAGTGGCAACGGATACTCCGCTGCCCATGAATTGTCTCTGGCATCATATACAAATTAGCGCTTCGCTCCAGCACTTCCTTGGCGCGTAGCGGGGCTCGGATGTCCGTGCCCAGCCATCCCACGCGGCGATGTGTCGCAAGGCGGCGGACTGGAAGAATCATTTTTCCCGGGTCAGCGCGTGCCAATTTTTCCCCAATCTCTTGCGGAAATACCATTCATTCATCCGGGGATCTATCCGGCTCAGGAACCGCATCATTAGTCTGATCTTGCTGCGCACAACCGGATCCGACTCCGCTATTTCGCGCAGACGCGAATGGGCTCCGTCGACGAACAGCGCGGCAAAGAGTTCCGCGCGATCCTCGGATTCAGACTTCATCGAGTAGCTCGTGATCATCCCTGGACGAGGATGATCCAGGGTGTTCGAGCTGGAAGCGCTTATCCCCGTATAGCGGAACTCTTTCGGGTTCACTTCGACCCAGGCCCGATGCTCGGTGTCGCGATTCAACTGAGCGTCGATGAAGTGAAAGAACTCATGATGCAGCACCCATCGCACGTAGCCCTCATTGAGCGCGCCCTGTTGCACGTCATAAACCATTCCACCTCCGGGTTCCATGGTGCCCGACGCGAAATGGCGCAGGTAAGTCGCCGCACGCGAATCCTCGTGCACTCTCAAACTTTTTACGAACGCGACCCACTCCAAGTTCACCGCGCGGGTGAAGGAACGCGGATACTTGGAGAATTCGTCGATATACAAGCGCAGATAAGTCGCCGCCGAAACTGATTCGCTGGGATTTAGCGGGCGAAAACTGACCTCTCCTTGCGAGAAAACCGGAAGGTCTGCCTTGGATGGCAGAAGAATGGAAATACCAATCCTCTCCTCGGCTTCACGCCAGAGGCGACTGACAGCCTCGGGAGACGCTCCCATGACGTCGCCGCCCTGGAACACGAGCAATGTAAGCGCTGCCAGGATGCTCCGCCGGGAAGTGGCGACCGGATCCGCACGGCAACCGCTTCCAGACATTTCCAGATTCGCTCTAACTCGGGTACTTACGATGCAGTTCCGCCACCTGTTCGGAAGAGAGAATCTTGAGCTTATTGCCTCTCAACATCAAAAACAGTTTCGCTGTTTCCTCAAGCTCTTCCGTCGCGTACACCGCGGACTCGAGATCCTTGCCGGCCACGATCGGACCATGGTTGGCAAGCAGGATCGCGTGATGTTTGCCAGCGACTTCGCGCACGGCATTGGCGAGGGTCATGTCGCCCGGCGGGTAATAGGGCAACAACACGAGGTTGCCGATTTTCATCACGTAGTACGCCGTAAGCGGTGGAATCGGCTCGTTCGGGTCGTTATCGGCGAGACAGGACACGGCCACCGAATGTGTGGAGTGCAGATGGACGATGGCGCCGGCGGACTGCCGCTGCCCGTATACGGAGAGATGCAGAAACGCTTCTTTCGTCGGTTTGTCGCCGGAAATCAGACTTCCTTTGCCGTCGACTTTGGAAATGGTTGCCGGATCCAGCCGCCCCAGGCAGGAGTTGGTCGGAGTCATTAGCCAGCCATTGTCTACCCGGGCACTGATGTTGCCCGAGCTTCCGGGCGTTAATCCGCGATCGAACATGGACCTGCCGAGTATGCAGATTTCTTCCCTCAGTTTCGTTTCGTTCATAGAACTCCGTAGGAGCAACATCCAAATCTCACCACGAAGACACGAAGTACACAAAGACCCACGGAGGAAATCCGATGAGACTTTCTGTAATTCTTTGCGTTTCTTCGTGTTCTTCGTGCCTTCGTGGTAAGAATTTGAGTTTTCAGGATTGTTTTGACTGTTCACTACGGCTGGACCTTGAAGGCCTTCGTAAAGAAATCCGGGGTACCGAAGTTACCCGACTTCAAGGCCAGCGCCAGCGCCGGTTCGCCGATCGAAAATGTCCAGGGCACACCAGGATCGATCTCCGGGCCGATTGCGAGGCCCTCCACGCCGAGCGCGCCGACCACCGCGCCGGACGTCTCGCCGCCCGCAACCACCATCCGCCGCACACCGCTCGCAACCAGACCCTTGGCGATCTTGCCCAGTGTCTCCTCGACCAGGGCACCGGCGTGCTCGCGGCCAAGCCGTTCCTGCACGGCCTTCACCTGCTCGGGAGTGGCCGTCGAATAGATCAGCACTGGCTTTTCGGAAAGCCGGCTCGCCGCCCAGTTGAGCGCTTCCTGCGCCAGATCGCGACCCGAAGCGATCGCCATCGGCTCGAGTTCGAAGTACTCGTGGTCCTGCTTCATCAGTGCGACTTGCCCCTGGGTCGCCACCGAGCACGATCCCGCCAAGACCGCCGTGGGCCCGGTGACGCCCGGCAACTGGGAGTGCTGACCTCTTTTCATCAGGCCTTTGCGAACGAAATTCGCTGGCAGACCCATCGCCATCCCGGAGCCGCCGGTGACAAGCTTCAAATCGGCGCAGGCTTCGCCCAATGTGATCAGATGTTCATCGGTGATCGAGTCGAGAACCGCATGGCGGACACCCTGCTTGCGCAACTTTTGCAGCGCGTCGCGTACCGCGTCGGCCCCATTCACTATCGTTGCGTAGGGGACCAACCCGACTTTGTGCCTGGTCTGCCGCTGCAGTACGCGGACCAGCGAGGGATCCGTCATCGGGGTGAGCGGATGGTGGCGCATCCCGGATTCGGACAGCAGTTCATCGCCGACGAACAGATAGCCTTTATAGACAGTGCGCTTGTTGGTGGGAAACGCCGGGTTGAACACGGTGAAGTCCGCGCCAATCGCATCCAGCATCGCATCGGCTACCGGGCCGATGTTGCCCTTGTCCGTGGAATCGAACGTCGAACAGTACTTGAAGTAGAACTGCCTCGCACCCTGCTGCCGCAGCCAGTCGAGAGCAGCGAGAGACATCGTGACTGCTTCCTCGGCAGGATTGCTGCGCGACTTGAGCGCCACGATGATGCAATCGGCCGCCGGCACTTTGAGCCCCGCACGCGGCACGCCGAGGAGTTGCACCGTGCGCATATGGGCCTTGACCAGCGTGTTGGCGAGATCGGTCGCACCGGTAAAGTCGTCGGCGACGCAGCCAAGCAGAATGCTCATGGCACGACCCCAGGGGAAACGAATTCAGACACGACGACTTCCTCCCTGATACTCGGTTGTGTTTGGGCATAATGGTACCGAAACTCCGGCTCGAAAGGCCGCCGTCTCGCACCCATGACCGACGTCATCGGAATAGATCACATCTATATTGCAGTGAGCGACCTCGGCCGCTCGGAAGCTTTCTATGACAAAGCCATGGCCGCGCTCGGTTTCGAGAAAAACACCTTCACCATTGGTGGCGACCCGCACGTTCAATACTTCAACCGGCACTTCGGTTTTGTGCTGCGGCCGGCGAGAAGCCGGGTTCCTCATGACCCTTATGCGCCGGGCCTGCATCACTTCTGTCTTCGGGTGGAAGGAAAAGACGACGTGGAAAACGCCGCGGCGAAACTGCGTGCTGCGGGCATTGATGCGTCGCAACCGAAACTGTACCCGGACTACGCTTCGGATTACCACGCAACTTTTTTCAACGACCCGGATGGCTTGCGGCTGGAAGTGACCAACTATCGCGACGAACGCCGCCGCCGGCATGAGGAATGGGACGAAACCTAGTGCTGCGTGCTGAGTGCTGGGTGCTGCGAGAGCAGCTTTTGACGCCCCGGACTTGTCCCGATGGACGCTCCGGCAATCAGGAAGTTGGCGAATGATCCAATGGCGGTTTTCCCTCAGCACGCAGTACACAGCACTCAGCACTGTCCTTACGTCTTCGCTTTCCAGTGCGGAGGATAGGTCTTGTCGAAGTACGGCAGTGCTTCGATGCGCTTCATCCATGCGCCGATCTTCGGTCCGACCGCAGAGCGCACATCCAGGTCCGGCTTCTTCTTTTCCATGCGCAGGCACAGCGCGATCATCGGATAGAGCGTGATGTCCGCGGCCGAGAATTCACCGGCCAGAAAGTTGCCGGACAGGTAACCCTCGAAAGTTCCAAGTTCCTTGCCGAGAGCCGTGCGTGCGGAAGCAATCTCACCGGCATCCCACTTGTCTTGCGGTGTGAACAGCACTTGGTCAACCAGCCGTTCCTGCACGTGGGCGACATACTCGTCCGCCTCACGCACCAGACGCCGGACCACCGCGCGCTGTTTGGTATTGCCAGGAAATAGCTTCTTGCCGGAACTGTATTGCTCGTCCAGGTATTCCACGATTGCGGCCGATTCGTACAGCGCCAGTTCGCCATCGGTGATCGCCGGTACTTTGTGCCGCGGATTGACCTTCAGGTACTCGGGTTTCTTGAGATCACCGGCGGAGAACGAGAGGGTCATCAGTTCGTAGGCAATCCCCTTGTGCTCGAGCGCCAGCCAGACCCGCCACGCATAAGGTGAACCCGAACCGTAATAGAAAGTGAGTGCCATTGACGACTCCCTGTTTGGTAACAAGTCAGCACGGTAACGCCTCGCCGGGCCATCGCGGTGCCCGGCGAGTAGAATTTTCTTTTCTGCGCCCATTCTGCATCCCTATGGACCCGATCGTCATCCAGGCAATGGCCAAATGGCCCAACGTGCCCAAGGTCTATGGGTGGTTGAGCCTGGACCGTCGTGGCAGCTGGTTGATCAAGGGCGAACGGATAGCCAATCCCGGAGTCGTCGCGTTTATCGGCCGCAATTATGCCGCGGACGAACAGGGGCGCTGGTTTTTCCAGAATGGCCCGCAGCGGGTCTTCGTGACGATGGAATATGCACCTTTCGTGATCGTCACTTCGGGCGTCGGCTCAGCGTCGCTGCTTGCACACACGGGGCGGGCCGTGGAGCGGGTCACCGGCGCGTGGCTGGATGAAACGGGCTCGCTGTTGTTGCGCTGGAGCGGCGGCCCCGGCCTGGTCAGTGATCGCGACCTGGCGCGCACCTTGGAGCTTTTTACCGACGTGCACGGCAAGCCGGTCGGGGACCCAGTCTTGACGCGGGCTTTCGATGCCGAATCCCGGCGGCACGCGACCGGGCTCTACTTCGACTATGCCGGCAGCCGGGTACCGGTGGGTCGGATTCAGGCCGGCGCAGTGGCGCAAAAATTCGGCTTTGACCCGAATCCCCGGCCCAAGGAAGGAGAACCGGAGTGCTAAATACCGTGCTGGGTGCTGCGTACTGAGTGCTGCGAAGAAGCGGGAAGTTTCGCGTTCAAGGCTGGAGGCGATTCCAGGCTTTGTCTCAGCACACAGCACACAGCACTCAGTACTCAGTACTGTATTCAGCCTTTCACCCGCTTTGCGGGAAAGGACTCCTCGACGTTATCGCGGAAATAGCTGACGATCGACGGCGCGTTGATCAGCCGGCGATGCACTTCGGGCGAGACTCCCGTGTATTGAATGACGCGCCCGTCGTTGAACTCCACCTCCAGTAGCTGGCCGCGTTCGCCGTATCCGACCGCCCGGATCGAGCTCGAGTTTACTTTTTTTCTTTCCATTGACCCTCCCCGTCTATAAATCCATCCGGAATTAAGATATGTAAAAGCGTTCGTTCGTGGAATATAAAGCTGCCGCTAGACTCGTCCGCTCAAGTCAAGAACGCTTAAGCGGAGGTACTCATGGCTACTTTACGACTGGGCGACATTGCGCCCGATTTCAAGCAGGAGTCCAGCACCGGACCGATCGAATTTTACAAATGGATCGGCAACAGCTGGGCTGTTCTATTCTCCCATCCCAAGGATTTTACCCCGGTGTGCACCACCGAACTCGGCTATACGGCCAAGTTGAAGTCGGAGTTCGACAAGCGCGGCGTCAAGGCGATCGCCGTGAGCGTTGACCCGGTGGACTCGCATGTGAAATGGATTGATGACATCAACGATACGCAAAAAACCAGGGTCAACTTCCCGATATTGGCTGACGCCGACCGGAAAGTTTCGAACCTGTATGACATGATCCATCCGAATGCCAGCGATACGTTCACCGTGCGGTCGGTTTTCATCATCGACCCGAACAAGAAGGTGCGCGCGACCATTACTTACCCCGCGAGCACGGGCAGGAATTTCGACGAGATCCTGCGGGTAATCGATTCGCTCCAGCTCACCGATCGCTACAGCGTCGCGACGCCGGTGAACTGGAAGGACGGCGATGACGTGGTCATCGTGCCGTCGTTGCAAGACCCGGACGTCATCAAGCAAAAATTCCCCAAGGGCTACAAGGCTCTGCGGCCCTATCTGCGCATGACGCCGCAACCGAACCGCTGAAATCCAAACGCTGATCGAGCAGTCAGCTGAGGCCTGCGGGCTGGTCGGGAGACCAGCCCATTTTTTTTGTTAGAAGATATATACGGTCAACAGCAGCAGGCCGTAAAAGGCCATCAGGATATAGACGTCGATCTCCTTTAGCCTCTGCAGAATGGGGCCGGGCTGCGGCCAAGCGGCACGAAGAAACCGATTACGCCGACAATAAACATCAGCAGACAGATAAAGCCCTCGTTCCCTGCTTGGTGCTTTCATGGTTGTACTTCCCTTGCCGCCTGAAATGAGCGGCCTGAAATCCATGAAGCAGCAAATACCATGGGCCGCCCGGCGTCCAACTCTCCGACTGCTTTTCTGTGTCCCGGCGGATCCCGGGTGCCCTTTCCGGGCCGACTCCCGCCGGGACTTTTACTCGATCTTTTAACCGCTTAGCATTTCACTTTCAGTAGGAATGAAACCGCCCTCTCGTCCCGCAGAGGGACAAGAAGATTTTTGTTGGGAACTCGCCCCGCCTCCCGTCTCTTGATCGGCGGAGGTTTGCCTAAAGCTCCAACTCGACCGCGCCCTCTCAGGCCCGGCTATATCTAAAGCAAATCCAAAGCTCGCGGCTCAGTGTCTGGTATCCATCGCGGATGCAGACTGCCCGCGAGCATCTGGGAAGCTTAGTTAGGCCGGTTGCCCGCTACCGGAAACGGCCAGGCCGCCGGTGCAGAAACGGGCTTCGGCGCGGCCGGAGCTGCCATGGAAGCTGGCTTGGCCGCAGGCTTCTTTCTGCCCGCTTTCTTTTTCGCTTTCTTTTTCGCGGGCTTCTTCGCCTTTTTCGCCTTCTTTTTGGCCGGCTTCTTGGCCTTTTTCTTCGCCGCCTTTTTCTTGCCTGAGCGGCGCTTTGCCTTTTTGGCTGCCGGACGCTGGTTGGCGGCCTTCTTCTTGCCGCCGGATTTCTGCTTCGTGGACTTCTTCTCTGGTTTTGTGTTCGCTGCCATTGCTATGCTCCTAATGAGAGTTTAGCGAAGTG
>Ga0134123_10000993_pt1 | contig 18636 bp, 13 predicted proteins | sample KB303_FD_96460 | JGI IMG/M metagenome (GOLD analysis project Ga0134123, IMG submission 96460) | Terrestrial soil microbial communities without Nitrogen fertilizer from Kellogg Biological Station, Michigan, USA - KB3-0-3 | ecosystem: Environmental > Terrestrial > Soil > Unclassified ...
ACGGCGCGTTGGTCGAAGTAATCGCCGGACAGCACCACTACATCGCCGAGCTTGCCTTCCTCGATGGTGCCCAGCTTGTCTTCGGCACTGAGGAACCAGCCGTTGTTGGCCGTATACAGCCTCATCGCATCATTGCGCCCCAGCGTCTGGCCGGCGTTGATGAGCTGGCCGCGTGCGTTTTTCCCGGTGACGGCGTAATAAAGATTGATCCCCGGGCTCATGGTCGAGATCTGCATGCCGTCGGAGCTCATGCCGACCGGGATGCCGCTCGCAAGGATGTCGCGGAATGGCGGGCCGTTGTTGGCCGAGTCCCCGGTGAGCCATCGCCAGCCGCCGAGCACGTTCACGCCGCCGCCGAGCTTCTTCAGCTTCTGGAGGTAGTCGGGCGTGATCACGGGCACGTGTGCGAGCACCCAGCGCAGCTTGGTGATCCCGTCCGGGATGCGCTCGGGATTGGCCGGATTGGTCAGCTCGTCGTTCACCGCCTGCCAGCCGTCGATGATCACCTTCCAGTCGAGCGGCAATCCGGGCAGGGCGAACACCGGGAAGTTGAGCGAGTGGTTCTCGTTGCGCCATTGCGCCTGCGCGACCAGCCGCGTGCCGTTGAACCACGTGGGCGTGCCGGGCGCCAGGAAGTTGTCCGCCGTGAACTCGCCGATGCCGAGCACGTGCAGCATGTCGCCGCCGAAATCGTTCCAGCTGTTGAGCAGGCGCGCCATCAGCTCCGGCGTGTCGAGCTTCTCTTCGACGTGCAGGAAGTTGATCCAGATCCGGTTGGTGAGCTCGCCCTGCTGCGAGAGCGTGCGCACCGAGTCGTGCGCGCGGTAGCGGTCGAAGTCCGCGGCGCCGTCGCTCGGGTTACCCACCAGTGGCACGGTGAACGGGAAGCCGCCCTGGTCGAGATGCGTAGTAACCCCGACCCCGGCGGCGTAGCGCATGGCGTCGCGCAGGCCCTGGAGCATGGAGTCGCGCGTCTGCATCTGGCGCAGCAGGAAAAGCGCCGTGGTGCACGGCGTCGCGACGCCGAACGCACCGCCGTCGATGAAGCCGTCGGCGCCCACCGGCACGCCGTTCTTCACGAGGAAGTCCCTGCCCAGCGCGTTGGTCGCGCCCGGGCCGCTGAAGCCCTCCATCATGAAGACGGGGTGGTCGGGCACCGCCTTGGTGAGCTCGTCCAGCGTGGGGAAGCGAACCGGCTGCGGATCCTTGAAGAATTGGTTGCGACTGAAGCCGCCGACGGCGGTGATCCATTCACCCGGCTTTGCCTCTTTCGCGCGGGCGGTAAAGGTGGCCAGCGCTTCGGGAATGGAATTGGCGAATTCGAGACGCGTGTCGCGGCCAGGGCGCAGGCCGAGAAGGATGATGTGATTGTGGCTGTCGATGATGCCGGGCACGGCGGTGCGGCCGCGGAGGTCGATCTCGCGCACGCAATCGTCGTCGCCGTCGTGGGCGCCGTGGCCGACGGCGGCGAAGCGTCCGTTCCGGATGAGCACCGAGGACACGATGCGGTCCTTGGCGTCCATCGTGTGGATCCTGCCGTTCACCAGTCTCAGCGCCTTGTTGCCGGCGCAGCGCTCGTCGTCGCGGTCGTTGTCCGCCAGCGATGGCATGGCGGCGGCAAGCAGGGCCGTGAATGCGCCGGCCAAGAGCGCGGCGCGTCGCAGACGCACTATGGAGTTGACTTCCATGAACGTTCCCCTCCTCTGAAGAACGGCGTTCCGAATTAGTGCGGGACGTGCGTCCCGCGAATGAATCTATACCCGCTCGCGAATGAAAATTGAAGCGCAGTTTCTCCGCGCGTGGGTCCTGGAGTGGGACGGAATCCTTACGCCTGCGTCAGGCCGCGAGCTCGCGGAACTCCCAGCCCTCGCCGTTCGCGGGCGCCTTGGTTCCGGAGAGGAGCACGAGGCTCGGCACGTCGCCCTCGTCGCTGTGCAGGCGGTAGCGCTCGCGGTCGAGGAGGGTGAACCAGTCGCCCTTCGCGTTCTGCACCGAGCGCCAGCCCTGTCCGGCGTGCAGCGCGATGCAGGCGCGCTCGGGCTCGGCGAGCACCAGCCACGCGCCTGCGGCCGGAATCGCCTGGCGCCAGCGGTTGGCGGCCTCCATGAGCTCGGGCTGCACCGAGACGAGCTTCGCCTTGCCCTCTTTAGGGAAAGCCGCCTTCAGGGCTTCGGCCAGGGCGGTGTCGATGGCGCTCGCGAGACGCGGGGCGGCGCGCGGAGCCTCGGAGGCGCGCAGGCTCCAGCCCTTGGCGCGCTCGCCGTGGATTTTCGCGAAGTGGTGGCGCAGGTACGCCTCCTCCTCCGCCGGGGTCGACAGGCCGTCGCTCCAGGGGAGCACCGCGTAGCGCACGAAATGGTTCGAGAGCACCAGCGTCACGCGACAGGGCTTGGTCCACTCGAGCGTCCTGAGCGCCGCTACCGGACCCTGCCAGGGCTCGGGGCCGGCGGCGGGATCGCACGCCAGGCTGCGCCCGCCGGCGAGCAGCTCGCCCGGCGTAAGCAGCACGCGCAGCTTCTCAGGAAACAAACGTGACACGGTCGATCTCCTGCAGCGTGGTCTGGCCCTTGCGCACCGCATCGAAGGCGGCGTCGCGCAGGAGCCGCGTGCCCGAGCGCTGCGCGGCTTCGCGGAGCTTCCGGACCGACGCCCGGCCGGTGATCAGCTCGCGCAGCTCGTCGTTCAGGATCATGAGCTCGGCGATCGCCATGCGCCCCTTGTAGCCCGCACCGCGGCACTCGCGGCAGCCCTTGCCGACGACGAACTTCCAATGCGAGACGTCGACGTCTGCGAGCCCGGACTCCGCGAGCGCCTCCTTCGAGGGCTTGTCCGGCTCGGCGCAATGCGGGCAGACCATGCGCACCAGGCGCTGCGCGAGGATGGCGTTCAGCGCCGAGACGAAGCCGTAGAGGTCTACGTTCATGTGCATGAAGCGCCCGATCACGTCGAACACGTTGTTCGCATGCACCGAAGTGAACACGAGGTGGCCGGTGAGCGCGGACTGCACCGCGATGTTCGCGGTCTCCGGGTCGCGGATCTCGCCCACCATGATCTTGTCCGGGTCGTGGCGCAGAATCGAGCGCAGGCCGCGGGCGAAGGTGAGGCCCTTCTTCTCGTTCACCGGGATCTGCAGCACGCCGGCGAGCTGATACTCGACCGGGTCCTCGATCGTGACGATCTTGTCCTGGCCGCTGTTGATCTCGCTGATCGCGGCGTAGAGCGTGGTGGTCTTGCCGCTGCCGGTGGGCCCGGTCACGAGCAGCATGCCGTAGGGCTCCCGCGAGAGGCGCCTCAAGCGCCGCACGTCGTCGGGCTCGAAGCCGAGCGAGTCGAGCGAGAGCTGCTGCTGGGTCTGCTCGTAGAGCGACTGCTTGTCGAGCACCCGCAGCACCGCGTCCTCGCCGTGGATGCTCGGCATGATCGAGACGCGGAAGTCGACCGCGCGGCCGTGCTCGAGCGCCTTGAAGCGGCCGTCCTGGGGCACGCGCCGCTCGGTGATGTCGAGCTCGGCGAGCACCTTGACGCGCGCGATCGCCTGCTCGGCCTGCGCGCTGTCCTGGATCAGCTTGACCTGCGAGAGGATGCCGTCGATGCGGAACTTGATGGCGAGGCCGGCGGGCAGGGTCTCGAGGTGGATGTCGCTCGCGCCGAGGAGGAGGGCGTCGCGCAGGGTGGAGCGCACCAGGCGCACGACCTCGCTCGACTCGTCGCCGATCGCCTTGAGCGAGAGGTCCTCGACCCGCCCGCTCTCGGCCGGCCCGGTGGCGGCCTGCGCCTCGACGTCGTCGAGGGCGTGCATCGATTCCTCGTGGGAGGCGAGGAAGGCGACGAGGTCGCCGCGGTGCACCAGGCACCAGCTGAACGGCTCGGCGATGCGCTCCTCGGCCCACGCATGCAGCTCGCCCGAGAACGGGTCGTCGAAGGCGAGCAGCAGCCTGCCGTCGGCCGCGCGCAGCAGCGCGCAGCAGCGCTGCGAGCATTCGCCGAAGGGCAGGAGCTCGAATGCCGCGGTCGCCTCCCTCAGCTGGGACATGGTCAGGTACTCGAGGCGCAGCGTCTTGGCGAGCCGCGCGGTGAACGCGTCGGCGTCGCCCTGCTGCGTCTCCTCGAGCACGTCCACCAGTCGCCGGCGCGAGGCGGAGGCGAGCTTGCGCGCCTGGGCGATCTCGCCCGCGGTAATGGTCATTGCAGGTTCCCCGCGAGCTCGAAGATCGGCATGTACATGAGGATCACGATGACGCCGATGACCAGGCCGATGATGGTCATCAGGATCGGCTCGAACAGGCGCGTGAACCAGTCGACCCAGCGCGCCATCTCCTCGTCGTGGAAGGCGGCGATCTGCTCGAGCATCTCGCCCATGTTGCCGCTTTTTTCCCCGACATTCAGCATGCGCAGCGCCACCGGCGTGGTGAGGCCGTTCGCTTCCATGGACTGCGCTACGCCGCGGCCCTCGCGGATCGCCCGGCTTGCGCGCGCGAGCCGCTCGCGCAGGAGCGGGTGCAAAAGCTCCCCGCCCATGTCGAGCGCCGACACGAGCGGCGTGCCGCCGCGCAGCAGCATGCCGATGGTGCGGTAGAAGCGTGCCAGCTGGTACATCCTGAGGCGCTCGCCGAGCGCCGGCAGGCGCCACAGCGCGTCGCCGATCGCGGTGCGCACGTTGGCCAGCCGCAATGCATACACTCCGAGAACAATCAGTCCCCCAAAAACCGAAAGGAACACCGGGGCGTGCTTGTCAACCGCGCTTCCCCAGGTGAGAAGCAGGCGCGAGAAGAGCGGCAGCGCGCTGCCGCGCTCCTCGTAGATGCGGCCGAAGCGCGGCACCACGTAGAGCAGCAGGAACAGGCTCACGATCCCGCCCACCCCGATGAGCAGCGCCGGGTAGATCGAGGCGTTCACCACGCGCTTCTTGATTGCCTCGAGCTGGGCCGCGTAGGCGACGTAGCGCCCGAGCGCCGGCGCAAGGTCGCTCGTCTTCTCGCTCGAGCGCACGGTGGCGACGTAGAGCGGCGAGAACGTCTGCGGGAACTCCTCGAGCGCGTTCGAGAACGTCTGGCCCTCGCGCAGCACCTCGACCAGGCGCTCGATGATGCCGCGCCAGTCGCCGCGCTTCTCCTTCTGCGCCAGCGTGTCGATCGCCTCGGGCAGGGGCAGGCCGGCGTTCAGCAGTACGCGCAGCTCCTGGCTGAAGAGCGCCACCGGGAACCGCTCGCCGCCGCGGCGCCACGGCAGGCCGAGCGAGCCCTTGGCGCGCACGCTGAGCACGGTGTAGCCGCGCCCCTCGAGCTGGCGCACCGCGGTGACTTCATCTGGGGCCTGGAAGTCGAGCGCCTCGACGGCGCCGCCGGGTCCGATCGCCTTGAGCTCGAAGCGCATTTCGCGGCGGGCCTAGTGGTTCGTGAGGTCGGCGTTCTCGCCGCTGCCGCCGGGTTGGCCGTCCTTGCCGTAGGAGAGGAGGTCGAACTCGCCCTTCTCGCCCGGGAACTTGTAGACGTAGGGCCTTCCCCAGGGATCGAGCGGGATGTCCTTGCGCAGGTAGGGCCCGGCCCACTTCGGCTCGTTGGCGGGCTTGGTGACCAGCGCCTTCAGTCCGGCTTCGTTGTCGGGATAGCGGCCGGTGTCGAGGCGGTACTGGTCGAGCGCCTTCTCGAGGGCGTCGATCTGCGCCCTGGCGACCTGGATTTCCGATTTCCCGACCTGGCCGAAGTAGCGCGGCGCGACGAAGCCGGCGAGCAGGCCGATGATCACCACGACCACGAGCAGCTCGAGCAGCGTAAAGCCGCGCATGCCACCACCCCGTTGAATTCGAGCCTCTTTGGGGCCCATCGTGACTTTCCTTTCCGAACCGCTATGTTAGACGAGAAACCGGCGCCGGAATGCCGCGGGCGGCGATTGTCGGATTTACACGGGCAAGACCCGTTGCACGCCGAAAGTCATATTGCGTCAATGCTTTTTTCGTGTTCTGTCATCTCGCTGAAACGAGCGCGCCGGGAAAAAGCTCGATCCGGATGGCGAGGAAGTGGGGTACGGCCCACTCGCAGGCTGCGCCCTCATTCATCTTCATCGCTCATGAACCGATGAACGAGCCGAATTGGTAGCGCCCGCACCGTCGCATATCGTGGCTCGGGAGGAGGAGCCATGAAAAAGCATGGAGTTTCGCGCAGGGATTTCCTGAAGTCGGGCGCGCTCGCCGCATCGGCGGGCGGCCTCACCGCAGCAGTCGCGAGCGCCACGGCCGGCGGGTCGTCCGAGCGCAGCGAGGATCTCGTCCTGGTGAACGGCCGCATCCACACCATGGACGACAAGAACCGGATCGTCGATTCGGTCGCGATCCGCAACGGCCAGTTTGTTTCGATCGGGCACGACTCCGGGTCGCGCTCCGGCAAGCGCATCGACCTGCGCGGCCGCACCGTGGTGCCGGGCCTCATCGAGAGCCATACCCACTTCGTGAGCCTCGCCAACCGGCCTGGCTACCACGTGGCGCAATGGGAGCTCGCCAACAACATCGGCGAGGTCCTCGCGCTGCTCGCCGAGCGCCGCGCGCGCGGCGACGTGCCCCCGGGCGCCTTCATCACGGCGATGGGCGCCGGCACGCCGCGCATGTTCGCGGAGCTGCGCCTGCCCACGCTCCAGGAGATCGACGCGGTCGTGTCCGACCGGCCGGTGTTCCTCTACCAGGGCGGCGGCGGCCCGGCGCGGACCAATTCACTCGGCAAGGCGTTTTTCGCCACCGTCACGAATCCCACGGTGACAGTCGGCGCCGATGGGACCATCGCCGGCGGCAATCCCAACCAGGCAAATGCCGCGCTGTACCACCTGCGCATCCGGCAGACCTTCGAGGACAAGAAGCGCAGCGCGCTCGACGCGCAGGCGTACTCGGCGAGCGTCGGCATCACCGCCGTGCTCGACCAGACGCTCGTCGCGAGGGCCGACGGCACCCTAAACCCGGCCCTCTACGACCCGCAGCCGACCGACGCGCTCTTCACGCTCAACCATTACCGCATGTACGACGCGTGGCTGCAGCTCGAGCGCGAGCACCGCAACCTGATCCGGCTGCAGATCAACTTCCTGCACAACCAGGGCTTCGACGCCCGGTTCGGAGCCACGATCGACAGCCAGCTGCCGGAGCTGCGCGAGCGGCTCAAGAACCAGTTCCAGTTCTTCGGCAACGACATGGTGCGCACCGGCGCGATCGGCGAGTGGGCCGCGCCCTTCGCCGCGCCGAGCAACCCCAACGGCTTCGCGGTGTGGCTGGAATCGCAGCGGCTGGTCGCGAAGGCGCGGTGGAGGAATGAGAACGCCCAGGGCGGCACGCCGACCAACAACGATGCGATCGAGCAGGTGGTGTCGACCTACGAGCAGATGGACGCGGAGCAGATCGCCGCGGGCTTCCCGGACGGCATCAAGAGCCTGCGCTGGGGCCTGCAGCACGTCGATTTCGCCACCCCGACGCAGCTCGCGCGGCTGAAGGCGCTCAACTGCGGCGTCTCGATGTCTGGTTTCCGCTGGCTGAATGGCGTGCCGCGCGCCGACGGGCTGGCGGTCGGTCCGCTCTATCCGCAGATCCTCGCGAGCGGCATCCCCGCAGGCATGCACGAGGACGGCGTGCACATCGCGCCGCATAACCCGTGGTTCGCGCTGCACTACGCCACCACCGGCCTCAACGTGCTCGGCCAGCAGATCAACCCCGGACAGCAGATCACGCGCCAGCAGGCGCTCCACGCGTACACGCGCGGCAACGCCTGGTACATGAACCGGGAGAACGAGCTCGGCTCGATCGAAAAGGGCAAGTTCGCCGATCTCGTGGTGCTCGATCGCGACTTCTTCGGGGTGAGCGACGCGGACGCGAGGAAAGTCCGCTCCGTGCTCACCGTAGTCGCCGGGAAAGTGGTCTACGACGCGGGCGTGGTGCACTTCGACCGCGACGACGATGACGACCGCGGCCATGACCGCGACGACGACGACGACGATCGCGGTCACGGCAAAGGCAGGTAGTTTTTTCAAATAACGAAGAGGAGGAGTCCAGATGACGTTGACCACGCGAGCGCTTGCGCTCGGCCTTTTACTGCTGTCACCGTTCGCGATGCCCGGGGCGCAAGCCGAATCGTTTTGCGTTCCCGGTCCAGGCGACGTTCCGGAAACCACCCTGCAAGGCGGCCTCACGACCGAGAAGCGCAATGCGCCAGGCGGCTTCCAGGGCGAGCAGTGCGGGCTGCGCCAGGTCGGGAACAACCTGCTCCTGAATGAGCAGGGAAGGCCGCGCGGCAGCTTCGGCGACGTCCAGATCATGGGTCACTGCGCCTACGCCAGCATGCGCGATCCGTCCAACCTGGCGTTGGAGAGCACCGGGACGGCGGTCCTCGACGTCCGCGTTCCGTCCAACCCAATCTGGGTGCGGACGCTGCGAACGCTGGCCATGCAGCGCGCCTATTCCGCGTTCGAGATCCAAAAGCACATCATGATCAGCGCATTCAAGGACTTCGGGCCGAACGGCGACAACTGGTTCGACATCTACGACGTCTCGGGCGATTGCCTCAACCCGAAGCCGCTCGCGGTGAACACGCCCGAATCGATCCTGACGCGGAAGATCACCACCGCGGGCGGCAACCACGACGGCTGGCTCACGCCGGACACCAAGACCTACTATGGGATTCCATTCGGGGGCGTGCGCATCCTCTCCGGTACCGCCGACGCTCCGGTGCTGAACCCGACGCGCATCGACATGCACGTGCTCGACATGACCGATCCGGCCAATCCGAAGCGTCTGCTGACCTGGAACCGCCTGCAACTGCCGGCCGAGGTCCAGCCGCGTGTTCTCGCCACTACAAATTTCCACGACGTGAGCTCGAACGAGGACGGCACTCGCGTGTACCTCGCGCTCTACGGCGGCAACAACTCGCTCGGCGGCAACAACAACAACCCGATTCCCGCGCAGAACCAGCGCTGCTCGAACGGACTGCTGATCCTCGATTCCTCCGAGGTCCAGGCGCGCGTTCCGAATCCCCAGCTCAAGTACGTGAGCTTCCTCTCCTGGTGCGACCAGCAGATCGACCCCGACTACGGCGACGGCTCGACCGCCTCGGCGCATGCCACGGAGTACGTGATTCACGAGAACGGCAAGCCCTACATCGTCTCGACCGACGAGTCGTCCGCCGGGCTCGACGGCGAGTGGACCCAGCACCCCAGGCAGCGCACCTTCAGCCGCCTGATCGACATCAGCGACGAGCAAAACCCGCGCGTCGTGGCTACGTTCAAGCCCGACGTGAACGACCCGGACAACGTCGCCCGCGTCATGGCCGAGCAGATCAACGGCGGCATGCTGCACTACATCGGCTTCGACGACCGCAACCACATGCGCCGGGTGATCTTCGCCGGCGCGAACCAGGGCATCCGCGTGGTCGACTGGCGCGACCCGGAGAATCCGAAGGAGATCGCCTACTACAAGGCGCCAAGCGTGGTCACCACCCAGCCCGGCGAGAACGACTTTACCCGTCCCGACCCGCGCTACGACCCGGCGGCGTGCCTCATCTATACCGGCTGGAACCAGGGCGGCCTGAGGATTCTCGAGCTCACGAACCCCGAGTACAACGAGTGCATGCGCCGTGAAGCAAAAGGCGACGGCTGGGTCGCCACAGGCGGCAAGGGCAAGGCGCACTTCCATGTCGATGCGCGGCGCAATGGCAGCGGCATCGAGGGTGGTGTCGACCTCAAGGAGCAGGCCTCCAAGACCTCGATCGAGATCACGAGCCTGAACTTCCTCGGCAGCGTGCGCGACGCGTGCGGCGACATCCTGCCGACCGCCAACGCGGTGCAGCTCAACGGAAGCGGGACCTTCAACGGCGCCCCGGCCTCGTTCCGCGTCTGCGTGCAGGACAACCGCGAGGGCGAGGCGAAGCAGGCGGACCGCTTCCACATCGTCTGCACCGCGGGATGCTCGTACAGTGCGAGCGGCGAGCTCGGCGGCGGCAGGGTGGAAGTGACCCAGCACTGAGCCGCGGCTCCTGTTGTAAGCTCCGGAGGCCGGGCGCTGCCCGGCCTTTTTCATGAGAAGAAGAGAATTCCTACTGGCGCTCGGCGCGGCGCCGCTCGCGGGCGTCGCGGCCGAGCCGGCGAGCAGGGCGTTCGAGGTCGCCATTGCCAAGGGGCGGGTAGACGCCGCACAGGAGACCGTCCGGGTCAAGAAAGGGGACAAAGTCGAGTTGAGATGGACCAGCGACCGGCGCATTGCCCTGCATCTGCACGGCTACGATATCGAGACGACGGTGACGCCGGGGACGCCGGCGGTGATGGCCTTCCAGGCGCGCATCGCAGGCCGCTTTCCCGTGTCCGAGCACGGGCACGGCTCGCGCCACGAGCGGCCGGTCTTGTATTTGGAAGTACTCCCCTAGCAGCCGCGGCGCACGGCTTCGGCCAGCGCTTCGACCTGCCGCTGCCTCTCTGGCTCTGGGTGAGCGGCGCCGGCGCGACCATCGTCCTCACGTTCGCCGCGATGGCGCTCTTCTTCCGCGAGCGCAGCTTCACCGCCTTGAGCGTGGGACGGAGCCTCTTTTCCGTTTCTCCCCGCGTGGTCGCAGGGGCCCGGATCCTGGCGCTCCTCGTCTTTCTCTTCACCGTCTGCGCCGGGTTTCTCGGCGCGCAGGATCCTTATCGCAACCTCATCACCACGATGGTGTGGGTGACGTGGTGGGTGGGTTTCGCGTTCGTGTGCGCGCTCGTCGGCGACCTCTGGGCGCTCGCGAGTCCCTTTCGTATCCCATTCAAGGGATTCCTGAGATATCCAGAGCAGCTGGGCGCCTGGCCGGCAGTGATGCTGTTCTTCGCCTTCGCCTGGGCCGAGCTCGTGTGGCACGACAAGGATGTGCCGGCGTACCTCGCGAGCGCGGTGCTCGGCTACGCGGTTCTCACCTGGACCGCGATGGCCGTCTTCAGGGCCGAGGCGTGGCTGAGACACGGCGAGGCATTCTCGGTCGCGTTCGGCGTGCTGGGGCGCTTCGCGCCGCTCTACGCGCAGGGCGGCACGCTTCGCGTCCGCGTACCCGGCGCGGGCCTGCTCGCGGTCGAGCGCGTTCCGGTCTCCCTCGCGGTCTTCGTGCTTCTCATGCTCTCGAGCGTGACCTGCGACGGCTTCTTCGAGACGCCGCTCATGCGCAGCCTGGAAACCGCGGCGCTCTCGTCGCCGCCACTCGCCTCGGCGCTTTTCACGCTGTCGGAATGGGGCCTGGACGAATCGCAGACCATCAGGAGCGCGACGCTCGCCGCGTTTCCCGTCATCTTCGTCGCCGCGTTCTGGCTCACCGCGTGGGCTATGCTGCGTCTTTCAAAACAGAATCAAAGCGTAAGTCAAACGGCGGGTGCATTCGTGCTCACGCTCGTGCCCATCGCCGTCGCCTACCACCTCGCGCATTACTTTTCTCTGCTGGTGACGGCGGGGCAGTTCATGATCCCGCTCGTCTCCGACCCGTTCGGCTTCGGCTGGAATCTCTTCGGCACCGCCGGCTACAAGGTCGACCTCGGCGCGGTGAGCCCCGACGTGTTCTGGTACGGCGCGGTGTTCCTGATCGTGACCGGCCACGTGATCGCCGTCGTGCTCGCGCACGTCGCCGCGCTGCGGCTTTTCGGCAGCGCCCGAGCTGCGGCCGCGAGCCAGGTGCCGATGGTGGCGCTCATGGTCGCCTACACCATGCTCAGCCTCTGGATCCTCGCCCAGCCGATCGTCGGCTAGCGCGGCGCGCTCTGGTTCCGCTGCCCCTGCGAGCGCGCCTGGAAGCCGGCATCGCTGGTCGACCAGTGGAAGTGCACGATGCGAAACAGTCCGGCGACGCGCCGCAGGATCACCGTCTCGAGCGTCACCTGGTCGATCGGAGTGCCGTCGGCCTGCTTCCCGGTGACGCGGTAGGTGCTGAGCACCCAGCGCTCGTTGCCTTCGCCCCCCACGCGCCGTGTCTCGAGCTTCCATTGCGTCGCGACCGCGAGGTCCATGTCGAAGGGGAGATGCGTGAGGGCGTAAGCCTCGACCGTCGGATCCACGCCGCCGAACTCGAACACCACGAGACCGCGGTCGAGCAGCGACAGCGCGGCCGCGGTGTCCTTGTTGCGCATCGCGGCGTGGAAGGCATCGACCGCCTCGGCCGGAAGGCGCGTGCCCTGGGCCCCGGCCGACCCCGCCACGAGGCAGGCGAGGGCGCAGGCAAGGACGAGGCAGAGCCGCCTCATCGCTGGAGCTCGATCTCCTCGACGACGAAGACGTCGCGCACCGCGATGCCGTTCAGCGGCCCGTCGGCGGCGCTCACCGTGATCTCGGAATCGGTGTTGGACTGGACCTCGAACGCGGCGGAAAAGCGCTTGCCGGCGAGGAACGTGAGCCGCCAGCCGCGCAGCTCGCCCGGCGGATATTCCTTGGGCGTGCTCGCCGGCGGCCCGATCGGCGTGCCGCGGAACGAGAAAATGCGGCCCTCGGCGTCGGGCTCGCCGAGCGCCGTGATCATCCCGGCGAGGCGCTTCAGCGCCGGGTCGACTCGGACGACGTCGTCGTGCCCCGCCTGGGCGAAGGCGATGCCGGATCCGAGGACGGCCGCGGCGAGCCGCGTCGCGAAGCGCATCCCCGGATCTTAAAGCACCTCCTCAGTCGTGATCGTGCCCGCGCCCGCGATCGGGGTGCTTACCGCGGAACTGTGCCCGGATTTCGCCGCCGGGAAATTGAGTCGAATGGACATTCACATACGCGGCGCCCGCGCGGATCGCAGCAATGATCTCCGCCAGCTCGCCGGCTGCGATGCCCTGGCCCGCGGGCCCGATGACATCTGCCGCCCTGATGTGCCCAGATATCGTTCCCATCTGCGGGCAGGGTTGCGTACCGGCGGGGCCGTTGCCGAGATTGGTGCAGAGAAAGATGCTGATGCCTCCGGTGATGGCGCGCGCGCCAAAATGGATGTGCGCCTGCAGGACGTTCGTGGGGAAGCCGCGGTAGCTCAATTCCCAGTCGATCTGGCTGTCGTGGTCGACGATTCTCGCCTCGAACTCCCCGGACGCAGGCGAGGAAAGCGTGAGCGGCGTCTCCTGGAAGCCGGTGAGCTTCAGGCGGAACTTGTCGTCATTGTCCCGATCGGCGAGTGCGCAGGGTGCGAATACGAGAGCGGTCGCTGCCGCGAGCAGAGCCTTCTTCATACGTGTCCTCCTTCCCTTGGGCTGGTCCTAACGCGGGAAGGTGCGGCTCCCGAAGCTCGCGCTTCGGAACCCGCGCTCCTCCCCTGCGGTGAACCTATTGTGCGCCGAAACTATTCCGTTGTGATGACGGATTGGCTTGGTTCTAACCCTTGTGCTTCTTGTGCGGCTTGCGGCACTCGAAGTTTGCCGCGTCGTCGGTGCTGCCGCTGCCCTTGTAGACGGCGCGCTCCGGGTACGGGCAGATCGGCCGGGTGCGATCGACTACCCCGTTCGTCTTGTGCGAGGCAACGATGCGGCGCGGCGGCATGCCATGCTCGACCCAGCGCTCGAGATCCGGAAGCGAGTCGTAGGTGTCCGGCCCTAAGCTGCCGCTCGCGCTGGGCACCATGAACAGGCGGAAGAACTCGCGCGTCCTGCCGAAGCGGATGTGCCCCTCGTTGTGGCGCCCGTGCATCTCCTCGGCCACTTGCTCGTAGTACTCGATGCTCTTGAGCGCCGTGTGCGTGGTGCTGCTCCAGAGATGGGAGAACAGGATCTTGCCGCCGCGCTTGCGGTAGGCGGAAAGGTCGGGATCGACGGCGTCGATCAGCGGCGAGAAGCGCGCCTTGGTGCTGGTGAAGTCGCTGTCGAAGTTGAACGTGCGGTAGTCCCAGGTCGGGTCGTTGTAGACCATGAACTTGAAGAACTGGTCCGCGGTGGCGAAGATGTTGGGCCCCGCGGTGTGGCCACCCCAGCCGCGCTCGCTGCCGCGCGGCAGGCCGGGATAAAGCTCCTCGCCGGTGCGCGGGTTGCGCGGCCCCTGGTAGACCTTCTCGAGCGCGGTGACCTGCGCCTGCGTCAGGCAGGTCTTCGGATCCTGCCCGGCCTTGCAAAGCAGGCTCGCCGGCTGGAAAGTGCACTCCCGCGGGTCGTCGAGCACGCCGTCTTTGATGCCGTCGATCTCATCGCAGGCCGCGACCACCGCGTTGTTGATGAGCGTCAGGGTTGCGCCTGCCAGCGGCGTCGGCTGGGCCGCGCCGAACGTTACCTGCCCGTTCCACACGTACTGCACGCGGTTGCCGATCTGGTCGAAGTTCGCCGAGCCGCCGATGTTGATGCCGTCGAAGTCGTCGGGGAAGCGCTGCGCCGCCATTAGGCCTTCCTTGCCCCCGGTCGAGCAGCCGTTGAAATAGGAGAACCTCGGCTTCTTGGCGTAGAACGCCTCGACGATCGCCTTGCTCTTCACCGCCGTCTCGTGGATTCCGCGCGAGCCATAGTCGACGATCTGCTGCATGTTCTGCATCCACGCGGTGCCGCTGCCCTGGTGGCCGGTGTCGGTGCCGGCCACGGCGTACCCCTTGTTGAGCTCGGGGCCAAGGTCGACGTAGTCGATGTTGCCGGCGAAGCCATGGTTGCCGTAGCCCTGGAACTTGCCGTTCCAGCCTTGGAGCGGCAGCCAGACTTCGAACTTGATCTGCGGCTCGATCGTGCCCTGCACGCGGCAGAACGCAACCAGCGTCGCGGCCGCGTTGTCGTGGCTGCAGGTCGGCGCGATATTGGTGCTGCCGGTGATTGCCGAAAGCGGCCCGGCCGGCACTTCGACCGCGGAGTTGATGAGCGTATCGGGCAGATTCAGCGTGACCAGGTCTGCACAGGCCATCGGGGTAGGGGCGTGTTTCCTCTTGCTGTTGTCGGCGCTGACGGCCGTGGCGAGCGCCATCGCGCAGACTGCAAAGGCAAATCTGCAATGTTTCATCCGGTCCTCCTGTTTTGTTGTCGAGACGAACTGGAGACGGGCCACAGCCGGCCCGCGCCGCCATGCGCGGCGGCGCGAGACCGGTTATCGCCCGTCAAGGCTGAAGAGACTTACGGCGCGGCGGGATTGCACTTGCCGTTGTCGCCGGGCTGGTTGCACACGTTGCTCGCGATCGCCTGGTCCACCAGCACTTTCCAGTCGTTCGGGAAGCCGACCGGTGCGGTCTTGGCCGCGCAGGTCGACGACGGCTGCGGCGGCAGAGAACCGTCGGTCGCCGCCTCTGGGCCTACCAGGAGGTAACCGCGGCAAGCGGCGTTGTTGGCCGCCTTTTTCACCGCGGCGACGTAGCCGGCGTGCGTGCCATAGCGTTCTTCCAGAGACGGACGCGGATCGGGCAGGCCGGTCTCGGGATGGATTGCTGCCAGGCGCTGCGCCTTGGTCTTGGCGAACGGGATCATGCCGCCGATGTAGTCGCAGACCTGTCCGGCGTGGAACGGCCGGCCGTCGAACTTGGCGCCGTCGTTCGGCCCGGCGGTGAGGTTCCAGCCGAGGTACGTGCCCAGCGGCGCGTCGTTCAGCACGGTCGGCACTCCGCCGCGCTCGTTGCCGTCGCCGGTGACCTTCGGCACCAGCATCTTGATGACGTGCCGGATCGGCGGCGGCGCGTTGGTGGGCACGCCGTTCGCCTCGCTGTGGTCGTAATCGGGGCCCCAGTCGTAGTCGAACACCGGGAAGATGAAATTCTCCGGCTTGAAGACCGAGCTCGGCACGCCCGGAATTCCGGCCGGGAAGCCCATGTCCCTCATGTTGGGCTCGGCGAGCAGGGGTTCGTGGTGATGATGACCCTTGTGGTGACCATCGTGGCCGTGATCGTCGTGCCCGTGGCCGTGATCGTCGTCGCGGTCGTCTTTTCCGCCGTTCACGACGTCCTCAAGGCGGCCGAGCGTCGGCCACTGGCTCGCCGGCGGCGGGGTGCCGTTCATGACCCACTCGCGCAGCGCGACGCGCATGCGGTTGACGAGCTGCGTAGCGGGCACCGGGTTGGCGCGGTAGACGCCGCGGCCCCAGTTGTTGCCGGGGCAGTTCACCGCGTTGTCGGCGATCGCTTCGTTGAAGCCGCCGCCGCCGCCGCCGTGCGTGGAGCTCGGCAGGTAGTAGCGGCGCACATTGCTCGGCAACGGAATGTCCTTCTTCGCGTCGGTGCCGACCCAGGAGGTGGTCATCTTGAGCGCGAACACCTCGGCGCCGCCGAAGGTCTCGACCACCTTCGGGCAGGTGTCGGTGCGCCGGCAGCGATCCAGGATGCCGCGTGTGGGCAGATGCCTTACGTGATCCTCGTACGGCGACCACCATTGCGGGCCTTCGCTGCCCATCTGGTAGAGCTCGAGCACGCCGTCGGGCTGGCCCCAGCGCGAGTTGTTCGCGACGCGGCGGCCGGCGATGAGCGGCCAGGCGCCGTCGTGCACGATGCGACCCCGCTCGTCCTCGTTCATGCCGAGGAAGATGTAGTGGCGGGTGAAGTTGCCCGACTGCGAGGAGCCGCGGATGATCGACCAGCGGATGTTGCTGCCGAGCGGGTTCGGGTTGCCGAAATCATCCTTGGATGCGTAGCGGAAGAACGAGCCGAGGTCGCGGAACGCGGCGGTGCCGGCGCCGAGCACGTACGGATCCTTCACCTTGTACCTGAGCTGGTAGAGCTTGGTCGCCTCGAAGCCGTTCTTCATGCACACCTGCACCGGCAAGGTGGTGACCGGCAGCGGCGCGGCGAAGGTGCCTCCGCCGCAGAATTTCCAGTCGCTGTTCGGGATGGTTCCGCCCTCGGTGATGTTGCCGTTGATCGTCTCGTTCAGGTGGACCGTCAGCTTCGCCCCGGCGTTGTTCGCCGAGTCGGCCGGGAAGTAGGGAATCGGATTGCCCATGACGTTGAGCGGTGCGGCGTCCAGGCCGCTGCGGTTGATGATCCGCCCGATAATGTTCCCGGTGACGCCGGTGACCACCGGCGTCTTGACCCACTCATTGGCCGACGGCGCCACGGGCGTGAGGCTGTCCGCGTTGGCCGGAACCGCCGTGGCCCCGGCGTTGTCGCCCTGCCAGGCGCTGCTCAGGCCGACGTCGCGAGAGTTGCGCAGGTCGGCGCTGATCGTGATCCTGCCGCCGCGGTTGGGCACGTCGTGCCACAGGAGCCCGCTCGACTGGGACATGTCGACGGGCTTGACGAGGAAGAACGAGGAGATGTACTCGACCTTGCCCTTCGCGTTGCGCTTGGCCTTGTTCAGGTCGGTGATCTCGGAGTTCTGGAACTCGTGCGGGTCGAGCTCGCCGAAGGCCCGCCCGGTGATCGTTTCATAAGGGACGCTCTGGCCGGTGAGCGCCTGCGTCTGGTCGATCACGATCCGCGTGACGCGGGCTTCGGCCGGCGTTGGAACAGCGAGCGCTGCCGCGACCGCGCTGGCCGCTAGGGTTAACCGGTATGGCGTGGTGTTCATTTCTTCTCTCTCCTCTGTCGGTCAATCGTCGTGGCCATGGCCGTGGCCGTGACCGTGGTCATCATCGTGATCGTGCTTGCCGTGAGGCTTCCTCGGCTCGCACGCGGGCAGCGTCTGCGGTGTCGGCAGCACGGCGGGCGCGTTCGGCACGCCGCGGGTCACGCCGGCCTGCATCAGGCGCGTCTCTTCGAACGCGGCGTCCTCGCACAGGAGTAGCCGGTCTTCGACCATGTCGTTCAGCGCGGCCCGCACCTTGCCGTGATAGTCGTCGAAGGTGGGATAGCGCGCGGCGACCGACGGACGCGGATCGTTCTTCGCCGCGCGGTCGGCTTCGGTCATCGCGAATGGAATGAACTGCCCGTTCGCCTCGCAGCCGTCGTTCGCCTGCGCGCCGCGCCGCAACGCCCAGCCGGTGTAGGTGGCCAGAGGCACGGTCACGTCGGCGAGGCGCACCCCCGCGATGTCGTTGCCATCGCTATCGGTCTTCGGGATGAAGCTCGGATAGATCGGCCCGTTCGCCGGATTGTCCTGGTAGGTGGTGGGGAACGCGGGCAGCACGACGCCAGGAATCGGCGTGATCGCCGGCGGGTTGATCGTGGCGATGCCGGTCTCGTAGAAGCCGTGACCGTAGTCGAAGTGGTAACGGGTCGTCTTCAGCCCCGTGTAGGTGACGAACGGGCCGCCGCTGTCGGCGAAGGGGCTCGGAATGTTCGGAAAGCCCATGCCCGACTGCGGCAACGGCGGCACGAGCGTGCCGTCCCGCAGCCTCGGCACCCGGCTGTGCGGCGGCTTTCTGCCCTCGGTGGCCCATTCGTCGAGCGCGATGAAGAGCGCGCGCTGCACGGGCGCGGAGTTCAGCGGATTGTCGCGCTGCTGGCACACGCCCCTGTTGGGCGCTGCGTCGGTGCCGGCGTTGCCGGTGCCGTGGCGCATGCTCGACATGAAGTAGTTGCGCGTAAAGGGCGAGTCGGGCAGGTCACGGCGGCCGTCCGGGGTCGTGGTCAGGAGCGATGCGGCCTTCACCCAATACTCGTTCCCCGAGTAGATCTCCACGCCGAGCGGGCAGGTGTCGCTCTTCTCGCAGCGCGCGTAGCGGCTGTCGACCTGGCGGGTGATCGGGTCGAAGGTGGAGACGTTCGCGAACGGGAAGCGGCCCTCGATGTAGAGGTGGTTCTGGCGGTTGCGCTCGGTGCGCCCGGTCTGGGCGAAGCGGTAGTTCATGTTGATGCCGTTGCCGGCGGCGATCCACTGCAT
>Ga0134123_10000994_pt1 | contig 18632 bp, 12 predicted proteins | sample KB303_FD_96460 | JGI IMG/M metagenome (GOLD analysis project Ga0134123, IMG submission 96460) | Terrestrial soil microbial communities without Nitrogen fertilizer from Kellogg Biological Station, Michigan, USA - KB3-0-3 | ecosystem: Environmental > Terrestrial > Soil > Unclassified ...
GATCTCCGCACCGGCGACACCGTTTCGGGCCAGGTACGGCCGCCGAAGGAAGGCGAGCGTTACTTCGCACTCATCAAAGTCGAAGCCGTCAACTTCGAGCATCCCGACGTCTCGCGCGAGAAGATCCTCTTCGACAACCTCACGCCGCTCTATCCGGAGCACCGCATCAAGCTCGAGACGCCGAGCCAGATGTCGTCGCGCGTGCTCGACCTGATCGCGCCGGTCGGCAAGGGACAGCGCGGTCTGATCGTCGCTGCTCCACGCACGGGGAAGACGATGATCCTTCAGGCCATCGCCAATTCCATCACCGTCAATCATCCCGAGGTCACGCTCATCGTGCTGCTCATCGACGAGCGCCCGGAGGAAGTCACGGACATGCAGCGCAGCGTCAAGGGCGAAGTCATCTCCTCGACGTTCGACGAGCCGGCCTCGCGCCACGTGCAGGTCGCGGAGATGGTCATCGAGAAAGCGAAACGCCTCGTCGAGCACAAGCGCGACGTGGTGATCCTGCTCGACTCCATCACCCGGCTCGCCCGCGCCTACAACACAGTCGTCCCGCCGTCGGGCAAGGTTCTCTCGGGCGGCGTCGACTCCAACGCGCTGCAGCGTCCGAAGCGCTTCTTCGGCTCCGCGCGCAACGTCGAGGAAGGCGGCTCGCTGACGATCATCGCCACCGCGCTGATCGACACCGGCTCGCGCATGGACGACGTCATCTTCGAAGAGTTCAAGGGCACCGGCAACATGGAAGTGCACCTCGACCGCAAGCTCTCCGACAAGCGCGTCTTCCCCGCGATCGATATCAATCGCTCCGGAACGCGCAAGGAAGAGCTGCTGCTCGAGCGCCAGGAGCTCAACCGCATCTGGGTGCTTCGCAAAGTGTTCTCGCCGCTGTCGACGGTCGAGTCGATGGAACTGCTCGTCGAGAAGCTCGAAAAGACGCGCACCAACGGCGAGTTCCTCAACGCCATGTCGTCGATGTAGCTCGTGGTTCCGTGCGGATTCCGGACGCTTTCCGGTTTCCGCACGTGAGCCCGCGGGCGCTCCAATCGCCTAACCTGCGTCCGCTCAGCAGGTTGATCGTGAGCGCGGACGGGTACGCCGTTTGAGGGATGCCGTGCCGATGCATCTGTTCTCGATCTACGGTGTGCTGCTGGTGTTCGTCGTCGCCTTCGTCGTCGCGCGCGACCGCCTCGTGCGCCTGCGCCGCTCCGAGTCGAAGATGCGCGCGCTGTTCGCGTCGATGGACGGCCTCATCATCATCTTCGATCGCGAGGGAACGTATCTCGAGATCGCCGAGACGAGCGAGTCGCTGCTGCTCCGCCCGCGGGAGGAGACGCTCGGCCGGCGGGTGCGCGACGTGCTGCCGGAAGAATGCGCGGCCGAGGTCCTGCGCACGATCGAGAAAGTCCTCGACGAAGCGAGGCCGGTCCAGCTCGACTACCGGGTGAAAAAGGGTGACCGCGACATGTGGTTCACGGCCACGGCGTCGCCGCTGAACGAAGAGCATGTGATCTGGGTCGCGCGCGACATCACGCCGCGCAAGCTCGCCGAGCAGGACCTGGAGCGCGCGCATGCGGACCTGGAGGTGCGCATGGTCGGCATCATCCAGCAGGCGAAGGACGTGATCTTCACGTTCGATCTCGACGGCGTCATCACGTCGCTCAATCCCGCGTTCGAGGAGATCGTCGGCTGGCCCGCGGAGGAGTGGATCGGCCGGCCGTTTCTCGAGCTGATCGATGCGAAGGCGCGCACCGATGCGGCGGAATTGTTCCGGCGCGTGGCCGCGGGCCACACGCCGCCGTTTGCGCGCGTGCCGCTTCGCGGGCGCGACGGCCGGCGCATCGTGTTCGAAGCGTCGCTCACTCCGCGCGTCATCGACGGCCGCCAGGCCGGCTTCCTCGGCATGGCCCGCGATGTGACCGCGCGCGAGCGCGCCGAGGAGAACCTGCGCCGCAGCCAGCGCCAGCTCGCCGACTCGGAGAAGATCGCGAAGCTCGGCAGCTGGGACTACGACCTCATTCGCGGCACGCTCACGTGGTCGGATCAGCTCTACCGCATCTTCGGCCTCGACCCGCAGGGTGAGGCGATCACCTGCGACGCATTCAGGGAGCTGCTCTCCCGCGACGCGGCGCGGCACATTCACGACATGCAGACCGCCGCCATCGCAGGCGACACCGACGAATGGGAAGTCCCGATCCGCACGCAGGACGGCGCGGACCGGATCCTCAGCTGCCGCACCCGCGTGGCTCGCGATACCACCGGCCGCGCGCTGCGCATCTTCGGGACCGCGCAGGACGTCACCGACGCGCGCAAGGCGGAGCAGATGCTGCGCGAGAGCGAGGAGCGCTTCCGCCTGCTCGCCCGCGCGACGAACGACGTGATGTGGGATCTCAACCTCGTCACGCAGCATGTCTGGTGGAACGAGGGACTGAGCACGCTCTTCGGATATCGCCCCGAGGATGCGGATCATGCCGGCTTCCGGACGGAGGCGATCCATCCCGATGATCGCCAGCGCGTGCTGGACGCGATCACCGAGTGCATCGAGTCGGGACAGATCAGCTGGTCCGCCGAGTATCGCTTCCGCCGCTCGGATGACTCGTATGCCGACGTGCTCGACCGCGGATACATCGTGCGCGGCAGCGACCTCACGCCGCTGCGCATGGTCGGCGCGATCATGGACATCACCGAGCGGAAGCAGATGGAGGAGCGTCTCGCGCAGGCGAACCGCGTCAGCAGCCTCGGACGCATCGCCGCCTCGATCGCGCACGAGTTCAACAACGTGCTGATGGGCATCCAGCCGAATCTCGAAGTGATTCGCAGGCGCACGTCCGGCGACGTCGCCGTCCCTCTCGAGCACGTGCTCCAGTCCGTCCGGCGGGGCAAACGGATCACCGACGAGATCCTGCGTTTCACGCGCCCCGCGACGCCCGCGCTGCGCTGTGTCGACGTCGCGCACTTCCTCGACATGTGGAGTCACGAGATCACGCCGGTCGTCGGGCGCAACGTGACGCTCGAGCTCGACGCCGAGCCCGACCTCCACATCGCGGCGGACGCGCTGCAGATCGCGCAGGTGCTGACGAACCTCGCCGTCAACGCGCGCGATGCGATGCGCGAGCAGGGCGGAACGCTGAAGGTGACGGCGCAGCGCGTGCACAGCTACAGCTCCCTCGGCTTTGCGGTCGTGCCGACGCCCGACCGTTTCGTGCATTTCGCGACCACCGACACCGGCAGCGGGATGACGAAGCAGCAGCTCGCGCATCTCTTCGAGCCGCTGTTCACGACGAAGAAGGGCGGCACCGGCCTCGGGCTCGCCGTCAGTTATCAGATCATCACGCGCCACGAGGGCTTCATCTCCGCCGAGAGCACACCCGGCGTGGGGACGACGTTCCACATCCTCCTGCCGCAGACGCTGCCGATGCTCGACATGATCGAAGAGCCCGCGCATGCGCTGCCGTCGCACGCGCGCGTGCTGGTCGTGGAAGACGATACCGCCGTATCCGCCGGCATCTGCTTGCTCCTCGAGCTCGAGGGGATGAATACGCGCGTGGTCGACACGGGCGGCGCGGCGATGGCGGCGGCCGAGGAGTTTGCTCCTCACGCGGTGATTCTCGACATCGGGCTGCCGGACATGAGCGGCGTCGACGTCTACGCGCGCCTGTTCGAGCGCTGGCCGCGGCTGCCGGTGCTCTTCTCGTCCGGTCACGCCGGCGCGGAAAAACTGGGAAAGATTCTTTCGCGCGACAACGTCGCGCTGGTCGTCAAGCCCTACGACCTCGCCACGCTGCGCGGCACGCTCGGCAGCCTGCTGCAGGACGTGGTGCATTAAGGTATATTCCGTTTCCGCCACTGCGGAAGGAATGCACAAGGCAGAGCATCATGTGGGAAGGCTGGTGGAGGTCAAGCTCGCCTCGCCCGTCAGCGCTGAGGAAGTGCAGGAGTTCGTCCGCGAGCTGATGTCGATCATCGCCCGCATTCCGGGCAAATACGTCGGCGTCGTCGATCTCCTCCAGGCGCATCTCTTCCCGCCCGCGGTCACCGACACGCTGATCCAGCTCCTGTCCGCGGCGTCCCCGCGCGTCGAGCGCACCGCGATGCTGATCGGCGAGAGCGCCACGTTCGCGTTGCAGGTCGAGCGCGTCATCCGCGCCGCGAACAGCGACCACCGCCGCGTGTTCCGCCGCGCCGCGGACCTCGAAACATGGCTCGCCGAATCGCTAAGCGCCACGGAACGCGTGCGACTCAGGATCTTTCTCGGAGGGCGGCGAGCGTAGAATGACGGCAAAATAAGGAGACGCTGTATGCATCGGTTGGCATTGCTCCGGTCGATCCTCGTCCTTTGCCTGGTTCTCTTCTCGGCGGCGGCGCTGGCACAGTCGCAGGCCACCACGGGTGTGATCGAAGGAACGGTCACCGACGCCTCGGGCGGCGTGTTGCCGGGAGTCACGGTCACGCTGCGCAACACGGCCACGAACTATGAACAGGTGCAGGTGACGGACAGCGGAGGAAGGTTCCGCGGCGTGCTGCTCCCGCTCGGTCCGTACGAGGCCCGCGCAACCCTGCAGGGGTTTTCGACGCAGGTCCTGAAGGGGCTGAATCTCGGGGTTGGCCAGACGCTCACCGTCGAGATCAAGCTGGGGCAGGCGGCGGTCTCGGAAGAGCTGATCGTCACCGCCGAGGCGCCGCTCATTGAGACGGCGCGAACGGAAGGCGCCACGCGCCTGGGGGAAGAAGCAGTCTCCGACCTCCCGAACAACGGCCGCAACTTTCTCGAGCTGACGAAGCTCACGCCCGGCGTCACGATCGTCCAGGGGCCGGACGGAGACGAGCTCTCCATCAACGGGCAGAAGGGCATCTCCAACAACGTCTCGGTCGATGGCGCGGACTTCAACAATCCGTTCTTCGGCGAGCAGCGCGGCGGGCAGCGCCCCGCGTTCACGTTCAACCTCGATGCGGTGAAAGAGCTCGTCGTCGTCGCCGACGGAGCGAACGCTGAGTTCGGCCGCTCGAACTCCGGATTCGTGAACGTCATCACGAAGTCGGGCACGAACGACACGGCCGGCACGGCCCACTTCGTCGTCAAGAACGACTCGTTGTCCGCCAATGCGAAGCGCCCGGACGGCACGGAAGCGCCGAAGTTCGACTCCGAGCAGTATCAGGCCGGGTTCACGCTCGGCGGGCCGGTCGTGAAGGACAAATTCTTCTACTTTACGGCGCTCGACTATCAGCAGGCGGAGTCGACGAAACAAAACGATCCGACCCGAATCGAGGCGAGAGTCGTCAGCGCGCTGGCAGCCCTCGGCAGCCCCAATGAGAACGGACCGATCACGCGCACGAACGATGCGCGTGTGTTCCTTCTCAAAGGCGACTGGAATGCCAGCCAGCGCAACCTGATCACGCTGCGCTACAACTACACATGGTCGGAACAGGAGAACGGCACGTTCGACGTGGACTCCTGGGGCCGCAGCGCGAACGCGGTCGAGCGCGATTACTCGCACGCCGGCACCGGAAGCGTGATCTCGACGCTGAGCAGCAATCTCCTCAACGAGCTCCGGTTCCAGTACGCGCGCGAGGATCGTCCGCGCCCCTACAACGGTCCGAACATTACCGGGAAGAGCCGCCCGCTGCCCGACACGGCGTTCGATTTCGGCAGGAGCTATCGCTTCGGCATGCCGTTCTTCATTCCCGTCGAGTATTACGACACGCGCATTCAGATCAACAACAACGTGTCGTTCCTGCGCGGCGCGCATTCGATCAAGGCCGGCGCCGAATACAACCGCGTCGAGTCGGTCCAGACATTCATCGGGTTTGCGAACGGCCGCTTCATCTTCCGGTCCACGCAGGATTTCCTCGACTATGTGAACGTCGGGAACTGGATCGAATGCGGCTCCTCGGCCAAAGTCTTCGCCAGCGCGTGTCCGGATGGCTCCTTCCCGACCGGCGGGCCGGTGCTTCTCTATCTCCAGCAGGCGGGCGTCGGCGGTCTCACCGTCGAGCAGGCGGGAACGCAGGAGATCCCGCAGACCGAACCGGCGGTCTTCGTCCAGGATTCATGGCAGGCGACGCCGAACCTGACCGTTCAATACGGGCTCCGCTGGGAAGCGCAGTATCAGGCCGACGTCATCACCCCGGCGAACCAGGTGTTCTTCGCGGGATTCATCGGCAAGACGTCGAAGGGGCAGGAGTTCCCGTCGAATGGCGAGATCCCGTCGGACGACAAGATGTACGCGCCGCGCTTCGGCCTGGCGTGGAATCCGGGCGGCGACGGTACGAAGGTGTTTCGCCTCAATGCCGGCATCTACTACGGCCGCATCCCCGGTCTGTCGCTGGCCTCGACGCGCTCGACGAACGGCAGCCGCGGCCAGACTCTGTTCCGGAACAGCGTGCTTACGCCATTTCTCGGCGCGCCGCCGCGGTACACGGACCTGATCACCAACATCGGCAGTCCCGATCATCCCGACGTGTTCGTGTTCGACCAGGACTTCCGCAATCCACGCACGAAGTCCGCGAGCATCTCGTGGGAGCAGGAACTGATCCCCAACTACGGATTTCTCGTGAAATACAACTATGCGAAGACCGATCGCGTCACGCGATTCATCAACCGCAATGATCCCCTTCTCGGATGTCCGGCGGAGCCCTGCACGTCCGGCCCGTGGAGCTCCGGCATCGGCGCCGGTGGAACGAACGGCGTCACCGCGCTGACGACCGTCGAGTCGTCGGCGCGCAGTCTCTATCAGGGCGTGACGCTCGGGTTGACGAAGCGCCCGTCGAACAACGTGCAGTTCCAGGCGTATTACACGTATTCGAAGGACAAGTCGGACGACGACAATGAGCGCGATCCCTTCACCTTCCGCTACGCGAAGGTGACGGAGCTCGACAAGGAATACAGCTACTCCGACCGCGATCAGCGCCACCGCTTCAACAGCTGGCTGCTGTGGAACGCGCCGTATGGCCTCGATGTGAACGTCCGTTACTCGTATCGCTCCGCACAGCCGAAGTCGATCACCGCGACCGGCGCCGACGCCGCGACGCCGCAGGCGCGCTGCTCGAAGACGACTCCGGATGGAACGCGCTGCCTCGCCGATGCCGTGGTCACGCGCCGCAACCTCGGCCGCAAGGACAACGAGTACTCGTCGCTCGACTTCCGCATCTCGCGGCAGTTCGCGGTCGGCGGCGTGACGCTCGAGCCGGCGCTCGACGTCTTCAATCTGTTCAACTCCGAGAACTTCCGCCGTCCCGAAGTGACGAGTCTGATCTTCAATTTCGACGGCACGGTGCAGAGCGGCAACGGCGATCCGCGTCAGATGCAGCTCGCGCTGCGGGTGCTTTGGTAGAAACGCTACGATCGGCGCGTGCCGTCCTGTTCGACTGGGACGGCACGCTCGCCGATACGGCGGAGGCGAGTTTCCGCTGCTACGTGCGGACGTTCGAGGCGTTCGCGATTCCGTTCGACCGCGCGACGTACGCGCGGACGTATTCGCCCAACTGGTACCTGACGTTTCGCGCGCTCGGGCTGGCCGAAGAGCACTGGGCGGCGGCCGACGAGCGATGGCTCGCGCATTTCGCGGAGGAGCGCATTGCATTGATCGACGGCGCGCGCGAGGTGCTGGAGGCGCTGAGCACACGCGGCGTTTCGACGGGCATCGTGACGAGCGGCGGCCGCGAGCGGGTATCGCGCGAGCTGGAGGAGCACGGGCTGGCGGCGCAGATCCACGCGTGCGTTTATGGGTGCGACGTTGTGCAGAAGAAGCCGCATCCGGAGGGACTGCTGCGCTGCCTCGACCGCCTCGGCGTCCCCGCGGCGGATGCACTGTATGTCGGCGACAGTCCGGAGGACATCGAGATGGCGCGCGGCGCGGGCGTGACCTCGGTCGCCATCCCCGGCGCCTATCCGAATCGCGAAGCGCTGCTCGCGGCGCGGCCAGATCTCATGTTCGAATCGCTTCGCGAGCTCTGCATTGAATCAGGCGGCACGCCATCGTCCTTTGAGAGGTCACGAGCGGAGTTTTCCGCTGACGTGACCCCCGTCACGGGCGCGTGAGATTCGCGAACTTACGTTCTGCGGACCTGCGATCCGCGAAACCCCAACCTTCAATTGACGATAGGAGTGTTCAAACGATGAATAAAGCCCTGCGCATCTCTCTCTCAGCGCTCGCGCTTTCAATGTTTTTCGTCCCGGCGGCCTTTGCCCAGAGCGCCAGCGGCGGCTTCAAGGCCGAAAGCGAGCTCGGCACGGTCACCATCAAATTCAACGCCGAAGGCTACTCGGATGGCCGCGCCTCGGGCGCCGTCGAATTCTCGGGACCGATGTCCATTCCCGATCAGGATGTCGACGGCGACGGCGGCGGCGATCCGGGGGTGAAAGAAGGGACTCTCTCCCTGAGCATCGACGTCGACTGCATGAAAGTCGAAGGCAATCGCGCCGTGCTCTCCGGGCTGGTCAAATCCGCCAGCGCCGACACCTATATCCGCCGCCGCATGATGCTCACCGTCGAAGACGGCGAGGGCGAAAAGGCGGCGGATCGTTACACCTGGGGCCAGTATCGTGGCAGCGAGGCAACGTGGGTTGCCAGCGACGCGGAACTGGATCCCGACACCGGCGTCGGCCTCATGTGGCTCGCCACCGACGCCGAGCGGAAGGATGACGCCGGCGTCTCGTCCAGCCGCCCCGCCGGAATCGATTGCCAGAGCTTCCCGCTCGGATCGTTCGAGCTCGACGAGCTTCGCGAAGGCAGCGGCGACGTGCTGGTCAAACCGTAGTCGACCCAGGACGCCGGCCGGTGAACGGCCGGCGTCATTTCCCCGAATGTGATCCCCGTCACAGTTGCATGCGGGCCTCGAACCTACGTTCCTTCGCAATCCCCCAACGGAATTGTGGTCAGGAGTAGAGAGAGATGAAAAAGGCCCCACGCGTCTTTTTGTCCACGCTCGCGTTTGCGATGCTTTTCCTCGTACCGGCGGCGTTTGCTCAGAGCGTCAGCGGCGGCTTCCATGCCGAAGGTGACGGAGGCACGCGCAACGTCGAGTTCAACGCAAAGGTCCATCCGAACGGCAGCACCTCGGGCGACCTCAAATTCACCGGACCGCTCGCCGTGCCGGATCAGGACGTCGATGGCGACGGCACCGGCGATCCCGGCGCGACGGATGCGACGCTCTCCCTGCGCGTCGACGTCGATTGCCTGAAAGTCCAGGGCAACCGCGCCGCGCTCGCCGGAACCGTGCGCGAGTCGAGCGTCACCTCGTACGTCGGCCGCCGCGTGCTGCTCACCGTCCAGGACGGCGGCGAGGGCAACAACGCCGAGCCCGATCGCTACACCTGGGGCCAGTACCGCGCCTCGTCCGCGACATGGGTTGCGAGCGATGCCGAGCTGCCCTTCGATCCCGGCGTCGGCCTCATGTGGGTCGCCACCGACTTCGAGCGGGACGACGACGTCGGCGTACCCTCCAGCACTCCTGTTAGCGTCGACTGCCAGACCTTCCCGCTCTCCTCGTACGCGCTCGAGGATCTGCCGAAAGGCAGCGGGAACATTCAGGTCAAGCCATAACGCTTCACCGCGCGCTTAGCCATCCTGGAATGTCGCGTATCCGTAGCGCGATCTACCTGTGATGGCTAAGCGCTCGCGCATCAGAGACTTCTTCTGGCGTCACTCCGCCGGCATCGCGTTTTTCGTGATGGTGGTCTTCGTCGCCTTCATCGGCTTCGTCGGCTACACCTACGTCCTCATCACGAAGAAATTCGACTCCAGCCGGCGATGGGACCTGCCGAGCCGCATCTACTCCGACGCCACGCCGATCGTGCCCGGCATCCGCTATACCCGCGCGCTGCTCGAGCCGAAGCTCAACCATGCCGGCTATCACGAAGTGAAGAGCCCGGTCGAGAATCCCGGCGAATACCGCTACACCGGCGACGACCTCGAGATCTACCTCAACAATTTCGAGTATCCGGACATGGAGTTCCACGCCATGGCCGTGAAAATCGAGACCGACGGAGGGGCGGTGCGCGCGGTGCGCCGCGTCAGCGACGGCGTGAAGCTGCGCGGCGTGCGCATCGAGCCCGAGCTCATCACTTCAATCTATGACAACCAGATGGAAGACCGAGTCCCGGTCTCGCTCGACGCCGTGCCGAAGGTACTGGTCGATGCCATCATCGCCACCGAGGACAAGCGCTTCTACAGCCACGAAGGCATCTCGATCATCGGCATCCTGCGTGCGATCAAGGACGACATCGTCAGCAAATCCCTGAAGGCGGGCGGCTCGACGCTGACGCAGCAGCTGGTCAAGAACCTCTACCTCACGCCCGAGCGCACCTTCCGCCGCAAGGCGCAGGAAGCGCTGATGGCGTTGCTGCTCGAGGCGCGCTACGACAAGAAGGTGATTCTGGAGTCGTATCTGAACGAGATTTACCTCGGGCAGAACGGCTCGGTGCAAATTGCCGGCGTGGAGCAGGCCTCGCAGGTCTATTTTGGCAAGCGCGTCACCTACCTCACGCTTCCCGAGGCCGCGACGCTGGCCGGCATGATCCGCTCGCCGAACGTGCTCTCTCCGCTGAAGTACCCCGAGCGGGCGAAGGCGCGCCGCGACGTCGTGCTCACGCTCATGCGCGATCAGAAGAAGATCACGCCCGAGCAGTACGAAACCGCGAAAGCGTCGCAGCTCAGCGTCACGCGCTTTCCGAAGACCTCGCGCAGCGCGCCGTTCTTCGTCGATCTCGTGCTCAAGCAGCTGCGCGAGACCTATCCCGAGACGCAGCTGAAGACCGACGGCCTGCGCATTTTCACGACGCTCGACACGACGATGCAGCGATCGGCGGAGGAAGCGCTCGACACCGGCATCGCGAACCTCGCGAAGAAGTACAAGCACATCCGCAACTCCGAGACGCCGCTCGAAGGTGTCGTCGTGACGATCGAGCCGGGCACCGGGTACGTGAAGGCCCTCGTCGGCGGGCGCAATTACTCGAAGACGCAGTTCAACCGCGCCATCCAGGCGCGCCGGCAGCCGGGATCGCTGTTCAAGCCGTTCGTCTACATCACGGCGATGGATCCGGCGCGCGGACATGCGGCGCTCAACGCCGCGACCGTCCTCGACGACTCGCCGATCAACGTCAAGGCCGGCACGACGGTGTGGAGTCCGCAGAATTACGACAACCGCTTCCACGGACGCGTGAGCGTCCGCGAGGCGCTCGCGCATTCGTACAACATCCCCGCCGTGCGCGCGGCGATGGACGCCGGCGTGCCGAACGTGATCCGGATGGCGTCGACGATCGGCGTCGAGAGCCGGCTGGAGCCGTATCCGTCGGTGTCGCTCGGCTCATTCGAGGTGACGCCGCTCGAGATCGCGTATGCCTACTCGGTCTTCGCGAACCTCGGCGTGAAAGCCGAGCCGGTCTCGATCCTCGCCGTCGTCCGGCAGGACGGGCAGCTCGAGACGCGCAACGTGAAGATGAAGCGTGTGGCCCCGGCGAGCGTCTGCTACGTCATGAACGACATCCTGAAGGACGTGTTCAACTACGGGACCGCCGGACGCGCGCGCTCGCTCGGCTTCGACAAAGCCTTCGCCGGCAAAACCGGCACGACCAACAACTATCGCGACGCGTGGTTCACCGGCTACTCGCCGCGCATTCTCTCGCTCGTCTGGGTCGGGTTCGATGACGGGAAAAGCGTGCGTCTCGCCGGCGGCGACGCCTGCCTGCCGATCTGGACGCGCCACATGAACCGCATCGACGGACTCTTCGCCGACGTCGACTGGCGCCGCCCGGAGGATGTGACCGAGCGCGAGATCGACCCCGACTCGGGCATGCTCGCGACGCCGTACTGTCCGCGCACGCGCACCGAGGTCTTCGTCGCCGGGACCGAGCCGGAGTCGGTCTGTCCGATGCATGCCGGCAGCGGCGAGCCGAGCCCGTTCTGGCCCGAGCCGCCGGAACTGCAGCGCGCTCCGCTCGAGCAGCGCCCCGCCGTCAACGACGCCCAGCGCAAGGCCGAAGCCGAGCGCAAGCGTGCGCGGGAGAGCTCGATCCGGAAGCTGCTGCGCAGGATTTTCGGCGATAACTGATAATGCACGCTTCATGACGTCCATCACCGAGACCCGCGCGGATGATCCCGGGCTGCTGACGCGGATTCGCGAAAAGTTCACGCGCTCGTTCGAGTACGTCGGCGAGCTCACGGACCTCGCGATCCAGACGATGCAGCAGATGCGGCGCGGTCCGATCGAGCGGCCGCTGCTGATGGCGCAGTTCGATCAGATCGGCGTGCGGTCGATCTCCATCGTCGTCATCACCTCCGCCTTCATCGGCATGGTGCTCGCGCTGCAGACCGCGTACGCGCTGGAGGACTTCGGCGGCAAGCTCTTCATCGGCACGATCGTCTCGCTCTCGCTCGTGCGCGAGCTCGCGCCGGTGCTGATGTCGCTGATGGTCGGCGGCCGCGTCGGAGCGGGCATGACCGCCGAGATCGGGACGATGAAGGTCACGGAGCAGATCGATGCGCTGCGCGCGCTGGCCACGAATCCCATCCGCAAGCTCGTGGTGCCGCGCGTGCTGGCCACCACGATCATGTTCCCGCTGCTCACCGTCGTCTCGATGGCGCTCGGCATCTTCGGCGGGCTGATCATCGCCGTCGCCAGCCTGCACCTCAGCGCGAACTTCTACTTGCGCAGCGTCATCGAGACCGTGAAGTACAACGACCTCGCGTCGGGCATCGGCAAGACGTTTTTCTTCGGCTTCACCATCGCGCTGATCGCCTGCTACAACGGCCTCCGCACCAGCGGCGGCGCGGACGGCGTGGGCCGCGCGACGACGCAGACCGTCGTCAGCGGCGCCATCACCGTTTTGATCATGGACTTCTTTCTCACTAAGCTGTTCCTCCTCATCTTCTGATGACCGAAACCGCCATCACCGACCGGCGCGGAATCGAGCGCGGCACCGACCGGCGCCGTCACTCGCGCGAGCCGTTCGTCGAGTTCGTCGACGTCTACAAGGCGTACGGCGTGAAGCACGTGCTGCGCGGCGCGAGCGTGAAGGTGTACCGCGGCGAAGTCCTCGTGATCCTCGGCGGCTCCGGCACCGGGAAATCGGTGACGCTGCGGCACATGCTCGGCCTCGAGGCGCCCGACTCCGGGCAGGTGATCGTCGAGGAGGAAGACGTCACCGAGCTTCCCGAGGAAGAGCTGTACCGCGTGCGCAAGAAGTTCGGGATGCTCTTCCAGAGCGGCGCGCTGTTCGACTCGATGAACGTGTTCGAGAACATCGCCTTTCCGCTGCGCGAGCACACCGAGATGAGCGAGGAGGAGATCGCGCGCGCGGTGCGCGAGAAGCTCGAGCTGGTGAACCTGCCGAACACCGAGCACCTCATGCCGGTCGATCTCTCGGGCGGCATGCGCAAGCGCGTCGGGCTCGCGCGCTCGATCATCCTCGACCCGAAAGTGATCCTCTACGACGAGCCGACGACGGGCCTCGATCCGATCACCGCGCAGACCATCAACGAGCTGATCATCGATCTCCAGGCGAAGCTGAACGTGACCTCGGTCGTGGTCACGCACGACATCCACTCCGCGTTCTCGGTCGGCGACCGGATCGCGTTTCTGAACCAGGGCGTGTTCGAATGGGTCGGCAGCATCAATGACGCGCGCGACTCCGACCACCCCAAACTGAGAGACTTCCTCAAGGCCAGCGCCGTCGTGGCGGCGCAGCCGACGAATGCGGCGCTGCCGCCGAAAACGTGAGACATGGCTAAGAAAAAACAACAGGCAAGATCGGTCCGCGTCGGCATCCTCGTCGCCGGCGCGCTTTTCGTGCTGATGCTGTTCGTCTTCTTCATCGGAAGCGAACAGAAGATCTTCGCGCGCAAGAACGAGTACGAGGTCCGGCTGGAAAACGTGACCGGGCTGGCCGAGGGGAACCCGGTGAAGATGTCGGGCGTCACCATCGGCGTCATCCGCGACATCAAACTGCCGCAGGACCCGAAGCAGCGCAGCGTCGAGATCCTGTTGATGATCGACCGCAAGTTCGCCGAGCGCGTCCGCGGCGACTCGCGCATCCGCCTCAAGAAGCTCGGCCTCCTCACCGGCGACAGCTACATCGACGTCACTCCCGGCACGCCGCGCTTCCCGCCGCTCGAGCCGGGCTCGGTCATCCCGTCGCAGCGCCAGACCGACGTCGAACAGCTCCTCTCCTCGGGTGAGGACCTCGTCGACAACTTCGTGCAGATCTCATATTCGCTGAAGAACATCCTCGCCCGCATCGACCGCGGCGAGGGCCTCATCGGCGAGCTCACCACCGCGCCCGAGACCAAGCAGCGCCTCACCGACACCGTCCTCACGACGATGAACAAGACCAACGCCGCGCTCGCGCACATGGAGAGCGGCAGGGGAGTGCTGGGCAAGCTGATTTACGACGACAAGTACGCCGAACAGCTGACCGCGTCGCTCGGCAGCGCGGCGAAGTCGCTGGAGACCATCACCGGCACGGTGCAGAAGAGCTTCGAGACCGGCGACGGCGCGGTGCCCGCGCTGCTCAGCGATGCCGAGACGAAGAAGAAGGTGACGGAGCTGGTCGACAATCTCCGCACCACTTCGAGCAATCTCGCGACCTTCAGCGCCAGCTTCCAGACCGGGCAGGGCCTCATTCCCCGGCTGGTGAACGACAAGGAGTACGGTGACCAGGCGCTGGGCGAGTTCACGCAGCTGATCAGGCAGTTGAACGAAGTCGTGGCGAAGATCAACACCGGTCAGGGAACCGCCGGGAAGCTGATCAGCGATCCCGCGCTGTTCGAGTCCGTCAACGACATCCTCATCGGCATCAACGAATCGAAGCTGCTCCGCTGGCTGATCCGCAACCGCCAGCAGTCCGGCATCGAGCGCCGCTACAAGGAAGCGCAGCAGACCGACACCGCTCCGCCGCCTCCTCCCGAGGTGAACCCGGAGCCCGTGCCGGCCCCGCCCGCGCCGCCCCCGGCCACGGACACGACAGCGACCACGACGACCTCGCCTCCGGCGTTTTAGGAGTGCGGCGGCCGTGCCGCCGCACTCCTATACAATGCGCGCCGCTTATGGATATCTCTGTCATTGGTACGGGTTACGTCGGCCTCGTGACAGGCGCCGGCCTGGCCGATTTCGGCAACGACGTGATCTGTGTGGACGTCGATGTGAAGAAGATCGAGGCGCTGCAGAACGGCGCCATTCCGATCTACGAACCGGGCCTCGACACCCTCGTCAGCAAGAACGTCACTGAAGGCCGGCTGCGCTTCACGACCGACCTCCCCGAAGCCATTCGTTCCGCCCGCGCGATCTTCATCGCCGTCGGCACGCCGCCGAAGCCCGACGGCTCGGCGGACCTGCGCTACGTCGAAGAAGTCGCGCGCTCGATCGCCGAGCACATGAACGGGCCGAAGCTCGTCATCACCAAGTCGACCGTCCCGATCGGCACCGGCCGGCTCATCGAGTCCATCATCAGCTCATACGGCAACGGCCATCAGGTCTCGGTCGTCTCGAACCCCGAGTTCCTGCGGGAAGGGTCGGCGATCGAGGACTTCATGAAGCCCGACCGCGTGGTCATCGGCGCGTCCGATGCCGAGGCGGCGGACATGATGAAGGAGATCTACGCGCCGCTGCACTCGCTCGAGATCCCGTTCGTCGTGACCAACGTCGAGTCGTCGGAGCTCATCAAGTACGCCTCGAACGGCTTCCTCGCGACCAAGATCACGTTCATCAACGAGATCGCCGTCGTCTGCGAGAAAGTCGGCGCGAACGTGCACGACGTCGCCGTCGGCATGGGCCTCGACTCGCGCATCGGCCCGAAGTTCCTGCAGGCAGGCCCAGGCTTCGGCGGCTCCTGCTTTCCGAAAGACACGTCGGCGATGGCCGACATCTCGCGCCGCCACGGCTACGAGTTCCAGATCATGGAGGCGGTGCTGCGCGTCAACGACGCGGTGAAGGCGCGGATGATCGACAAGATCGCCGACGCGCTGGGCGGCGACGTCCGCGGCGCCGTGATCGCCGTCCTCGGCCTGGCGTTCAAGCCCGAGACCGACGACATGCGCGACTCGCCGGCGATCCCGATCATCAGGGGTCTGCAGGAGCGTGGCGCGTCCGTGCGCGCGTACGACCCGCAGGCGATGAAGAATTCGAAGGCGTTCTTCACCGACCTTACCTACTGCGACGACGCCTATTCGACCGCCGCGGGAGCGGACGCGCTCGTGCTGGCGACCGAGTGGAACGAGTTCCGCGCGCTGAACTTCGACCGCATCCGCAAGGCGCTGCGCCGCCCGATCCTCATCGACTTGCGCAACGTCTACGATCCGCAGCGCATGCGCGCGCACGGGTTCGAATACAGCTCCGTGGGACGCGGGGACCACTGATGGGCCGCGCTCTCATCACCGGCGGCGCGGGCTTCCTCGGCTCGCACCTCTGCGACCTCTTCCTCGCGCGCGGCCATGAAGTCGTCTGCATGGACAACTTCATCACCGGCAGCCCCTCGAACATCGCGCATCTCTTCGGCCGCGACGGCTTCTCGTTCGTGAAGTATGACGTCACGAATCACATCCACGTCGACGGCCCGCTCGACTACGTGCTGCACTTCGCGTCTCCCGCGAGTCCGATCGACTATCTCGAGAAGCCGATTCAGACGCTGAAGGTGGGCTCGCTCGGCACGCACAAGACCCTCGGCGTGGCGAAGGACAAGAAGGCGCGTTACCTCATCGCCTCGACTTCGGAGGTGTACGGCGATCCGCTCGTGCATCCGCAGAAGGAGGACTACTGGGGCAACGTGAACCCGGTCGGTCCGCGCGGCGTGTACGACGAGGCCAAGCGCTTCGCCGAGGCGATGACGATGGCCTATCACCGCTTCCACGGCGTCGAGACGCGGATCGTGCGCATCTTCAACACCTACGGCGAGCGGATGCGCGTCAACGACGGCCGCGTCGTCCCCGCGTTCATCTCCCAGGCCCTGCGCGGCGAGCCGCTGACCGTCTTCGGCGACGGCTCGCAAACCCGCTCTTTCTGCTACGTCTCCGACCTCATCGACGGCATCTACCGGTTGCTGATGTCGAACGAAGCCCAGCCCACGAACATCGGCAACCCCGCCGAGATGACGGTGCTCCAGTTCGCCGAGGTCATCAAACGCCTCACCGGCAGCACCGCCCCCATCGAGTTCCGCCCCCTCCCCGAGGATGACCCCAGGATCCGCAAGCCCGACATCACCAAAGCCCGCACGCTCCTGGACTGGGAGCCACGCGTCCCCCTCGAAGAAGGCCTGCAGCGCACGATCGCCTATTTTCGGAGTGCGGTGGCATAGCCACCGCTCTGGTACGCGGCGAAGCCGTGCGACGACTCCGTCGCCGGTACCAAAGCGGCGGCTTTGCCGCCGCACTCCTAAATCCCGCGCGCGCACACGGTTGTCCCAAAACCGGACACCTCGTCACGCGTAACCTCTTGAAAATGCGCGAGTGGTCCGTGGCAGACGGCTTGCGGAAGGGGCGCGAAGCTCATGGATATCGCCCGGCCCGATCTTGCCAAGTCCCGTCGACGCAAACGCATCCTCATCGCCGCCGTCGGCGTCGTACTCGCCGCGGTCACGACCTTCGGCGTGTCGCGGCTCAAGCCGGCGGCCCAGGAAGTCGACGGGTCGGGGCTCTTCATCGACACTGTCAAACGGGGGCCGATGGTGCGGCAGGTGCGCGGCACGGGCACGCTCGTCCCCGAGTCCGTGCGCTGGATCCCCGCCTCGACCGAAGCGCGCGTCGAGCGCATCGTCGTGCGGCCCGGTTCCGTCGTCAAAGCCGACACCATCATCCTCGAGCTCAGCAACCCTGAAGTCGAACAGACCGCGCGCGACGCCGAGCTCGCGCTCGGCGCCGGCATCGCCGAAATGCGCCGGCGCGAAGTCGAGCTCGAAAGCGGCATCCTCGCCCAGCGCGCCGCCGCCGCCGGCATCGACGCGCAGCTCAGTGAAGCGCGCGCGCAGGAAGACGTCGACGCCGAGCTCGCGAAGAACGGACTCACCTCCGCGCTCACCCTCAAACTCTCGCGATCGCGCGCGAATCAGCTCGCGTCGCGCAGCGAGATCGAGAAAACGCGCCTCGCCATCGCCCGGAAAGCCGCCGAAGCCGACATGGCCGTGCAGCGCTCGCGCGTCGAGCAGCTCCGCGCCATGCACAACCTCCGGCAGTCGCACCTCGCCGCGCTGCGCGTGCGCGCCGGCATCGACGGCGTGCTGCAGCAGCTCCCCGTCGAGATCGGCCAGCGCGTCGCCGCCGGCACGCCGCTCGCGAAAGTCGCGCAGCCCGAGCCGCTGAAGGCCGAGCTGCGCGTCGCCGAAACGCAGGCGCGCGACGTCGCCATCGGACAGCTCGTCAGCATCGACACGCGCAACGGCATCGCCAGCGGCCGCGTCACGCGCGTCGATCCCGCGGTGCAGAACGGCACCATCGGCGTCGACGTCGCGATCGGGGGCGCGCTGCCGAAGGGCGCGCGTCCCGACCTCACCGTCGACGGCGTCATCGAGATCGAGCGTCTCGCCAACGTCCTCTACACCGGCCGTCCCGTGCAGGCCGGCGACGGCGCGACCATCGCGCTCTTCCGCGTCTCGCCCGGCGGCGACGAAGCCGTGCAAACCAACGTCACGCTCGGGCGTACCTCAGTCA
>Ga0134123_10000996_pt1 | contig 18618 bp, 14 predicted proteins | sample KB303_FD_96460 | JGI IMG/M metagenome (GOLD analysis project Ga0134123, IMG submission 96460) | Terrestrial soil microbial communities without Nitrogen fertilizer from Kellogg Biological Station, Michigan, USA - KB3-0-3 | ecosystem: Environmental > Terrestrial > Soil > Unclassified ...
GAGATCGATCCGGGGTTGGCGTGACAAACAGCAAGACAAACACAGGGATCAAGAGGATGCGCGTGAGCGTAATGAGGTTCGGCAGGTTGAGCGATTCCTGCCCGACCGATCTCCATGCCGCCAATACGCGATTCATCGATAACCCACTCTGTTAGCCGGTCAACAACAAGAGTCCTATCGTAGCATCATGGGAGAGTATTCCATCACAGAATGCTCAAAATGTTCGATTAGCAAGGCCGCAGGCGAATCGAAACCGGAGGCGTACCCTCTGGGGTACGTTGAGGATTTCGATGAACCGAGAACGAAGCTAGCGAACATTTTCAGCATTCTGTAATTAGACGATGCCGTGTTTCAGCAGGTCATGCAGATGCACAACCCCCACAATGCGCTTGACATTGTCTGCGACGATAAGCGTGGTAATAGAATACCGCTCCATCATTTCGACCGCTTTGGCTGCCAGCTCGTCCGGTCCGATCAACTTGGGACGGCGCGAGGCCAAGGAACCAGCGGTGATTTTAGAAAAATCCCCGCCCTGCTGGACAAACCGTCTCAGGTCACCATCGGTAATCACCCCCAGGAGCGCACCCGCTCGATCGACCACCGTAGTCATCCCGAGTTTTTTGGCCGACATTTCTAAAATAGCTATCGAGGCTACGACCGTTTCCTCCACTTGAGGCACTTCCTGCCCCTTGTGCATCAGATCCCGCACTTTCACCAGCAAACGACGACCGAGCGTTCCACCTGGATGAAATTGTGCAAAATCCTGCTCCTTGAATCCACGTTTTTCGAGCAACGCGACGGCCAAGGCGTCGCCCATTGCGAGGGAGGCGGTTGTGCTCGCCGTCGGTGCAAGTCCCATGGGGCAGGCCTCTTCTGCTACCGATACATCCAACGCGACGGCGCTATTCTTGGCCAGCGTTGACCCCTTACGGCCCACAATCGCGACAACGGGAATGCCCATGCGCTCCATAAAGGGCAAGAGCTGCAAGATCTCCTGCGTCTCTCCGCTATTCGAAATGGCAATGAGCACATCGCGGCGCGCCAACATGCCTAGGTCGCCATGCAGCCCTTCGGCTGGATGGAGAAAAAACGACGGTGTCCCGGTACTCGCCATCGTAGCGGCAATCTTTTGCCCAATCAACCCGGATTTGCCCATGCCCGAGACGACAACTTTTCCCTTGCATCGATAGAGCAGGTCTACAGCCTCCGAAAACCCGCTATCAAGACGCTGAACGAGGGCCTGAATGGCACGCGCTTCGATGTCCAGCACACGCCGGCCTACGTCGAGGCTGGTTCTGCCCTTCGGCTTGGTTACTTTCGAGGTTGGGACGCGTCGCATATTCGCATGACCCGTTCCAGCAAAGTTTTGAGCTGATTGAGTGGCACCATATTAGGTCCGTCCGATAGGGCCTCGTCGGGGTTGGGATGGACTTCCATAAAGAAGCCGTCAACTCCGACGCCGGCTGCAGCGCAAGCCAGCGGCTCGACGAATTCACGCTGGCCGCTGGACTTGGTTCCCCCGCCACCCGGCAACTGTACGCTATGAGTGGCATCGAAGACCACCGGATAGCCGAAACTTCGAAGGACTGGAAAGGACCGCATATCGACGACGAGATTGTTGTAGCCGAAAGACGACCCCCGTTCGGTCAGGACGATCCGCTTGTTTCCAGCCTCCTCCACTTTTTTCACCGCATTGCCCATTTCTTGTGGGGAGAGGAACTGGCCCTTCTTCACGTTCACCACTTTACCGGTCCTCGCTGCCGCAATGATCAGATCTGTCTGCCGGCAGAGAAACGCGGGAATCTGGATCACGTCTACAATTTTCCCCGCCTCGGTGGCCTGTTCTTCGGTATGGACGTCCGTCAACACAGGAAGACCGAGCTGCGTTTTGACTTGCAGCAGCACCGCCAGACCTTTTTCGAGACCAGGCCCGCGATACGAGTTGATGGAGGTCCGGTTCGCCTTATCGAAGGACGATTTGAAAATATAGGCCATCCCCAGAGACTTGGTAATCTCAGCAATGCGGCCCGCCGTGTCCAGCACGAGCTGTTCGCTCTCGATGACACAAGGCCCCGCAATCAAAAACTGCCGGTTCCCCGCACCAACTCTAAATGAACCGATTTGAACTTCGTGCGCCATAGCTTTTTTTCTTCATCCCGTGAGATGTTCAAACCAGTTTTTCAGCAAGGCCGCAGCCGGAGACAAGACCGGAGGCGTACCCTCTGGGGTACGTTGAGGATCTTGTCGACGCGAGAACGAAGCTGAAAGCTGGTTTCAGCATCTCACCTCAGTGGCCGCATTTGCGGCGAAGCCCCGCCCCCACAAAGCCGCTAAACAACGGGTGCGGACGGTGCGGACGCGAATTGTATTCCGGATGGAACTGCGTCGCCAGGAACCAGGGATGGTCCTTCAATTCGATGATCTCGACGAGCCGGCCATCCGGCGAAAGCCCGCTCAACACAAATCCCCTGGCAAGCAATCGCTCGCGGTATGCGTTGTTGAATTCGTACCGATGGCGATGGCGCTCACGCACCTCGCTCACCCCATACATCTTTTGGGCCAAGGTCCCCTCCCCGAGCACACAGACATAAGACCCCAATCGCATCGTCCCGCCCTTGTCGCTGACGGACTGCTGATCCGACATCAAATGAATGACGGGATTGGGAGAAGCCTCGTCAAATTCAGCGCTATTAGCGCCAGGCAGCCCGGCGACGTTCCGCGCAAACTCGATCGTCGCGCACTGCATGCCCAGACATAAACCGAGGAACGGAATTCGGTGTTCCCTAGCATAACGAATCGCGGCGATTTTCCCTTCGATCCCGCGCGCGCCGAACCCGCCGGGAACCAGGATCCCATCGACCTCGCGCAGGATGCGCTCGGTTCCTTGCCGTTCAATTTCCTCCGATTCGATCCACTGAATATTCACCCGTGTTTCATGGTCAATACCGCCATGGACAAGCGATTCCGCGAGACTCTTGTAACATTCCTTCAGCCCTGCGTACTTGCCGACCAGGGCGACTGAGACTTCATGCTTGGGATACTTGATCTTTTGGACCATCGCGTCCCATTCGCGGAGATTCGGCGGGCCGGTCTTGAGTTGGAGCAGGCGCACAATCAATTCGTCCAGCCCTTCCTTCCGGAACACGATCGGCACTTCATAGATCGTATCCACATCCTTGGCTGTGATCACCGCATCTTTCTCCACGTTGCAAAACATCGCGATCTTGCCCTTGAGTTCCGGCGGCAGATACCGGTCAGTGCGGCAGAGAAGGATGTGCGGCTGAATACCGATCTCCCGGAGCTTATTGACGGAGTGCTGCGTCGGCTTGGTCTTCAATTCACCGGCTGTGCCGATGTACGGCACCAGCGTCAGGTGGACATAGAGCACGTTCTCGCGGCCCACGTCGTACGGCATTTGGCGAATCGCTTCGAGGAAGGGCAGGCTCTCGATGTCGCCAACCGTCCCGCCGATCTCCACGATTGTCACGTCCATCCCCTGGGAGATGCGCATGATGGCTTGCTTGATCTCGTCGGTGACGTGAGGCACCACCTGCACCGTGCCGCCGAGGTAGTCGCCGCGACGCTCTTTCGTGATCACCGAATGGTAGATCCTGCCGGTTGTGTAGTTGTTTTCTTTGGTGAGGGTGAGAGACGTATACCGTTCATAGTGACCGAGGTCGAGATCGGTTTCCGCGCCGTCGTCCGTCACGTAGACTTCCCCGTGCTGATAGGGATTCATCGTGCCCGGGTCGACGTTGATGTAGGGGTCAAGCTTGAGGAAGGTGATCTTCAACCCGCGACTCTCAAGCAGGTTGCCAATCGAGGCTGAGGCAAGCCCCTTCCCCAAGGAGGAGACGACTCCGCCCGTGACAAAAATAAACTTGCTCATCGTGGCCCCCATCTTGTCGGATCGTATGATTCTGACACGCATGCCACCCTTACCTGACCGGAGCGGCCTTCAGCGCACTCAACTCCCGCTTGATCACGTCACACTGTTGGAGCTTTTCTGCCACCGACTCGACATCTTTCGGCGTATCCACCCGCAAGGAGGCATGCGTCGTTTCCCAGACTCTGATAGGAATACCATACTCTAATGCGCGCAACTGCTCGAGCTTTTCCGCATCCTCCAGCCGTCCGGTGGGAAGAGACGCCAGTTTCAGCAACGTATCCCGTCGATACATGTACAGACCGAGATGGATATAATGCAACCCTCTGACAGCACGGCGGCTAGCGTCGTCCCGCACCAATGGAATCGGTGCGCGTGAGAAATAGATGGCATGGCCATTATGGTCCGTCACCACCTTCACCACCGAGGGATTGTGGACGTCCTCAGTCGAATCGATCGTGCGTTTCAACGTACCCATTCCTGTGTCACTTTTGATAAACGGCTCGATGAGGTCCTCCAGCAGATCTGGCTGTAGGGGGATCTCGTCTCCTTGGAGATTGACAAAGTAGTCCCCTTCGAACATGCGTGCCACCCCAGCCACTCGATCGGTGCCTGTCCGATAGTCTCCGGTGACCATCACGGCACGACCACCGAATCCTTCCACGACCTGCTTGATCCGTTCGTCGTCGGTGGCGACCAGCACATTCGTCACCGCGCGACAAGCCGACGCTTGATCATACACATGCTGGATCATGGGCTTCAGGCCGAGCATGACGAGGGGCTTTCCTGGAAAGCGCGATGACCCATACCGGGCCGGGATGACCACCGTGACGGATGGTGGGGCCTTAGTCATGGCCAAGAGCCTCCGAGAGCTGCTGCGCCGATACGGTAGCGGTGCCGACCATACCAACGACAATCCCAGCAGCATAGTTCGCCAGTGTCGCCGCATCTCTTGTCGAGGCACCAGTCGACAGCGCGAGGGCCAACGTCCCAACCACCGTATCGCCCGCACCGGTGACATCGAACACCTGACGGGCTTGTGTGGGAATGTGCCAGGACACGTCTTCGCCCTCGTACAAACTCATCCCCTTTTCTCCGCGCGTAATGAGCACCGCTTGGCACCCTAACCGCTGCCGTAGGATCGCTCCGGCCTCGTTGCTGGCCTGATCGTCATCGCCGTGTACTCCGGCGGCTTGTGTCGCCTCAAGATGGTTCGGCGTGATGATCGTCGCCCCCTTGTAGTAGCTGAAGTGTTCGACTTTCGGATCAACAACCACAGGTATTCCACGAAGGGCAGCGAGACGCGTGAGTTCCGACATCAGCGTGGCACTGACCACCCCCTTGGCATAGTCCGAGACCACGAGACAGGACAGTTCCCGTAACCGCGACTCCACGTAGCGGAGAATCCGCCGTTGCATCGCCGGCTTGAGTTCCGCGCGGCGCTCCACATCGTACCGTACAATCTGCTGATTATGGGCAATGACACGGGACTTTCTGGTGGTCGGGCGGTCCTGGTCGATGACGACCCCCCCACGCCCGGAACGTGTCGATCCCAACTCCTTGAGGAGCATCCGGCCGCTTTCATCAGAACCGATGACGCCGCAGAGATCCGCTTTCCCCCCCAGAGCCAGGATGTTATTGAAGACATTCGCGGCGCCACCGAGCTTCAAGGACTCGGAATCGACATGGACCACCGGCACCGGGGCTTCCGGTGAGATGCGGCTCACACGGCCCCAAATATAATGGTCCAGAATGAGGTCGCCGATAACGAGTACAGAGGCCTGCGGGAACCGCGAGATATACTGCCGGAGCCCTGTAGGCGACGCGGCCTTCCCGCCCTGAGCCCCGGGCCTTGACGATGGCTGGCGCGTGGCTTTTCCTATTGGATGGCTTTGCCGAATCGATCCCATCTGACCCACTCCGTCCATTGGCCTTGCCCGTTCCACGACCAGTAAATACGGAACGCCTTCCCGCGTATTTTCTCCTCGCGGACGAACCCCCAAAATCGGCTGTCCAGACTCTGGTCGCGATTGTCGCCCATCACGAAGTAGGCGCCATCCGGCACCGTGACAGGCCCGAAATTGTCGCGCGGATTGATGGTGCCGTCGATGATCCCCGGATCGATTCGTTGGGTAAACGGTTTATCGTCGAGAACAACCCCGTTCACCAGCACGGCTTTATTGCGAAGTTGCACGGTATCGCCCGGGGTCCCCACCACCCGTTTGATGAAATCTTTTTCTTCATCTTCTGGAAACCGGAAGACGATGATGTCTCCCCGCTGCGGCTTGCCGAATTCGACGAGTGCCTGGGACGCGTAGCAATTAATGGGAGGAAACGCCGCTTGAAACTTGCACTGGCTGGGCCATTGAATACCGTAAGACAGTTTGCTGACCAGGATATGATCTCCAACCAACAATGTCGGAATCATCGAACCGGAGGGAATCTTGAACGCCTGGACGACAAACACCCTGATTGCAAAGGCCAGGAGCATCGCCACGATAATGGCTTCTGTATATTCGCGGAAAAGCGACTTCCTACCGGGTTGAGACACCGCCGATGGTTCGGCGAATACTGCCGGCGCTCCTGTGGCATCTGTCCGCCCCTGTTGGGTCGTGGGCCTGAGGTCCTCCGATGGGGGGCGCTTCGTCTCCCCGCTCATTCCTCACCGACTTTCAAGATGGCGAGGAAGGCCTCCTGCGGCACTTCCACGCTCCCCACGGATTTCATGCGCTTCTTTCCTTCCTTCTGCTTTTCAAGGAGCTTGCGTTTCCGCGTAATATCGCCGCCATAACATTTCGCAAGGACGTTCTTCTTCATGGCTCCAATCGTCTCACGCGCGATGATCTTGCTCCCGATTGCCGCCTGAATGGCAATCTCATACATCTGTCGTGGAATGAGTTCCTTCATTTTCTCGGCCAGCTGACGTCCGCGCTGAATGGAACGATCTTTATGAGTGATAAACGACAAGGCATCAACCGCCTCACCGTTCAATAAAATATCGAGCCGCACGAGATCGGACTCGCGATAGCCGAGCACCTCATAATCGAGCGAGGCATAGCCCTGTGTGCGCGACTTGAGCTTATCGTAAAAATCGAGAATGACCTCGTTGAGCGGCAGTTCGTAACTGATCACCACCCGTGTCGGATCGAGAAAATGCATGCTCCGTTGAATCCCCCGGCGCTCCTGACAGAGCTGGAGGATCGCTCCCATGTACCGTTCGGGTGTAATGACCGACGCCAAAATAAACGGCTCCTCAAAGGCGTCGATACTGCTGGGGGGCGGAAGCTGCGTCGGGTTATTGACCTCCAGCACCTCGCCCTTTGTCGTCAGCACGCGATAGACAACGGTCGGTGCGGTGGTGAGCAGCGTCAGGTTATACTCACGCTCGAGCCGCTCCTGGATGATTTCCATATGCAGCAGGCCCAAAAACCCGCATCGAAACCCGAACCCCAATGCGAGCGACGTCTCCGGTTCGTAGACGAAGGAGGAGTCGTTCAACCGCAATTTCACCAGCGCATCGCGCAGATCTTCGTACCGGCCGGTGTCGGTGGGATAGAGCCCACAGAACACCAGCGGCTTCACCTCTTTGTACCCGGGAAATGGCGCACCCGTCGGCGACACTGCATCCGTGAGCGTATCGCCGATTTTGACGTCGGCGACCTCTCTCATATTTGCACAAAGATACCCGACCTCGCCGGTCAGCAGCTCAGTCCGTTTGGTCCGTTTCGGGGTAAATTGGCCGACTTCCATCACTTCAAACATCCGGTCGTTCGACATGACTTTAATTTTCATCCCCGGCCGCAATGATCCATCCACGACTCTCGTCAGCACAATCACGCCCTGATAATTATCAAACCAGGAATCAAAGATGAGTGCCTTGAGCGGTGCCTTGGGATCACCAGCCGGTGGAGGGATCCTGGCGATGATCGCCTCCAGCACCTCCGGCACACCCTTTCCCTCTTTCGCGCTGATCGGCAGGGCATCGGTCGCGTCCAGCATCAGGATGTCGGAAATCGATTGCTTGGTACCTTCTGGATCAGCGCTCGCAAGATCGATCTTATTGATAACCGGGATAATCGTGAGGTGATTGGCCATCGCCAGATTCACATTAGCAATCGTCTGAGCCTGCACCCCCTGTGTGGCATCGACCAGCAACAATGCGCCTTCGCAGGCCGCCAAACTGCGCGAGACTTCATAGGTAAAGTCGACGTGACCAGGCGTATCGATCAAATGCAAGGCATACGTCTTCCCATCCTTGGCCTGATACCGAACCGCGACCGCGTGGGCCTTGATCGTGATCCCGCGTTCACGCTCCAGATCCATCGCGTCGAGAATCTGGTCTTTCGATTCTCGGGCCGTGACAGCGCCCGTGGCTTCCAGGAACCGGTCAGCGAGGGTTGATTTGCCGTGATCGATATGGGCAATAATCGAGAAATTGCGTATGAGGCTTTGCAAATTCTAACTCTTTTCCCAATAACATCGCGTTATTATAGTTATTGCCCCCCAGGTTGTCAAAGCAATCGCCCCCTCGTATAATCCGTTCCGCGCCGCACCGGCAATATTCAATACGAGTGTATGACCGATCGTCTATCGCGCAGCTAAGGGTCCTCGTTTTTGATTTCGAGCTCTACGCCGTTCACGCTTCCACTTCTACGACTCCTCTACCATGGCACAGCGACCTTCTACTCGACAGCTGATTGACTGGGATCACCAATACCTCTGGCATCCCTTCACCCAAATGCAGGAATGGGAACAGGAAGAGCCGCTCATTATCGAGCGGGGCAAAGGACCCTACCTGATCGATACCGAAGGAAAGAGGTTTCTCGATGGGACCTCGTCCATCTGGGTGAATCTCCATGGCCATCGACATCCAACGCTCGACCGAGCCATCAAGAAGCAGCTCGACAACATTGCGCACTCCACGTTGCTCGGACTCGCCAACCCACCGGCGATTCAGCTCGCACGAGCCTTGATTCACATCGCACCCCAAGGCCTAAAGCGGGTGTTCTACTCCGACAATGGATCGACAGCGGTCGAAATCGCGCTCAAAATGGCGGTGCAGTACTGGCAGCAGCGTCACCCCGAGGCCGGGTCAAAAACTTCCTTTCTCCATCTGAAGATGGCCTACCATGGCGATACCATCGGGGCTGTGAGTGTCGGCAACATCGCGGTCTTCCATGCGCGATTTAAGTCACTCTTGTTCCCCACCATAGAGGCCGACCCACCCTATTGTTATCGCTGCCCGTTGGGGTTGACCTACCCTTCGTGTGAGATGGCATGCATCGATCCGATTGAGCAGATCCTCAAAGAGCGACACCGTGAACTGGCCGGCTTCATCATCGAGCCACTTGTACAAGCCGCCGCGGGAATGCTGCCCTCTCCCCCAGGCTATCTGACACGAATTCGTGAACTGTGCAGCAGGTACAATGTCCTGTTGATTGCCGATGAAGTTGCCACAGGCTTTGGGCGTACCGGAAAAATGTTCGCCTGCCAGCATGAGGGGGTCACGCCGGACTTGATGGCAATCAGCAAAGGCCTGACGGGTGGTTACATGCCACTCGCCGCGACACTCACCACCGACGAAATCTACCAGGCCTTTCTCGGCAAGTACGAAGACTTCAAAACCTTCTTCCACGGACACAGCTATACCGGCAATCCGCTCGGCTGCGCCGTCGCACTGGCCAATCTCGAGGTGTTCAGGAAGGACAAGACGCTCACTCGGCTGCAGCCCAAGATCAAGACACTGGCGCGACTCCTCCAGCCGCTGTGGCAACTACCCCATGTGGGTGACATTCGGCAGCGGGGATTCATCGCGGCCATAGAACTCGTAACGGATAAAACGACTCGGACGCCCTATCCGCTCGAAGCTCGAATCGGCCATCGCGTGTGCACGATCGCCCGAGAGCGTGGACTGCTACTTCGCCCATTAGGACACGTCATCCTGCTTATCCCACCACTCACAACCACGCACGATGTATTAAAACGAATGGTGGACATTTTGCGCGAATCAATAGAAGCTTTACCTACAAACTGAGCCTCCTTAAGACGGCACTCTTTGATATTGAGAATACAGTTCAATGGGGACCAGATGACTACGTGTGACTTCCTTGTCATCGGCGGCGGTGTGATCGGCCTCAGTATCGTCCGAGAGCTCCAAAGACGTCAGAGCAAGGCCTGCATCATCTTGATCGAAAAAGAATCTACATGCGGCGCCCATGCCAGCGGGCGCAACAGCGGTGTCCTCCACGCCGGGTTTTACTATTCCCCCGACAGCCTCAAGGCGAAGTTTACGAAGCTTGGCAACGAGCAGCTGACGGCCTATTGCGAGGAAAAACACATCTCGCTGAATAAATGCGGCAAACTGGTGGTAGCCAAGGATGAAGGGGACTTGAAATCACTCGACGAATTGTTCCGCCGGGGTCAGGCCAATGGGATTGAGTTGCAAGAGCTAACGGACACTGAAGCGAAGAAGATCGAACCCAGGGTGAGAACCTACCAACGAGCACTTTTTTCACCTCGCACGTCCACGGTCAATCCACTGCACGTGGTGAATGCGATGCAGGAAGATGCCAAGCGGGAAGGGGTCCAGATACGCGTCGATACGGCCTACGTGGGGAAAGACGAGCAGCGCGTTCGCACCAACCACGACAGTATCGAAGCTGGATATGTGGTCAATGCGGCGGGGCTCTACGCCGACAAAATTGCTCTGGAGTACGGATTTTCCCAGAAATATCGGATCCTCCCATTCAAAGGCCTGTATCTCTATTCAAACGAACCTCCCGGTTCCATTCGGACCAATATCTATCCAGTCCCGGATCTCAGAAACCCGTTTCTTGGGGTCCACTTTACGATCACCGCAGATGGCAAAACCAAAATCGGACCAACGGCCATCCCGGCCTTCTGGCGAGAGAACTACGAGGGACTCAACAATTTCAAACTGAGTGAACTGATCGAAGTCGCTGGTCGTGGGTTAGGACTGCTCACGGGTGCGCAGTTCGACTACCGGCGCCTCGCGGTAGAAGAGATTGCAAAATATTCCCGGAGCAAGATGGTCTCACTGGCCTCAGTGCTCGCCGACGGTGTGGTAGAGAAGAATTACCACGCATGGGGGCGCCCAGGAATCAGGGCCCAACTGCTCGACATCACAAAGAAAAAACTTGAAATGGATTTCGTGTTAGAAGGCGACCATCGCTCTATGCACGTGCTCAACGCTGTCTCACCAGCCTTCACTTGTTCCCTTCCATTTGCAAGCTACGTCTGCGATCACATCGAGAAAGCGATTGGGTAGTATTCGCTCCATTAGCACAGCCGAATCTCCCCACCCACACCAAGTTGCAAGCGCTGGGCGGCGTGATGTCTGTCCAGGAAGATTTCCAGTTTCCCGCAGCTATTGATCAGCGCGGAAGGAATATCACTCCTCCCTTCACTGTAGCTGGCCACTAGCCCGTAAATGGTATAGGTCCCTATATACATGATCGGATGTTGTCGTCCCACCACTGCCAGAAATTCTTGTAGAAGCTTCACCGTCACGTTCGAAATAAGATTGCCAAATCGATCGACGTATTAGATCTGTCCGACCAAGGATTGGCCCTGCCAGACCGGATCGGTAATTGAGCGCATCACGGGATGGTCGATGACTCGTCCGAATGACGAAACCGGCTCCCCCTTTGTCAACCATGCCGCAGCTGGGGCGAAGAGATCGCGGCCATCGAAGGTATGGCCCAGTGATGGCAATCGATAGGTCGCATTCTCAATCTCACGCACTTCCATACTGCGGTCCTCGGCAAGGATTGGCGTCAACAGACCATTGTCGGGGGCTAGAAAGTAATACCGCTCGCTCTTCGCGATGAGAGGGCGCCGCGCGCTGCCGACACCAGGATCGACGACAGCCACGTGCACCGTGCCGTCCGGAAAATATCGATAGCAGGACTTCAGAAGATAGGCGGCTTCTTCAATCGAATGGGGCGGCACCTGATGCGAGATATCGACAAGGGTGGCCTGTGGATTGATCGTGAGGATCACTCCCTTCATACTCGCCACGAACGCGTCTCGATCGCCAAAATCGGTCAACAGTGTGATGAGCCCGGAAGGGTGCGGCATGTTAGCCCGCATTCTTCATGACGGTTCGTTGCGAAATCGCGCAGTCGCCCAGCGAGACTGGCGCGCGGAGTCTCGAGGACTTGGCTCCGCTGTCTCAGGCGGTTCCTGCCCTATTCCTCTCAGGACTGAGAAAGGCCCCAAGAAAAAGGGTGCCAACCACCACCGACCGAACGGTACGGTCGCAGGCCAATCAAATCGCGTGTCGCCACCGAGCTTGCAGGGTTGAACGGCCTGTGAACGATCGTTGCGCGAAGAAAGAATACCACATGGGGTTGGGATTTTTGTCTCCGCGACGGCAACAGAAAGGCTCATGAATCATGCGGATTACAGCTCATCGAAGCGAATCTCCACCACCTCATATTCGACCGTCTTAACCGGTGTCTTGACCTCGACGAAATCGCCGACTCGTTTTCCGATCAATGCCTTACCGACCGGAGACTGGATCGAAATACGGTTCACTTTCATATCGGCTTCATCCTGTCCTACCAACGTGTATTCCCGTTTCGATTGCGTCTCCTGTTCAATCACAAGTACCGTGGCACCGAATACGATGGTCTCGGAGATTCGTCCAGCAGTTTCGATGATACGGGCGTCGGCCAATTTCGATTGTAGCTCCACAATACGTGACTCGATGAATCCCTGGCGTTCCTTGGCGGCATCGTACTCCGCATTCTCGCTCAAATCGCCATGGGCGCGCGCTTCGGCAATGGCTTCGATATTCTTGGCGCGCTCGACTTTGCGAAGGCGATCGAGCTCTGCTTGAAGCGCCTCGTGCCCCTTTCTGGTAATCGGTGTCGGCATGATCTCGTCGTCCTCTATGAGTGGTGGTGATATTCCTGCAGCGATCGGATGGTGAGTTCTTTCTTGAGAATGGCTTCAATACCCATAACCGCCGCTCGTGCCCCCCGTATTGTCGTGTAGTAGGCCAGACCTTTGTTCAGAGCTTCCCGACGGATTGACAATGAATCGGCATGCGACGATGCGGTACTCACCGTGTTCACAACCAGGGCCACCTGCCCGTTTTTGATATGGTCCACAATATGGGGTCGCCCTTCCATGACCTTATTCACGGTTTCCGCTTGAACCCCATGATTCCGCAGATACGCCCCCGTCCCACTTGTCGCTTGCACCGTGAATCCTAGGCGTTGGAGCTGACGCACAAGTTCAAGAGCCGCCGGACGATCGCTTTCCTTCACACTGATGAATGCCGCGCCTCCTTTCGGCAGCGGCGCACCAGCTCCGGCTTGGGACTTCGCGAAGGCCCATCCGAAATCCTGGTCGATGCCCATTACTTCCCCTGTGGACTTCATCTCAGGACCCAAGAGGACATCCACCCCCGGGAACTTATTGAAGGGAAATACGGATTCTTTGACGGACAAATGCGAAGGTGTCGGGGCCTCGATCAGGCCCAGTTCCGGAAGGCTCTTGCCCACCATGGCCTTCATGGCCAGCTTGGCAAGCGGCACGCCGATGGCTTTACTGACGAACGGCACCGTACGCGAGCCACGGGGATTGACCTCCAGCACGTAGATCGTTTGGTCTTTGACAGCAAATTGTGCATTCATCAGACCGATCACGCCGAGTTCCAGAGCCAAGGCCTTCATTTGACGACGAATCTCTTCGACCACATCCAGACCGAGCGAATAGGGCGGCAGGGAACAGGCCGAGTCCCCCGAATGTACCCCGGCTTCTTCAATATGTTCCATGATTCCGGCCACCACGACATTCGTCCCATCTGAGATTGCGTCGGCATCGACTTCAATCGCATCAGACAAGTATTTGTCGATCAGCACGGGATGTTTCGGCGAGGCCTTGACCGCCGATTTCATGTATTCGAGCAAGTCGGATTCGTCGTAGACGATCTGCATGGACCGCCCACCCAATACATACGAGGGCCGCACCATGACCGGATAGCTGATCTGCGAGGCGATCCGCAGGGCCTCGTCTATGGATCGGGCCATACCACTCTCCGCTTGGCGAAGCCCGAGCGTATTCAAGAGGTCGCGAAATCGTTCTCGATCTTCCGCACGATCGATCGCCTCGGGACTCGTGCCTAGAATTCTGACTCCGGCCTTGGACAAGGGCAGCGCGAGCTTGAGGGGCGTCTGCCCGCCGAACTGCAACACAACTCCCAACGGCTGTTCGCGCTCCACAATATTCAGGACGTCTTCTTCAGTCAACGGCTCAAAATACGGTCGGTCCGAGGTGTCATAGTCCGTACTCACTGTTTCAGGATTACAATTCACCATGATCGACTCGATACCTTCCTCGCGAAGCGCCAAGGCCGCGTGAACACAACAGTAATCGAATTCGATTCCCTGTCCGATACGATTCGGTCCCCCACCGAGGATGATCACTTTCTTCCGGTCGGTCGGGCGAGCCTCACATTCGCTTCCATACGTCGAATAGAGATACGGGGTATGGGCTTCAAACTCTGCGGCGCACGTGTCGACCCGCTTGTAGGTCACCCGCCTTCGCCCCTGACCGGCCTTTGTCCGCTGCTTCCTGACCGATGCTGAGGTCACGCCGACGAGCTGCGCGATACGATCATCTGAAAAGCCAAGCTCCTTGGCCTCCCACAGAACCGACTCCTCAAGCACGGCTGATTTCTTTCCCCCCTGACCGACCAGCAGCGCTTCAAATTGCATCAGATCCCGGATCTGCTCCAGAAACCAGGGATCGATCTTCGTGATCGCAAACAGATCGTCATTGGACAGGCCAAGGCGTATCGCATCCGCCACGTGCCACAGTCGCTCGGCAACGGGGGTCCGCAGATGGTGGCGTACCCGCTCTATCGCATGTTGCCGATCAATGCCGTCAGGAATGCCGCGATCCAAGCCTTCCCGCGAGGAGAGCCCGTTCATGTTCAACTCCATCGAACGAATCGCCTTCTGCAACGACTCTTTAAAGGTCCGTCCAATTGCCATCACTTCGCCTACCGATTTCATCTGCGTCGTCAGGGTGGGATCGGCTCCTCGAAACTTTTGGAAGGCAAAACGAGGAATCTTCACCACCACATAATCGATCGTGGGTTCGAAGGAGGCTTTCGTCACACCGGTAATGTCGTTGGTGATTTCATCCAACGTGTACCCCACGGCAAGCTTCGCGGCAATCTTAGCGATGGGAAATCCCGTCGCTTTCGAGGCAAGCGCAGAGCTCCTCGATACACGCGGGTTCATTTCGATGACGACCATGTCGCCGTTTTGAGGATTCAGGCCGAACTGGACGTTGGATCCGCCTGTATCGACACCGATCTCACGCATGATCCGTACTGCGGCATCGCGCATACGCTGGTATTCCTTGTCCGAGAGCGTCATGGCCGGCGCAACCGTGATGCTGTCACCCGTGTGCACTCCCATCGGGTCCAGATTTTCAATCGGACACACAATCACGACATTGTCTTTGAGATCCCGCATCACCTCAAGTTCATACTCTTTCCACCCGATCAGGGATTCTTCGATCAAGAGTTGACCGACTGGACTCATTGCTAGGCCCCAATCGACGATCTTCTCAAACTCTTCCCGGTTGTATGCGATGTTTCCTCCGGTTCCGCCCATGGTAAACGATGGACGAATGATCGCCGGAAATCCGATTTGTTCGAGAATCTTGATAGCGCCTTCACGGCTATGTGCCGTGCCGCTGGCTGGCACTCGCAACCCAATCCGCTGCATGGCATGTTTGAACGCTTCGCGATCCTCGGCCTTATGAATCGCCTCAGCAGACGCACCGATCAGCTTGACCTCATATTTTTCGAGCGTCCCCCGCTTGACCAATCCCATCGTCGTATTCAACGCGGTCTGTCCTCCCATGGTCGGAAGCAGAGCATCGGGCCGTTCACGTTCGATCACTTTCTCAACCACCTCAATCGTGATCGGCTCCACATACGTCCGATTCGCCAATTCGGGATCGGTCATGATCGTCGCCGGGTTGCTGTTGATGAGAACCACCCGGTAGCCTTCTTCTTTGAGGGCTTTACAGGCCTGCGTGCCGGAATAGTCGAACTCGCAGGCCTGGCCGATCACGATCGGCCCTGACCCGATCAGCAAGATGGACTGAATATCTGTTCGTCTCGGCACGAAGACCTCGTTTCAGAGTCAGCTAACTCGATTGTGGCATTGGCCCGATCGTCGGCTTGTATGGCGGAGGTGGCGGCGGAGCCATCCCTCCTCCAGGGCCATGATAGTACTGGAGCGCCTCAGGCAGCCAGGCTTCGATCTGATTGATACGCGTCAAATCGGACGGATGAGTGGACAAAAACTCGGGTACCGCCTGCTGCGAGCGAAAGCAGACCTTGCCGATCATCTGCCTCGGACAGCCGCTCATGCGCTCCCAAAACGGCACGGCTTCACGCGGATCGTACCCGGCCTGCGCCATCAAACGAAGTCCAACGTAGTCGGCTTCCGACTCTTGTTTCCGGTTGAAGGGCAGCGACACGTTCACCCCATACGCCCCTAACAAGCCCTGGATTGCACCGGCATTGGCTTTCCCGGTTGCCGCCGCACCCATGGCACCTAACTGCGCAATTTGATCCAGGATACTCCGGCTCATCCGCTCCACCCCGTGGCGCTGCAACGCATGCGCAACCTCATGCCCCATCACCGTCGCCAAGCCGGCATCGTCTTTGGTATGTTTGAGAATCCCGGTGAAGATGGCAACCTTCCCGCCTGGAAGGGCGAAGGCATTGACCATCTTATCGTCTTGAATGACCGCGAATTCCCACTGATACTCCGGTTTGTTCGCGGCTTCCGCGATGTTTCGTCCCACGCGGTGCACCAAATCGTTGATTTCCGCATTGTCGCTCAGCGGAGCCGACCGCAACACGTCTCGGAATGCGCTCAATCCAAATTGCAGTTCCTTCTCTTCGGAGAAAAAGATCAACTGATCGCGAGCCGTGCCTGGAGCCCGGTAGCACCCGGTCAGGCTACCGAACAGACTCAAGGCTGCCCCAATCCCAAGGGCCGTGCAGAGGCTCGTCGCCCCATGGGCACCCAACGCCAGCATAGTCCGACGTCCGATCGGCGTCGCAAAGAACCTGTCGATGTTGTCGTCCGATGATTGCATCATTGCGGATCACTTCACGGAACTCTTCGACCCATCGCTCAAGGCACCATGTTGATCATGGCATCCAGAGGTACATGAACTGCGGTGTTCCACCACGAACCATCGACAGCAAATCAAAATTGACTAACCCGGCGATGCTCGGACTTGCTCCGAACACACGCGAATAGATATTGTTTTGATACTCCCCAGGCCGCCCATATGTCACGACCCGCGCCTCCGTCAGACCTGCCTTCTTCTTGGCCATCTCAATGGCATCATCAAGATACCCAATCTCATCGATTAAGCCGGCCGCCTTCGCCTGATCTCCGGAGTAGATCCGCCCGTCAGCCAGTTTCTTGATTTGATCAGCCGACAGATTGGGACGCCCTTCCTGCACCACGGCCAGGAACCGTTGATAGAACGAGTCGATTACACCTTGAAAGATTCCCCGCTCCTCAGCGGTCATGACCCGAAAGGGTGAACCCATGTCCTTGCGGGGTCCCGACGTGATGGCACTGGCCTCGACACCCACTTTTTCAAGCAGCCCACGGGCATTGACGGTCAGCATGATCACACCGATACTGCCCGTCACCGTCGAGGGATGAACCAAAATGCTGTCCGCCGCCATGGCGAGATAGTAGCCCCCTGACGCCGCCACATCCATCATTGACGCAATCACCGGCACCTTCTTCTTGGTTTTGAACTCCCGTAATTCATGATACAGGATGTCCGAAGCGGTCACAGTTCCCCCGGGACTGTTGATGCGAACGACGACGGCTTTGATCTTGTCGTCCTTTGCGGCCCTCGTCAGCTCTTCCTTGAACGTGGCCAGCATGTTGGGCTGCGGAATGATACCTTCTTTATCTTGCGAGCTGATGACTCCAGACAGCTCGAGCAACAAGACTTTTCCTTCGCCCTTGCCGCTGAGTTCCGTTTCCTTCACCGGCCCTAATGGACCGGGAAGATTGATCGTGAGGCAACCGGCTTGCAGCCCGATGGCTGCAAGGAGGCAGAACCGACCAAGCATTGCGTACGGTCTAAACATGCTGTTTCTCCATTAACTGAATAAACTCAGTGAATAAGTAGGCGGAGTCATGGGGACCGGGAGACGCCTCGGGGTGATACTGGACCGAAAACACCGGACGGTCCAGACAGACCAATCCTTCGATCGAGTGATCGTTCAAACTCAGATGTGTGATCGCGACTTGGCCGAATGCCGTATCCACTACGGGAGGTCGATCCGGAATTGCGTTGATCGGCGGCATGACTTGAACCGCGAAATTGTGGTTTTGCGAGGTGATCTCAACTTCCCTCGTGCGGAGATCCATGACCGGATGATTCGCCCCATGGTGGCCGAACTTCAGCTTATAGGTTTTGAGTCCCAGCGCGAGACCGAGAATCTGGTGGCCTAAACAAATGCCAAAGATCGGATAGCGTCCAATCAATTGCCGCATCGCCTCGACCGCATAGGGAACGCCCTCAGGATCCCCTGGACCGTTCGACAGGAAGATCCCATCGGGCTTGAGGGCTTCAACCTGCGCCGCAGTGGTCGAAGCCGGAACGACAGTCACCTCACATCCCACATCCACCAA
>Ga0134123_10001000_pt1 | contig 18583 bp, 19 predicted proteins | sample KB303_FD_96460 | JGI IMG/M metagenome (GOLD analysis project Ga0134123, IMG submission 96460) | Terrestrial soil microbial communities without Nitrogen fertilizer from Kellogg Biological Station, Michigan, USA - KB3-0-3 | ecosystem: Environmental > Terrestrial > Soil > Unclassified ...
GCAAAGAGCGTGTCGCCGACGACGAGATCTTTCCCGGGCTCGCCTTTCTTCCGAATCTCGAGACACACGCCACCGGGACAGTGTCCAGGGGTATGGTGCACGACCGCCTCGTAGCCGCCGAAGCCAATCACCTGCCGTGGCGTATAGAAGATGTCAACGGGAGGCGCCGGCTGGACCTTCATGCCGAACATCGCGCCCATCTCGACCGCGCGCTCGTAGAGAAACAGGTCGTCGCGATGCAGATAGACCGGCACGTTCAGGGCCTTCTTCGCGGCGCCGACGCCGGTGATGTGATCGATGTGCGCATGCGTCAGCAGGATGTGGCGGATCGACAGCGACTGCTCCGCGGCGACGGCCAGCAGCTGCGCCACCTCGTCGCCGGGATCGATGAGCACGGCCTCGCGCGTCTGCTCGCAGCCGATGACGAACCCGTTCTTGAAGAACGGACCGACGGCCTTGATCTCCATTAACATGCCCGTATGATCCTCGCTCTCGTCGATGATCTCATGTTCAGATCGAAGATCAAGTCGGCCGCCACGCACGCCGGCGTGACGGTGCTCTTCTACGGCTCGCGTGACGGGGCGCTGTCGGCGATGCGCAGCGAGCTTCCCGCGCTCGTCATCCTCGATCTCAACAGCACCCGCACCGATCCGATCGGCATCGTCACCGCGATGAAAAACGATCCCGCGCTCGCGTCGGTGCCGACCGTCGGCTACGTGTCGCACGTGGATACGGCGACGATCGACGCCGCCAGGGCCGCCGGGGTGGACGACGTGCTGGCGCGGTCGGCGTTTACGATGAAGCTCGCGGAGATTATCGGCGGAAGTACCACCAGGCGGCCGTAAGTCCGGCGACGAGGACCGCCAGGACGACCGCGACGAGCGGCGCCTTCGAACGCGGCGCCTTTCTGCCGAGCGTGCCGCGCGTCTTGTCCAACGCCTCGGCGCGCACTTCGAGGATCGCGCCGACCGCCCGCAGGTCGGCGGCGAACGTGACCGCCATCTCGTAGTCCTTCATCACCAGCGGATCGACCTCGGCCGGCAACGACTTGTTCACTGATGAAGGCGGCATCGCCTGGTCGCCAGGCGGCCTGCCTGTCAGCATTTCGAAGAAGAGACGCCGGAGCGAGCGGAGGTCGCCTGCCTGATCACCTGGCTTGCCGTCCGCGCGGGTCCACCGGGCCAGGCCGAAATCGAGTGTCTTCGCCGCGCCCTTGGGCGTGACGACGATGGAGTCTTTCGTGAGGTCGCCGTGGGCGAAGTCCACCGCGTGCGCGTCGGCGAGCGCGTCGGCCACCTGGGCGGTGATGTCGATCGCGCGCCGGGCGTTGAGCGGGTGGCCGGCGATGACGCGGTCGAGCGAATCGCCGGGCACGAATTCACACGCGAGGAATACGCGGCCGTTGTCGTCGCCGACCTCGTACAGCGCCGCGATGTTCGGATGCGACAGCGCCATCGCCGTGCGGGCATCCGCGATCAGGGCGTCGCGTTTCGCCGTGTCAATCTGAATCGTCGCAGGCGGAATCTTGATCGCGACGGTCCGGCCGAGACGGGTGTCGCGCGCGCGGAAGACCTCGCCGAGAGGGCTCTCGCCGACACGCTCGAGGATCTTGTAGTGCGCGATGCTCTCCAACAGGGGAGAATTATACAAGTGGCCGGCTACTTCACTCTGCTGAGGCGCAATCGCAATTTCCGTCTCCTTTACATCGGCCAGACGGTCTCGCAGCTCGGCGACTGGTTCAACACGGTCGCCATCTACTCGCTGCTGCTCGATCTCACGGGCTCGGCGACGGCCGTCGCGTGGATGCTGATCGTGCAGATGGCGCCGATCGGCATCGTCGGTCCGCTGGCCGGCGTCGTCGTCGACCGCATGAACCGCCGCCGTATCATGCTGGCGGCCGACATCGTGCGCGGATGTGTGGTTCTCGGCCTGCTGCTCGTCCGCCGCGTCGACCAGTTGTGGCTGGCCTACGCGGTGACGGCCATCGCCGTCATGGCACAGGCGTTCTTCGAGCCGGCGCGGACGGCGACGATTCCCAGCGTCACCACGAGTGAAGAGCTGCTGCCGGCCAACGCGTTGTCGAGCGCGACGTGGTCGGCCATGCTCGCCATCGGCGCGTCGGTCGGCGGCGTCGTCACGGCGGTCTTCGGCCGCGACGTCGCGTTCATCGTCAACTCGGCGTCCTTCTTTGTTTCGGCGATCTTCATCGCGCTGACGCGGTATGACGCGACACCGGCTCGGCTGAAGCCTTCGCCCTACGGCACGCGCACGCGGACGCGCGTGCTCTATCTCACGGGCATTCCGGATCTGGTCGAAGGATTCCGCTACGTCCGCAGGCACGCGCACGTCGCCGCGCTGATGCTGGTGAAAACGGGGTGGGGCCTGGCGGGCGGCATTCTGCTGCTGCTCACGATCTTCGGCCAGCGCGTGTTTCCGATCGCTGGGGGAACGGCCGCCGGCATCGGCGTCCTGTTCGGCGCGCGAGGCATCGGCGCGGCGCTCGGTCCGATTACGCTGCGATGGATTCTCGGACAGCAGCCGGCCAGGCTGCGGAGGACGATCGGCCCGGCGTATTTCATGGTCGGCGTGTTCTACCTGGCGCTGTCTGTGGCGCCGGTGCTCTCACTCGCCGCGGTCTGCGTGCTCTTCGCGCATTTCGGCGGATCGATCCTGTGGGTCTTCAGCACGGTGCTGCTGCAGATGGAAGTGCCCGACGAGTTTCGCGGCCGCGTGTTCGCCGCCGAGCTCGCGCTCGTGACGCTCACCATGTCGGCCTCGAGCTACCTGACGGGCCATTTCCTCGACACGGGCACGTCGCCGCGAACGGTGTCGTTCGCGCTGGGCGCGCTGTTTTTCGTGCCGGGCGTGTTGTGGCTGCTGATTCTGTCGCGCTGGCAGGCGGCGCAGGAACACGCGGTCACGCTCGAGGACGAAGCTCCTCCATCGCACTCTGCACCAGTTGCTTGACGTCGTCGAGCTGCTCGAGGACGAGTGCGATGTCCATGCGCGGCTTGCCGGGAAAACGCTCGCTGCGGCAGTAGACGCCGTGCTGGCCGACGAGCGCGAGCGAGTCGGTGAGCAGATCCATCGCGACGGCGAGACGGCCGCGCGCGCTCCCCATCATCGTCTCGTGGCGCTCGAGCGTGTCTCGGTGTTTGTCGAATACGGACATATGTGCTCGCTCGGCTGGAGCCTTCGCGCTACGGTGCGGCTCGGCTGAAGCCTCGCGCTCCTCTTTTTTCGGGGGACGCGTGGGCCGGAGCTCGACGCGGCTCGGCAGGCTGCGCGCGGGATGCCGCAGCAGGTTCAGGACGACTTCAGCGACTTCCTCCGACGAGACTTTCCAGTCGGAGCCCTTCGAGGCGTCTCCCTGCGCGAACTCGGTCGCCACTGATCCCGGCGCGACGACGCTGACGCGGATGTTGTCGTAGCGGACTTCCTGCATCAGCGCTTCGGAGAACGCGTTCACGCCGGCCTTTGACGCGCAGTAGGCGGCACCCTTCACGAACGGGTTACTGCCCGCAAGGCTGCTGATGTTGATGATGGAGCCGCCGCCACGCTGGCGCAGATGAGGAATCGCCGCGTGACACGCGTTGTAGACGCCGGTCAGGTTCGTGTCGAGGACGTCGGCGAACTGCGACGGCGTCATGTCCGCCACATCGGCGAAGATGCCGATGCCCGCGTTGTTGATGAGGACGTCGAGGCCGCCGAACCGGCCGACGGTGGCGTTGATGGCGCGTTCGATCTCGTCGTAGCGGCGGACGTCGGCGCGCAGCGTTTCGACGGCGGACGGTCCGGCGCTCTCGATTTTCGAGCGGGCCGCCGACAGATGGGCGTCGCTCAAACCCGTCACCGACACCTTCATGCCGTCGGCGGCGAGCGCGCGCGCGATCGCGAGACCGATGCCGCGCGATCCGCCGGTGACGAGCGCGACCTTGCCAGCGAGTGTTTCCATGTCAGCTATTACAATAGCGCACGGCAGATGGACCTCGTGGTCGTTCTCGGCGCCGGCGAGCTTGGCGGACTGATCGCGCATGCCCTGGCGAAGCGATCGGTGGCGGCGCAGATCTGCCTCATCGACGAGAAGGGCCGCGTCGCCGAAGGCAAGGCGCTCGACATCATGCAGGCCGCGCCGGTCGAAGGCTTCCCGTCGACGGTCACCGGATCGACCGACACGGCGCGCGCCGGCGGCGCCACGGTCGTCGTCATCGCGGATCAGTTCGGCGGCGGCGAGTTCCAGGGCGACGCCGCGCTCGCGGTGCTGACGCGGCTCCGCGACTTCTCGCCACAATCTCTGGTCGTCTGCGCGGGAGCGACCCAGCGCGAGCTCGTCGAGCGAGGCGTCCGCGAGCTCCACGTCCCCCGTGCGCGGATCGTCGGTTCGGCTCCTGAAGCACTCGTCTCCGGCGTTCGGGCGATCGTCGCCGCCGAGCTCCGCGTGTCGCCTCGCGACGTGGCCCTCACGGCGCTGGGCGTGCCGCCGGATCACATCGTCGTGCCCTGGGAAGACGCCACGGCCGGCGGCTTCGCGGTGAGCCGCCTCATCGGCGAACCGGAGCGTCGCCGCCTCGACGCGGGGCTTGGCACGCTCTGGCCGCCAGGACCGTACGCGCTCGCGTCAGCGGCCGCGAAGGTCATCGACACCGTGCTCGGTCGATCCGAGCGTGTCGTCTCGTGCTTCGTCGCGCCCGACGATGCGGCAGGGCGGAAAACGCGAACAGCCGCACTGCCGGTGCGGCTGAATCGCGGTGGGGTCGTGGGAGTCGTGATGCCGGAGCTGAACGGACGCGATCGCGTCCGTTGGGACAACGCTACGCTGCTATAGGCCTGTGCAGGGACAGCCCGCCGGCGAAATCGGCCAGCTGCTTCCTGAGAATCAGCCGCCCGCGGTGCAGGCGCGACTTCAGCGTCTGATCCTTCACGTGCAGCATCGCGCTCGCTTCTTCGGTCGACATGCCCTGAATGTCGCGCAGCATGACGGGCGCCCGGTAGATCGCGGGCAGTGCGAGAATCGCGTGAAACATCCGTCGCCTCAGCTGCGTTTTGAAGAGCTGCTCGTCGGCCATCTCGGACAAGTCGGCCGGCTCGAGTCGCGGACGCCCTTCCATCTCGTCGCGCTCGTTCGCCGCCGCCAGGCGCTGTTCTTCCTGCGCACGCTGGTACGCGCCTGAACGCAGCCGCGACATGGCCGCGTTGAAGGTGATGCGGTAGATCCAGGACGACAGCGCCGAGTCGCCGCGGAACTCACCGACCTTGCGGTGGACCTTGAACAGCACGTCCTGCGCGACTTCTTCCGCGTCTTCCCTGTTCTTCAGATACCGGAACGCCAGCTGGTAGATCTTCGCGCCGTAGGTGTCGACGAGATCGGCAAGGGCCTGTTCGTCGCCGCGCTGCAGCCGTTGAAGCAATGTCTCGTGAGTGGGGTTGGCCATGGGGTTCCTTGTTGGATGCCGGTGAGAACCCCGGAAAGCCGGCAATTATTCCCGGGCTATGCGAAAACCTCACTAAATCGTTGAATCACACGATCTTCCGCCTCGCGGCGCTCGATTGGCCGCCCGATGAGTTTTGACAGGGATGTGACACCGCGGTCCGCGATACCGCAGGGGACGATGAGGTTGAAGTAGTCGAGATCGGTCGTGACGTTCAACGCGAAGCCGTGGCTCGTGATCCACCGGGCGATGCGGACCCCAATCGCGGCGACCTTCTCGCCGCCGATCCAGACGCCGGTCAGGCCGGCGACGCGCTCCCCCGTCAGACCGTAATCGGCGGCCACGCGGATCAGCACCTCTTCCAGATCGCGCACGTAGCGATGGACGTCGCAGCGATCGGGCTTGAGGTCGATGATCGGGTAGCCGACGAGCTGCCCCGGCCCGTGATACGTGATGTCGCCGCCCCGGCCGGTTTCGTGGACGTCCACCCCGCGCGAGTCGAGGACATCCGGCGTCGCGAGAATGTGCGAGCGCCCGCCGTCGCCTCTGACACCGAGCGTCAGCACGTGCGGATGTTCGACGAGGAGCAGGACGTCGCCGATGCGTCCGTCGCGGCGTTCCTCGACCAGTTGTTTCTGAAGCGCGAGCGCGTCGGCATACGGCACGCGGCCGAGCCGGCGGACGTCAGGCGCGGCTCTCATCCCAGGTTTCGAGCGCGCGCTTGATGTGCGCCATGAACTGATCCGCAGACGCGCCGTCGATGACCCGGTGATCGAAGCCGAGCGTCAGGACCGCGGTCAGGCGCGGCACGACGGCATCGCCTCTGACCACCGGCCGTTTCTCAATCGACCCGACCCCGAGGATCGCGACCTGCGGCTGGTTGATGATGGGCGTGCCGAGCAGCGCGCCGAACGCGCCGGGGTTCGTGACGGTGAACGTCCCGTCGGCGACGTCTTCCGGCTTGAGCTGTTTGCTGCGCGCGCGCGCGGCGAGATCGGCAACCCTCTCGCCCATGGCGGCAACGCTCAGGCCGTCGGCATGTTTGACCACCGGCACGATGAGTCCGGTGTCGAGCGCGACCGCCACGCCGATGTTGATGCTCTTGTGATAGACGATGCTGTCGCCCTCGACCGAGGCGTTGAGCAGCGGAAACTCCTTCAGCGCATCAGCCACCGCTTTGAGGATGAACGACAGATAGCTGGTCCTGGTTTTCTCGCGGATCGCCGCGAGCGCCGAGAAGTCGACCTCGAACACCGTGTGCACGTGCGCCGACGTCCGCCGGCTGGCGACCATGTGCTCGGCGATCTTCTTCCGCATCACCGACATCTTCTCGACGCGATCGCCGTCCCGCCCCTGCCTGACCCGCCCCTCCTGCCCTTCAAGCCCCGCGCGTCCCGCCGCAGCGGCCAGCACGTCGTCCTTCGTAATCCGTCCGCCGATGCCGGTGCCATGAAGCTGGGTGAGATCGACGTGGTGTTCCTTTGCGAGCTGTCGGACGAGCGGCGACGTCCGCTCATGCCCCGCGGCGGACGCCTCAACGGCCTGAGCCGGCGCCTTCGTGGTCTCGGCAGGCTTCGTGGCTGCGGCAGCGGGCTGCGCCGGTTTGGCCTGGGATGCGGACGCCGGCGCCTCGGCACCGGCGCCGATGACGGCGACGACGCTGTTGACGGGAACGGTGTCGCCTTCGTTCGCGAGGATCTGCGACAGGACGCCGGCGCCCGGCGACGGAATCTCCGCGTCGACCTTGTCGGTGGAGATCTCGAAGAGCGGCTCGTCGCGATCGACTTTGTCGCCGACCTTCTTGATCCAGCGGACGATGGTGCCTTCGGCTACCGACTCGCCCATTTGAGGCATCAGTACATCCATAACTTATGAATGTATCGCTGCGCCATGAGTGGCGTGCGCGGCTTCCGCAATCGCTTCGGCCATCGTCGGGTGCGCGTGAATCGTCGTCATCAGCTCGGCGACCGTCGACTCGAGCCTGAGCGCCGCGGCGGCTTCAGCGACCAGCTCCGTCGAGCGCGCGCCGATCATGTGCACGCCGAGCAGCGCGTCGGTCTTCTTGTCCGCGACGATCTTCACAAAGCCTTCGGTCTCGCCCGCCATTTTCGCCCGCCCGAGCACGCCGAACGGGAACGTCCCGATGCGCACCTCGTGTCCCCGCTCCTTCGCTTCGCGTTCGGTCAGACCGACGCTGCCGATTTCCGGATCGCAGTACGTGCAGCCGGGCACCTGATCGTAGTTGAGCGGACGGGGGTTCTTCCCCGCCACGCGCTCGGCCACGAAGATGCCTTCGGCTGACGAGACGTGCGCGAGCTGCGGATGACCGGGCGTGCCAAGCGTGATGACGTCGCCGATCGCCGAGATTCCCGGCACGCTGGTCCTGTAGTGGGCGTCGACCTTTATATATCCGCGATCCATCTGCAGCCCGAGGCCTTCGGCGTTCAGGCCGGTCGTCACCGGGCCGCGTCCGGTCGCGACCAGCAGATAGGCGACGTTCAGCGACTGCGTCTTGCCGTCGGCGAGCTGCACGGTGACATCGACACCGGTGGACGACGCCTTCGCGGCCGTGACTTTCGCGCCGGTATGACACGTGATGCCGCGCTTCCTGAACGACTTCTCGAGCTCCGCCGAGACCGCTTCGTCCTCGACCGGCACGATCCGCGTGAGCAGTTCGACGATCGTCACCTGGCTGCCGAAGCGCTGGAAGATCGACGCGAACTCCACGCCAACGGCCCCGCTGCCCATGATGGCGATTGATGCCGGCACTTCCTTGAGGTGGATCGCCTCGTCGCTCGTGATGATGCGCTTGTGATCGATCTCGATGCCCGGCACGCCGCGCGGAGACGACCCGGTTGCGACGACGATCTCCTTGCGGGCGTGCAGCGTCTGCTTCTCGCCCTCCACCACCTCGACGTTGCCGCCGCCGGTCAGCTTCGCCGTGCCCTTGATCCAGTCGATCTTGTTCTTCTTGAACAGGAACTCGACGCCCTTGGTCAGGCCCTCGACGATCCTGTCCTTGCGCTGCTGCACCTGCGGCATGTCGATGGTCGCCTGCGCGGCCGGCCCCGAGCCTGTCGAAGGGAGCGTGATGCCCCACTCCTTCGAGCCCTGCACGACCTTCAGCGCGTGCGCATGCTCGAGCAGCGCCTTGGTCGGGATGCATCCCCACAGGAGGCAGGTGCCGCCGAGCGCTTTCTGCTTCTCGACGACGGCGACCTTCAGGCCGAGCTGCGCCGCGCGGATCGCGGCGACGTATCCGCCGGTGCCGGCGCCGATGACGATGACGTCGTATTCGTTGGGCATGAATCAGCGTTTCAGGGACGAAAGGGGAACGAACGTGGTGCCGCGCGGCTTGGCCGGCGCGCCGGCCTCGCCAGGCGTCTCGAGGTTGTCGACGTTGTTGTTTTCGGGGTCGAGCTTCGCGACGCGTGCACGCAACTGCCCGTGATCGTACCGCAGTTCCCAATACGTCTCGGTGAGACGTTCGAGCCGCCTCGTGGCGCGCCGCGCTTTGACCAGCGCAACCAAGGCCACGAGAACGGCTGTGACGGTCAGCAGCCAGTGGAGGATCAGCAAACGAGCTACGTTATCGAACGGCTTGCAACAGTGTCAACCGCCTGAGACAATACGCCGTTCGGCCGGTAACTCTTTTCATTTGAATGACTCAGAAACCCAAAGCCGTCCTCATCGTCGACGACGACGAGGGCATGCGCGACACGCTCACGGCGATCCTGAAGCGCGAGTATCGCGTGCTGCGGGTCGCGAGCGGTGAAGCCGCGCTGCCGATCCTGCAGCGCGAGGACATCGACCTCGTGCTGCTCGACGTCCGGCTGCCGGGCATCAGCGGGTTCGAGGTCCTCCGCATCGTCAAGGAAAACTACAGCCTCGTCGAAGTGATCATGATCTCGGCCATCAACGAGATCGAGACCGCCGTGCAGGCGATGAAGCACGGCGCGTATCACTACATCACCAAGGACTTCGACTACGACCAGCTGCGATCGCTCGTCCGCAACGCGAGCGAGCGACAGGATCTGAACCGGCAGGTCCTGATGCTGTCGGCGCAGGTCGCCGATCAGACCGAGCGCGAGTTCGTCGTCGGCCCGAGCAAGAACACGCGCGACATCGTCGATCTCGTGCACAAGGTCGCGAAGCTGTCGGCCACGGTGCTGATTCTCGGCGAGAGCGGCACCGGCAAGGAGTTGCTGGCGCGGCTCATTCATAAGGAGGCCGGCGAGCCCGACGCCCCGTTCATCGCGGTCAACCTTGCGGCGATCCCGCGCGAGCTCACCGAGAGCACGCTGTTCGGCCACGAGCGCGGCGCGTTCACCGGCGCGCATCGCCAGCAGCTCGGCAAGTTCGAGCTCGCGACCAACGGCACGCTGTTCCTCGACGAGATCGGCGACCTGCGGCTCGATCTCCAGGCGAAGCTGCTGCGCGCGATTCAGGAAGGCGAAATCGAGCGCGTCGGCGGCGCCAAGCCGATCAAGACGGAATTCCGGCTCATCGCGGCGACGAACATCGATCTCGAGAAGGCCGTGAAGGAAGGACGCTTCCGCGAGGATCTCTACTACCGGATCAACGTGATCCCGATCAAGCTGCCGCCGCTGCGCGAACGCGCCGAAGACGTCACGCAGCTCGCCGAGTTTTTTCTGAAACGTTACAACACACGCTTCCGGAAGAAGCTCCAGGGCATCACCGATCCGACGATGGCGATGCTGAAGCGGTACTGGTGGCCGGGCAACATCCGCGAACTCGAAAACCTGATCGAGCGCCTCGTCGCCGTGAGCGATAAGGAGTTCATCTCGGAAGAGGACCTCCCGCTCGAGTTTCACTTCGCCCAGCTCGAACCTCAGGGTTCACATGGCGACAGTCTCTTCGAGGAGGCGACCAACACCTTCGAGCGAAACTTCATTCTTCGAGCGCTCGAAAAGTGCGGCTGGAACGTCACGGGGACTGCTGAGTACCTTGGAATTCCACTGAGCACGTTGAAGTACAAGATGGACAAGCTCGACGTGCGACAACTTGCGAAAAAGCTGCGCGGCGCGTAGCGGCCAACATCTTGGCCAGCCGGGCCAAGAGTCTAACTTCTTCTTCTAAGATCCTGATTTAACGCAAGTAACAGACGCGGTTCCGCGTGGTTGAGCTGGCCGCGCGGTCAATTCTTTGTCCCCGTAGAACTTTCTCGTCCGACTGCACGCGGCCGCGTGCACAGCAACTTTCAGAATTTTCCCAAGAAAACATCACACCTGGCAGTCGCACGTCTCATGTGGAACACCCGTTGCAGCCGGACGCATCGGCTAGGCGAGCCGAAAACAAACAAGAACCGCTCCAGTTCAATCCCACCGCAGAACGTTTGCGCGGGCGATTGTTCGACGAGGTGTGATGCAGGCGTCGATTTTCAACATCCGTGTGCCGCTCAAGGAGCGGACCGACGTATTCCTGATGAATACGCTCACGGACGCACAGCTGATCGTGTCGCCTGATGTTGCGGCGCTGCTCGACCGCACGTCGTTCGACGTGCTCAGCGACAGCGAGCGCGAGGCCGTCGATCTGCTCGCGGAGAACGGCTTCTTCGTCGACGGCTACGAATCCGATCGCCGCCGGATGGAGGACTACTTCCATTCGATCAAGCACAGCACCGACGAACTGCACATCACGGTGCTGACGACGCTGCAGTGCAATTTCGCCTGCGGGTACTGCTACCAGGGCGATCGCGAGGACTTCAACCAGTTCGCCGACAAGATGACGCTCGAGACCTCGGGGCGCCTCGCCGAGTGGATCGCGGGCGAGCTCGATCGCGTCCGTCCCGAAAAATTCGTGATGACGTTCTTCGGCGGCGAGCCGCTGCTGAACCTGCCGGTCGTCTACGACCTCGCGGAGCGCACGTTCCTGGCGACGCAGAAGCGCGGCATCCGGCAGTCGCTCAGCATGATCACCAACGGCCTGCTGCTGACGGAAGACGTGGTCGATCGGCTCCTGCCGTACGGCCTCCGCGGCATCAAGATCACGCTCGACGGCGATAAGGAGACCCACGACCGCATGCGTCCACTGCGCGGCGGCCAGGGCACCTTCGATCGCATCGTCGACAACATCCGCAAGGTCGCCGACCGCACGTCCATCTCCATCGGCGGCAACTTCGACGAGAGCTCCGCCGACAGCTTTACGGGCCTGCTCGACTACCTCTCGAAGCAGGACTTCGCCGACAAGCTCGTCAAGGTCAACTTCAAGCCCATCGTGCGCGACACCGACGCGCACCGCGCGGCGACGCCCTCGCTCAAAGTCATGCTGCCGCTGACTCCCGTGGCCAGCGACGGCAAGCCGCTCGGCGGCACGTGCATGACGTCGGCCGGCGCCGGCGGCGGATCCACCTGCGACAACTGCTCGTTCCTCGACGAGAAGATGGTGTTTCTCCGCGAGGAGACGCGGCGCCACGGCCTGCCCGGCCCGACCGGCGTGCCGGGCGGTCCGTGCCACGTGCACCACTCCAACGCGCACACGATCGGGCCCGACGGCTCGCTCTACGCCTGCCCCGGCTTCACGGGAGAAAAGGCCCTCTCGACGGGACACATCAACGGCAAGACCGACCCGTGGCGGGAGAAGAACAAGCGCAGGTTCGATTCGCTCGATCCGTGGAAGGCCTGCGGCGACTGCGCCTACATGCCCATCTGCGCGGGCGGATGTCTCACGGCTTCGTACTCACAGCTTGGCGACGTGAACACGCCGACATGTCACAAGCCCACCTTTGAATCGGCGGTCATCGCGCTGGCGCAACGCGCCGGCGTCCCCCAGGAGACAGTACAATGAAGATTCAGGTCATCAAGAAGGGCACCGTGAACGCCAAACCGAGCTCCTACTGCGACATCTTCGTCGACGACAACGCGGGTCCGGACAAGCGAGTCTAGGTGACATCGGAGCACGCGCAATCTGTCGCACGTCGATTGGCAATTTCAATCGGCGTGCTGGGCGGGTTGGGTGTGCTCGTCGGCACGGCCCGGTGCACGAGAAAACCCGGGCCAGGCCAATCCAGCACGCAGACGACGCTTCGCGTGGGTGTTGGCGCGCTGCCTCAGCAAACTGAGGCCGGCGGGGTTCGGTCATTCGTCGGCAGCCTTTCGGTCGAGGCGCTGGCCACGCCGAATGACGACGGGCGTCTCCGTCCATCGTTGTCCGAAAGCTGGTCGGTCGCAGCCGATGGACGATCGGTGACCGTTCACATTTTCCCGAACGCAAAGTTTCACGACGGGACGCCCGTCACCGCGGCGCTGGTGGCCGACGCGTTGAATGGGGCCCTGCCTCGGCTTATGGGGCCGGCATTCGACGACGTGAAGCAGATTACCGGCATCGATGCCACGACGGTTCGAATCGATCTTCACCGTCGATCGCAATTCATCGTCGACGCGCTCGAGACTGCCGTTCAGCGGCCCGGCAAAGCCGGTGTCGGCACCGGACCGTATGTTGCCGTCCCCGGCACGTCACCTCCGCTGCTCAAAGCGAATGCCGAGTACTATCGCGAGCGCCCGTCAATCGACCAGATTTCGGTGACGTCGTATCCCAGCGTCCGCGCCGCATGGGCGGAACTGCTGCGCGGCAATCTCGACATGCTGAACGAGGTCAACAGCGACGCGCTCGATTCGCTGCAGGGCGCGAGCAACATCGCGGTGTTCTCCTACGTCAGGCACTACCAGTACATGGTGGTGTTCGGCCCCAACGCGCCGGCGCTGAAATCTCCGGAGGTTCGACGAGCGCTGAGCGCAGCGCTCGATCGCGAGGCGATCGTCCGTGAAGCGCTCGGCGGGCACGCAGTGCCGTCGACGGGACCCATGCAGTCCGACCACTGGGCGATTGCCGGCACACAGGCGGCTCCTGTTCAACAGCGTGAGGCGGCAAAAGAACTCGCCAAGAGACATCTGAAGTTCACGTGTCTCGTGCCGCCCGACTCGGTCTACGAGCGCGTGGCGCTGGCGGTCCGGCAGCAGCTCGCGGCGGTGTCAGTGGACATGCAGATCGTCGAGGCCTCACAGGAACAGATTGCCAAGGCAGGCCAGTCGGGAGAGTTCGAAGCGCTTCTCGGCGACGTCGTCAGCGGGCCGACGATGTTCCGTCAGTACCGGCACTGGTTTTCCGGCACGCAGGCGTTGCCAAAGCCATTGGGAAGTCCTGCGATCGACGCCGCGCTCGAGCGGATCAACCACGCCGTGAGTGACGATGAGTATCGCTCGGGAGTGCGAGCGTTCTTACGCGCGATGGCCGACGAACCGCCCGCGCTGTTCCTTGCATGGCCCGAGCGCGCGCGCGCCGTCAGCCGCCGCTTCAACGTGCCGGCGCCGGAAAAAAGCCGCGACATCCTGAGCAGCATCCGCCTCTGGCGTCCCGCGGCGCCCGGTGGCGCCAACTGACGATGCGCCGCTTCATCCGCCACATCTCGGTCCGCTTCGCACTGCTCCTCGCGCTGGCAGCCGTCGTTCCCCTCGTGGCGTACGGCATCGTCTCGATCCTCTCCCTGCAGCGCGGCACCCGCCAGGAAGTGATGCAGGGCAACCAGAACGTCGCCACCCGCGCCGCCGAGGAAATCCGCCGCTATGTGACGTCCAACGCCACGCTGCTCAAAGCGCTGGCGGCGAACCTGCAGGACACGAGCCTGACGATCGACCAGCAGGATCGCATTCTCAAGAACTACGCCATACAGGTCCGCGAATTCCGCGAGATCAGCCTGTTCGATGAAAAAGGCGCCGTCATCGCCACGAGCCGCATCGGCCAGCCGCGCGTCGAGATCCCCAGGAACGCGCCGGTGCTCGTCGACAACGTCTCGATGTCCGGCATCCGCGTCGACGAGGACCTGCTGCCGACGACACTCTTCGCGATTCACCTGACACGGCTCGGCGAGCCGGCGGGCTGGCTGGTCGGGCAGTTCAGCCTCGAAGAGATGTGGCGCACGGTCGATCGGATCAGGATCGGCACGCACGGCTACGCGATGGTTATCGCCGGCAACGGCGAGCTCGTCGCGCACGGCGATCCCGACAAGAAAGCGCTCGTCGCGCTGGCGCGCAATATGAGCGCGCATCCGCTGCTCGGCGAGCTTCGAGCCTCAGGCGGCTCGCGCGGCGCCGCGAGCGAATATGCCGACGGCGACGGCGAGCAGCAGCTCGGCGTCGCCGTCGCCATGACGCCGCTCGACTGGACGATGATCGTCGAACAGCCGACGCGCGAGGCCTACGCGAACGCCGCCGTGCTGCAGCGGCAGCTCGTCATCACCATCTCCGTGGCACTGCTGCTGATGATTTCGGTCGGCTACTGGTTCGGCCGGCAGTTCATCGATCCCATCCTCGCCCTGCAGCGCGGCACGCACGCCCTGGCCGCCGGCCGTCTCGAGGAGCGCGTCGACATCCGCACCGGCGACGAGTTCGAGGAGCTCGGCGGCGCGTTCAACACGATGGCGGACAAGCTGATCGAGCTGCAGGAGAACGTGAAGCGGCAGGAGCGGCAGGCGATGTTCGGCCGGATCGCCGCGGGACTCGTCCACGATCTCTCGCACCCGATTCAGAACATCGGCAACAGCACCCGCCTGCTGCTGCGCGACGACATCGATCCGGAAACGCGCGACATGTTCCGCCGGACCATCGAGCGCGAGCTGCAGACGCTCAAGCACTTCATGGACGACCTGCGCAACATCGTCAAACCGAAGCCGATCGAGCGGTTCGTCATGGACGTCAACCTCTCGGTCTCCGAGATCGTCGAGTCGATGCGGATCGAGGGCGATCGGAACGGCGTCACGGTCGAGTCGCGGTTCGCCGAGGGCACGCTGCTCATCGAAGGCGACCGCTTCGCGCTCGGCCGTGTCTACCGCAACCTCATCACCAACGCGATTCAGGCCACCGAACCCGGCGGACGCGTCACGGTCTCAACGGCGCGCGTCGGCGACCTGGTGCAAATCGCCGTGGCCGACACGGGATCCGGCATTCCCGCGGACCGGCTGGGCGCGATCTTCGAGGACTTCGTCACGACCAAGCGCCGGGGCCTGGGCCTCGGCCTCGCGATCTCCAAACGCATCGTCGAACAGCTCGACGGCACGATCACTGTCGAGAGCGAAGTTGGACGGGGCACGACGTTCACGCTGCGGTTCCCTGCGCGCGACGACCGGTCGGCGCAGGCCGCGGCCAGCTAAAAACGTCCGGCTGACGCCGGACGCTACGAAAGGGGCACTGCGATGTTTCGAACACTGGTGAAAACCGACGCGCTGGCCATCGGCGACCAGACGTACTCGGTGCGCTATTTCGAAGTCCGGACGCTGCGCGGCGGCCGGCGCTATAGCGTCGAAGTGCTGCTCGGGCTCGAGGATCGGATCATCCTGGACGACGATTCGATTACCAACCTCGAGGCCAAGGCGGCGCGGCTGGTGCCGGCGACGGTGTACAGCCGGCTGCTGGCGGGACGGGCGACCGCGGCGTAAAGAGGGAAAAGAAGGCGCGCAACGGCAGGTGGATGGGTCGCCCGCCGCTGCGCCTCGCTGCCGGTTACTTCTTCGGCAGCACCGTGTCTTTCAGCTGCTTCGCGATTCTTGCCTTCACGACGGTCTTCGCCGGAATCTTGATCGCTTCGCCGGTCGCCGGGTTGCGGCCCATGCGCGCCTTGCGCTTCTGGACAACGAGCTTGACCATGCCGGGGAGGACGAACTCGCCCGACCGCTTCAGCTCCCGCTCGGCCAGCGCCGTCAGCTCGTCGAAAAACTCGCGAGCCTGCGTGCGCTTGACCTCGAAGCGCTCGGCGAAGTGAGAGAACAGTTCAGATTTGCCCATCCTGCGGGCGTCGCTCATCGTATCCCCCATCACTGGTACTCATCGCGCAACATTGTTGACGGTGTGACGGCGGGGCCGCGCGCGCAGCGGCGATCCGCCGTTTTCATAGCAAAAACGCGGTATCCTAGCTCGCCGCGCATATGGTGTCAACGCTCGAAACCTTCCCCAACCCCCGCCCCGAGCGAGATTACGAGATCCACATCGACTGTCCGGAGTTCACCTCGGTGTGTCCGAAGACGGGACTTCCCGACTTCGGCGCCATCAGGATTACCTATACGCCCGACCAGAAATGCGTCGAGCTGAAGTCGCTGAAGTACTACCTCATCGAGTTCCGCAACCGCGGCATCTTCTATGAGGCGGTCACGAACCAGATTCTCGACGACCTCGTCGGCCTGCTCGCGCCGCGCCGGATGACCGTCGTCGGCGACTTCTCCGCACGCGGCGGCATCACGACGAAAGTCGTCGCCTCATTTCCGAACGCGCAGAAGTAAGCGGGCATGGCTCACCGTGTCCCGATTGAACGGGAGATCGATCTGCACGCGTTCGCGCCGGGCGACATCCCATCCGTAGTTGAAGACTACATCGACGCGGCGGCGCGTGCCGGCTTTCGTGAAGTGCGCCTCGTCCACGGGCGCGGCAAGGGCGTCCAGCGCGGCATCGTCCAGGCGACGCTCGACCGCCTGCCGCAGGTCGAAGAGTTCACGGATGATACGGCCTCACACCTCGGGGCGACCCTCGTCCGGCTGCGAGCGGATCTGTAAGCGCGTCCGACGAATCCGTTACGGCGCGGGTGGGAATCGCCGAAAAGCCCAGCAATTCCCCAGGTACACCCCTTGCCTCTACCGCGAGCGTGGCAAACTCGAATCCTTCCGTCAAACCTCAGAATTCATTGCGGCCCGTTCAAGACGAGTGGGGCTTCTACGATCCGAAGCAGGCCGGCGTCGAGGCGCTCGTACGGAGACTCCTCTCCGCGGCGCACGAAAGCGACCAGCACGAACCACCGGCGCCAAAGAAGAAGTAAGTATGATGGCGCGTGCGTGCACGCGCTCTCCTGCTTGCCCTCGCGCTGTCGTCGGCCGTCTCCGCGCAGGCGCCACCATCCGTTCCTCGTCCTGAATCTCAGTTCGGCTTTCGTCCCGGCAGCGACGGCAGGCTGGCGTCTGCCGACGATCTCGAAAAGTACTTCGCCGCGGTCGCCGGCGCGTCCGATCGCGTCAAACTCACCGATCTCGGCCCGACGACCGAGGGCCACCGTACCGTCGCTGCCATAGTCTCGTCGCCGGCGAACATCCGCGATCTCGATCGCCTCCGCGCCGCCAATCAACAGCTCGCCGATCCCCGCGTGCTCGCTGAAGACGACGCCCGGCGTCTGGCCGCAACGCACAAGGCCGTCATCGCCATCGGCGCGAGCATCCACGCAACGGAAGTCGGCGCGACGCAGACCGCGGCGGAGCTCCTGTACTCGCTCGCGTCGGCGACCGACCCGCAGACCCTTCACCAGCTCGACAACCTCGTCGTCATCATCATCCCGATGCTCAACCCGGACGGCCATCGGCTCGTGGTCGACTGGTACAACAGGAACAAGGCGACGACGTTCGAGGGCGGGCCGATGCCGTGGCCGGATCACAAGTACGCCGGGCACGACATCAACCGCGACGCGTTCATGATGAACCTCGCGGAGAGCCGCAACCTCGCGCGGTTCTTCTATCGCGAGTGGCATCCGCAGGTCTTTCTCTCGATGCATCAGATGGACTCCGGCGGTGCGAGGTTTTTCACGCCGCCGGTCGCCGATCCGATCGACGGCAACGTCGACGCCGTGATCTGGCGGGAAGCCGCGCTGCTCGGATCCGCGATGACCCTGGAGCTCGAGCGCGATCAGCACGCCGGCGTCGTCTCGAACAGCCTGTTCGACTACTACTCGCCCGGCTACGAAGACACGGCGCCGCTCGGCCACAACACCGTGTGCCTGCTGACCGAGGCGGCGCGCGTCAAAGTGGCGACGCCGGTCAATCAGCCGAAGTCCGACGAGCCCGCGAGCGTGAACGCGCCGCATCCCTGGCCGGGCGGTCCGTGGACGCTTCGAGACATCGTCGACTACGAGCTGAGCGCCGTGCGCGGGCTCCTCCGGGCGGCGGACGCGTATCGTGATGATCTCGTCTGGAACTTCTACGCGATGGGCAAGCGCGCGGTCGACGCGGGCCGTAAAGGATCGCCGTTCGCGTACGTCATTCCGCCGACGCAACACGACGTGCTGGCCGCCGTGAAGCTCGAGCAGCTGCTGATCGCGGCCGGTGTCGAGATCGAACGGACGTCCGAGCCGTTCACGGCGAGCGGCGTGTCGTATCCGGCGGGCACGGA
>Ga0134123_10001002_pt1 | contig 18570 bp, 16 predicted proteins | sample KB303_FD_96460 | JGI IMG/M metagenome (GOLD analysis project Ga0134123, IMG submission 96460) | Terrestrial soil microbial communities without Nitrogen fertilizer from Kellogg Biological Station, Michigan, USA - KB3-0-3 | ecosystem: Environmental > Terrestrial > Soil > Unclassified ...
GCAGCGCGGAGCGTTCAATGAGGAACGCGGGAGTCGTCAGATCGTCGGGTAGCATGTCATTCCGAGTGCGCAAGATTATCCACATCGACATGGATGCGTTCTACGCATCCGTGGAACAGCGCGACGATCCCTCCCTGCGCGGGCGGCCGGTGATCGTCGGCTGGCCAGGCGAGCGGAGCGTCGTCTGCGCGGCGTCGTACGAGGCGCGGAAGTTCGGCGTGCACTCGGCGATGCCGGCGTCGCGGGCGAAGCGCCTCTGCCCCGACGGCGTGTTCGTGGCGCCGGACTTCGAGCGTTATCGCGCCGTGTCGAGGCAGATCCGCGAGATCTTCACGCGCCACACCCCGCTCGTCGAGCCGCTCTCGCTCGACGAGGCCTACCTCGACGTGACGACGGAGCTCACCGGCATCCCGACCGCGACGGAGACGGCGGAGACGATCCGCCGCGAGATTCGCGGCGAGACGCAGCTCACGGCCTCCGCGGGCGTCGCGCCGAACAAGTTCCTCGCGAAGATCGCCTCGGACTGGCGCAAGCCGGACGGTATCTTCGTCATCCGCCCGCATCAGATCGAGAAGTTTCTCGTCGGGCTGCCCGTGCGCAAGATCCCCGGCGTCGGGAAGGTCACCGAGCGCGTGCTGACGGAGATGGGGATCGCGACCGTCGGCGATCTGCAGCAGTGGACGCAGCCCGATCTCATCGCCCGCTTCGGCAAATGGGGCACGCGCCTGTGGGAGCTCGCCCGCGGCATCGACGAGAGTCCGGTCGAGCCGTCGCAGAAACGGAAGTCGTGGTCGAGCGAGAACACGTTCGCGCAGGACATCACGCGTGCGGAGGTGGAGGCGTGGATCCGCGAGCAGGCCGCGGCGCTCTGGCAGTCGCTGTCGAAGAACGCGATGCGCGGCCGGACCGTGACCGTGAAGCTGCGCACGCCCGATTTCAAAACCGCGACCCGGCAGGTGACGCCGCCCGAGCTCCCGTCGTCCGGCGACGAGATCGCGACGCTGGCCATCGGGCTGCTCGACAAGTTCGAGTTCGGCGCCGAGGCGCGCTACCGCCTGGCGGGCGTGGGGGTGTCGAACTTTTTGGATGGGGATGAGGAGAACGAGGAGTTGCAGGAACCGACGCTGTTCGAGACCGCGTGACCGCGCAACCGCGCAACCGCGGTTACAATCCCCGCCGCCATGAATCTGACTCCCTTCACCGTCGTTCCCTACGGCATCGGTCCGATCGGCGCCGAGATCGCGCGTCTGCTGCTCACGAAGTCCTGGGTTAAGGTCGTCGGCGCGGTGGATATCGATCCCGCGAAGATCGGCCGCGATCTCGGCGAGGTGATCGGGCTCGGGAAGCCGATCGGCGTTCCGGTGACCGCCGAGCTGCAGGGCAAGCCGGACGTCGTCTGTCATTCGACGGGCTCGCGGCTGCGCGACGTCGCGGATCAGCTCAAGGCGCTGCTGCGCGGCGGCAGCCACGTCGTTTCCACGTGCGAGGAGCTTTCGTTTCCGCTCGACGTGCAGATCCGCGAGGAGCTGATGCACGTGGCGCGCGCGGCGAACGTGACGCTCCTCGGCACGGGCGTCAATCCCGGCTTCGTGATGGACAAGCTCCCGCTGACGGTCACGTCGGTCTGCCAGGACATCAAGTCCGTCGAGATCCGGCGCATCCAGAACGCGTCGACGCGCCGCGAGCCGCTGCAGCGCAAGGTGGGTGCGGGCATGACCGTCGACGAGTTCCGCGCCGCCGTCGATGCGGGAAAGATCAAGCACATGGGTCTCAAAGAGTCGCTGATGATGGTCGGCAACGGCCTCGGCGTGGAGTTCGATCACGTCACCGATGAGGTGATCGAGCCGATCGTCGCCGACCGCGAGGTCGTCACGCAGTACCTGAAGGTCGCGCCGGGACAGGTGGCCGGCGTGCACCAGACGATCGAAGGCATGGGCCGCATCAACGTCAGCCTCGAGCTGCGCATGTATGTCGGCGCCGAGGACGTCGCCGCCGACCGCGTGATCGTGCGCGGCGTCCCGGATGTGGAGATGGAGATCAAAGGCGGCGTCCACGGCGACCGCGCCACCGCCGCGATGGTCGTGAACTCGATCCCCCGCGTCGTCCAGGCCCGGCCAGGCGTGCTGACGATGGATGATATTCCGGTCAGCTTTCGCTGACCGGAGTTACTGGGTTCCTGAGTTGCTGGGTTACTGGGACCGAGAACTCAGCAACCCAGCAACCCAGCAACCCAGCAACCGTCCCCGTCACCGTTTCGCCCTTTTCTGCATGTGCGCGATCACGGTCTTGCTCACGCCGTCCTTCGACAGCGCGATGAGCGCGTTCGGGGAGACGTCGAAGTCGGTCTGCGAGGCGGCGTCGATGGCGAGGATGATGTTCTCGTCGGAGAGGCCGGCTTTGGCGAGATCGATCACGGTCTGATTGCGCATTCCCGCTTTCGCCGGCGACGGCGGTGCGGTCGAAGACGAGGTCTGCGCCGGCGTGCGCGCGATCGCGCCCGAGCCGGTCCATGCCGCGTACTTCGCTACCGACTCGTTCGCGCGCGCGACCGGCGAGCCGATCGTGTTCACGGACAGGAGGCTCGTGTATCCCTGGCGGAACAGCGTCTCGGAGGGATTGCCGGAGACGGCGTTCTGATAGTGCTGCGCGGCGGCGCGGAGCATCTCCAGCGCGTCCCTGCGATCTTCCTGCTGATACGCGAGCGCTTCCTTCGCGATGGCCAGCGCGTACTGGCGGTACGCCTCTTCCTTCGGACTCTTCTTCGGCGCGACGGCCTCGACGCCGGCGAGATAGCGGTCCCACGCGCCGCTCTCGGCGAAGGGGATCAGCGGCTCGAAGCTCGCGCGGGGGATGAGGATGCTGACGCGATCCTGCACCGGCACGATGCGCGCCGCCGCGACGCGCGCGGCCTGTTTGAGCAGGTCGTCCTCGACGCGCGACGGCGCGGGGGCGCCGGTGCCGTCGTCGTATTTCTGCTTGAACTGCTGGTCGATGCTGCCCGAGTCGACCTCGCCGTTCTTCGCGCGGATGTCGTACGTGCCGGTGAGGCTCGCTTCGACGACCTTGATGTTCTTCGTCACCGGCACGTTGCCATAGATGTCCTTGGTCTCGTACTTCTGCTTCTTCTCGTTGTACACCTGCTGCGTGCCGGTCTTCTGGTACTCGTACTCGGTCTTCGTCTCCCAGGTCTCGTGGGAGTCGAGGCGGTCGAGGTCGACGCTGAGCGTGATCTCGGGCTTGCCCGATTCCGCGAGCGTGCCGCCGCCGGCGAGGATGGCGTCGGAGAGGTAGCGCGCGAGTGTCCGCGAGTCGTCTTCCTCGGAGCCGCGCTCGCTGGCGACGTCGATCTTCACCCGCCGCGCGCCGACGTTGAGCGAGGGCGGGATCGTGCGCACGACGTCGACCGCCTTCTTCAGGAACCCGAACCCTTCGCGCGCCTCCGCGGGAACGGCAGCGAGAACAGGAACGCATAGCGCAACGAGCAGCCGCTTCATGGCGAACCTCCGACGTTTCCGGACCGCTGATGGTAACTCAACGCGAGCGCGAGGAGCCCGAACGCCCCCCACACCGCGATCCACGCCACATGCGCCGACTCGAGCCAGTTCCAGAGCGCCAGCGTGATCGCCCACAACCCGTACACGAGCAGAAACACCCGCCTGTGATGCGCGTCGTCATCCACCCCCGCCGCAATGCTGCCCGCGAGCACGAGCGTGGGGATGAGGCCGAGAAAAAGATTAAGGAGGAGGGTCATGCGGGCGGTTACGCGGTTGCGCGGTTACGCGGTTACGCAGTGGGCGGGTGGGACCGCGCAACCGCGTAACCGCGCAACCCCGTTATCGATAGCGAACATCAATCACCTTACGAACAACGCTCTTCGCGACCCCCGGAAGATTCTGCACCCCCTTGATCACATCCTCGAGTGCGTGCGACTCGCCGCCGTGTTTGAAGCATTCGGCGCAGCGGGGGAGCTGGGAGAAGTCGCGGCGCTCGAACATGCCCTGCATCTCGGCGAAGCGGGGGCTGTCGAGGATCTCGCGCAGGGAATGCGTCTTCAGATCGCCGAGGACCTGATCGCCGTGGGCGTCGTAGCAGCAGTGCGTCACGCGGCCGTCGGCGAAGACCACGACCCACGTGAAAAATGCGCCCTGCACGCAGCCATAGAACTTGCCGTGCAGATCGGTCTCCTCGTTGACGTCGAGCGCCTCGCACGTCTTCTCGATCACGCGCGCGTTGCGATATTGCTTCAGCTCGAACAGGCGGCGGAAATCGTCGACGGTCTCGTCGAGCGTGAGACGCGAGCGCATCTTCTGGATCTCGATGCGGATCGCCTCCCCCTTCGCCTGCGCGAGAAACTTGCGCGTCAGCTCCACGAGGCGGTCGAAATCGCCGCCCGTGCGCAGCTGCGGATAGACCTTCGGATTGATCGAATCGACGCAGATCCGCAGCCGCCGCAGCGGCGACGCCAGCAGCTTCGCCCCCACCTCCTCCGTCAGCACGAGCCCGTTCGTCGACAAACTCGCCTCCGGAAACAGCCGGATCGCGTCATCGATCCGCCCATACAACAGCGGCTCCCCCATCTCGTGCAGCCACTTGAGCTTCAACCCGAGGCCATGAATCTCCCTCTCCGCCTTTTCGACGAGCGGCCACTCCATGTCCTCGTAGGGTCTTCGCAGCACCGGCAACGGACACATGCCGCAGCGGAGGTTGCACTTGGAGGTGAGCTCGAGGCCGACCTTGATTTTTTGGGGGTTGAGTTTCATGGCGTGGAGACCGTTGAACGCAGAACGCAGAGCGCAGAACGAAGAACGTAGAAAAGGGCGGTGCGGCTTCTAAATTCTGCGCTCTGCGTTCTGCGTTCTGCGTTCTGCGTCATCGTCGCTCCCCAAGCCCCTGAACACCGCCGCATATTCCGCCCACGAATACTTCCGCGCCCCAGCAGCAGCGGCAAGCTCCATCCTCTCACGATCCATCGCAGTGAAAAACAAATCCACCGCACGAGCCAGTGCCCCAGCATCCTCCGGCGGAATCAACAGCCCATTCACCCCATCGAGCACGATCTCCGGCAACCCGCCGACGGTGCTGGCGATCACGGGGCGGGCGAAGTGGAACGCGGTCATGGCGACGCCGCTCTGGGCTTCGACGCGGTACGGGGCGAGGACGACGTCGGTGGCGGCGAAGTACGTGGCGATCTCGGAGTCGGGGATGAAGCGGAGGTCGAGGCGGACGTTGTCGAGACCTGCGGCGAGGCGGCGGTACTCTTCCTCGCTCTTCCACCACGCCTCGCCCGCCACGACCAGCGTCACGTCGGTCTTCAGCATGCGCCAGGCGTTCAGGGCGATGTCGACGCCTTTGTAGGGACGCACGTGGCCGAACGACAGCGCGACGTTGCCGCGGAGGCCGAGCTTCGCGCGTGCCTCCTCGCGCGCCGGAATCGCGCCGCCCATCTCGTGCACCGGCAGGAACGTGTGCACGATCCGGGCGCCCGGCACGCGCCGCGCCGCGTCCTCCCCCTCCGTCTTCGCGTGCACCACCAGCACATCCCCGCGGCGCAGCACGAGATTCGTCAGCCAGCGCTTCCACTTCGCCGGCTCCTTGTCGCCGATGTTGTGGCACTGCAGGATCACGCGCGTGCGGCGCGGCAGAAACGCCAGCAGCGTCAGATACGGCAGCGCCCACACCCACACCCACCACACCAGGATCACCGCGTCCGGCCGCGCACGCCGCAGCACGAGCGCCGTGCGCAGCCACGTCAGCGGATTGATGATGTCGAGCAGGAACCGCGTGCCCGGCGGCGTCCGGTCGCGCAGCGACTCGTCGATGTCGCTCTTCCCCGGATAGAGGAACTTCGGATACTGCCGGCTGTACGAGATCACGTCCGCGCCCAGCTCCTCGGCGAGGCGCGTGGTGCAGTAGGCGATGCCGGCGCGGTACGGGTAGACCGGGCCGATGATGGTTAGGCTCATGGTCGGCGAGTCTCCGAGTCTCCGAGTCTCATAGTCTCCTGGTCTCCTGGTCTCAGAGTCTCACAGACCCACCCTCCCCGCGTGGTACTCCTGTGAGACCAGGAGACTATGAGACTATGAGACTCGGAGACTCGGAGACTCGGAGACTCGGAGACTATGAGCCTCTGAGCCCGGCGGGAAGAACATCCCGTTCCGCGGGGGTTCGGACAACGAACGCATGAAACTGATCATTCAAATTCCGTCCTACAACGAAGAAACCACCATCGCCCAGACGCTCCGCGAGCTGCCGAAGAAAATCGAGGGCATCACTTCGATCGAGACGCTCGTCATCGACGACGGCTCGCTGGACAAGACCGTCGACGCCGCGCGCAGGGCGGGGGCAAGCCACATCCTGCAGCTCAAGCCGCACCGCGGGCTTTCCGGCGCGTTCGTCGCCGGCATCGACGCCGCGCTGCGCCTCGGCGCGGACATCATCGTCAACACCGACGCCGACAATCAGTACAACGGCGCCGACGTGGCGCGCCTCGTCGCGCCGATCGTCAAAGGCACCGCCGAGGTGGTCATCGGCGACCGCGAAGTCGCGACGTCGCAGCACATGTCGCCGCTGAAGCGCACGCTGCAGCGCTTCGGCAGCTGGACGGTCGGCCTCGCCTCGGGCATGAGCGTCTCCGACGTCACCAGCGGCTTCCGCGCGTTCTCGCGCGAGGCGGCGATGCAGATCAACGTCTTCAACCCCTTCACCTACACGCTGGAGACGGTGATCCAGGCCGGCATCCGCAACCTCGGCGTGCAGAGCGTCGTCGTCCGCACCAACCCGCCGACGCGCCCCTCGCGTCTCTATCGCGGCATCGGCACGTATCTCCGCAAGTCCGTGGCGACGATCTTCCGCGTCTCCACGATCTACCGCCCGCTGAAAACGTTCTTCTACCTCGGCTCGCTGCTCCTGCTGGCCGGCGGCATCCTCGGCGCGCGGTTCCTCTGGTACTTCTTCCGCGGCGACGGCGGCCACGTGCAGTCGCTCATCCTCGCCGCGGTCTTCCTCATCACCGGCTTTCACACCTGGACGATCGCGCTGCTGGCGGACCTGATCGGCGTCAACCGCCGGCTCACCGAGGACGTGCTCATTCGCGTCAAGCACCTCGAGACGCCGGCCGTCGAACGGAAGCCGCGCGCGCAGCAACAACCGCAGCAGCAGCCGCAGCGCGATCGCACCCCGCGGCCGCCGAAACCAGTCGAGAAAGCGGAGAAGGTTCCGGAGACGCAGTGGGTCTGGCTGCTCGACGAAGAGAAGCTCAAGGACGAGCCGGAGGTCGAGGAAGAAGAGACCGCCGCGCCCGCGTCACCCGACGGCCCGCGCCGGCGCCGTCGCCGCCGCGGAGGCGCGCGGCAGCGAACGGAGTTACCCGGAAACCGCGGGAAGCATCTCGCGGGCGAAGAGTAGACGCGCCGTCAGTGCGGCGGCGCTTCGTTATCGACTTCGGGATCGATCGAGACGGCCGCGAGGTCCCGAACCACCCGGAGCGTGTAGTGCCAGGTGAGCGACGTCTCGCCCTGAACCGTGTTCGTGTACTCGGTCGACTCGAGCTTCCCGTTCGAAACGCGGGTCACCGTCGGCGGCGCGGGATTGGTCGCTGACGTGTTCCATGTAAATGGATTCGTCTCATGGAACGACCCCTTCCCCGCCGGGATGGTCCACTCCAGGATGACCGATTCTCCGTTACTCACCTTCACCCTGCGTTTGGAAATCTGCGTGATCACTGAATCATCGTCCGGGAAGTTGATCTCCACACTGACCGATTTCGTCGTTGGCATACCTTCTCCTTTTCATGCGGCGCTGCGTCAGCAGCCCGCTTCTCTGCACCATTTCTCCAGCTCCGCGCTGGGGTAGCCGGTCTGCTGAATCCGGCCGAGCACCTCTTTGGCTTCCGCGATCCGGCCGCGCCGCAGGAGAACGCGGAAGGAAATCTCGAGATCGACGGGATTGGTCAACGGCGCGGAAAGCGCGGCAAGCTCGCTCTCCGCAAGCCGCCACGAATCGCCGCCGGCCGCGTCGATGGACTGCAGGGCATCGCCGAGGTGGTACGCGGCTCGCGCTCGCAGGAAATGACCGTCATCCCCTTTTGCGGTTGCGCTCCGCGCGAGGACATCGCGCAGCAGCGGAATGGCGCGGCGCGCTTCCCCGAAACGCACGAGCGCGCGTGCGTACTGAATCTCAATGCCCGACTGCTCGTAGCGCAACGATGCCCGGGTCGGGGCCAGCGCGATCAGCGGCGCAATCTTTGCGCGCGACTCGCTGTAGAGAGCGAGCGCCTCGCGATCCCCCGCGTCCGATTTCGCGTCAGCGAGACGCTGCAGGGTGATGGCGACGTTCCGCTGCCAGCTGACGTTCGACGGGTCCAATGCCGCGAGCTCGCGCTCGATCGCCAGCTCCTCGCCCCACAACGCCACCGCCCCGCGAGGATTGCCGGTGCTTTTCCGCACGTTCCCCAGATACGCCATCGCCGTTGCCAGGCGGCTCTTCCACTGCGTCTGCTTCGGGTCGCGCGCGACGAGATTCCGATAAATCGCGACTTCGCGCTCCATGTTCTCGCGCGCGTCCTGAAACTGCCCGAGCTTGTACTGGATCACGCCGACCTTGTTGATCGCGCGCGCGAGCTCCGCCTGCGCGTCGTCGTCGCCGGTGTTCGCCTCGGCGATCCCGCGCTTGATGCGCAGGCTCGTCTGATAGTGATCGAGCGCCTCGTGCAGCTCGCCCTGCGCCTCGAGAATCAGCGCCACGGCGCTGTGCCCGTACGCGCGCTCGAGCTGGTAGGCGCTGTTCTTCGGGTCGACGCTCGTCAGGGCGTCGCCATCCTTCATGTACTCCCGCATGTGCGGCAGCGCTTCGTCGTTCTTCCCCTGCTGGCGCAGGCTGTTGCCGATCCAGAAATGCGCGGCGCCATGCACCAGCAGCGCGTCGCCGTTGCGCGGCTCGCGGCGAATGGCCTCGTCGGCGAGCTTCATGGAGCGCGTGAACAGCTCCGACGCCTCGGGCGTCTTCCCCTGCGCCAGCCGCACCTCGCCGAGCTGATTGAGCGCCTTCGCGTTGGTGGCCAGACCGGCCGCGGACATCGCCGCCGGATCGAGCGAGTCGACATACGACAGCGCGCGCGTGCCGACGTCGTCGAGGATCTCGAGGCGGCCGACCGGCTCGAGTTTTTTGCGCAGGTCGCTGAGCATGAACTCGATCAGCCCCTCGGCCTGCGCGCGCCGCTGCTCCGCCTCGGTGCGCGCGGCGATGGCGATCGCCTGCTCGGCCTTCAGGTCCACCGCGTAGCGCCACGCTCCGCCGGCCAGCAGCAGCACGAACGCGGCGATCGCGGCGCGGCGGCCGGCGCGTTTCGGCCGGTCGATGATGTAGCGCAGCCGCGCCAGCGCATCCATCGCCGTCGGGCGATCCGACGGCGCGATCTGCTTGAGACGCTCGATCAGCGCCGCCACGCCGCTCTCGACCCCCTTCACCGGCAGCGTCTCGCCGCGCGCCGCGCGCAGGATCACCTCGCGCGCCGTCAGCTCCGCCGGATGCGGCTCGACCCCGCTGAACATCACCTGCAGCAGCAGCCCGAACGAATACATGTCGCTGGCCGGCGTCAGCTCCGCGCCGCGCGCCTGTTCGGGGCTCATGTAGACCGGCGTCCCCATCGTCGTCCCCGCGACGGTGAGCGGCGACGCCGGCACGTCGAGGTCGTCCGTGCCCTGGCGCAGGTGAAAGCGCGGCGTCGACGTGCGGCGCATCAGGCGCGCGAGCCCGAAGTCCAGCACCTTCACCTCGCCCGACCGCGTGAGCATCACGTTGTCGGGCTTGAGATCGCGGTGGATGATGCCGGCGCGGTGCGCGGCGACGAGCGCGTTCGCGAGCGAGACGGCGATGCGCAGTTTCTCGCCGCGCGACAGCCCGTCCCGGATCGCCTCCTTCAGCGTGCGGCCGTCGATGTATTCGAGGACGAGCAGGTCGAAGCCGTCTTCCTCGAGGTAGTCGTGGATTCGGCAGATGTTCGGATGCTCGAGCTTCGAGAGCGCGCGCGCCTCGCGCAACAGCCGCTGGCGCGCGTCGGCGTCGAGCCGCTGATCGGCGCGCAGCGCCTTGAGCGCAACCCTGCGGTCCAGCGTCTCGTCGTGGCCCGCGTAGACCGCACCCATCCCTCCCTCACCGGCGATTTCGGTGACGCGAATATGACGGAACCGCTTGCCGATCAATTCCATGTCGGCGCGTCCTCGCGTTCAGAGTGTGTGGAGAGACCTCGGCAGGATTGTAGCACTTCAGGTCGGATGGAAATCCGCCAGCTCTTTCTCCAGCGCCAGCCGTTCCTGGCGCAGCGCGGCCGCCTCGGCGGTGTTGCCCGTGCGCTCGAGAGTGCGCGCCAGATCGTCGAGGTTTTTCGCGAGCTGCCGCTTTCCCTGGAGGTTCCGCGGCTCGAACGCGGTGAGCCGGCGATACAGCTCGAGACTCGTGCGGTAATGCTGCACCGCCTCCGGCAGCCGGCCCTTCTTTTCGAGGAGCCCGGCGACGGCGCTGTGCCCCTTCGCCTTCTCGAGCTGATACTCCTGCTTCCTCGGATCGAGCGCCGCCAGCGTGTCCCCGGTGGCCATGTACTCGCGCATGTGCTGCAGCGCTTCATCGGTTTTGTTCTGCTTCTGCAGCCCGTTGCCGATCCAGAAGTGCGTCGCGCCGAACACCGTCAGCGCCTCGACGTTCTTCGGCTCGCGCTTCACCGCCTCGCTCACCAGCTTCAGCGAGCGCCCGAAGAGCTCGAGCGCCGCCGGGATCTTGCCCTGTCCGTCGCGCACCTCGGCGAGCTGGTTCAGCGCCTTCGCGTTGCGCGCGAGCTCGCCGGCGGACATGATCTCGGGACGCAGCGACTCCATGTACTCGAGTGCGCGCGCGCCGACGTCGTCCAGGATGTCGAGGCGTCCGACCGGCTCGAGCTTGCCGCGCAGATCGCCGAGCATGAACTCGATCAGGTCCTCCGCCTGGGCGCGGCGCTTTTCCGCGTCGGCCCGCGCCTTCACCGCGCTGGTCCGCTCGCGCGCCAGATCGACCGTGTAACGCCATGCGCCGAAGATGACGAGGAACACGGCCGCCACGACCGCCGCCCGCCGCGCGAAACGCCGTCCCTTGTCGGCGAGGAAGCGCAGGCGCGCCACGGTCTCGATCGCGGTCGGGCGGTCGGCGGGCGCGAACTGCTTGAGCCGGTTGATGACCGCGGTCATGTCCCGCGACACGCCGGCCACGGCGATCGTCTCGCCGCGCGCGGCGCGCAGGATCACCTCGCGCGCCGTGAGGCCGGGCGGATGCGGCTCGCCGCCGGTGAAGAGCGCCTGCAGCAGCAGGCCGAACGCGTACATGTCGCTCGCGGTGGTCAGCTCCTCGCCGCGCGCCTGCTCGGGACTCATGTACAGCGGCGTGCCCATGGTCACGCCGGCCTGCGTGCCGAGGAACCGGCGGCGGATCTGCGGAGGCGCGGTGTCGTAGCGCGGGATCACCGCGGTCTCGCCGTCCTTCGGCTTCGCGTAGGCGAACCACTCGTGGTCCGACTCGTCGGGCAGCGGCACCGCGACCGAGGGCGCCGCGGCGATCGCCTCGCGCGACGCGGCCACGTGCAGGCGGCGCCCGGTCGTCATCAGCTGCAGCCAGCGCGCGAGACCGAAGTCCAGCACCTTGATCTCGCGCTGCCTCGTGAGCATCACGTTTTCCGGCTTGAGGTCGCGGTGGATGATGCCGACGCGATGCGCGGCGACGAGCACTTCGGCGACGGAGACCGCGATGCGCAGCTTCTCCGCGCGCGGCATCTGCTCGTCGAGAATGACGTCCTGGAGCGTCCGCCCGTCGATGTACTCGAGCACGAGGAGGTCGACCTCGTCGCTCTCGATGTAGTCATGGATCCGGCAGATGTTCGGATGGTCGAGCTTCGAGAGAGCGCGCGCCTCGCGCAACAGCCGCTCGCGCGCCTCGAGGTCGAGGCGCTGCTCGGCGTGCAGGACCTTCAGCGCGACCTTGCGGTCGAGCTTCTCGTCGTAGCCGGCATAGACGTCGCCCATGCCGCCCTGTCCCACCACGTCCGTGATGCGGATATGACCGAACCGCCGGCCTATGAGCTCCATTTTTCCCGCGTGCCTCGGACCGCGCTACCTTGAATCCGGATACCCGCGATTGTAGCAGTCCGGCCGCGCTACAGATGAGCCCCGATGAAATGTGCGCTCACCTCGGCCGCGAGCAGCAGCTCGAACGGCACGTGGACCAGGGGATGGATGGCGTTCCAGGTATGGCTGGCGCGCCGGATCACCACGATCGACGCATCCGAGCCGCTCGCCGCGAGGAGCCGCCCTTCCTCGACCGGCACGCTCTCGTCGCGTCCGCCGTGCACGACCAGCAGCGGCGCGCGCAGCGCCCCGGCCGCGCGTACGATGTCCAGCCGCTCGCGGTTCGCGTCGTAGTCGTCGAGGATCGACGGCGACATCCGCATGATCTGTTTCGTGCGCTGGTTCTCGACGTCGAGCCCGCCCTCGGCGCGCCAGCGGCGCTTCGTCTCGTCGTCCCAGCGGTCCGCGCGCGCGATCGGACTCCAGGCCACCACGCCGTTCAGCCCGCGCACCTCTTCCGCGCCGAGCAGCGCGACCCCGCCGCCGCGCGAATGGCCGAGCAGAAAGGTGGGCAGGCCCGGGAACCGCTCCTGCGCGTACGCCACCGCGGCGCGGAGGTCGGCGAGCTGGATCGAGTAGGTATCGCCCGCGAACAGATCGAGCCGCTCGAAGGTCTCCGGGTCCTCACCAATCCCCGACCGCGACATGTTGAAGCGGCACACCGCGAACCGGTGCTGCACCAGATGCCCCGCCAGCCACGGAAAGAATCCCCAGTCCTTGAACCCCTTGAACCCATGCACGACCACCACGAGCGCGCGGGGATGGTCGGGCGATTCGAGATCGCCTCGGATTTCAAGCCCTTCCTGGGATGTGATGGAAAAGTGCATCGATTTGCGCGTTCAGGTGAAAGGTAAAAGGTGAAAGGCAAAAGTGCTCGCGCCGAGTGGCGAAGCTACTTTTACCTTTTACCTTTCCACTTTCAACCTCCCTGGCTACACATTAAACCTGAACAAAATCACATCCCCATCATTCACCTCATACTCCTTCCCCTCGCTCCGCATCTTCCCCGCCGCTTTGGCGCCCTGCTCGCCGCTGAGGGAGATGTAGTCGTCGAAGGCGATGGTCTCGGCGCGGATGAAGCCGTGCTCGAAGTCGGAGTGGATTTTGCCCGCGGCCTCGGGGGCCCGGGCGCCGCGATGGATCGTCCACGCGCGCGCTTCCTTCGGGCCGGCGGTGAAGAAGGTCTCGAGATCGAGGAGCTTGTAGGCCGCGCGCACGAGGACGTCGAGGCCCGGCTCGTCGAGTCCCATCTCCTTCAGGAAATCGGCGCGCTCCCCGGGCGGGAGCTGCGCGATCTGCGCCTCGAGCTCGCCGCAGATCACGACGACTTCACCCTTTTTCTCCGCCGCCACCTTCCTCACCTTCGCCAGCAGCGGCGTCTCATTGCCGAGGTCATTCTCCGAAACGTTGGCGACGTAGAGCACCGGCTTCAGGGTGATGAGGCTCAGCTCCGCGAGCGCGGCCTGGTCCTCATCGCTGAGCTGCGCCGCGCGCAGCGGGATCCCGCGCTCCACCGCGTCGATCGCGCGCCCGAGCGCGTCCGCCTGCGCCGCGTACTCCTTCTGGCCGACGCGCATGAGCCGTCCGACACGGTCGTTGCGCTTCGCCATCGCGTCGAGATCGGCGAGCAGCAGCTCGGTCTCGATCACCTCGATGTCGCGCTCCGGATCGACGCTGCCTTCGACGTGCACGACGTTCTCGTCGACGAAGCAGCGCACGACGTGCAGGACCGCCTCGGTCTCGCGGATGTTCGCGAGGAACTGGTTCCCGAGCCCCTCGCCCTTGCTCGCGCCGCGCACCAGCCCCGCGATGTCGACGACCTTCAGGTCGGTGAACACGGTCTGCCTGCTCTCCGCGAGCTCCGCGATCGTCACCAGCCGCGGATCGATCACCGGCACGATGCCGACGTTCGGCTCGATCGTGCAGAACGGATAGTTCGCGCTCTGCGCGCCCGCCGCCGTCAGCGCGTTGAAGATGGTCGATTTTCCGACATTCGGCAAACCCACGATGCCGACACTAAGACCCATGCGTTCTCCTCGCCCCCTCGACCGCCCCGATCAATCCCACCTCCTGATTCACGATGAGATCGACGGGGATGGTCTCCAGCAGCGGGCGGAAACGTCCCTTTCGCAAAAACGCTTCCACGAACCGGCCGTCTGTGAACCACGCCGCGTTTTTCGCGGCGACGCCGCCGGCGAGGAACACGCCGCCGCGCGCGAGCACGCGCACGGCCATGTTGCCGGCTTCCGAGCCGTAGACGTCGATGAAGACGGCGAACGCGCGCAGCGCGCGCTCGTCGCCGCCTTCCGCGAGCTCCGCGACCTCGGCCGGCGACACCGGGCCGCCGCCGAGGAAGGTAAAGATATTGACCAGGCCTCCGCCGGAGAGCACGCGCTCCCAGCTGACGTGTCCGTATCTCCGATGCAGCTCGAGGAACAACCGCGACTGCTCCTCATCCTGCGGCGCGAAGTCGGCATGCCCTCCCTCGCCCGGCACGACCTCGCGCCCGTTGATGACGATCGCCTCGCCGAGGCCCGTGCCCGCGCCGAGGATCGCCATCGGCGCGGAACGGTCGCGCGTACCGGCGTGCAGCGACAGCAGGTCGTCTTCGCCCAGCAGCGGCACGCCGAGAGCCACGGCGTAGAAGTCGTTGATCAGCGAGACCCGGCCGATCGAGAACGCGCGCGCGAGCGCCGCCCCTTCGATCTTCCAGCCGACGTTCGTCACCTCGGCGCGGTCGTCGAGCACCGGACCCGCGACCGCGAAGCAGGCCGCGTCCACCGGACCCGGCACCCGCGGCATCAGCTCGCGTACGAGATCGTCGAACGTTGCGTACTTCGCGCTCTCGTACCGCCCTTCCGCGGAGATCTCGCCGTTCGCCTCGACGCAGCGCAACAGCGTCTTCGTCCCGCCGACATCACCAGCGAGCAGCCTCATCGAGCGTATCGTATCGCTCATTTCTGGGGCAGCTGGAAGCCGAGGTACGTCCCCGCGCTGACACCCATGAGCGCGAGCATCGTCGCGCTGAACTCCGGCATCGTGAGGTCCCACAGCACCGACGTCAGGAACACGCCGCCCATGACGAGGCTCCACACCACGATCTGAAAGCGGTCGAGCGCGAACGACCCGCGCTCGTTCTGCACGAGGTCCTTCCATCCGCCCGACGAGCCGAAGTTCGCCATCGCCTCCGCGCGCCGGGCCACGAGCTCGTTCTTCCGCGCCTGGAGCTCGGCCGCCTTCGGCTCGAGCACCGGCCGCAGCGCCTCGGATTCGGCCATGTCGGCCGTCACCTGCTGCATCGCGGCTTCGGTGTTTTTGATCTCCGCGTCGAACGCTTCCCGCCGCTTCGCGCCGGCATCCCCCGCCGGCGAGATCGCCGCCGCCGCGATCGCGGTCGCGGCGCTGATTCCCATCATGCCGAGGAGCGAGGGCGGGATGGTGTCGCGATCGCCCGTCACCATCCAGATGAACACGTAGCCGACGACCACGAGGAAGAACCACCACGCCATCTGCGTGCGCGCGAGGCTGAACGGCCGCCGCGTGCCCGCGACGGTCGGCCCCTCGCGCAGCATGTCGCTCCTGCGCGCGAACATCACCAGCGCGATCACGACGGCCGCGAGCAGCCCGAACCAGAACCACGACGTCCAGTCGAGATAGAGCTTGTTCAGCTGCAGGTCGAGATTCGCACCCTGGACGCGCGAGAGCGGATGGCGGCCGCGAATGCCGACGCTGAGGTGCATCGTCGTCGTGCGGTCGAACAGCGGCGCGTAGAGCAGCGGCTGCCAGAGGTCCTTGTTCGCATCGTTCCGGTCGAGGATGAAGATGAGCTGGCCGCTGTCGTGGTCGACGCCGACCGGCGCGTTCCCGGTGTCGAGCCCGTTGATGAACAGCGTGATCGGCTGCTGCTCCGCCGCCGCCGCCGTCACCAGGTCATGGAGCTGGCAGACCGACACGACGACCCAGTCGCCGAGGTACCCCTCGCGAGGATTGCCGTGCACGCTGGCGAGCCCGGCCACCGCCGGAGTGGATGAACAGGGCGCGGGATGCACACGCCGCCGCGCGGCCTCGAGCTGATCCCAGCCCTGGTTATTCGAACAGGAGACGAGCAGAGTGAGCGCAAGGGCGACGGCAAATTTTCTCATCGGATCGCGCCGATGATACCGCGGCCGGGGGCCGGCGAGACGCCGGCGGACCAGCCGGCGCGGGACGCCGGCGTTCCGGAACGCCGCCGTCTCGGCGGCTGGCCCGGCGGCGTCTCGCCGCCGCGCCGGGAACTATACTGCCGTCCATGGAGCCGCCGGGTGATGATGGGGGGTCGGCGAAGCCGCCGGGCACCGGGACGGGGGTCGAAGACGCTTACCGGAAACACTCGCACCTCCTGCGCCACATCGCGGAAAACAAATTCAACATCCCGCCCGCGGATGCCGAGGGCGTGGTCAACGAAGTCTTCACCGCCTACCTGCTGCGGCGCGATACCGTCCGCAACGCGCGCACCTGGCTGATCGGCGCGGTCTGCCACGCCAGCCGCGCTTACTGGCGCGACGCCGCGCGCACCAGCCCTCTGCCCGAGGACCTCCACGAATTCGTCGACCCCGACTCCCCCGGGCTCGAGCGGCTCATCGTCGACCGCGTGACGATGGCGCGCGCCCTCACCGAAGTCGGCCCGAAGTGCCGCGAGATCCTGCGCATGTACTACGCGGAAGGCTATTCGGCGGCCGAGATCGCATCGCGGCTCGGCACGACCAGCGGCTACGTCATGCAGCTGCTCCACACCTGCCGCAAGCGGGTCCGCCAGGCATACGACGCGCTCAAGGACAGAAAACGGTGAGCGAGCACTACGACGAGGTCGCCCTGCAGGACTATCTCGACGATCCCGATGCCATCGCCGGCCGCGCCGCGCTCGAGCGCCATCTCGCGGCGTGCGCGCAGTGCCGCGGCGCGCTCGAGGAGCTGCGCGCGTTCGACGTGACGCTGTCGAGCGACGCGGTGTGGGACGCCGCCGGAACCGCCTCGTCCGCCGATACGCCGGAGGCGGTGCGCGCGCTCGAGGCGCTGCTCGCGGCCGAAGACGCCGAGGCGGAGCGCCTGCTGCGCCCGCTCCTCGGCAGTCCCGCGATCTTCCGGCGCGCCGGCATCACCGCGCTGCCGTTCATGCGCACCGCCGGCATCGTGCGGACGCTCTGCGCCGAGGCGCGGCAGCTGCGCGAGCGCCAGCCCATGCACGCCCTCCTCGTCGCCGACGCCGCGATCGCCATCGCCGACCAGCTCTCCGCCTCGCGCTATCCCGCGGCGCTGCTCGACGAGCTGCGCGGCAACGGCTGGTACGAGCGCGCGAACGTGCTGCGCTACCTCGGCCGCTATCCCGAGGCGCTCGACGCGCTCGACATCTCCGCGCGCGCGTTCGGGCGCTCGCTCGTATCGGCGTTCACCGGCGCGACGGTCGACTATCTGCGCAGCGTCATCTACGTCGAGCTCGACCGCTACGACGACGCGCGGCGGCTCGCGCGCAGGAGCGCCCGCGTCTTCCGCCAGTTCGGCGAGAACGAGCGCTTCGTCCACGCCAGGATCGTCGAGGCCAGCGTCCTGTTTCACGAAGACCGCATGGCCGACGCCCGGGCGCTCTTCCTCTCGCTCATTCCGATCGCGAAGACGTTCGCGCGTCCGGAGACGCTGGCGCGTCTCTTCGCCAACGCCGCCAACTGCGAGCTGCGCCTCGGCGCGTTCGACTCCGCCGAGAGCTACCTCTCCCGCGCACTGTCGCTGTACGAAGCGCTCGGCCTCGAGACCGGCAAGATCCGCACGCGCTGGAACATCGGCTCCCTGCGCATCGCCGCCGGCGACGTCCGCGAAGGACTGGTGCGCCTCCGCGAGGCGCGCCGCGAGTTCGAGCAGATCGGCGCGCATACCGACGCCGCCCTCGTCACGCTCGAGATCGTCGAGGCACTTCTTTCCACCGGCGAGCGGCGCGCCGCGCGCGAGGCGGCGGAGCTCTGTTCCGGACTCGCGGAAAGCTTTGCCGCGGTCGGAATGACCGGCAACGCGCTCACCGCCCTCGCCTTCCTCCGCCAGGCCTTCGAGTCCGGCCAGGCCACGCCCGACCTCGTGCGGCACATCCGGCAATACATCGAGACCCGTCCCGACCAGGACGGCCATCCCTTCATTCCACCGCTCCGCATCTAAGGTTTTCCTCCCTCGCGACACTCCTTTACTGAGGGGTTTGATGTCCACTCAGGAGCTGCTGCTGTTGCTGAACCTGGTCGTCCTGTACGGCCATTTGCACATCCCGGGCGGGTAAAACGCAAAAAAATGCCCTCTCAGAGGTGGGAGAGGGTACCGGGCGCCGGATGAAGCTCGTTGGAATCTCCTTCGAACGACACTCACCTTCATCCGGTGTCCCGGTTTTTTTATGGCCTTGCGCGACTTCGAC
>Ga0134123_10001004_pt1 | contig 18556 bp, 14 predicted proteins | sample KB303_FD_96460 | JGI IMG/M metagenome (GOLD analysis project Ga0134123, IMG submission 96460) | Terrestrial soil microbial communities without Nitrogen fertilizer from Kellogg Biological Station, Michigan, USA - KB3-0-3 | ecosystem: Environmental > Terrestrial > Soil > Unclassified ...
AATCGTATGGATCGTTAGGCGTGTAATTGAAATAGCTTCTGATCTTGCCGGTGTCCGGATCCAGCATCAGGTTGCTGTTGGTGAACAGGTTATCGCCAAGGCGTACATGACGGTCAAAGTCCGGGCCGGGATTGCCCACGGGCCAGTACAGCGTATTGGTATCCTTGTCGTAGGCTCCGGTAATCCAGGCGGAACCGCCACCATATTTCCAGGACTCGCCAGCCCAAGTATCGTTACCAGGCTCGCCGGGTCCGGGGATGGTGTAGGTCTTCCATACCGGGGCACCGGTATCGGCGTCGATTGCCGCGATCCAGCCGCGTACACCGTACTCCGCACCGGCAGTACCGAAGACAATCTTGTTGCGCACTGCCATCGGCATGATGGTAAAGGTCTCAGCGTAGGTGTAGTCACCCATCTTCTTGTCCCACACCACTTTACCGGTGGTATTGTCGAGCGCAACGATGTGAGCGTCGAGCGTGGCCAGATAGACCTTGTTCTTGTAGACGGCCACGCCCCGGTTCACCACGTCACAGCACAGTTTTGGAAACACGTCGCCCGGAAGTTCGCGCTCGTATTTCCACTGTGTCTTGCCGCTAACGGCGTCGACCGCGATGACCTTGTTGAAGGAAGTGGTGACATAGATCATCCCGTTCACCGCGACCGCCTGGCTGTCTTGCCCTTCCAGAACACCGAACGACAGGTTCCAGGCGGGTCTCAGCTTCTTGACGTTGTCCCGATTGACCTGGGTCAGCGGGCTGTAGCGGGTGGTCTGATAGTCACGACCGTAGTGGAGCCAGTTCTGCGCGTCCTTGTCGGCATTCAGGAGCATGTCGTCCGTAACATAGTTGGGATACAGCTTGGACTCCAGCGTATCCACACCTTGAGCGGAAACTACTCCCGAAGCACCGAACGCCGCGATTGCAGCGACGGACACCGCAGCACGTTTGAAGTGCAACGATTGCTTCACCATTTTATTGAAAACCTCCCGAAGAAGTGCGAAGCACCCTGAAGTGAACTGCGGTGCCACGCTATTGGTTTTGATTTACAACTTGGCTGCGTAAAGCTTAGGGCTGAATAAAGCATTCCAAACCGAGGAATTCAGGCAAGCTTCACAGCAATTCAAAAATAAGAGCAAGCCTCGGTGTTGTCAACACATTTCTGCCCGGAAGCCGCGACGGGATTGGCTTTCCGGTTTATTGCGCTGCACAAACATCGAACAATCCATGGCCGCGCGTCCGCGCGCGCAAAGATTGCCGTACACCATGGTTTGATGGCTTTGCGGCTACCTAGCAGACCGCACCTCGCGCGTAACGAAACGCTCCGCGACCGCGCCGCGCGCGGGCGCGACACGATCAAATTTCGCCGCTCCGATGGGGCTGGACGGAATCCCGGAGGAAAGGTCAAACTCCACATCCAATCACCCGTTTGACGTTCTGCCTGGTGAAATCGCGATGAGTTCCGTGAAATGCGTTCTCTACCTCACCACCCTATTCGCCGCCGTAGTCGGTGCCAGCGGAAACGCAGCCGCAGATCCGCTACTGACCTATCCGCTGCGCATCAAGAATCACGAAATCCGCGCGGAAATAGCCAATACGGAAGAAAGCAGGCTCCGCGGACTGATGTTTCGTGACGGCCTCGCCGAAAACAGCGGAATGGTGTTCAGCTACCCGGAACCCGGGGTCAATGCGATGTGGATGAAGAACACCCGCATAGCGCTTTCGGTAGCATTCATGGATCGCAATGGCCGAATACTCAACATCGAGAACATGGACCCGTTCTCCGAGCAGGCGCATGCGTCGGCCGGTGACGCTGCGTACGCACTGGAGATGAACCGCGGCTGGTTCGGCAAGCGCGGCATCAAACCTGGCGACCGGGTTGAAGGATTGCGGAGTCTGCCTCCGCCGCAATGAAAAACGCCCGGGTACGGGCCCGGGCGTTGCAAGGATACCTTCCCGCCTACATGCCAATGTGCGATTGCGCCACCATGAAAAACAACATCGGAATCGACAGCATGGTATTGGTCCGCGAAGCCAGAAAGGCCACACGGCGCGCCTTGTTCTTTTCCGCGTCGCTGGCCTGCACAATGCCGAGAATCCTCTTCTGATTCGGCCATATCAAGGCCCAAACGTTTATCAGCATGATGGTGCCGAGCCACGCGCCCATGCCGATCTTTTCCCAACCGGCCTGGAAGGTAAACGCAGGAACGAAATTGGCACCGAGCAGGGCCGCGCCGGCCAGCCAGGTCGCTACAGCCGCCCAGCGGAAGAACAGCAGTGCCCGCGGGGCCACATGTTTGGTGATTCCGGCTGCGCTGCTGTCAGCCTGCGCAGCTTTCAGCGCGGCCACCTGGACGAAGTTGAAATAGTAGAGCAGGCCGATCCACATGACCCCTGCCAGGATGTGGATCCAGCGATAGATTCCCGGAAGCATTTCCATGGCTCAACCCCCGATCAGAGACTTGACAATGTAATACAGGATGACGGTGAGGATCAGTCCGGCGATCACCGTGCCCCAGAGCGAATCCAGCGGGTTCTTCATTGCTTGCCCCCTTTCGATGTATGCGACCCCGGCAGTGTAGGCGACGCTCTCGACGGGGGCAACAGTCGAATGTCATGGGGCACGCCCCGCCGGGTCAAACTGCGTTGTGGCCCCGCCGGACACCGCCGCACGGGCCGATCGGTTGGCGGTGTGAAACCCGATCAGTTCATGCTGAAGCGTGGCGCTCGAATTTCTCCACCGCCACGACAAGCGCGGTGGCATCGTTGCGCCCCATGTACTGGGCCTGGCTGCTCACTGATCGCCGTACCAGGTCGTCAGCGATGGTCTGCACGTCGCCGCCCGCATCGATTACTTCACGCAGGGTGCGCTCACCGAGCACCTCCCAGACGCCGTCGGTCGCCATGACGAAGACATCCCCGGGCAACAGTTCGCCATCGGTGTAATCGACCACCAGATGCGTGTCGAGCCCGACTGCGCGTTTGAGCACGTGCCGCATGTCGCGACGCTGCCAAGTGTGGTCGATGGTGAGTTGCCTCCATGTGCGCCCGCGCTTGCAGAAGGCGCGGCTATCTCCGATGTGGGCCAGATAATAGTGGTTGCCTTTGAACAGCATCATCGTGGCCGTGCTCACTACGCCTTCCAGGTCGGGATTGCGCGCATTCTGGGCAGACAACCAGTCGTTGGCGGAGCGCAAGACCCTGTCGATCGTCGGCGCGATATTCCAGTGCGCTGGCGCGCCGTAGAAGTCGCGCAGAAGACTTCTCACCGTAATTTCGGATGCCAGGCGCGCGCTGCCGTTTCCGCTTACTCCGTCGGCAATTGCGACGGCTACCCCGCGCGTTCGCGCCTCCGGCTCTTCCCGCGCGGTAACGATGCCATAGAAGTCCTCGTTGATCTTTCCGGGAACGGCTGTGCTGGCATGGCCGAACCGCAGTTGCAGCCGCGGCTTGCCGAGCGTGAGTCCGAGATAATCCGCACTCGTACCAACTTCTTCGGTAATCATGATTTTCCTCGGTGCCAGATCTGCTATTAGGGAAAGCGGCGCTCAGCCCGGTGCCGCATCGGATTTTCTGGAGTGCATGCGCAGGCGCAGGCCATCGCCAGATCGGCCGGGAGCGGTGGGCGACAACCCGCCCGCCTCGACCGCCGCAATGGCTTTTGCCTGATTCATGTCTTCGGTATATCCAGAGGCGAAAAGGCAACATGCCAGTTGATTCACCAGGGGATGCGGCACCGGTACCCGTCCGGCGAGCGCCTGACGGATCCACTGTGCGGTTACCGCGGCTTCGACGCCCGGAGGTTCGCTGCGAACATGCTTAGCTGGTACCAGTTCCTCTTCGAAGAGCACCGTCACTTCGCGATCCCGGAACAATTGGATTTTTGGCCGTTGGCGGGGATTGGCAAATGGCTCTCCTTCCGTGCTTTGCAATAGCAGCGCGTCGAACCCGGTTGCCGCAAGAAATGCCTTCAACGCGTCGAGCTGCGGCGTCTGGCCGGCACTTACTACCCGCACCGCCGCGCCAGCGAATGGATCGAGCAGGGTAACCACGTGATGCGCGGGATTGCGCACGCCAAGCCGGCTTCTGAGTGATAGCAGATTCGCAAGCCCCGGGCTCAGGACCGCGGTCGGTACAAATGCCAGCAATTCATCGTCCAGCGTCCGCTGTGCCTGCATAAGCGACGCGCTGGGCAGCACCCCGAGCTCACGCAAAATGTAGACGCTGGCGACCCGTCCGTTGCCTTCCAGCGTGCCATGCAACAGAACCGGAATTCCGATCCGCTGCAGCAACAGCGCCAGCAGCGGCAGAAGATTAGGTTCGTGCCGGGCACCGTTATAAGTCGCGAAAACCAGAGGTTTCAGGCTGGTCGAGGGCGGGCGTAATGTGTACAGCCGTTCTGCCGCGGCCCGGTAAAAACCGAGAAGTTCGGCGGGGGACCCGATCTTGATGCTCAACGCCATCAGGCAGGCTCCGAGTTCGAGATCGGACACCCCGCCATCAAGCATGGCGGCGAAAAGATCGTGCGCATCCTCCTCGGCCAAAGCGCGCGCGCCATCCGGTTCGGTGAGCGCCCTGAGGTAATGGGTAATCCGCATGACTTCCGGTCTCAATCTCGGTGAAGGTTATCGGCGGGCGCGGTTAGGCACACGCTAACCTGTCCGTATGCCCGCGGACTGCACCTTCGCAACCCTTATGCCACCGACCCTTTACATGATGAAACAATGCGTTGGATCAGACGGGCGGCCAGGAAGCGAAAATGCTGGTGCGATATCCAGTGAGACCGCATCAACTTGGTGCGGCCAGCGGGGTCGCTGCACATGCGCCAAGAGTGGCCTCGATACGCGAGGCTATAATGCAACCGATTCAGCGTCGGTAATTCCGTGCAAACATTCCGCCAGTCCTTGCGGCCATCTGCCCCTATCCGACGCCGCGGAGCGTGGCTGCCGGTTGGGCCATCGATGCCTAGGTTGCGAAAGTATTCGCCTTGAATTTCGACACGATTTCCGATCCCCTGCTGCGCTTCGCGCTGGCTGCCGGACTGACGGTGCTGGTGCTGTCGGCACTCATGACGTTGAACATCGTGTTGCTGCGCCTTCGACTCACCTTGCGTCAGCACCGCGAAACCCGGTTCACCGCGCGCTGGCGGCCGCGATTCCTCGAGAGCATGCAGGCCATTCCGCTGCGGTTGCCGCGGATCGCCCGCGCCAACTGGTTCATTTTCCTGTCCTTGTGGAACCAGTACCAGGAAACCGAATCGGCCGCCGCGCGGCAACGCCTGAAGACGCTGATCCTGCAACTGCGCATGGATGTCGCCGCGCGCACACTCTTGGAGCGAGGCAGCATTCGGGCCCAGCTCATGGCTGTGCTCACTCTCGGCCATCTTGGCGACCGCGAATCCTGGGACAAGCTGCACAGCCTGTCGCGATCCCCCCACCCTTTGCTGTCGCTGTCCGCGGCGCGCGCACTCTTGCTCATCGACGCGTCGGCCGCCTTGGACCTGCTGATGCCGGATTTCAGCGGACGCGGGGACTGGTCCCTCGCCCGGGTCAAGGCGATGCTGGCAGAAGCTGGCGCGAAGAAGATTTCCGCCCAGCTTGCCGCAGCAGTGGATTCCACGCCGCCCGATCGGCTGCCGCGCCTGATCGCTTTGCTGGCCGCGGCGCGCTACGAGGACGCAATGCCCCGCATACGCGAAGTGCTCGAGATGAGCGAAAACGAAGAAATTCTTACGGCATGCCTGAAGTCGGTTCACGTGCCGCCCGATCGCGAATTGATTGCGCGTTTTGCGCACCATGCCAGTTGGAGGGTACGCACTCAGGCAGCGCGGGCGTTGCTGCCTGCCGCACAGCCTGGTGACGAAAACATTCTGGTCAGACTGCTGGCAGACCCGGTTTGGTGGGTGCGCTATCGCGCCGCGCAGTCGCTGGTGGCACTGCCCTTTCTGTCCAACGACGACCTGTGGCGGCTGCGCTGGACCCTGGACGACAAATTCGGCGTCAACATGCTCGATCAGGTCATGGCCGAAAGGAAGGCGCCATGAATTGGCACCTCACCGACCTGACGCCCTGGGTAACCACGATGGAGTGGCTGTTCCTGCTCTACTTCATCGGCATGAATGGCGGTTACACCCTGCTCAACCTGGTGTCGCTCGTCGGCGTAAGGCGCTACCTGGAAGCGCGTGCGCTGGATGCCCTGCCGCACATCTATTCGGGTTTCGAACTGCCGGTTTCAGTCCTGGTGCCGGCATGCAACGAGGAGGCCACCATCGCCGCTTCGGTGCGCTCGCTGCTGCAGTTCGACTATCCGGAGTTCGAGGTAGTCGTGGTAAACGACGGTTCCACCGATGGTACGCTGGCCGTTCTCACTCGCGAATTCGCGCTGGCGCCTTTTCCCGAGGCGTACTGGAAGAGGTTGCCCGTCCAGAGCGTGCGGGGGATCTACCGTTCGGCCATGCACCCCAACTTGCGCGTGTTGGACAAGGTCAACGGCGGCAAAGCGGATGCACTCAACGCGGGGATCAATGCGGCGCGTTTCCCGCTGTATTGCGCAGTTGACGCCAACCTGATCCTGCAACCCGACTCGCTCAAACGTGCAGTACAGCCCTTTCTACAGGACCCGAATACGATGGCCACAGCCACGGCTGCGCGCGTGGCCAATGGCTGCACGGTAAACGACGGCTTTATCGCCGAAGTCGAATTGCCCGGCCATCCGCTCGCGCTTATCCAGGTCATCGAGTATTTGCGCGCTTGCCTTTTCGGCCGGCTGGGATGGTCGCCGCCTAACGCGGTGTTGATCGTGTCGGGCGCGTTCGGCGTCTACAAAAAGGAAGCCGTGGTGGCTGCCGGCGGCTATCGCTGCGATAGTGTCGACGAGGACATGGAGTTGGTGCTGCGGCTGCACCGGCTAAACCGTCTGGCGGGCCGCCCTTACCGGATCACTTTCGTACCCGATCCGATTGTCTGGACCGAAGTGCCGGAATCGTTGGGGGTGCTTGCAACACAGCGCGTGCGCTGGCAACGCGGCCTGGCGGAATCGCTTCTGCTCAACATCCGGCTGCTGTTTCATCCGCGCGGCGGCGCAGCGGGCTGGGCGGCTTTTCCGTTCACCGCGCTGTTTGAATGGTGGGGACCACTGTTCGAAGTTCTCGCCTATGTGTTGATGACCGCGGCGTGGTTCTTCGGGCTGATGTCGGCACAGGCCTTCGTGGCCTTCATGCTGGCGGCTATCGGCATGGGTATCATGGTGTCGGTAAGCGCTCTGCTGATTGACGAACTTTCATTCCACATCTACCACAAACCGGGTCAGCTTGCCTGGCTGTTGGGCGCCGTGATCATGGAGAATTGCGGTTACCGGCAACTGGTCGCGCTGTGGCGGCTGGCCGGTCTGGCGAGCTGGTTGGCGCAGAGCGCCCCGCGTGGACGACCGAGCTCCGCCGTGTCGCAGCCGCACCAGGCAACGGCCAATTCGAGGGGACCACGGCGGTCGTGATCGCCCGAACCTGGCAAGGTGGCTGGCTAGCGCGCCGGTGATGGCGTCCCGGTATCAGCCAGTGGATGAAGTAATTGAGACGTCAGTACCACCAGAAGCAAACCGTACCCGTGAAGCTGCTGAACCTCAAACCCTATCTCCCGCGACCGATCCTTGCCGTGCTGGCTGTGCTCGGGGTGTTGTTCGCGATCGATCTCTTCGCGCTGGGCGCGTATCGACAGCTGGAACACGCCGTCGACGATTTGCGCGCCCGCAGCGAGATGCTCGACGCGCTGCGGCCGCTGCCGGTAATCCTGCTGCAGATGCAATCCGGCATGCGCGGTTATCTGCTTACCGGCGAGGAGACCTTTCTGCGGCGCTACCGGGCCGCTTCGGAAAGCTTCCCTGCCGCCATCGCGCATGCGCAGGCACTGGTTGGAGACGACCCGGCGCAGAGGGCACGCCTTGAGGAAACGGCGAGACTGACCGAAGCGTGGCTGGCGACCTATCTGTCGCCCTTGGTAGTCAAGCGCAGCGCGAGCGAGGGAGCCCGCAGCACCATGGCAGCCGTACTCAACACTGTACGCGAAGGCAAGGGCGAGGCGCTCGGCAACCGCATTGCAGAGAAGGTAGAGGAGATCCAGCACGCCGAAGCGGCGCGCGTGGCGGGCGCCGCGGGACGGATACAGGCAGAACTGGGGAGCGTCGCGCAATGGATGTTGGCACGAGGAGCGGCGCTCCTGGTCGGGTTGGCGGCACTCGCCCTGCTGCTCGGTCGCACCATCGAACGGCTCGGAGGTCAGATTCGCGGCCGGGAGGTCGCCGAGCGCGCGGCGCGCCAAAGCGAGGCGGCGCGCCGCGCAATGGACGATGCATCGCCGCTGGGAATGTTCGTCGCCAATGTCGCTGGTTCTTGCACGCACGCGAATGCCGCATTCGCGCGCATTTCCGGATTGGCGCAGACCGCGCTATTGGAGCAAGGCTGGCAGACCGCTCTGCATCCGGACGACCGGGACAGGGTCCTGCCGGCATGGAATCAGGCGATTGCCGGACAGCAGGGATTCGCCTCCGAGCATCGCTTCCTGCATCGCAGCGGTCATGTCGTATGGGTGACGATGAAGGCCGCGACAATGAACGACGGCGATCAGTTGATCGGGTTTGTCTGTACCGTGGAGGACGTAACAGAGCGGCGTGAGGCGGAGGAGGCACTACGCAAAAGCGAAGAGCGCCTGCACCTGGCACTGGAAAGCTCGGGCCTCGCACTGTTCGACTGGCACGTCCCCTCGGGCGAGATGTTCCTGAGCCGGCAGTGGGGCGTGATTGCAGGCGACCGGCAGGAAGCGCTGACGACGACGGCGCGCAGGCTAGCGGAACTGGTGCATCCGGATGACCGGGAGCGCCTGCGCGAGGCGACCATCGCGGCATTCAAAGGAGCTCAACTATCTTTCCATGCCCAATTTCGCATCCAGGTCCGAGGCGGGCCCTGGAAGTGGGTCTACAGCCAGGGCCAGGTAACAGAACATGACAGCATTGGTCGAGCAGTCCGGCTCACCGGTACCATTGCCCCGGTCCAACCGCTCGCGGAGCCCGTGTGAACTGCAGGACCTGACGCTTAGCTGCCGAATTTCCAGGGCAGCGGGCCGTCCTCTCGGACGTTTACAGAGCAAAACTCAGCAAGATTGTACTTTTCATACCGTCCGGCATGTAAGTAAACTGCGCCTCCTCTGTGTCCTGGCGCACAGTCGGCCGGACCCCATCCGGTGTCCGATAGCAACATCCTTGAGCGGCGCGGGCCGCCGCCGCCAGCACCAGGGAATCCGTCTTGCAGAGATATCTACGGGAGTTCAAGTGAGACCTTACGTTTCGCCATTTTTTCGTGTCGCCCTGCTTGCCCTTGTCGTGGCCGCCCTCCCTGCCTGTAAACAGTCGAGGTCAAACCAGGCCAGCGGCGCAATGCCGCCACCGGAGGTTTCCGTTGTGGTGGCACAGCCGCGCGATCTGCCGGCGAGCTTCGAGTACGTCGGGCAGATAGCGGGCGTGCGCGAAGTCGAGGTGCGCCCGCGCGTATCCGGCATCCTGGAGCGCTGGAACTACCAGGAAGGCGCCAAAGTTGCCGCGGGCCAAAGCCTGTTCACAATCGACTCAGCGCCCTATCGCGCTGCACTGGCGCGTGCCGAAGCGCAGCTTGTCAGCGCGGAAGCGAGCCTTGCGCAGTCCAGCCGCGACGCGGGCCGCCTCAAACCACTTTTCGACGCCAAGGCTGTCAGCCAGAAAGAATATGACGATGCCGTATCTTCGGCACAAGTCGCGTCCGCGAACGTCAAGGCCTTGCAGGCAGCGGTGACGGAAGCGCGGCTGAATCTGTCTTACACGCGCGTTGAAGCGCCGATCTCGGGAATAACCAGCCGCGCCCTTCAATCCGAAGGCAGCCTGGTGCAAGCCCAGCAATCGTTGCTCACCACCATTTCGCAGATCGACCCCATCCACGTGATCTTCAGCTTCACCGAAACCGAACATCTGAAGTTCACCCGTGCGGTGCAGGAAGGCCGCTTGACTCTGCCAAAAGGAGGCAGATTCGACGTCAAACTCAAGCTCGCCGACGGGTCCGAATACGCTCGCGCCGGCAAAGTGGACTTCACCGACGTGCGCGTCGATCCGAACACCGGCACCATCGAAGCCCGCGCCGTCATTGCCAACCCGCAGGGTCTGCTGCGCCCCGGCCAGTTCGTACGCGTGACCCTCGCCGGCGGCATGAGGCCCGGCGCGCTCGCCATTCCTCAGCGCGCCGTGCTCGAGGGTCCGAGCACAAAGATCGTCATGACCGTCAATGCGCAGGGCTTGGTCGAGCCACGCCCGGTTCAGGTAGGCGATTGGTCTGGCGAGGACTGGATCATCCTCGACGGCCTCAAGCCCGGAGACCAGGTGATCGTGGACGGCGTGGTGAAGGCCCGCCCTGGCTCGCCGGTAAAGATCGCCCAAACATCCGCCGCCAACCCTGCCCAGCCTGGCCAGCCCCCGGGCACCAAGCCGGAAACCGCCGAGCAGCCTGCCAAAAATAACAAACAATAAGTAAGGGGCATTGCATGTTTTCGCGCTTCTTTATCGACCGCCCGATCTTTGCGGCCGTCCTGTCGATATTCCTGGTGCTTGCGGGCTTGGCGTCGATGCGTTCGCTGCCGATTGCGCAATATCCGGAAATCGCCCCACCCGTGGTGACGGTGCGCGCCGTCTATCCCGGCGCCTCGGCGGAGGTGCTTGAGCAGACCGTTGCTGCTCCACTGGAGAACCAGATCAACGGCGTCGAGGACATGCTCTACATGGCCTCGAATTCGTCTTCCAACGGGGTGGTGGAAATCAACATTACTTTCGAGATCGGCACCAACGTCGACCAGGCAGCGCTCAACGTCAATAACCGAGTCAAACAGTCCGAAGCCAGGTTACCGCTGGAAGTGCGTCGCCAGGGCGTCACCGTGGAAAAGAATTCATCTTCATTCCTGCAAGTCCTGGCCTTCAATTCGCCCGACGGCACCTTCGACGATCTCTACGTCAGCAACTTTGTCACCTTGAATGTGCTCGATACCATCAAGCGCATTCCGGGAACCACCAATGTGCAGATTTTCGGCGCCAAGGACTATGCGATGCGCATCTGGCTGCGCCCGGACCGCATGACCCAGCTCAAGCTCACCACCGGCGATCTGCTGCGCTCGCTGAACGAGCAGAACGCGCAGTTCGCCGCCGGCAAGATCGGCCAGGCGCCGACCGGCGGCCCGCAGGAGATGGTCTACACCATCACGACCAAGGGCCGGCTTGCCGATGCGCGCGAGTTCGAGAACATTATCGTTCGCTCGAACCCGGACGGCTCGGCGCTGCGCCTCAAGGATGTGGCGCGGGTGGAACTCGCATCCAAGGACTACGACTTCATAGGCCGTGTCAACGGCAAGGAGTCCGCTCTGCTGGGTATTTTCCTGCAGCCGGGCGCCAACGCGCTCGATGTGGCCAAGGATGTCGAGCGAACCATGAAGGACTTGTCCAAACGCTTCCCGGTGGGGATGGAGTACCAGATCGTGTACGACACCACGCGCTTCGTCGAGGTGTCGATCCGCGAAGTCGTCAAAACGCTTGCCGAAGCGATGGCGCTGGTATTTCTGGTGGTGTACCTGTTCCTGCAGAACTGGCGCGCCACCCTGATCCCGTTCGCCGCAGTGCCGGTGTCGCTGATGGGAACTTTCGCCGGTCTGTTTCTGCTGGGCTACTCGATCAACACGTTGACGTTGTTTGGCATGGTGCTAGCCATCGGCATCGTGGTAGACGATGCGATCGTGGTCCTTGAGAACGTCGAGCGCATCATGCACGAGGAGCACAAGCACGCGCGCGAAGCCGCCATCAAGGCCATGAGTGAGGTCACCGGGCCGGTGATCGCCATCGTGCTGACTCTGTGCGCGGTGTTCGTGCCGATCGCGTTCCTCGGCGGACTCACCGGCGAGCTCTATCGCCAGTTTGCGGTCACTATCGCCATCGCAGTCGTACTCTCGGGGATGGTGGCGCTGACTCTGACGCCGAGCCTGTGCGTGCTGATCCTCAAACGCGAGCACAAGGCGCCCGGACGCTTCTTCACCTGGTTCAACGATTGGTTTCGCCGCGTGACCGGACGCTATACCGGCGGCGCGGCCTGGATCATCCGCCGTGGCGCCATCGGGCTGGTCTTGTTCGCCGTCATGGTGGTCGTCACCGCCGGCCTGTGGAAAATCACGCCGGGCAGCCTGGTGCCGGATGAGGATCAAGGTTACTACATCGGCGCGGTGTTCCTGCCTGACGGCGCCACCCTGCAGCGCACTGACAGGGTGGTGAGCGAAGTGCTCAAAGCGGTGCAATCCAATCCCGCCAATGAATACGCCGTGGCCTTCACGGGGCTGGATTTTATCGGCGGCGGCTTCCGCAATAGCGCCGCGACCATTTTCGTTACCCAGAAGCACTGGGACGAACGCGCCGGCGTCGGCACACAGCAGTTGATTCGCGACTACTTCATGAAGACCGCCCACATCAAAGAGGGCCTGGTGCTGGCGTTTGCGCCGCCACCGATCTTCGGACTGGGCAATGCCGGCGGTTTCGAGTTCTATATCCAGAACCGCGGCGAAGGTGGCCCGCAACGACTCGCCCAGGAGATGGGTAAATTCCTCGCCGCCGCCAACAAGGACCCCCAGCTCGCCGGCGTCCAGACTCTGTGGCGTGCCGGCGTGCCACAGCTGCACGTAGACGTGGACCGGGAGAAAGCCAAGGCGCTCGGGGTGCCGCTCAACGACTTGTTCGATACGCTGTCAGCGACTCTGGGCTCTTACTACGTCAACGACTTCAACAAATTCGGTCGCACCTGGCAGGTGCTGATGTCCGCTGAGCCATCCTTCCGCATGCGGCCCGATTCGATCGGGGAGCTCTATGTGCGTTCCGAGAAAGGCGGGATGGTGCCGCTGCGTGCCCTGGCCAATGTGAGCTTCACTGCCGGACCGGATGCGCTGGACCGCTTCAACAATTTGCCGGCGGTCAAATTGCTGGGCCAGGGAGCGCCGGGAATTTCCTCGGGTCAGGCGATCGAGGTGGTGGAACGCATCGCTGACCAGGTGCTGCCGCCGGATTTCGGCTACGACTGGGGCGGCGCGTCATTCCAGGAGAAGAAATCGAGCGGCACTTCCACTCTCGCGCTCGGGCTCGCGGCGATCATGGTGTTCCTGATTCTGGCCGCGCAGTACGAGAAGTGGTCGCTCCCGTTCTCGGTGATGATGGCGCTGCCATTCGGCACTTTCGGCGCGCTGGCCGCAGTGTGGCTAACGGGGCACACCAACGACGTGTACTTTCAGATCGGGCTGGTCACTTTGCTCGGGCTTGCCGCAAAAAACGCGATCCTGATCGTTGAATATGCCACGCTCAAGCATCAACAGGGGCTGTCGCCGTCTGCAGCCGCGCTGGAAGCAGCTCGGCTGAGATTCCGGCCGATCCTGATGACATCGCTTGCGTTCATCCTGGGGGTGGCGCCGCTCGCGTTTTCCACCGGGGCGGGTGCGGGAGCCCGCACCGCGGTGGGTACCGGGGTGATGGGCGGCATGCTCGCCGCGACTTTCCTTGCGATCTTCTTCGTGCCGATGTTCTTCAAGCTTCTGACCGACCGGCATCTCACAGAGAAGCGCTCGACTGCGCAGATCCGCACCGAGATCGACCATCACAAGACACTTGCAGAGCAGTCTGCGGAGGTTCCCCACCATACATTAGCGCCCAGGGGCGAATCGACATGAAATCCACACGTATCATTGCGGCGACCCTCTTCACGGTCCTGCTCGCGGGCTGCATGACCGTAGGACCAGACTACCGCAGACCGAAGGTCGATACGCCCGAGCAATGGCCCGGCACCGCGAGCCCGGATCCGTTGCCGGCCGCCTGGTGGAAAACCTACGGCGACCCGGTGCTCGATCGCATGGTGGGGGATGCCCTGGCGTACAACACCGATCTGAGACTCGCCATCGCGCGTGTGGACGAAGCCCGTGCGGCACTGGGTATAAGCCGCGCCGATCAGCTCCCGCAAGTGTCGGCCAACGTCGGCGCTTCGCGTAACCGCGCCAGTCAGGAAAGCGTCCTGAACATTCCGCCCGGCGTCGACCCGGAATACCGTAATTACCGCGCGACCCTGAACGCCTCCTATGAAATCGATTTTTGGGGCAAATATCGGCGCGCCACCGAAGCGGCGCGTGCGGAACTGCTGGCGGCCCAGTCCAGTCGCGAAGCGGTTCGGCTCGCGCTCATCACAGATGTCGCCCGGGGTTACTTCAACTTGCGCGCGCTCGACGCGCAGGTGGCGGTGACCCGGCGCACGATCGGCTCGCGGCTGGCTTCGACCGCGTTACAGCGCAAGCGGTTCGAAGCTGGCGTCGCCTCCGAGTTCGATCTGCGTCAGGTCGAGGCACAGGCAGCGCAAGCGATGGCGCTGCTGCCTGCGCTCGAGCGCAGTCTGGCGCAACAGGAAACCGCGCTGTCCGTGCTGCTAGGTCACAGTCCTCGCGCCATCGTTACCGTGCCAGTGGAAAGAGGCGCGGCGATCGATGCTCTCACACTTCCTCCGGCGGTACCCGCGGGACTGCCCTCGGACCTGCTCGAGCGCCGTCCCGATGTGAGACAGGCCGAGCAAGCCCTCATAGCCGCCAATGCCCGCATTGGCCAGGCCAAGGCTGCGTACTATCCGTCTATTTCGCTCACGGCTTTTCTTGGAGGCGACAGCGCCTCGCTTTCGGAGCTGTTCAGCGCGCAAGCGCGCGTCTGGCAGATCGGCGGATCGGCAGCACAAACCATCTTTGACGCGGGTCGTACCCGCCAGCAGGTCGAGCAGGCGCGCGCGCGCGAACAGCAACTGCTGGCCCTGTATGCCGCCGCTATCCAGAACGCGTTCAAGGACACCCTGGATGCGCTGGTTGCGCAGCGCACAGCTCGCGAGGCACTGGACGCCGAACAAACGCGGGTCACCGCCCTCGAAAACTCCTACAAACTCGCGCAACTGCGCTACGACAACGGCATTTCAAGCCTGCTCGACGTACTGGACGTCGAGCGTGGACTGCTGGACGCGGAATTGAACCGGATCGAAGCGCAACGCGCGCAACTCGCCGCCACTGCCGACTTGTTCAAGGCTCTGGGGGGCGGCTGGGACGGTAACCTGGAGGTGGAGAAATCGGCAAAGTCGGACTAAGGAGAACCGCGGCGGTTGGCTTTGGCCCAAACTCCCCCTATCATTGGCTGTCAGCATCCTTTGCAGCCAAGAGGCCGACAAGATATGAGCATCCAGTTACGCAGCAAGGACCTCTCGCCGGTCGAGATCTCTTTCCTGAAGTGGCAGTACGGGTTCGAAGAGGAAGACGATCCGTTCGAACGTTCTTTGTGGCACACCATATTGCACGCCTGGGAAGCAGACCGGCAGGCCTTCATGAGCAATTCGCCCCAACGCCATCTGCCGCGCCTCGGTTCCGGCGACGCCTATCCGGAACAGGTGGCGCTGTATGTCACCTTCAAGTCCGATCAAGGCGAATCGTTCTGGAATAGCCTGATCAAACGCGCCGGGCTGGCGGATCGCCGCAAGGACAACGTCGTGCCGTTGGCGGAACGCCGGCGCCGGACCGGATAGGGGACGACAAGCGCCTAAGCCTCTGGCGCGTTTCGTCATATCCTCGCCTGGATTCCGTCGCAAGTCGCCCCGGGCAGAAGGACACGCCTCTCCAGGTCATGCTCTACTGCTCTAACTATCTGATCCATCTTGCTGTTTTTTAACTACTAACCTGATGGGCCCCTCGTTACTGCTGCACGACCATCGGACTGGCATGTCGCTTGCCACTTTGAGTCTGAATGGCGCACGCAAACGCGTCCGTCACACACTCCACTGGGGTAGAAATCATGAAGTCATCGAACGACGGATTTACGCTGATCGAATTGATGATCGTTGTAGCGATCATTGGAATCCTTGCCTCCATCGCGCTTCCGGCCTATCAGAACTACACCGCTCGCGCCAAGATCTCGGAAGCTCTGCTCGCTGCGAGCACCTGCAAGACCAGCTTGACGGAAACGACCCAATCGGCAACTACCCTTCCGGGCCCCGGCCAGTGGGGGTGCGAAACCCGGGCCGGCGCCGCCGCTTTGTCCAAGTATGTAACGTCCATCGAGACCAGCGCCGAAGGCGCAGTACGCGTCGTTCTGCAAAACATCAGTCCAGTTGCCAACACTCAGGCAATCGTCCTTCGTCCCTGGGTGAACAATCTCCGGGCGGCGCCGATAGCTGCGGGCGATGCGATCTCCCTTTGGGACTGCGGTCCGGATCCGACAAATACCCAGGACATCACTAGCCTCGTGCCCACCTCCTGCCGCGCGTCCGCTGCAGAAATCGGCGCCGTCACTGCCTTCGCCACCAGCGCCAGTTAGCCGGAAGGCAGACAAATCCCGGGCAATCTACAATGAAGTCACCGGCCTGCCGGTGACGCGGTCCGAATGACCGGATTTATGCGGGCGGCCTTGCGGCCGCCCGTTATTTTGTGGAGGACAGATGCTGATTGCAAAACGGGAGATCGAATCAGCGGCTCAGCGCATACGCACGCACCTCTCCCCTACCCCGCTGATACGCGCGCAGCATTTCAGCCGCGAACTCGGGACGAATGTGTTCTTCAAACTGGAAATGCTGCAGCCGACGCACTCTTTCAAGGTTCGTGGCGCATTCAATGCACTCATGCAACTTTCGGACAAGCAGCGCAAGCGCGGCATCGTCACCGCCTCGGGCGGCAACCACGGGCTCGCGGTTGCGCATGCCGCTGCAACACTCGGCATTCCTGCAACGGTCTACCTGCCGGAATCGGCCATTGAAGCCAAGCTCGCCGCGATCCGCCGCTTCGGCCCCGAGATGGTGGTACACGGGGCTGCCTGGGACGACGCCAACGCCCTGGCCATCAAGGTCGCCGGCGAGTCCGGGCGGGCCTACATTCATCCGTTTGACAATCCAATGGTGATGGCCGGGCAGGGCACGGTCGTGACCGAACTTCTGACGCAATTGCCTGATCCGGACCTGGTGGTGGTATCGATCGGCGGTGGCGGGCTGATTTCCGGGGTCCTCTCCGCGGTTCAGCATTACGCGCCAGGTACCCGCGTATACGGGGTCGAGACTGAAGGGGCCGACTCGATGTACCAGAGTTGGAAAGCGGGAAAAATCGTCGAACTTCCGGCGATTACTTCCATAGCCGAGACCCTGGGCGCACGCAAGACGGAGAAAACACAGTTCGACATCGTGTCCAAGTATGTGACCGACCTGGTCACGGTATCGGACAACGCGGCCATACGCGCGCTGATTACCGTCCTCCAGGAAGAGAAACTGCTCACGGAACCGGCGACTTCCTGCTCGGTCGCAGCCCTGCTTGAGAGCAAGATCCCGGTGAAGTCCGGGGAAAACGTAGTGGTCGTGTTATGTGGAGCGAACGTCGGCCACGAGAAGGTTCACGAATGGGAATCCGCGGCGCGCAACCTGACAGTCAAGGCGCGCAGACGCAAGAGCGACCCGAAGTAGTGCTGCACTGCAAATCGTCGAGGTCTTGTTCCGCTCTGGAACCCTACTGAATCAGGTTATTGCCCTCAGAACCGCACTCCAAGCCCTGCCGAGGTTTCCCCTGTCGTAACCACCCCCACCAAAAGCCATCAGGCGTCCCGCGCAGTAGCGCTTGGCGATTTGCACCAGGCTCTGCGCCGCCTGTGCGTGGACTGCGGCTGAATACTCCAGGTGGGCCAGCGGATCTCCCTTCAATCCGTCGGCGCCGCATTGAAATACCACGAATTCCGGTTCGAACCTGCTCAGGTGTTCGATTACTCGCGGCCAGGCGTGTGTGAACTCTTTGTCCCCGGAGTGCGGCGCGAGTGGAATGTTGAGCTTGGTGCCCTTGGCACGTCCTTTACCGGTTTCGTCAGCGCGTCCTGTACCGGGATAGAGATGGTTACCGTCCTCGTGGATGTCGGCGAAGATCAATTCGGGATCGGCCTCGAAAGCGTAAAAGATGCCGTCGCCGTGGTGAACGTCGATGTCGACGTAAGCCACCCGCCTGATGGCGTAACGGGAGCGCAGCGTTTCGATCACGACGCCGAGGTCGTTGAAGACGCAAAAGCCTGCCGCATGATCCCGTCCTGCATGATGAAGGCCTCCGATCGGCTGAAAGGTGCGGATGCATTCACCCGCCATGATCCGGGCCAGTCCGTCCAGAGCGGATCCGACCACCGTTGCAGAAGCGCGGTATACCCCGGGAAAAACCGGTGTGTCGCCGTTGTCGAGATAGTCGAGCCGGTCGCGCTCGGCGCCCCTGACTTTGTCGACGTAGCGCTGGGTATGAAAGCGCTCGATTTCTTCGCGTGTGGCGAGCCGCGGCGCCCGAGCGGATACTTTCTCCAGCAGGCCTTGTGCGGCGGCCTCCCTGTAGAACGCGTCCTGCCGGTCGGCCCCGAGCGGATGTCCGTCGGGAAAACCATAGCTCGCCAGTTCCTCGCCCACGTACAGCGCGGCCTGCGCGGACGGGGCACTATGCGTTCTGCGCGAAATC
>Ga0134123_10001006_pt1 | contig 18530 bp, 38 predicted proteins | sample KB303_FD_96460 | JGI IMG/M metagenome (GOLD analysis project Ga0134123, IMG submission 96460) | Terrestrial soil microbial communities without Nitrogen fertilizer from Kellogg Biological Station, Michigan, USA - KB3-0-3 | ecosystem: Environmental > Terrestrial > Soil > Unclassified ...
GCCACCCCCACCCGGCAGACCCCCCCTATCGCTCACGTAACACCAGCTCAGAGTACCCGGCAGGCCCCAAGCCACGGCTCCTGCACGGTCACGGGACAGCGCCAGCCGACACAGCATCAGTGCTTCTCGGCTCCTCATCCTGCGTGGTTGTGCTCTGCAAGCTCTGGCTAGCACGCTGCTGCCTGCCGTGCTGCTCCGTGGTGCGTGCTGACCGGTGCTGCCCAGCATCAGACCGCAGGGCTTCGCCCCGCACCCCACGACCTGTGCTCAGGTCGATCAGCTACCACTGGCCCGGCTCGGTGGTTCCAGCGCCGGCGGTGAGCCAGGAACGACGCGCACCCACGCGAACCTATCTCAGGCCTCCGCTCCGCTCCGACCTGACCCTCGCTCGCGCTCGGAAATCGTTGACGCCACTGCGTGGCGAGTCCTTGCCAGCTCGTACCGGCCGTGCACTCGAAGGCCGACTCTCGTCGTCCTTCTCTGCCAAGGCCTGGTAGGCGAAAACTCCCCGGACGTTTCGCTGCCTCGCAGCACTCTCGTGCTTGCTCAGGCTTCATCGTCCTGCCGTTATTCCCCCCCCACTGACGTCGGACAAGGTAGAGCCAATGTCAAAAGACCAACGAGAACTTCTTGGGCCCGGGGTCAGGGCGCTCACGCACGGCTTCGCCATTGACGTTGCGGGCTTGACGGGCGAGGGGCCCAAGAACTTCTCGTGCTAGTCCTGCTTTTGACAAGAGGCTCATCACCTTGCCTAGTCAGTGGGTGGGGAATCGCTCCACGGCACTGGCATCAAGAACAACCCACCAAGAGGAGAACGATTCACATGTCAACACCATTTCCCATGTCCCCGGCAGATGCCCGGATCGCAGCTAGGCAGGACGCTGCAGAGATCACGCCGTTTACGCAGCCGCCGGTGTGCTGGACGCGCTGTGCGTCCTGCGACCAGCTAACCAGGACGATGATCCAGGTCGCCCACATGCCCACACTGTGCACCGACTGCATCGTCGACAAGCTCAGCTCGCACCAGATCACGCCCGATACCGAGTGCGATCGTTGCGGAGCCAAGGCGACGCGTGTCGAGGTTCTAGACCAGGCGTCGCACTACGAGATGCTCAACGTCTGCAACGACTGCATCGGGGAGGGCGAATGAGCGCCAGCCGAGACTACTTCCCGACGTGCGGGCAAATCGCTGACGAGCGCCTGCAAGACCGCATCTACCGCGACGCCCCTGGTCCCTCCGGGGGCCGGGGTGCGCCCCGGGGCGCTGCGGCCGCCTCCGCCGCCAAGCCGTCGACGTCGGTGCCCGAGGGTCCGGTCGAGCCGCCCTTCGGACCTCCCGTCGAATGGGACGCCTGCATCGACTGCGGCATCGCCTTCCCGGCGGGCTACCGGCACCATCTGGCCGTCCGCTGCGACGACTGCGATGACCCCGCTCCCTCCTCCCCTTCCACCACAAGCTCATCAACTTTCGTCGACGTCGTCGCACGCATCGTTCTCGCACCCAAGGAGGCAACATGACCACCATCGAGTCCACCCGGCAGCGCTACGCAGCCCTCAACCAGGCCCGCCGTCGCGAGGCAACCCCGATCCTCGACAACGAGACGATGTTGGAGTTCCTGATCTCCAACCGCGACCGCGCCGTGCTGGAGGGGTGCCTCAACCTCTCCAACCGCGAGCCCGTCGAGATCCCCGTCCGCACCGCTGCCCGGCGCATCGTCATCGAGCGGCAGATCACCATCGCACCAGGTCTGACCATCACCCGTCCGACCGTGGTCATCCGATCGTCCAGCAAGTTCTGGATCGAGCAACAGCAAGCGTTCCAACCCACCATCCAACAGGAAGCAGAGTCCAATGTCTGATCACACCAGCACCATCCAGGCCGCCACAGCGGCGCATCTCCCGGCGGGCATGACCGCCGAGCAGGTCACCGAGTGGGCGACCGCCGAGTACCTCGCGGGCGAGCGGCTCGCCGAGGACTACTTCGCCGACCCCGACATCGACCGCACCTCGTACGCCGACAGCTCGTCCGCCTTCAAGGCTGGCTACCTGGCGATGACCGACTCGCTCAACGACCTCGACACGGTCGGCGAGATGTCCCTCGACGAGGTCGTCGAGTGCAGCCTCCAGGCCTACTTCCACGCCAACGTTGCCGAGTCGGCAGCCGAGGCCGAGGCCCTGCTGGAAGCCGCCGCCACGGCGTCGATGACGCCGGAGATCGGTCACCACGCCAGCGAGGAGCTGCTCGCAGCTGCCGCCGTCGTCGAGCGCTACGGCAAGTTCCAGCCCGACGGCTCGCTCAGCCCGTTCATCCAGCGGCCGATCGAGGTCGACGTGGAGGACTACATGGCGGCCAAGAAGTGCGTGCGCCCTCACGCCCTTCGCCAGCTCCGGGAGGACTTCCTGTCGCTGCGCAAGAACAACGAGCAGCGGATCACGACCGTGACGCTCAACACCTCGCACGAGTCGGACCCGGAGGCCTGGCAGATCGTCCTCGTCGCCCGCTCGACCGGGTCGGTTGCCTACCGCCTGCGCGGTGAGCAGGTGTGGGGCATCCTCTACAAGCCGACGGCGTGGACCGACAAGGTCACCGGCGAGGTCAAGGCCGGTTGGTACAACATGCCCGGCTACGTCGGATGCGCGAAGGTCTGGCACGACTACGACGAGGCGGTCGAAGACGCTGCCGAGTTGAGCCGGGCTCTGGCCACCATCCGGCGTGCCTCCGCCCAGCGCGCGGCGGACGAGGAGGGCACCGGGATCGAGTACCGCCGCAACGAGAACGGCGAACTCGTCCCGGTGGCCGACCAGCCCTACCGAGGCGCCCCGACGGCCGACGATCGGCTGTAGGCACCTCCAGGCCGTCACGACCCGGCTGCGCACCGTCCCGCGCAGCCGGGTCTGGCGTCGGTGCTAGGCCAGCGGCTGCAGGCTCCGCCGCAGCCACCTGGCGCGCCGGCGCCGGCGGCCATCCGGCTTTCAAGGCCGGCCCCCGTCAAAATATCCGTCCGAGCACACGGTCTGCTGCGCTGACGTGGCCGGTGTTGAGTGTGTTGGGCTCCATTCCCCGCTGGAGCCCAGCACAGTCAGCATCGCCCGTTGCTGCCACGAGCTGAGGAGCATTGAGATGGACGTCGTTCACGAACATCGTGACCACATCGTCAGGTTGGCGTTGGATCACGACCTCGCCGATCAGGTCACCACGGCGATGCCGTACGCCATGACCGTCATCGGTCGCGGCCACGACGGCGCGCCCAATGGTCAAACGATCGTGCTGCGCCAGTCGCGCAGTGCCCTCGAGGCCGCCGGCCAGGTCGCCGCGCTGATCATCAACGAGGAGTGGCTGCAGCAGTACACCCCGCTGTGGCGTGGCCCGATCCAGTTCGCGGTGACCGTGCGCGCCACGCAGAACTCGCGGGTGCTGTACTGCGCCGGCACGTCGATGCTCGGCTGCACGGCCGGGTCGGTGTTCCTCCCGGCCGATCCGGCCGAGGCCCCGATCGTCAGCCTGACGCACGTCTCACGCCCGCAGGTCTCGTTGTTCGACTCGACGTTGGCGCTGCAGGCGATGCAGGCGTTGCGCGACCTGCCGATGGTCGTCGGAGGTGCGTGGTGATCACACCCGAGCGCCTCGCCGAAGCCCTCGCCCACCTGGCCCGACTGACCGACGACGAACTCGTCGAAGCGGCCGAGCTCCGGGCCCGCAACAAGCTCAATCCCCCACCAAAGGAGAAGCGATGATGGTCACCCACATGCTCATCGAGCACGATCGGCCGGCGCAAATCGTCCATGTCGGCGAGCACTACGATTGGGGCTTCGATGCCCGGCCCGGCGACACCGTGATAGTCATCATGGACCCGGTCGGCGCGCCCATCGAGCGCTGCCTGGACATGGGCGGCGAGCCAGTGGTCAACCCGTTCACCACGATCACCGAGTGCGACGGGGTCTACTTCTGATGAAACGCCGGGCGTTCATCACCCACCAGTCCAGCTCGAAGCAACGCCACATCACCCGCGACCAGTACTCGACCAACCCGGTCGAGGTCGGCGTGGAGGTCACGCCGTACTTCGGCGCGTTCGCCGTCGAGATCATGCTCACCGTGTACAACAACGGCACCTACGAGCTGTCGCGCAATGACGTCATCGAACATTACGGAGCGGTGTCGTGAACCCACGTGCCCATCTCGAGTTCATCGATGCCAGAGGCAACGTCGCCGGCAACGTCGACGAGATCGTCGCCTTCTTGCGCTACGAGCACATCGGCCGGCTGCGCTGGCAGTGGTCGCTGCGCACCGTGCACATCCTGCACACCTCGCGGCTCGTCCCGTCCGTCGGACGCCTGATCGGCTCCGGTGTCGGGATCACCAAGACCAACGCCTTATGCCGGGCCCAGACCGCACTCACCCAGTACCTCAACCACCAAGGAGCATCATGAGCGATTCGTTCGACACGATCCGCAACATCGTCACCGGCAACTTCAAGGGCACCAGCAACGAACGATTGCTCGGCGTCGCCTTGTTGAAGCTGGCCGACGAGAACGACAGCTACCGCATCCGCCTCGCCGCCCTCGAACTGGACCGTGACGCCCACTCGGTGCGCCTCAACGCCACCAACGCCCGCATCGACCAGGTCATCGACATCTTGGAGAAGGTCGGCGACGTCGTCAAGTTGTTCCAGCAGACCTTCAAGTGGATCGACCAGCGCTTCGGCAAGCTCGACTCACAACTGGAGACGCAACTGTGACCGCCACGCTCCCCGACCGCTACGAAGATTGGTGCGCCGAGAAGGAACGCACCTCGTCCAACCGCACCAGCGCCCACCAGGTGCTCAACTTCCGTGCCGTCGACCTGCTGACCGAGGCGATGGGCCGCCTCAACAGAGCGCGCCTCGCGCTCGGTGAGTTCATCGACTCCGCAGCGTGGGGCTACCACAGTCCCCCATCCAGCATGACCTGCAACGAGGCCGAGTTGTTCCTCGCAGCCGCCGAAGCGATCGGGGTCAGCGACGAGAAGTGCAACAAGTTCATGGCCTACCACGCCGACAAGGACGACTCCGACGAGGACGACGAGCACTTCACCACCGACGACGACAAGGGCTGGGGCCGGCGCAGCGACACCCCGTCGATGTTCCAAGTCGTCGGCGCCGCCGTCTACGACGCGGCCACCGACACCCTGACACCCATCGACAGCGACCAATCCCCGGGAGACCAACATGGCAACTGAGATCGTCAACGCCAAGATCACCGCCACCACCCTCGGCCGCGAGGACCACGGCATCCCGTCGTCGTTCATTCGCCTGGCCTGGGAGGGCTGCGGTCAGGGCTTCGGCGGCTACAACCTGCGTGGCAAGGCGATGGAGATCTGGGTCTCCGGGATCCTCGACGCGCTGCAGCTCGGCGACTGGTCGAAGCTGCCCAACACCTACTGCCGCATCGAGCGCGAGGCCGGGTGGAACGGCAAGATCATCGCCATCGGCCACATTGTCGAGGACAGCTGGTTCTTCGCGTCCTCGCTGACGGAGTCGTGATGGACCACGCCGTCACCCTCGAACCCGAGCTGCTCCCCAGCGGAGAACTGACCCTCGTCCTCACCTGCACATGCGGCGGGGCGTACGAGGTCGGAGTCGGCCACACCATCCACCACGTCATGCGGATGCTCGGCGAGGTCGAGCACTACACCGACGACCTACATCACAGACAACCACCACAACACGAAGGAGAACCACTGTGAGCAACGATGCACAAGTCACACTGATCGGCAACCTGACCAGGGAACCAGAGCTGCGCTTCACCCAGGGCGGCAAGGGGGTCTGCAGCTTCGGCATAGCAGTCAACCGCCGCTACCAGGTCAACGGCGAGTGGCAGGAAAAGGTGTCGTTCTTCAACGTCACCGTCTGGGACACCGCCGGCGAGAACTGCGCCGCCTCGCTCGCCAAGGGCATGCGCGTCATTGTGACGGGCCGCCTCGAGCAGAACGATTGGGAGGACAAGGAGGGCAACAAGCGCTCCAGCGTGGAGGTCGTCGCCGACGAGGTCGGTCCCAGCCTGCGCTGGGCCCGCGCCGAGGTCGAGAAGATCGTCAGCGAGCGCACCAACACCAATACCACCCGCACGGCGCCGGCCAACGACCCGGTGTACGGCGACGAGGAGCCCTTCTGAGGTGAATGGTCGGCCGCCGGGATGAAGGCAAGGCTCCCGGCGGCTGACCACTTCTCATCCCACCAAAGGATGCGTCCACAGTGTACGCAGACCATCCATCCACCAAGGAGCACCGATGCCCAAGATCCACCTCGTCCTCGAGGTCCCCAGCTACGTGAGCACACAGACAGCTGCGCTCGCGTTCGCCAAGGCCAAGGCCCACGACGCCACGCCCTACTCCATCGAGTACGACGACGGCCGCGTCGTCGCCATCCCCGGCCCCATCACCGGCGACCCGATCAGCTTCAACATCGTCCGTGACAGCATCGGCAACTGGAAGTGGGTCCTCTCCTCGAGGCACGGCGTGGCCGAGGTCGGCGCGACCGACGTCGAGACCGTGCTCGACGAGCTCGTCAACTTCCTCGTCAACCACAACGCCGGGGAGTACCACTTCGTCGAGGGTAGGCAGATCCTATGAGGGAGTCGGTGCTCTACACCCCGTGCCCCGACCACGACGACGTGCACATCCACATTCGAGGTCGGATCCTGCACCCGGACTGGTGCCCGCGCTGCGAGTCGATCAACGACTGCGACCACTGCGAGGTCTGGCTGGTTCCCGACGCCATCGAAGCCGATCCCCATCCACCACTGACCAACTTCACCTTCTACACCACCCACCAAGGAGCACCAGTGACCACGTTCGACACCCCTCCCGTCGACATTCCCACCGACCAGCGCGTCGTCAACCTCACCCATGAGGTCGAGATGCTGACCACCAACCTGCAGAACACCGAGCAGGAACTGATCGAGACCCGGATGCAGTACGTCGACCGGGGCAACACCATCGACGCGCTGCGCACACAACTGGACTGCGCCCAGGAGAGCCATCGCGAGGACATCGAGCGGATCTCCGACCGGCTCATCGAGGAGGCCAACGACCGGGGTTGGTGCGACACCTACGACCAGATCATCAACCAGATCAACCGCAACCTCCACGTCCCACTGCGCAACCGCGAGCGCAGCTACTGCGTCACCCAGACCATCGAGCTGACCGTCACCAAGTACCTGACGGCGGTCGACGAGGACCAGGCCGAGCGCGACGCCGGCGAACTCGAAGGCTTCTCCTCGTTCGTCGAGCGGCAGGGCTGGAGCTACGACGGTGTCAACGTGCGGACCACGACCGAGCAGGACGACGACTGATGGGCGACCAGGTTTGGAGCTACGTCAACGTGCGCACACCGCGCCACTGGGGCGACGACGTCGATCGTCCGCCGTGGTTCATCTTGGAGATCGCCGAGGACATGTGCGGCTGGAACGACATCGACCTCGAGATCACCGACGACATCTGCACCTGGTGCATGAACGGCGAACTCAACTACGGATGGGGCAGCGGCAACCGGGCCAGCGAGATCGGGGATCTGATGCGCACGTATCGAATCCCCTTCGTCGCCGGCAACGAGGGCTCCGCCGAGTACGGCGCGTCCGGCGAGGTGTTCGACGGTGCCGCCAACGAGAGCTACGACTTCGACGGCTACGAGCAGGCAATGATGAGCCTCTCGGTGTGGAAGCAGATCCGCGCCGAGGTCTCCAAGGACCGCAGCAAGGGCATGAACTCGCTGTACTGGACCACTCAGATGGTCGAGGACTGGTTCGCCAAGCGCAACCAGAGCATCACCGACCTCCCGTGTGAGCACCTGCGCACCGCACTGTGCCCACCCAACCCTGCCGAGCAGGTCGAGATCCGATTGGTGCGCTTGTTCGACGAGGACACCACCGACCCGGCCTCGTGGGCAGCACGGGAGGGATTCTGATGACCAAGCCCAAGCACGCACCACTCGGTGTGATCATCGCCCGCATCTACCAGGACTGGACCGACGAGGACGGTCAGTGGGAGAGCAACGACATCGTCGAGGCCGTGGCCACCGAGCTCGAGCGGCAGGGCTTCTTGAAGTCCTGCGACGAGCACGGCAGCTACAACGCCGAGCTGAGCCACTGCCCATCCACCGACCACGAGCACCGTCGTGCCGGCCCCGACAACAGCGTCGACCACCTGTAAGGAGGAACATGCACGGCAGACCTGACCCGACACCACGCAACACCGACCTCCAAGCTCTGGCCCTTGCCAAGCTGATCGAGGCCGGCCTACCTCGTATCGACCGGGGAGAGCACATCTCCAGCTGCGCCAGACGGTTCGAGCACATGTTGACCCGCGCCCACAAACGGATGGACGAACTCGGTTACCCGCCGGTCAACCATCCCATCGTCCGTGAATCGGAGGCAGCATGAGCGACGAACGGGAAGCTCCCATCCACATCATCGATCCGCCCAACGTGACCACCCGCTGTGGTCTCAAAGGATTCGATCGTCACCCCTACCTGCCCGCCGAGGCGGTGCAGCAGCACATCGACTGGCGCAACGTGCCGGTCTGCCCGGACTGTGCCGTCGACGGCTGGCCCGGAAAGGAACCATCGTGACCACCAAGAGCGTCGTCACTGACGTCCTCGAATCCCTCCTCGACCTCGTCCTCGAGACGGCCGGCCCCGGCGAGGTAGCCATAGGCAACGGTGGCGGCGACGCCACACATCCCGAGACCGAATGGTACGTGATGTGCTACTGGATGCCCGACGACGGTGGCACTGGCGGCGACTGGGAGATCTTCGTCGAGGCCGAATCGCTGCGCGCTGCACTGTGCCAGGTCATCGCCCACCCACGGTTCGGCCAATGAGCGCGACGCCGACTCCGACCGCCGACCTCGTAGCTGGACTCGATGCCCTGCTCGATGAGTACATCCCTGGCACCAAGACATGGATTCTCTTGATCGAGGCCGCCGATCGACTGACGAAGCTGGACGCCCAGATCGCTGCGATGCGCGCCGCCCTCGTCGTCCCCCAGCCCAACTCACAATTCGAGACGTCCTACGAATACGGCTACGCCAAGGCGTTGCTCTACGTGACCAGGGCGCTCGAGAAGGCAGAAACATCCAACCCTGTAACACCCACCAAGGAGAATGACATTCATGGGAACTGACATCCACCTCATCGCCGAGGCCCGTGACGACAACGGCCGCTGGCAGCTGGTCCCTGGTCCGATCGAGGACTGCTGGCACTGCCGGGGCAAGGGCATCATCGACGCTGCCGACTTCCCGCACGCCCGCCAGGACTGGATCGACGAAAACCACGGGACGGTCTGCGACTTCTGCTCGGAGATGGTCTCCGACTGGGACGCCGACGACTACCCGAACACCAAGATGCCCAACCCCGACTTCGTCCAGGCCGGCAAGAGGATCGGCAGCTGGTACGACGACCGCAACTACGTGGCCTTCGCCCTGCTCAACAACGTCCGCAACGGCAGCGGGTTTGCCGGCTGCGACACGGGCGACCCGGTTCTGCCAATCAGCGGCGACGACATCGACCGTGGACTGCCCGACGATCTCAGCGACGCCGGCGTGCTGTGGTTCCACCACCACGGCGGCGACCACTCCGACCACTGGCTCAGCCTGCGCGAGGTCCTCGAGTACAACTGGGACGCACCGATCATCAAGCGCGGCGTCGTCGACCTCCAGCAGTACAAGGCCTACAAGGAGGGCCGAGAGTTGACCGAGTGGTGCGGCTCGGCCTCTGGCGGCATGGTGCGCAATGTCAGCAACACCGAGATGGACCGCCTGATCAGCGGGGACACCCTCGTCGACAGCGACCTGCGGTACTACACGCAGATCCAGTGGGTCGGGGTGATCACCGACTACGCCGGCCGCCTGCTCGACCAGATGAAGATGCTGGCCATCACCGTCGGTGAGCGCGACACCCGCATCGTGTTCAACTTCGACAGCTGATGAACGCCCGCGACGACTACCCGCCCGAAACGATCGACGGCAAACAGCATGACGCTATGTGCGCCGAGCTAGACGAACTGCGCGCCCAGGTCGCTGCGGTGAACGCCGCCCTCGACCAGTTCGACATCCTCAAGGGTCGTCGTCTATTCACGGCACACGAGACCTTGGCGATGGCCGTTGCCAAGGCGGTCGGACGATGACCGCCCGCGACGACTACAGCAAGACCTTCTTTGAGGATGACGACTGGTACGACACAGCGATGGACGAGCTTGACCGGCTGCGCAGCGCCTTGAAGTGGATTCGCCAAGTCGCCACCGTGCACTACATCGGTGGGGCGTTCGACCCTGAGCACATGGGCGAGCTGGCGAACATGGCAACCGATGCCCTCAACGGTGAGCCGGTCATCGACTACGACGCCGCGATGGAGCGAGCCAAGGTCAAAGCCGCCGAATGGTTCACGATGTTCAACGAAACCTCAACCACCAACCAAGGAGACAGCACATGAGTCACGAGTTCGACACTGGCTTCACCGTCAGAGAACCCGCCTGGCACGGGCTCGGCAACCTGCTTGCCGCAGCACCGACCAACATCATCGAGGCCCGCGAGGCGGCCGGCCTGACCTGGGAACCGCGCAAGGTCCCGGCCTACCAGAAGAAGCGCGAGCTCGTCGGCGTCACCGTCGACGGCGAGATCGTCGAGCGCGACATCTTCGTCGAGGTCGACGGCGCGGCGCTCATCGAGCGCACCGACACCGACGCGGTCATCGGCCACGGCATCAGCTCCGACTACCAGCCGATCAGCAACCAGACCATGTTCGAGGTGTGCGAAGCGCTCGCTTCCGAAGGCGCGGTGTGGGAGACGGCCGGCTCACTGCGCGGCGGCTCGATCGTCTGGTCGCTGATGAAGCTCGACGAGCCGTTCACCCTGCCCGGCGACAACTCGATCTCGCATCCGTTCGTCAGCGTGGTCAACTTCCACGACGGCAGCGGGGCGATGCGGGCCCAGTCCGGCAGCATCCGCATCGTCTGCCAGAACACCAACAACGCCGCCGACTGGCAGGCCAAGTCGCGCCAGACCCAGTTCGTGTTCCGCCACACGGCCAACGTCGAGGACCGGATCAACGAGGCACGCCAGGTGATCATGGGCTCGAGATCGGAAGCGGCGGAGTGGCAGGAGCTGGCCGAGGAGCTGCTCGGTATCCCGGTCACGACCGGGAACTACAACGCCTTCCTCGACGAGTTCTTCCCGCTGGCCCCCGGTGTGGTCCACTCCGACCGGGTGCTCAAGAACTGGGAAGGCGCGCGCGGGATCTTCACCCAGTGCTACAACGGCGAGACCAACGCGGCCGCCCACGGCACGGCGCTCGGGCTGATGAACTGCGCCACCGAGTACCTCGATCACCTCCGCGCCTACAAGAGCAAGGACACCTACGTCACCCGGACGCTGCTGCGCCCGGAGCCGCTCAAGGCCAAAGCCCTGCAGATCATCAAGGCGGTGTGTGTCTGATGGGCGCCGACCAATTCGAGACCGGGCCCTGGCCCGGCACGCTCGAGCAGGCCTTCAACGACGCCGTCGACGCGGCCAACTACGAGTACGGCCATCGTGCCTACACCGGCCAGATCAACGTCAAGTCCGGCTGCACCAAGGCCGTGCTCCCCGGCGGACTGCCCGAGGGGATGACGCCTGATCGGTTCTTCTACGCGATCAGCTCGATCAACGACGAGATCACCGACGAGCAGCTCAACAGCTACCCCATCTATAAGCAGATCAAGGAGGACATCGACACGCTGCGCACGCTGGTCTCACAGCAAGCCCTCGACAACTGGTACGAGATCTACGACGACAAGTGGGGGCCGGCGCTGGCCATCGAGACACCGAAGGGTTGGTACTTCGGCGGGTACGCGAGCAGCTGAATGCTGATCGCCTTGATCGTTGTGTGTGTCGCCATCCTGCTCTGCGAGGCCTTTGCCCCTGGCACTTCAATGTGTAACGGCGTACACTCGTCCATCATGGACGGCGACACACACAACTCTGCCCACTGCGCATCGTGCCAGGCTCCGATCATCTGGACCCTGACCGAGCGCGGCAAACGGATGCCGGTTAACGCCGAGCCCGTCGACGGGGGCAACATCCGCCTCGACATGCGCCGACCCGTGCATTCGTTCGTCGTGCCGGTAGGTGAGATGTTCTCGGAGGACATCCCCGGTGACGACGGGCTGCGGTACACGTCGCACTTCGCCAGCTGCCCGGAGGCAGACCTGTGGCGCAATGGCCGGCCCGCGCCGAACACACCGGGCCCGGACATCCACCGCACGATGCATCGCAGCTTCTGATGCACGTCCTCGCCGCCATCATTGCCGAGGCGTTCCAGGGCTACCCAGTGACCGAGAGCGTGCACACCATCGAGCGACGTTCGATCACCGTGCGCGACGCGACCCTGTGGTACACGTTCATCGGTGACGCCGACTGTCCGGCCGACGAGATGTTCATGATGCCGCGACCCACGGTGTAAGGTCTTACACACCTCAACCACCAAGGAGAACCAGTGGGTCTTGGAACATTCGATGGCCACGACGTCATCACATCCACCGTTGCGATCACCAACGCCGGCGACGGACTGTCGCAAGCGATGTCGATCGAACACACCGAGCTGCACCACGGCGACAAGGTCTACGTCGTCCTCGAGTGCGAGGTCACCAACGTCGCCTTCCCGGTGATCAAAGACACCGAGTCGCTGTCACGCAAGCACACGCTGCGCGCCGGCGTGGCGACGATCGTCGACAAGCGCCTCGTCGATAGCGTGATCGGTGAGCAGAAGCGCAAGATCAATGAAGCCAAGGGCGTCGTGTCGCTGCCCTTGGAGGATTCTGACTGACGGAGCCAACCGTCCCCGGCTCAGTCATTCAGCAACGAGAGAGCCTCCCGTAGGAGCAGGATCCAACGGGGGGCTCTCTGCGTTCTCGGGCCGACTGTCGTCGAACGACTTGGTCTCTTCCGCCTCGAGGCGAGCCCGCTTGGCGTCGGCCAGCGGTGTCGCTCCGGCCTCGACGGCGACGATGTACTTGCCGCCCTCCGGTGTGACCACGAGCGAGCCCGGCATCTGCGTCCACTTCACGTAGCCGTGGCTGCGGAGCACATCGAGCTGCCGCACCACCAGGTTGTGCGTCTCGCGCATCAACCGCGACACTTCCTTGGCAGTGCAGGCCTTGTTCTCTTCGCGCACCCTCTTGATCGTGCGGAGGATCTCTGCCGCGTACTGGTCACCTGTTGATCGAACTGTTCGCATGGTCCGGGACTGTAACACCCAAGGTGTAAGCTCGTACACAATCCACCCCACCAAGGAGAAGCCGATGCCCATCAACGAACCGCACGAAGATCTCCCGGCGCGCCGGCCCAATGGCAATGCGCCGGTCCCATCCGACGAGCAGATGATCGCTGCGCCGATCGCCGCCGCGTGGTGGGAACAGTTCCAGGCCGGCCCCGACTTCCGCCGGGCCCGTGCCATTCCCGAGCTGCCGCTGCGGGCCAGCGCGGTGTCGCAACGCTGCGACCGCCAGTTCTGGTACAGCCTGACCGACATCGAGCCGACCGACGCCAGCGACGCGGCGAGCGTGTTCCGCATGAGGCTCGGCTCGATCGTCCACGACGAGCTCGACAAGTCCGACGTGCTCAAAGGACACACCGCCAACGGCCACAAGTGGGGCTGGTTCCCGGAGGAGGCCATCGACCTGCGCCCCGCCGGCTTTCCCGGCTCGGCCCACGGTGACTGGATCTTCTACGACGACAACCAGCCGCTCGAGGTGGCAGAGATCAAGACCGTCGGCGGCTACGGCTACAAGCTGATGGCGTCGAACTTCAACGGCCCCCCCGAAGGCCCGAAGTGGGAGCACGCCATGCAGGCAGCGATCGTCGCCGTTGCCGTCGGTGCGCAGCGCATCCGCCTGGTCTACTTCTCGTTCGAGAACCTCGCCCCGGACGTCGCCCGCGCCGTCGGTGCCGATGAGTTCGGCCGGTTCTGCGCGGAGTGGGTGTACGACATCGACGAGCCGTTCCCCGGCACGACCAAGACCCTGCGCGAGGCGGTGGCCGTCGAGGCCAAGCGTCAGATCCGCATCCTGCACCTGGCCCAACCGGCCGAAGGCGACGACCAGATCCTCCCCGAGCGGACGTTGTCGCACCCGTCCTACCCCGGCGGGGCGATGGTCACCAACCCAGCGCCGGCGCGGGGCAAGGCGACGTGGGTCAAGCTCGACATGCAGGGCACGGTTCGCTCGTCGGGCACGACGTGGATCTGCGACTACTGCGACTTCCGCAAGCGCTGCATCGAGGACGGCGCAGCCAGCGTGACGATCTCGACCAAGGCCGAGGGGACGCCCACCGAGGAGCTGCGCGCCGAGCAGTACATCGGACCCGACGCATGAACAGCGCCGACGCCTTCAAGGCCCTGCGCATACGCATCTGGGCCGACGCCGCCAGCGTGATCTACGTCCGCGATCCTCTGCCACCGATGACGTTGGCCGAGGCCGAGGCCTACGGCATGACCACTCAGGAGGAGGTCGACGACTACAACAAGAGCGAGGTCGAGGGTCGAGACTCCAGGGCCGACCTGCTCGCCGCCGAGCGCCGCTGGGAGGCGTGGCAGTACGTCGCCCTGTGCATGGACTGGTCCGTTCCGAAGGATCCTTACGACGTCTACGAGCAGCCCGTCGAGTGGTGCCAGCCATGACCACCTACGCCAAGAACACCGACGTCTCCGTCGAGCGCTCCCGCGCCGAGCTCGAGCGCACGCTGCAGCGCTACGGGGCGACGGCGTTCGGGTACATGACCGAGGCCGGGCGGGCGGTGATCATGTTCGAGTCGCACGACCGGCGGATCAAGTTCGACCTGCCGCTCCCGCGACCGGACGATCGGGAGTTCACCCACCACGCGCGTGGCGCACGGACGACGACGGCTGCGGCTGCGGCGTGGGAGCAGGCCTGCCGGCAACGGTGGCGCGCCCTCAACCTGGCGGTCAAGGCCAAGCTCGAAGCAGTGGAGTCGGGGATCGCCGAGTTCGAGGACGAGTTCCTCGCCTACCTGGTGCTGCCCAATGGGCAGACCGTCGGCGACTTCACCCGTCCGCAGATCGCCAAGGCCTACGAGAACAACCAGATGCCGGCGCTGATGCCGGGTGCGTCATGAACCGGGCGATCTGCTACATCTGCGGCCAGCCGTTGGTCACCGACGACGCGCACACCTTCCATGCCGAGGGCTGCCCGAGGCGCGCCGACCCCACCGCTGCCTGTTGGAACTACAGCGCGTGTGGCGAGGATGTGCACGAATCGTGCTGCCCGACATGTCTCGGCCCGAACAAGCCGCAACAGCCGATGCTGCCGTTCGAGCCGGCCCGCGTCCACGCTCGCAAGGGTGATCCGTACACCAGCGACCAGGCATTGAAAGCCATCGCCAAGGACACGACGCTGATGAACGGCATCTGGGTCTACGCCAGCGAAGTGCGACGACAGTTCGGTCATCCAGCGTTCAACGACACGATGCTGACCGCATGGCTCGAGTGGCACACCGGCCGACGCCAGCAACGCAACGTCGTCGCTCGCTCTCGTGGCTTGCTCGTACAGGCTGGGCTGCTCCGAGAAGCGGGAGTCCAGAGCTACGACGGCCGCGAGCTCATGCACTACGAGATCCACCCCGACAACCCCAAGGAGAAGCAGTGAAGCAGACCTACAGCGTGGCATTCGAGACGACCACCGTCGACATCTGGGAGGTCGATGCCAACAACCAGAACGAAGCGACGATGCTCGCCACGATCGAACGTCAACACTACCTCGACGAGAGCGACCCGGATCGCGACGGCTATGGCCCGACGCACTCGCACGTCACCAAGATGAAGCTGCTACCGGTGAAGCCGACGGTGCAATGAAGCGACACGCCATCACCGCCATCGCTGACATCGACCGGCGCGCCCCCGAAGCCGGGCGGATTCGGCTGGGGATCCAGACCAAGGCGGCCAATGGCAAGATGCGCCCGGCGTCGATCAACACGCTGCGCTTCACCTCACCCGACCGCGCCATCATCGAGCAGATCGCTGCCAGATACGGCGGCAAGGTTGAGCCGTGGGACGAGCCCAAGGCCAGCCCCTCGCACCAATGGCAGGTGATCACCGAGTCCAACGAGGTGCGCGTCTACCTGCCGAGCGACGGGCTGTCGACGTGGTACGAGCTGTGGAAGGCGACGGGCGGGAACCTGCGCCGCTGCGACGGGGTGACCTGCGCGACGCCGCAGTTGTGCGGCGACGGCGACTACGAGATGGTCGACGTCCCGTGCATCTGCGCGGCCAAGGGCGCGCTGGAGTGCACGGCGGTCTCGCGGCTGACCGTGATCCTGCCCGAGTTCGCCTTCCTCGGCACCTGGCGGTTGGACACCAAGGGTTGGAACGCCCACCAGGAGCTGCCGGGGATGTACGACTTGATCCAGGAGCTGAACCGACGTGGCCACATGGCCGACGCGGTGCTCAGTGTGGAGCGCCGCGAGAAGCAGACGCCCACCGGCAAGCGGAACTTCGTCGTGCCCCGGCTGGCTGTCCGCACCAGCGTCGAGGAGCTGCAGTCCGGCACTCCGGTGGGGTCGATCGGCACAGGGGCACACAGCCCCCTCTCCGTGGTCCCTGAGTTGAACGCCGGCGTTCAAGTTGGCGATCAAGTAGACATCGTCGAGGCCGAGGTGATCTCCGAGGAGCTGCTCGAGGTGGAAGCCAGGCTGCGCGCCGACGCCGCCAACTTCGGGCTCGACGAGGACATGTACGTCGAGGCGGTCAAGGCCCAGACCGATGGCGAGATCGCCCGGATGCGGGTCTGCAGCGACAAGGTGCGCGCCGAGGTCATCGAGCCGATCGGCTTCGCCAACAACCGAGTGCAGTGGCGGACCAAGTGAGCGCCGGCACGAGCGACACCATCCTCATCGACGACGGCGCGACCTGGACCGAGGTCGGCGCACCACTGCCAGTCACCGGCACGTCGGGCCCGCCGCTCGGCGCGACCGCGCTCGGTCTCTGCGTGGTCGGCGCACTGCTGATCCGGTGGGTGAAGCGATGAAGCGCCGACTGCTGTCCACCTACCGCTGCCCGCTGTGCTTGAAGCACACCCGGCTGATCGGCCGACTACGGAGGGCACATCCGCCTTTGTGCTGGCACAAACACACCGAGAAGTGGGGCGCTGCCCCCAAGACCACCCGACTGGAGGGAGCGAAATGACCACAACCGATGCCCCGATCAATGACCGCTGCACCTGCGGCGAGCAGATCCGGGGCAACTACGAGCCGGGTGTCCGGCCCTTGGGCCGGGCGGTCGGTGGTTGGATGCACAGCTTCGACGGCCTGCCGTGCTTCGCGATGACGGGCGGCGGTGGTGGGGCCGGTAGGTCTCCCGACTACATCATCCACGCCGGCGTCGGCAGCGGCGGAGCCGGTGCCTGGACCGCGCCACCCAAGAAGGAGACCGCCAACCTCGGTCTGGCCACCACCGAGGAGTTGTTCCGCGAGCTGATCGCCCGCTTCCGCTCGTACACGGACTACGACAGGGCCATCACCATCGCCGAGATGCTCGGTGGTCTCAGCGCCAATGACCGCGAATATCGGCCGGCCGATGCCTGACTACACGACCACTCACCTCTCGCCCGATACCGACGAGTCGACCCGGTGAAGCGATCCCCGCTCCGCCGTGGCACAAGCACCTTGACCCGATCACCCCTGGCTCGCATCGGGCGCAAGAAAGCCGGCAAAGCAGGACGACGTGCCACCGTGGTCGAACACATCCGCAACCGCGACGTGTCCTGCCAGTTCTGGAACTTCGTCTGCGCCAACTGGATGGAACTCGAGATCGTCGCACCGCCGTGCAGCGGGCACCTCGACGTCCACGAGATCGTCCCGCGCTCGGTGTGGCCCGACGGCGACCTCGACGAGAACAACTGCGTGCTGCTCTGTCGCGTCCACCACAGCTGGCTCGACGGCGATCGCTACCTGGCCGAGCAGATCGGCCTGTACCGGAGGTTCAAGCCACTATGACGGGCACATCTCCAACTGCGCTGTCATTTTTCGTCGCCGGCGTGCCGATCCCGCAGGGCTCGATGAAGGCCGTGTCGATCAAGGGCAAGAAGTTCACCCAGCTGATCTCCGACAACGGGGCCGTCCTCAATCCATGGCGCGGCAAGGTCGTCGACGTCGCCACGCTGGCCCGCAATCTGCACGGGTGGCCGACGAACTACACCGGGGCGGTGCAACTGTCCTGCCGATTCATCCTGCCGATGCCGCCGTCGCGTCCGGCCGCCGCGCGTCGCGCCGGCATCGACGTGTGCCGCGTCAAGCCGGACCTCGACAAGCTGATGCGTGCCATCGGTGACGCGCTGACGATTGCCGACGTCCTCGACGACGACAGCCGCATCGTCCAGGCCCACCTCGCCAAGTACGAGGTCCTCGAGCACCAGCTGTGCGGCGTCGAGGTCGTGCTGCAGATGATGACCGAGTTCGACACCGCCACCAGCACCCAGTCTCTGCTCGCCCGCCGGCGGGCAGCACCACCACC
>Ga0134123_10001009_pt1 | contig 18515 bp, 18 predicted proteins | sample KB303_FD_96460 | JGI IMG/M metagenome (GOLD analysis project Ga0134123, IMG submission 96460) | Terrestrial soil microbial communities without Nitrogen fertilizer from Kellogg Biological Station, Michigan, USA - KB3-0-3 | ecosystem: Environmental > Terrestrial > Soil > Unclassified ...
ACGATTTGATCGAACTTCACTGCTCGAAAACTGAAATGCTGGCAGCGAGAACGAATCGTTTGCGGGATGTCTTCAGGCTGAGTCGTCGCCAGCATGAAAACCACGTGACCTGGGGGCTCTTCCAAAGTCTTAAGCAGCGCATTGAACGCCGCGTCGGTGATCTGGTGAGCTTCGTCGAGGATGTAAATCTTGAATCGGTCGCGGGCCGGTCGATAGCGCGCTGCTTCGCGCAATTCGCGGATTTCGTCGATGCCGCGATTGGTGGCAGCGTCAATTTCGATTACATCTACTGAGTTTCCTGCACGAATCTCCACGCACGAATCGCATACGCCGCATGGCTCAGGAACCGGTTGCTCAGCCGAGCGACAGTTCAGAGCCATCGCTAGGATGCGTGCGATGGTGGTCTTTCCAATTCCCCGATGCCCACTGAAAATGTAGCCGTGGGCAATCCGCCCCTGCTCGATGGCGTTTTTAAGCGTCCGGGTAACATGCTCCTGCCCTATGACTTCCGAGAACTTTTGGGGACGGTATTTTCGGGCAAGAACCTGGTAGCTCATGGCAGGAAGATCACCTGATTATACGTGAAGCCTTGGGCCCCCACGCCCCGCTTGCGAGCGGCGGAATTTGGGTTTACCCTTCAGCAGGCCGAGTTTGGACTCAGGAGTTGGATATGCAAATCAAGATTGACGTTCGCCAGCTGAACGATGGAATTATCGTCGTGAATTGTGCTGGCCGGCTGATTTTTGGCGACGAAACGGCTGCGCTTCGCGATCGTGTGCGCGCGCTGGTGAAGGATGGAAGCCAGATTGTGTTAAACCTCGCCGAGGTTAGCTACATCGATTCCGGCGGGTTGGGAACCCTAGTGGCACTCTATACTACCGCCCGCAATGCCGGCGGCGCCATCAAACTGGCGCGACTCACGCAGAGGGTCGGCGACCTGCTGCAAGTTACAAAGCTTCTAACCGTTTTTGAGGTCTACGACAGCGAGGAAGAGGCCGTGCAGTCGTTTCGCAAAGGAGCCGCGGCGTAAGCTTGCCTGCGCGTCAGCAGCTTTCCGTGGAAACGCGCATTCGTGGGGCTATCCTCAAAATTCCCCGCGGCAAGGTCTCGACCTACGGTGCGATTGCCAAGGCCGCGGGCGTTCCTGGACATGCCCGACAAGTTGCCAAGGTCTTGCGTGGGGCCTACGGCTTGCCTTGGCAGCGAGTGCTCGGATCAGGGGGACAGATCAAGCTTCGCGGAGACTCCGGGCTCGAGCAACGATTTCGGTTGGAAACTGAAGGTGTGCGTTTTCGCGGACGTCGCGTAGATATGAAGGCGCACGAGTACAAATTTGCCAAACGATAATTTCCCTCCTTTGAAAAACCGCAGAGGTTAGAGCCAGCCGTCACCTTTGGCTGGTTTCTCCCGCCAACACTCTACGATTGAAATCAGCTGATTTATTGCGTGGTACCGACAGTGACCTCCATCCGCTCGCGTTCAAGTGCTTGGCGAGAAACACAATCTGACCGACATGATAGGCGTAGTGTGCCAGCTGGCGGTTGATGGCCTGCATTACCGAATGCGGTTCGCCGCGAATGGTTACTAGGCGTTCGTTATCAGAATCGGAAAGGGGTTCCAACGCGGAAAAAACTCGATCCCAGCCATCGTTCCATAACTTGAGTAGTTCGACACGTGTGGCTGGGGGTTGCTCAAACTCCGTATCCCGATTCCGGTCCGGCTTTTCACCGTCGCTTGTGAGGAAATCGGTCCAGCGCGAGCGCATGTTTCCTGACATGTGTTTCACGATAACGGCTATCGAGTTCATCTCTGGGTCGAGAGCGGCGAATAGCTGCTGGTCGTTGACCTGTTCCATCGCGCTTTCGGCGAGCTTTTTGTAGTAGTGGAAGAGCGAAAGCGAATCCTCGAGGTATGAAGTTGAAACTTTGTGAGCCATAAATCTCCTAGCGCTACACCCGCGTTGCTTGCCGCGTTTGCCAACAACCCCTAACCAGCAGCTAGACCTTAAACTGTTCGTCAATCTCAATCTGATATCCGGCCGAGAGGCGATTGGTTTCGTTGGCCATGCCAACCACCGCCATCAGCTCGCGAAACATATCGTCGGTCATGCCTTTTTTTCGGGCACCCGCTGTATGCGATGCAATGCAATATCCGCACTGGTTCGAGACGCTCACCGCAACGTAGATCAACTCTTTCGTTAGAGGATCCAGTGCACCCGGAGCCATGATCTGCTTGATATCTTCCCATGTGCGCCTCAAGGTCGCCGGGTCGTTTGCCAATGCCTTCCAGAAATTGTTAACCCAATCCGTCTTGCGGGTTGTCATGATGTCGTCATAGACGGCGCGTACTTCCGGAGAAGCATCTTTGTATTCGATGAGGCCAAGAGTTGCCACGGGGTCTCCAAACCATTCACCACCGCGGCACAAGGCCTAGGAAAGAAATAAGGTTGTTCCCCGGTCTCGATGCCTCTGTGGTCAATCAGCTTTTCTTTTCGTCTTCTAGTTCGGGCGATTCTGATCCCAGCTTCCGGGAGTGGAACCAGCTCATGTGGGGTAGCGGGCGTTCGACTTTGCGACGCGCAGCGATTAGTTCGGCGGTGATTGCGACCGCGATCTCGTCGGGTGTGATCGCGCCAATATCGAAACCGACCGGAGCATGCACACGCTCAAACAAGTGCTCGGGAACTCCTTCTTTCACGAGTTCGCGGAAGATGGTGATGGTCTTGCGCTTGGATCCGATCATGCCGACGTAGCGAGCGCGTGTCTGCACCGCCCAGCGCAAGACACGCATGTCATCGCGATGTCCGCGCGTGACAATCACAAGGAAGGATGTCTCTGGCGGGCTAAGTTGGGCCATGGCTTTGTCGAAGTCTTCGACGATGACTTGTTTTGCTTCGGGAAAGCGCTCGCGGTTGGCGTATGCCTCCCGGTCATCGATCACCGTGACGTCGAAGCCGGCATTCTTGGCAGTCTTGTAAAGATTGAAAGCAACATGACCTGCCCCAAAAATGTAAAGTAATGCTGGAGGTAATACGGGCTCGAGAAAGATGTCGAGAGTGCCGCCGCAGACGAGGCCGGTATCGTACTTCGGATTCTGATTTAGGTTGAACGTCAGAGTTCGGGGCTTTTCCGATTCCATCACCTCGCGTGCAGCCTGCCACACTTCAGCTTCCACACAACCGCCGCCGACTGTTCCGGCAATTGATCCGTCATCGCGGACCAGCATCTTCGCCGTCTCGAATGATGGAATCGAACCACGCACGTTGACAATGGTCGCCACCGCACCCTTCCGCCCTTGCTGGCGGAGGGCGACGATCTCTTCGTAGATGTCCACGGAAAGATTATTGGATCGCTAGCAGGGGAAGTCAAACGGGAACTTCGTAGTTCAGGGCACACGAGCAACCTGGGGGTGGCGGGGCGGGACGATAGGTCGGCTGTGCGCTTCCTAGCTCCACAGCCGGTCCCACGAACGCTCTTTGTCCCACTGCGGTGTAGGTTCGAAGTACCCGGTTCCCGGCTCCAGGTGCTGGCGAACAACATCTTCGTTCAGCGTAACCCCGAGTCCCGGTAGATCAGGGACCTCAATCCAGCCGCGATTCACCATCGGAGTCTTGGTGTACTCCTGTACCATCGACGACCACCAAGGTACATCGAGGGAGTGGTTCTCGAGGGCAAGGAAGTTCTGGGTTGCGGCAGCACAATGAACGTTGGCCATGCAGCTGACCGGGGTTCCTGCAAAGTGCATCGCCATAGGGACGCCGTACTCTTCGGCCATGTCACCGATTTTGTGAGTTTCGAGAATTCCCCCTGAGGTCGCCAGGTCCGGCTGAATCTTGCTCACAGCGTGTTTTTCACAGAGAACCTTGAAAGGTTCCTTGAGGTAGATGTCTTCGCCAGTGAGAATCGGTAACGGACTCTCGTCAGAAATCCGCTTGAGCAAGTCTGTATATTGCCAGGGAACGACGTCTTCGAGCCACGACAGATTGAACTTCTCATAGGCCTTGGCCAGCCGAATGATGGAGTGCGCCCCCAGGTGCCCCAGGTGGTCCATCGACAAGGGGATTTCCATACCGACCGCATCGCGGACCGCGGCAACGTACTCGGAAAGCATCGCGATCCCTTTATCGGTGACTTCCATCGCAAGGAAAGGATGTTCCCATTGATTCTGTTCCCATGGCGTGAGATCGGAAGGTCCGGTGACGGTGCCCGGAGTGTCAGAAACCATTTCGACGCCGAGATCCATTTTGAGCCAGGTAAGGCCCATGACTTCTTTGCGCTCTTTCATTCGCTGCGCGTAGACCTTGGGATCCTTTGACTCAGTTGTGTCGGCGTAAACACGAATCTTGTCGCGGAATTTTCCGCCGCCCACCATCGCGTACACCGGCGCGTTATAGACCTTACCCGCGATATCCCACAACGCCATCTCAATCGCACACACGCCGCCACCCTGTCGCGCGTGACCGCCGAATTGTTTGATCTTGCGAAAAATGCGATCGAGCTGCAGCGGGTTTTCGCCGAGAATGCGGCTCTTCAGAAACAGAGCATAGGTTGCGCTCGCTCCGTCCCGTACCTCGCCCAGTCCGTACACGCCCTGGTTGGTGTCGATGCGAATGATGGGGCAGGGACTTGGCCCCGGCTTCTTGACGGTAGCAACCCGCATATCGGTGATCTTCAGCGTGGACGGCGCAGAATTTGTATTAACGCTCTTCGGATACGCTGGCTCGTCGATCAACAGTCCGGCGCCGAGAGCCAAAGCTGAAGTTTTGATTGCGTCGCGACGACTAAGAATATTTTTGCTCATGCTCGACCTCCAAGTGATCACGCTGCTCCACCGTGTGCTGCCCGAAAAAGCAGTCAGCACCAAAGGACACACAGAAAGGAAAGCAATTCAGACCTTTGTGTAACTTCGTATCCTCGCGAGGAATAGCCCCTGCCCCTACAGCCTTCCAAATTTCTTCACGGCCTCTTCAATCGATTTCAGCTTCTCGATGTAGGCATACATCGAGTGCTCCTTGAAGTCCATGTCTTGAGCCATCGTCAAGACCTCGGCGGCCTTCGCGCGAGGCACGATGACGACGCCGTCTGGGTCCGCCGCAACAATGTCCCCGGCGGCAACCATGACGCCGTCGCACTTTACGGGAACGTTCGCTCCTGCGAAGCGGTAGTGGCCAACCGAGGTGGACGGCACATGGCCCAGCGCATAGACGGGAAATCCAATCTTCGTCAGGTAAGCAGTGTCGCGCACACCACCGTCGATCACCGCGCCGGAGAAGCCGCGGGCCTGCATGGCGGTCCCCATCAGCCCACCCATGCCCGCGATGTCTGCTCCCTCTTGGACCACCATCACGTAAACCGAATTGGGGCTGCCCTGATCGATGGCGGCTAACATGCCATCAAGGGCGTGGGGATCCTGGTTTTCTTCCTTGGCCAGTTGAACGGTCAAGGCGAGGCCTACAAATCTTGTCGAGAAGATGGGTCGCAGGCGATGCGAAAGATACATTCGTTGACCGGTGATTTTCTCCAACGCGTCAGAAACGGATGCCACTTCGACATGCCGATATCCGTCGAGCAGCGCGGCATCAGAAGCAGGGTCAATAGGCCGAGAAGCCGCTTTCGGTGCGTCGATTGCAAAAATGGCCACAAGAAAGAGGATTGAGAACGTCACGACACGCACGATGAAATCCCTCGAAGGTTGCGCGGCTATGACTTTTCTAGACATGGTGTGCTCCTGACGTTTGCGTCACCGGGGTTGCGACCTTAAGCTGAGTTAACGAGGCTGCTCCGCGATCGATATCCACCCACAGCCAAAACAGCGCACCCAGACAACACAATCCAGCCGCCACGAAGAACGGCGTATTCCAGCCAAAATACTTTGCAATCAGGGGTGTCATTAAGGCGGTGACTGCGCCGGCAATCTGGCCTCCCATATTCATTACCCCGGAAACCGACCCAGAGGATGCGCCTGCCATTTCTGAACTCACCGACCAGAACGAGCTCTGCGAAAGATAGAGAGCTCCTGCACCGCCGGCAAGCACGACGCTAGCCAGGCGTGCATCGGCGGCGAACATCCCGAGCGCGAGGAAAACGGTGCATAAAACCATTGCGACGCCTGCAACGCCACAGCGTCCCGCACGTTTGCCAACGGCGTTCGTAATCCTGTCACTGATCCACCCTCCCAAAGAAGAACCGATCGCCATGGCGATAAAGGGGAGCATCGAGTAGAGGGCCGTTGTCTTGAGATTCAGTCCGCGAACCGCGTTGAGATAGATGAAGAACCAGGTAAAGAAAATGTAAGCGACATAGCCGTAACAAAAATAGCTCGCGGTCACGGCGGCAACGTCTCGGCTGGTAAAGATTGCCCGCCAGGCTACGGGCTTACTGGATTGCGTGCTGGTCGGCGGCAGGCCCTGGCGAATCAACGTTGCCTCTTCAGGGTTGACGGCCGGATGATCTTCGGGTTTATCGCGGGCAATCAGAAACCACACAACCCCACCGGCGAGGCCGATCAAGGCACTAATCCAGAATGACCAACGCCAACCCCAATGCAGGAGAACGTAGGCGATCAGTGGCTGCGCAATTCCGGCTCCAGCACCTACCCCGGCGAATATGATGCCATTTGCGATGCCCCGCTCGCGAAGCGGAATCCAGCTTGCGACCAACCGATTGCCTGCGGGATAAACGACCGCTTCTCCAACGCCAAGCAAGAAGCGGACCAGGACGATGGTGGCGATTGCCAGAGGGAATCCGACCGGAACCGCAGCTGTGAGGGCTGTAAAAATGGCCCACCATATCGTGCCAAAAGCTAGGATCCAACGCGGTCCGAATCGATCTGCCAGCCGTCCTCCGGGGGCCTGGAAAAGCGCATATCCCCAGTTGAATGCACTGGCAACGATCCCAAATTTGACGTGGTCAAATCCGAAGGCGCGCTCCATCGAGGTGCCGGCAACACCGATGTTCACCCGGTCGAGAAAGGCTATGGCGCTGATCACGAACATCCAGAAGATCAGCAACCAGCGAACGCGGCTAGGGCGAGGGCTCATCGGGGGCGCAAGGCAAGCATTGTAATCGCACGCGCCGGTTTATGTTTGACAAATTTTCCTCAATTTGAGAGTTTCGTGAACGCGCTTCTATCGGAGGCCGATCCTGATGCGAAACGTTTTTCCTCACGCGCGCCTGCTCTCCACCTGCGCGGTATTGATCCTAGCAACCTCGACCAGCACAGCGGCGCAGCTCATTCAGTTTTCCAAGCAGGACCTGATCGACTACACCGCAGAAAATCCGTTCGGACGTTTGCCGGATGGCCGACCCAAGGTCCCTGACGATTTGGTGGCGCGCGCGCGCGACCTGTCTTCGGAAGAGGTGTGGGCAGTACTTGAGGCCAAGGGATACAACAATCAATACGCCGACGGATTTCAGGTCCTACATCCTGGAAAGATGTTGGTGGGGCGCGCCTTTACGGTTCAATTCATGCCCGTTCGCGAAGATGTGCATGATGTTGCAGTCGCCAAAGCTAAAGCCAAGGGTATTCCGCGACTGATGAACCAGACGGCCATCGATATGCTTCAGCCTGGCGACGTTCTGGTGGTGGATCTTTTTGGCAAAAAGGTGAATGGCACAATCGTCGGCGACAACCTGTTTTTCTATATCAGGCAAGCCACGAAAGATGGTGGACTGGTCGTCGATGGCAGCGTGCGCGATCTGAATGGCCTGTCGGAAATAGACATGCCTGCCTATTTTCGCGCCGTTGACCCCACCCCGATCGGGAACGTGATGTTGACCGGAATCAACGTTCCCGTCCGCATTGGGGACGTCACGGTTATGCCTGGCGACCTGGTTGTTGGCGACCGTGAGGGTGTGTACTTCATTCCGCCGCAGTTTGTGGCAGAAGTTCTTGATAAAGCCGACGAGACCCACATTCATGATGAATGGACCAAGAAAAAATTCGCGGAAGGCAAGTACAAGTCCAGCGAAATATACGGCTCGCCCAGTGATCAGAAACTCAAGCAAGAATATGCGGACTATCTGAAGAAGCGGCTCGATGAAATTCACAAAGAGCGCACCCAAAAGCAACAAGCGAGGTGAAGAGATGATCAAGGTTTCCGAGAAAGAACTCACACGACGGGGGTTCATCACCCGTGTAGGAGAGGGGGTGCTTGCAGCCAACCTTACCGCACCACTGCTCAAGAGCGCGCATGCGCAGCTGCGAGTACCTGATCCTCCGGGGAAAAAACTCGGCTGGGCGATCGTGGGATTGGGGAGCCTTTCCATCAACCAGATTCTCCCTGCCTTCGCCAAGTGCGAGAAATCGAAAGTCGTCGCCTTTGTGAGTGGACATCCCGACAAGGCCAACAAGCTCGCGCTTCGCTACGGCGTAAATCCGAAGAATATTTACAACTACCAGAATTACGACTCGATCAAGGACAATCCCGAAGTCGATGTCATCTACATCGTCCTGCCGAATAGCATGCACGCCGAGTACACCGTGCGCGGATTAGAAGCAGGGAAGCACGTACTCTCCGAGAAGCCGATGGCAGCCACTTCGGCCGAATGCAAGCAGATGATTGATACGGCTAAGAAAGCGGACCGCAAGCTGATGATTGCTTACCGCTGCCGCTATGAGCCCCTAAATCGAGAGGCGATCCGCATTGCTCGCTCTCAGGAACTTGGGCCGACACAGATGATCCTTGCCGACACCGGCTTTGCGATGGGAGATCCCAACGTTTGGCGATTGAAGAAATCTCTGGCCGGTGGGGGCTCGATGTTCGACATCGGAATCTATGCCTTGAACGCCTCTCGCTATTTGACCGGAGAAGAGCCGCTCGAAGTGAACGCCCTAACCTTCAGCCCGCCGAATGATCCCCGCTTCAAGGAAGTGGAGGGCAACACAATCTTCCAACTGAGATTTCCCAGCGGAATTCTTGCGAACTGCTCTTCAAGCTATTGTTATTTCCATCAGAGCCACTATCGCGTGATGGGCACGAAGGGGAGGCTCGAGATGGACCCTGCCACCTGGTACAACGGCAATCGCCTGTGGATTGAACGCGATGGACGAATCGAGCAGATCGAAATCAACGAGGTCGATCACTTCGCCGCCGAAATGGACCACATGTCCGATTGTGTCATGCAGAATAAGGAGCCATTGACGCCGGGTGAAGAAGGACTGCGTGACCTGACCATTATCGAGGCGGTATACCAGTCAGCTCGGACTGGCCAGACGGTAAAGCTCGGGTAGCCCTCAACGGTTAGTACTCACCCCGTTTTGTTTAACCGTAATGGTCATGGGGAAGTTACGTGCTTCCATCAGCGCGCCGTCGTCGGACTGCGTACCCAGAATCCTCGTGGCCGTTCCTCCTTGGGATCCTCTAGTTGGGAGATTGGCCCGCCGGGAAACCGGCGAAGTTCGGTTGAAGCGTGCTCGCTGAACGCTAAGGGACGGACCGCATGAGTACCGATTGCTAAAGTGTTACACTCCCGCTTTACTCTGAGGGCTGGAGGATCAATGAGCTGGGCTAACAAATTTTCCAAGCCCTATAGGATCGAATCGGGCAAGGCTTTTCGCCTGAAGGATTTCAACCCGGACGATACATCACATCTTCACTCCGAAGAGCATGCGAAGGAACTGCTTGAAAACGGCATCCGAGAGATGGCCGAGTTGCAGGACAAGTTGTACGCTCAGGACCGTTGGGGAGTACTGCTGGTTTTTCAGGCCATGGACGCCGCAGGCAAGGATGGAGCCATCAAGCACGTGATGTCAGGCCTGAATCCCCAAGGCTGTCAGGTCTACTCGTTCAAGACCCCTTCGTCGGAAGAACTGGACCATGATTTCTTATGGCGCACGACGCGGTGCTTGCCGGAGCGTGGGCGCATTGGAATATTCAATCGCTCGTACTACGAAGAAGTGCTGGTCGTGCGAGTGCATCCGGAGATTCTGAATCACGAAAGAGTGCCGGAACAGTTGCTGGGGAAAAAATTGTGGGAGGATCGCTTCGAGGACATCCGTAATTTCGAGCGCTATCTGGTGCGCAACGGAGTAATCGTCCGCAAATTCTTCCTGAATGTTTCGAAGAAGGAACAGAAGCGTCGCTTTCTGCAGCGCTTGGAGAATCCCGAGAAGAACTGGAAATTTTCTGCCGCTGACGTTCGCGAGCGTACCTACTGGGATGACTACATGAAAGCGTATGAAGAAATGATTGTGGCGACTTCGAGCAAGCATTCTCCTTGGTACGTGGTCCCCGCGGACAACAAATGGTACACGCGTTTGGTGGTCGCCGCCGCAGTGGTCGAAACCCTGAAAGACCTAGAACTTGCGTATCCGACCGTCGGGCCCGAACAACTTAAGCAGTTGCAGGCCGCAAAAGCGCAATTGGAGCGCAAGAAGTAGGTCATGGGCTTTCACAACCGAGCAGAAAAGACTGGCGCCACTCCGCAGCACCCTGGACATTTGCGTTCTGAACCAATGACAGTGCATTCCTCGACTGACGGGTCTCAAAAGTAAACCGACTGGAGCGAACAGCCGACAACCAATAACACCCCGTGAACGCCCCTCTCACCATCGTTGGCCTCGGAGAACTTCTCTGGGACCTATTTCCTGTGGGACGTCAGCTAGGCGGCGCGCCCGCGAACTTTGCTTATTGCTCCCATTTGTTAGGAGATAACGGAACTGTCGTGAGCCGTGTAGGGGCTGACCAACTCGGCAACGATATACGAGAATCTCTTGCTGCCTTTGGCCTTTCGGATGACTTTTTAGAGAGCGATGAAGAATATCCCACGGGCACGGTGGGAGTAACGCTCGACCAAGCCGGGCAGCCAGACTTCACGATCACTTATCCGTCCGCATGGGATTTCTTGGAATGGACCCCCGCCCTCGAGCACCTGGCAACATCTGCCGACGCGGTTGCCTACGGATCGCTGGCCCAGCGTTCTCCCAAGTCGCGACAAACCATTCGCAAGTTTCTGGACGCGACTCGTGAAGATGCCGCCCGAGTCTTCGATGTGAACCTGCGGCAATCGTTCTATTCAGCCGAGGTGCTGCAAGACTCTTTTTCACGTGCCACGATTGTGAAGCTAAATCAGGACGAGGCCCCCAAAGTGGCGGCTCTGCTTGGCCTTGCCGCCAACGACGCGCGGTCGTTCTGCCGGGAAGCCCTGCGTAACTTCGAGCTGCCATTGATTTGCGTGACTCGGGGAGAACGGGGGAGCCTGCTGGTCAGCCCGTCTGAGGAGCATGAACACCCTGGCTACCGGGTCAAAGTGCGCGATACGGTAGGCTCTGGCGACGCGTTCACGGCCGCCCTCTTGAACCGATACCTGCATGGAGCATCGCTACCGGACGCGAACGACTTCGCCAATCGAATGGGAGCGTGGGTAGCAGCGAATTCCGGGGCAATGCCACCAGCCCCGGACAAGGGCTTGCGCGCAGCCTTGCTAGAAATCGGCTAGACCAGCCGGCCGTACGCGCTACTGTGGGTTGGCGCAAAGAACCGCTGGTGGTTCAGCAGGCTCTCGATCGCGCGTACCACTTCACTGCCCGTGTTCTTGGAGACCGCTCCCCGGAAGCCTGCATGAACCGCTTCTTTGGTGAGTTCACGGGAAACTTCCTGTACGGTGAGCAGCAACATAGGCACGTCGGGTAACACACGGGCAATTTCTCGGGCCGCCTGAAGCCCATTGCAGTGCGGCATGGCAAGATCGAGAACAACGATGTCCGGGTTGAGTTCAGAGGCTTTCGCGATCGCTTCGTTCCCGTCGCAGGCATCCGCGCAGACATTCCATTCCATATGCGATTCCAGCAAGCGGCGGAGGAGCCGCCGGATCGCGGCATCGTCATCGGCAATCAGAATGCGTACAGCCATAACCGGGGAGGGCTCGGCCCACGACCCCGTTATTTTAGATGCGGGGTACACGGGCCCAAGCAGAATCCATTATGCTGAGCCTGCACCTCTTAAAAGCAATACCCGGCATACCTGATTACTGGTACGGTTACTCCTAAGCTGACGGCGGTAAACCTCTGCAACTATACGCCGCGGCAGGGAATCGAATCTAAGCCGAAATCGACGAAAGATGATGAGCTCAGCTCCGCAAGCCCAACCACAGATCAATCCCTGGCTCATTGCGATCGCGGTTATGTCCAGCACGTTTATGGAGGTGCTGGATACGACTGTGGTCAACGTTTCGCTGCCTCATATAGCCGGCAATCTTTCCGCCAGCACCGATGAAGCGACCTGGACACTGACGTCCTATCTGGTAGCCAACGCCATTGTTCTTCCCATGACTGGGTGGCTAGCGGGGCGCTTCGGACGCAAGCGCCTGTTGATGATGGCGGTCACCGGTTTTACCGCAGCATCTTTCTTTTGTGGGTTGGCCCCATCCCTGTCGTTCTTGATTATCTTTCGGATCATTCAGGGTGCTTGTGGCGGCGGGTTGCAGCCGCTTTCCCAGGCCGTGTTGCTCGAGTCTTTCCCGCCAGAGAAGCGCGGACAAGCGATGGCGTTCTGGGCCCTGGGAATCGTGGTCGCGCCAATGCTTGGTCCGGTTGCCGGCGGTTGGTTGACCGACAACTACAGCTGGCGCTGGGTCTTCTACATCAATGTTCCGATCGGAATCATCGCAATTCTTCTTACTCAGGCATTCGTTTTTGATCCGCCCTACCTGCGGCGGGAGCGCACCGGAATTGACTATTGGGGCATCGGATTCCTCGTCGTCGGCATGGGAGCACTGCAGGTCATGCTTGACAAAGGCCAGGAGGAAGACTGGTTCGGATCGCGTTTCATCGTCGCGCTGCTCCTGGTGTCGATCCTCGGACTAGGCGGGTTAATTCTTCGGGAAATGAGGGCGAGCCACCCCATCATTGACCTCACGGTTTTCAAATATCGATCGTATGCGGTCGGCACATTCTTAATGACCATCGTTGGATTCGTGCTTTACGGCAGCACGGTGCTTCTCCCGCTTCTCATGCAGGAACTTCTCGGGTACACGGCAACCCATGCCGGTGTGACGAATCTTCCCCGAGGTTTGGCGTCGTTCCTATTCATGCCGGTGGTCGGCATCCTCACCGGCAAAGTGGATGCGCGAAAACTCCTGGCAGTGGGCCTTATTGCAACCGCTGCGGCAATGTTCATGGTCTCAAGTTTCAGCCTGGATGTGGGCTTCTGGAATTTCTGGTGGCCGCTCATGATTCAGGGAGCCGGGCTGGGGCTCATCTTTGTGCCCCTTACCACAGTTACAAACGACCCCATTCCACGCGAGCGCATGGGAAACGCGACCAGCATCTTTAATCTCATGCGCAACATAGGGGCTAGTATGGGAATTTCGGCCGTTACCACGATGCAATTCCGTCAGACCCAGGCGCATATCAACGTGCTCGGGGAACACGTTTCTAGCACCAGTTCCACAGCTCAGCGGACCATTGCCGGTCTTGAGCAGGTATTTATCGCGAGGGGTGCCGACCCGGTAACTGCTGCCCATCAGGCGCATGGAGCGGTTTGGGGAATGTTGCTGCGCCAGGCTTCCATGCTGGCCTACAACGACGTTTTCCGTTTTCTGGGAGGTATGTTCCTGATACTACTGCCCTTATTGTTCCTCATGAAGAAGCCGAAAGCGGGTAAGGGGCCACCCATGGCGCACTGAACCATCCTCAAGATTTTGATATTTCGATCAGCAAGATTGAAACTTTGCGTGGGTTAAGGTCATCAGTAACATTGACACAGTGGGACCGAGTCCCTACGATATACGCAATCGATGAACGCTTCTCGCTCAATCCGCTGTCAGTGTTGTACATGTTGTTGTATGTGTGTACAGACTGGCGCCGGGAAGCTTCTGACCTGAAACACTGAGAACAAAAGGATCTGAAAAGCCCGTCGCCAGTGCCCCTGGTGATGGGCTTTTCCCTTTTGTACCAAAAAAATGTTTCCGATTTTCCTAAAACTCGAATCGCGGGCTTGCCTGGTAGTAGGTGCCGGCATTGTTGCACAGGGCAAAATCCAGGGACTAATCGCGGAGCGCGCGTCCGTCGAGGTCGTGGCTCCCGAAGCAACCGCTCAGATTCGTCAATGGGCTAAAGCAGGAGTCATCGCCTGGAACCAGCGCGCATTCCAGCCGGGCGATCTTGAGGGGAAGTTCCTGGTCGTGGTTGCTACTTCCTCTCGCGACGTCAACAAACGCGTGTTCACCGAAGCTCACGCGAGAGGCATCCTTTGCAACGCCGTTGACGATCCCTCGAATTGCGACTTCTACTACCCTGCCGTCGTGCGTCGAGGAGACCTGCAAATCGCAATCTCCACCGCAGGTCAAAGCCCAGCTCTGGCGCAAAGAATTCGCCAGGAGCTCGAAAAGAAATTTGGTCCTGAGTATGAATCGTGGGTTGTCAGCTTGGGTAAACAACGCGAAGAACTTGCTGGCACCGATCTCGATGCTGACGCTCGCAAGCGAATCCTGCATGAACTCGCCAGCCACGCTTCCTTTGAAGCGCGCAATGTTGCCCAGGAAGGCGGTCGAAACTGATGCAGGCCGGCAAAGCATTTCTCGTAGGTGCAGGCCCGGGCGATCCCGAGCTTCTCACGGTGAAGGCGGTTAAGGTGCTGCGCGCCGCCGACGTGGTCCTGCATGACAGTCTTGTCAGCTCCGAGATTCTCGCGCTGGTTCCACCCGGTGCCAAGCGCATTGATGTAGGCAAGCGCTGCGGCGTGAGAAGCACGCCGCAAGAGCAAATCAATCGCCTCCTGGTTGAGTACTCGCTGCTGGGATTGCAGGTCGTTCGGCTGAAGGGTGGGGACCCGTTCATTTTTGGCAGGGGAGGGGAAGAGCTCGCCGCACTGCGCCAGGTAGGAGTGGAAACGGAAGTTGTTCCGGGCATTACCGCGGCTTTGGGGGCCGCTGCGGTCACGCAGATTCCGCTTACTCATCGCGAGCTTTCATCGACTTTAATTCTAGTTACCGGCAACAGTAGGAATGCTGAGCACATAGTGAATTGGCCTGATGCCCTCCCTCAGAACGCGACCATCGTCGTGTACATGCCTGGCCATCATCTCTCTTCGCTCCAGCAGCGTCTATTGTCCTCCGGGGTTGCGTCGGAGACGCCTTGTGCAATTATTTCTGGCGCAACTATCGAATCTCAACAAGTACACCTCACCGTTGTTGCGGAGCTTTTGCTGGCGCCGCGACTGAATGCACCGCGCCTCCTGGTTGTCGGTGAGGTCGTACGCTTTGCCGAAAGTCGTCAATTGTGCCAGCAGTTCAATGAATTTTCTTTGGGAATCGAGTATGCCGAGGCAAGTCCTAATACCGGAGAAAGTGCGTGAAAACCGATTTTGATCGCTTGAAGTTAGTTGCCGAGAGCTGGAAAGCTGAGCAGATTCTTTCATGGGCGTTCGCGACCTACGGCGAAGATGTCGCCATTGCGACGGGCATGGGTGCCGAAGGCATGGTGCTGCTCGACATCGCCTCGCGTATCAACCCCGATATGAAGGTTTTTACCGGCGACACCGAATTCCTGTTCCCGGAGACCTACGACCTTATCGATCGGGTGGAAGAGCGCTATGGGATCAAGATCGAGCGAATTCTGTCCCAGTTATCTCCGGAAGAGCAGGAACGTGAATTCGGCCCGAGGCTGTGGGCCAACAATCCTGACCGGTGCTGCGAATTGCGCAAAGTTGCGCCTCTGCGGCGCAAGCTCTCGACCCTCGATGCATGGATTACTGCTATACGCCGTGGCCAAACGCCGGAACGCGCCGGCGCCAAGAAAATTGATTGGGATCCAAAGTTCAATCTTGTGAAGATTAATCCGCTTGCCGATTGGACCCACCAGCAGGTGTGGAGCTACATCGTGAAGAACGACGTTCCCTACAATCCCCTTCACGATCGCAGTTATCCCAGTATCGGGTGCACCAATTGCACGCGCGCCGTCCGCCCCGGCGAAGACGCCCGCGCGGGACGCTGGGCGGGTTTCGGCAAAACCGAATGCGGTTTGCACACCCCGGCCACAGCAAGCGCTAACTTGGTTCAGCTGGCGGCAGTCGGGGCGGAAGACTAGAAGCGAACTTCTTTTCCCGGGACAACACGGTCTCCAACCGGTCTCATGGGTCGTCCCCTGTTCCCCTGTCCAGCAGGTGAACTCCGGTTGAAGGATTGCTTTCAAAGCTGAGCTCTGAATACTGAGCGCGGGCCACTGTATAATTCCCGCAACAATGGACTTCGATCAGCTGGTCACATTCCTCGAAGTGGCAAAGCTTGGAAGTTTCTCCCGCGCGGGGCAAAAGGTCTTTCGGTCGCAGTCCGCGGTCAGCGCGCAAATCCGGCAATTGGAACAGGCATACGGCGATCGTCTGTTGGACCGTAGCGGCAAGGACGTGACGCTCACCCCCGCTGGGCGCGCCTTATTCGCCTATGCCGAGCGCATGCTACAGATGCGCGATGAATCGCTTTTGGCAGTGGCTGATCAGGGCAGCACGCCGCGCGGAACAATCACAGTTGGGGCCAATGAAGCGACCTGCCTTTACGTGCTTCCCGATGTCTTTGCCAAGTACTGCAGCCTTTATCCCGGCGTGCAGATCAGCATTTATCGAAACTTCAGTTACAAGATTGTGGAGAAGCTGGAGACCGGTGCTCTGGATGTGGGCATCGTGACCCTTCCGGTGAAAAGCTCCAACGTTCGCACTCACCCGATCTTTCGCGATCAACTGATGCTAATGGTGAGCCCACAGAATTCGCTGGCGAAGTTGGAGGTCGTCACGGTCAGCGACATCGCAAAGCAACCGCTACTCCTGCCAAAAACTGGATTCAGCCGGCGTGTCATGGATAAGTTGTTTCGTCCCTACGCCCCTCAGCTGCAGGTTCGCATGGAACTGCCCAGCGTTGGGATGATCAAAAGCTTCGTGGCTGCCGGTCTGGGCGTCTCCATTATCAGCGCCAGTTTTGCCCGCGACCAGGTGCTCGCGGGACGCGTCAAGCTCATTCCGATTAAGGGGGAGGAGCTGTGGCGGGAGTTGGGCGTCGCCTACCGCCGCGACAGAACACTCACACGCGCAACCACCACGTTCATCAGTACGGTTCGCCAGCTCTCCGCGATGGCGAAGTAGGCTTAGCGTCGTGGACTTTTTTTGCGCCTCCTCCACCTGTTTCTGGCGTCTTGCAGCGGTATGAGAGATTCGTGGCGCCAAGCCGGCGTTTCGCGCGCCGTTCCACGCTGATAACTCGACTTGCTTGAGCACCAACTTTGCTCAGCGATGATGCTCGTAAATAGAAGTTGTTCGGGGAACTTGCTGGCACATTTCACGCACCAAACTAACCAACAAACCTCACACCTTTGTGTTATTCCTCCCGTGGTACTCTCAAACTGCTCTGGTGTGTGTTGCTTCGATTCAGGAGTGACCGCCCAAAAAGAAAATTTTCGGCGCCTGATGCGCACCGTAGAAACGTTGTCGGATCTCGGTCCCGAGATGACGGCGGAGCGGGAGTTTGCGCAAACGGCGCAGACAATGCTCGGCGCGCTCATGCAGGGCGCCGGCGCGAGCGAGGGTGTTCTTTTCGTTTTTATCGAAAAGCCCTCGATGCTGAACTCGGTTGCAGCCGCAGGGTTCGCGCTGATTCCAGAGCCCTCCGTGATCCCCCTTCTTCCTCGGCATGTGCATGCACTAAGTACGACCCACGGTGCCGTGCTTTTAGCCCAGTCTTCGTATGACACTTTTCTGAGCGCGAATGGAAACGTCGCCCCAGAGCTATTCAAGTGCATTGCTCCTCTAAAAGTCGGGGGAAAGTTGGTGGGCGCGGTCGCGCTGGGCCGTCGGGAGGGAGACGCGGTTTACGAAGAGGAAGCGCTGCAGTCTCTAGATTTGCTTTGTCACTATGTCGCGCTCTCCGTGCAGAACCATTCGCTTACCCAGACCCTGGCTCAACGCGTAGCCGAGAATCTTCGCCTCATGGCATCGCTGCATGGTTTCTACGACAACGCGCTTGAGGCGTTTGCGACGGCCATCGACGTGAAGCACGTCAACATCCACGGCCACTCCTTGCGGGTGGGGCGCTACGCCGCAGCGATCGGCGACGCCATGGGTATGGACATCAACGAGGTTGCCGCGCTGCGGTCGGCCGGGTACCTGCACGATATTGGCAAGGTGGCGGTTGATAAACGGCTGTTCGGGAAGCCGACCACGCTCGATCCCGAGGAATTTCAGGAGATGGCCGACCATACGACCGTGGGACACCAGATCGTCACCGGCGTGAATTTTCCGTGGCCAAGAATTCCTGAGGTTGTGCGCTGGCACCATGAACGGGCCGACGGCTCAGGTTATCCCGATGGCCTGCTGAACGACGACGTCCCGATGCAGGTGCGGATCGTTGGATTGGCCGATACATTCGACGCCATGATCAGCCCACGACCGTATCGTGAACCCTTGTCATTAGGCGCTACTCTGACCGAGATTGTTCGCATGGCGCCGCAGAAGTTTGATCCCAACGCCGTACACGCCCTGTTGATTCAGATTCGCCGCGATGCGGTGGGTACGAACCGCCAGCCGCTCCTCG
>Ga0134123_10001010_pt1 | contig 18512 bp, 15 predicted proteins | sample KB303_FD_96460 | JGI IMG/M metagenome (GOLD analysis project Ga0134123, IMG submission 96460) | Terrestrial soil microbial communities without Nitrogen fertilizer from Kellogg Biological Station, Michigan, USA - KB3-0-3 | ecosystem: Environmental > Terrestrial > Soil > Unclassified ...
CGGCGCCCGGTCGCGATCGCTCCAGGTGCGGATCAGCGAGACGTTCTGGAAGCCGCGCGGCAGTTTCAGGCCGCGTTGCGCGCGCTTGCCGATGTAGCTGTCGAGATCGTCGCCGCCTTTGAGGTTCGTGAAGCGCTTGCCGGCGGTGACGACCAGCGTGCCGTCCGCGGGGACGACCGCGGTCGCCACGACTTTCTCCGGCGCGATCGGGGTGCGGTGCAGCTTGATCGTCTGCACGCCCTTGCCGCGCGCGAGCACTGGGAGCTCCGCGGCCTCGAACAGCAGCAGCTTCCCTTCCGTCGACGCCGCGGCGACGCGGTCGGTCTCGTAGCTGCCGACGCGCTGCGGCCGCAGCACCGTCGCCCCCTTGCCCACGTTCACCACCGACTTGCCCGCCTTCAGGCGCGTCATCATGTCCTCGAGGCGCGCGATGAAGCCGTAGCCGTCGTCCGTCGTCAGCAGCCAGAGATCATCCGGCTCGCCCATCATCACCCCGACGAACGACGCCCCGCCCGGAGGCGCGAACGACGACGTCAGCGGCTCGCCGTGACTCTTCGCCGACGGCAGCTCGTGCGCCGGCAGCGAGTACGTGCGCCCCGTCGAGTCGATGAACACCGCGAGCTGGTTGCTGCGCCCCTTCGCCGCGTGCAGGAACGAGTCGCCCGACCGATACTGCAGCGCCGTCGGATCGAGGTCGTGCCCCTTGCCCGCGCGCACCCATCCGCGCTCGGAGAGGATCACCGTCACCGGCTCGGACGGGATCAGCGCCGTCGCATCGAGCGCCTTCGCGGCCTCGCGCTCGACGATCGGCGAGCGCCGCTTGTCGCCGAACTCCTCGGCATCGCGCAGCAGCTCGTCGCGCACCTGCTTGCGCAGACGCGCCTTCGACCCGAGGATCTTCTCCAGCTCCGCGCGCTCCTCCTGCAGCTTCTTCTGCTCGCCGCGGATCTCCATCTCCGACAGCTTGTTGAGGTGGCGCAACCGCAGCTCGAGGATCGCCTCGGCCTGCAGCTCGGTGAGCCGGAAGCGCTGCATCAGCACCGGCTTCGGCTCGTCCTCGCGGCGGATGATCCTGATCACCTCGTCGATGTTGAGATACGCCACGAGGTAGCCGTCGAGGATGTGCAGCCGCGCGTTGACGTGATCGTAGCGATGCTGCAGGCGCCGCCGCACCGTCTCGATCCGGAACTCCAGCCACTCGCCGAGCAGCTCCTTCAGCGCGTACAGACGCGGCCGGCCGTCGAGGCCGATCATGTTCATGTTCACGCGATACGACTTCTCGAGATCGGTCGTGGCGAAGAGGTGCGTCATCAGCTCGTCGAGATCGACGCGGTTCGAGCGCGGCACGACGACGAGACGCGTCGGGCTCTCGCGGTCGGAGTCGTCGCGCAGGTCCTCCACCATCGGCAGCTTCTTCGCCGCCATCTGCTGCGCGATCTGCTGCTGCACCTTCGCGCCCGAGACCATGAACGGCAGCTCGGTGATCACGATCTCGCCGTCCTCGATCTCCCAGATCGCGCGCTGGCGGATCGACCCGTTGCCGGTCTTGTAGATCTCGCGGATCTCGGCCGCCGGCGTGATGATCTCGCCCGCCGTCGGGAAGTCCGGACCCTTGATGTGCTTCGTCAGCTGGGCGATCGTGGCGTCGGGATTGTCGAGCAGTTCCACGCACGCGTTCACGACCTCGCGCAGGTTGTGCGACGGGATGTCGGTGGCCATGCCGACCGCGATGCCCGACGCGCCGTTGAGCAGCACGTGCGGCAGCCGCGACGGAAGCAGCTTCGGCTCGCGCAGCGTGCCGTCGAAGTTCGGTCCCCATTCGACCGTGCCCTGCTCCAGCTCGGAGAGCAGCGACTGGGTGAACTTCGCGAGCTTCGCCTCGGTGTACCGCATCGCAGCGAACTGTTTCGGATCGTCGGGCGAGCCCCAGTTTCCCTGCCCGTCGATGAGTGTGTAGCGCATCGAGAACGGCTGCGCCATCAGCACCATCGCCTCGTAGCAGGCCGAGTCGCCGTGCGGGTGGAACTTGCCGATGACGTCGCCGACGGTGCGCGCCGATTTCTTCGGCTTCGCGCCCGGCCCGAGGGCGAGCTCCGACATCGCATAGATGATGCGGCGCTGCACCGGCTTCAGCCCGTCCGCCAGATGCGGCAGCGCGCGGTCGAGGATGACGTACATCGAATAGTCGAGGTACGCCTTCCGCGCGAAGTCGCCGACGGGCTGGGACTCGATGTCGGGGAGGGAGGGAGGGGGCGGAGTGAGCGGGAGCTGGTCTTTTGCTTTACGGGTGGCCATCGCGTCCTTTGACGCGCGTAACTTACCGCAACTGTCCTCCTCAGCGCAGCACTACGAAATAGATGTCATACACCTTTCGATGAACGCGTGAGCCCGGGTCAACGTCGAGCCGCGCCTCGAAGCGAAACTCGTTGCCGTGGCGATCGGTGCGGCCGTTCCATTCGTAGGCGAGGCCGATCCCCGTCACCCCGGTTTGCGTCAGGTTGCCGACCTCGGACGGAGTGGAGACCCCATCATGGTTCTCGTCGCGCCAGACGAGCAGGCGGCTCCAGACGGGATCGTGCCGGTCGAGCCGGCCGTCGCGATTGTCGTCGAAGTCCTTCATTGCCTCGAAGCCGTTCCTCGCTTCGCTCCCGTTGCGCAGGATCGTCGCATCTCCGAACAGTTCCCGTCCGCTGTTGATCCGGCCGTCCTCATTGCGATCGAGGGCCAGGAACACGTCGTTGCTGCCGCGTGCGGTCCAACCCATGCTGTCCGGCTGCCCGTCTCCGTCGATATCGAAGACCACCGGATCATTTGCACCGGAAAGCGAATAGCTGCCGCCGAGACTGAGGATGATCGGCGAGCCGGGATTGATGAATTCGGGCGGAGGATCGCCGTGAGGGGGCGGGTGAGTCGTATAGCAGGCGGGACCCGCATTCCACGACCTTTCCTGCGAGTTGAACGGTCCCCACGGATCGGCGGTGACCTGCATCGACGAGTAGTAGCACGCACCGAACTCGGTCGGACCTTCCAGAACATCGGCGAAGCTGCCGTGACGGTCGATGGGAGTTACGTAGTTTACGGCTGGGACAGTCTGTTCCACGTTGAGAGAACCGGTCAGTGACGCGTTGTAGTCGATATTGGTGCCCGAGGAGTAGAAAACGGCATCAGCGGTCGCACGAAACTCGGTACGGTCAGCGGATAGTGACAGGATCAAAGATCCGTCCAGCGTTTGGCCGTAGAGATTGAATCCGGCAACCGCGATCAGGGACATCCCGGCGATCAGGCGCGCTTTCATGGACATCCCCGCTCCAGCCGCATGAGCTCTTCCGGAGTGGGCAGAGTCGTATAGGTAACGCTGAACATGTGCGGCGCGATCGCCTCATAGAGGAATTGATCGAAGCGTTCGCGACCAAAAACGCGTCTGGACTCGGCGAGCGCCGCTGCGAGGCTCTGGCACAGGTTGCGCCCAAGTTCCGCACGTTCCGCTTCCGTCGCGCGACGTCTCCCGCGGCCGATGTCTTCCTCGCGCCACAGCTCGGCGATGTACGGGCTGGACACAGCGCGAAGCTGGTCCCAGAAATCCGGAGGAAACTGTTCCAGATATTTCGCGTGGTCCTCACGAAATACCTCGACGAACCGCGGAGGAGTCGTGTACGCGAGGTGAATGAGCTTTCGAAACACCTCGTACGGAAGAAACAGTTCGGGATTCGTCCTGCCCGATAAGTCGTCCACAGTGACGAGGTGCTGTTGCTCAGCGCCCTGCTGGCGGAGCGCGGTGCCCGCCGTCGACGGCCTCGCCAGCCTGACGCGCTCGCGCGCCATACTTGCGTTGGTGCGCGCGGCGATTCGCTCCTCCAGCGGCACGAGCCACGGCTTCTTCACGGTCTGAGCGTTGGCGTCCGGTGTCGCGGCCGCCAGGATCAGACACACCACCATCAATGAAACGCGCATGCGGTCCTCCATCACGGGTCCGGTGATCTCTCCTTCGACGTCTCCCTTAAGGAGTGACGGATAAGAGTCTTTCCCTACCCCCGGCATTCAATTTCATGATCCATTCGCGGGATTGATCGATCGACCGGCCGAGGTGCTGTTTTGATCGGTCCATCAACAAGGCCCGTCTGTCATTTCTTAAGCCCTCGAAATGCCCCCGGCGTGGTGCCGTACGCGGCGACGAAGCAGCGGTAGAGCGTTCCGGCCGTGCCGAAGCCGGAGCGGACGGCGATCTCTTCGATGGTGATCTCGGCAGGCAGCGTCCGGAGCAGCCAGGCAGCGTAGACGACCTGTTTCCCGCGCAGGTAGTCGCGCAGCGGCATGCCGAGAATCTTCGTTGCGAGCCAGCTCACATACTCCGGCGTCAGGCCGAGCTCCGTCGCGAACTCCGACGCACGCGCGGCGCTGTTGGTCCTGTAGCACTTGCGCAGGTAGTGCTCGGCCGCGCGGTCGAGCCGCTGGCGGTGTGCGTGCGTGAAGACGCGCGGTCTGGTCATCGCTTCGGTCATGGACGGCGTGACGCAGGGCCAGACTTCTCCCTGCCTCCGAAAGGAGGAAAGATCGGCCGGTGAAGGCCGATGGGTTCGATCCGGACCCGCCGCGCGACTAGCCGATCGGCGGCTTGATGCCGGCCTGCAGCACGAGCCAGTCGAGGAACTGCTCGAACACGCCGGGCTCGATCCGCGTCTGCGGATCAGCCGGCGTTACGCCGCCCGGCGGGCGGATTCGGGCGTCCGTAGACGGCGCACCGCCAGGCGGCGAGATGCGTGCCTGGGACGCGATGCCGCCGGGTGGTTTGATCCGCGCCTCCGGCGGATCGCCCGGGTTCGGCGCTTCCTCCGCATAAACGGCTTGTACAGTCGGCACGAGCAGCAAAACGAGTAGCGCGATGCCGTAGCGAATCCCGGATAAGCTTCGCATGAACCCTCCTATGCCAGCGCTAGGCTGGGCGCGAAGAGGGTTCTCGCCTCGGGTGTTTTTTAACGAAAAGAGTCGGGTGGAAGCTCGAACACCAGTTCCGGCTGCCGCACCGAGCGCCGGATGTAGGTCCGAACAGCATGCACGTCAGCGAACGTGAGCTTGCCCAGCACCGCTGCCTCTTTGATGTATGCGATAGCAGCCAGCGCACCAGTGATCATGCCTGCGCTCTTGAAGACGCCGAACAAACGCGCCGCAAGATCAATGATCTGCTTCGTTTCACCGAGCGCCAGCAGCGTCTCGACGATATCGAGGCGTACCAGCGCGGCGTCCGTGATCATCGAACGGATTTCAAGTTCCGCGGCCACGGCGCGGAGCCGGCGTATCGCTTCGCTTCGATTGCCGCCGTGCATGACCACCCGGCCAAGTCCCCACTCCGTCGCCAGACGTTCTCTGTCAGGTCCGATTTCACGGAAGATGACGAGCGCCTTGTGGAAGTGCATGCTCGCTTCGCCAAGGTTTCGCCGATCGACTTCGCAGTTGCCGATGGCGTACGACGCGCGAGCAATCCAACGCGGATTGTTGATTGCTTCACCATAGTCGAGCACCTGCCGGAAAAGCTTGATCACCGTCGCGATGTCACCCGCTTCGTAGCCGATGCTCCCGCGTAAGAAGACCGCACGCATCCGGCGTTCCTCTTGTCCGAGATGCGCAAAACCCACTTCCGCTTTCTCTGCCCAGGCCATCGCTTCGTCGAGCCGATCCTGCTCACAGAGTACAGAAGCACGTAAGAGCGCCACGGTGGAAAGGCCGAAAGCTGGCGACAGGAGATTCCGATATGCCCGTTCCGCCCGCGTCAGCGCTTCCAGCGCCGCGGGGAATTGACCTGATACGAGCAGAGCATTCGCGCGCTCTTTCCATGCGGCGCCGCGCAACTCGAAAACGGCTTTCCACGGGTACGCATCATCGGGCAGTACTTCTGCCACCGAGATGGCCGCATCCGCAAATGTCAGCGCGGCGAGCGGTTCATTCTCATAGATGCTGTGCGCGTGCGCGTTCAACCGCCGCACGACCCCGCCCGTACACAGCCGCCGGTCTCGCTGCAGGTTCTTCCACGCCGTCTTCATCGGCGACTCGAGCAGCTTCTCCTGCGCGAGTGCCTCATCGGCCTCCCGGTCCTCGGCGGCAATCCGCTCCGCGTATGCGCGCATCGGGTCGTCGCTGCTCCAGTCCGCGCCCGGCTCCGACAGCTCGCCGTCCGCCAGCTCTTCGGCGGTGATCACCGAGAAAAAGTCGAGCGACGTGCGGCAGGTGGAACAACCGGCGCTCTCCTGCTCGATCGCCAGGCGCCGGTCCGCGGAAACCGAATCGGGGTCGGTGGCAAAACGGGCGAGCTCCATGTCGCAAAAGTGCTCGTGCACGTCAGTTCGTCTCCGTAATCGCGCGGTACGCACTCACCGCGCGCCTGCGGCACTTGTGCAGATTCACCGCGACCGAGCCGGGCGTCGACGCGAGCGTGTCCGCGATCGCCGCCGCGCTCTCGCCGCGCACGTAATAGCGGCACAGCAGATCGCGGCACCGCGACCCGATCCGCGCGAACACCTTCGCCAGCAGCTGCTTCCGCTCGATCTGCCGCAGCAGCACGTCGCCAACGGTCGCCTCGCACGGGTCTTCGCCGCAGAACAGCGCCGCCGCCGCGCCGGCGCGCTGCAGGTGCTTCCGCGCCGCGTTGCAGATCCCGCCGATCAGGTACCGCTCGACCTGCTCGACGTTCGCCGCATGCATAAAGAACGTCGCGAAGACGTCCTGGACCAGCGCTTCCGCATCGTCCGGCGCGATCCCGAATTTCGCGACCGCCACCTTCCGCAACCTCGGGGCAAACCGCACGTAGGCCTCCTCGAACATCGCGGGCGTACCGTTTCCGGCCGGCTCGTCCGGCCGCGGTGACGCGCGCTTCGCCTCGCGGAGTTCCTGCATCTCCTCTCGTCAGGGAGTGATGCCCCCGCCGGTTCCCCTACCTCAGGAAAATGACGGATCGGACTGCCGGACCGCCTGCTCTCGGGCGTTTCGATCAATCGAGAAGGACCTTATGAAATGACAGACGCGCCTGCCTGCTGTGTCGGGTACAACGGACGCGCGGCATGCCCGAATCGCACGCATTGCAATTTCCGGCTCGCGAACGGCTCGCGGAGTTCTTCCGGATGGATCATCGCCAGCGCGTGCGCGTCCCCGCGCTGGCGCGGCTCCTCGCCGCGCGGGACGAGCAGGTCCGCCGAGTCCTGCGGAGCGAAGGGATCGAGCTGCGATTCGATTCCGTCGAATGGGGAGAAGCCGCGGCGTATCTCTTCGACGCCTGGCCGCGCGCGCAGCTCATCGACCGCCTCGGCCCCGAGCTCGCCGACGTGGTCCCGTCCGGCTTCCATCCCTCACGGGTCGGCTGGAGGATTCCGATCTTCATCGTCCAGGCGATGGAGCACCAGGCCGCGCTGATGCACGGGAACGACCCGCGAGTGAACGGAGAGACCGGCGGCCGGTTCACCTCGCCCGCCGTGGACGACTACGTCGCCGACATTCTGTTCAGCGAGATCGATCCCTCCACCGCTGCCGCTCTCGCGTCGAAAGATCCGGCTTTCGCGCAGGCCTTCCACTATCCACTCTTTCCCGGTTCCTGAATGGATGACGCGTATGAGTGACTGATTCCCAGCCCCCTCGCGCAACATTGATCGATCCGCCTTCCGAGGTACCCTTTTGATCGTTCGATCAAAAGTGGCGATCAGCTTTCACTTTCCGAGCGCTTCAGTATGGCGGCCGATGGACGACGTCGACTGGCGGCAGCGGCTCCGTGCCGCGGTGGCCCGAAGCGGGAAGAAACAGAGCGCCATCGCGAGAGACGCGGGCGTGGCGCCGGAGACGCTCAGCCGCGTCCTCACCGCGACGCTCGCGCATCCCAGCTTCGACATCGTCGTGCGCATTGCGCGAGCGGTCAACGAGAACGTGGGCTGGCTGCTCGGCGAGCGCGCGTTCTCGCTGTCCGCCGACGAGCAGAAGCAGCTGCGGAAAGCCTCGCGCATCCTCGAAGACGCGCTCCTCGGCATGACCATGCCGCGGCGCGAGCGTCCCGAGCCCAACGCCTTTCCGGTCGCCGCCGCCGACATCCCCCGCGCCTACGGCGTCCGCGGCGCGCGCCTCGGGTACGAAGCCTCCGGCGACTCCATGATCGGCGCCGGCATCGCCGACCGCGACGTCCTGTTCGTCAAACCGACGCGCAGCACGCGCGAGGCCAACGGCCGCGTCGTCGTCTGCCGCTTCGACGGCGCCGAATACGTCAAAGTGCTCGACCTCCGCGGCAACGGCATCCGCCTGCTCAGCCGCAACGACCAGCATCCCGCCATCGACATCGTCGAGAACGACCGCTTCGAGCTGATCGGCATCGTCGTCGGCCGCAGCGGCGCACTTTCGTAAAAACCTACTACCATCGCGGCGTGGAACCGACGTACTCGCTGGACGAGATCGCCCGGACGACCGACGAGATCGCCGTCCGGCGGCGCTTCGACCGCAGGAATCGCTTCTGGCTGATCCTGCTGATGATCGTCTTCACGTTCGTGGTACTGATCCGGATCCTCAGCTTCCACCGCAGCAATACCGTCTTCGAAGTCCTCCTCGGCATGGCGAATCTCGCGTTCATCGCCGCCGCGCTCTTCGTCGTCCGCGACTCCTGGCGCGAGTCGCCGTCGCCCGCGGGACGCTGGCTGAACAATCACGTGAGCGCTTCGCTCATCACCTTCGTCCTGCTCCAGTACGCCTCGATCCTCACCCTCACCCGCACCACGGATGACTGGGTCCCGTGGGCGATCACCTTCCCGTTCTTTCTGCTCGCGGTGCGGATGCCGGTCGCCGAGCTCGGTCTCATGTTCGCCATGCTCACCGGCGGCGCGCTCCTGATGCCGCTCTTCGGCGCCAGGCCGTTCCGGCACGATGAGGGAACGGGCTTCTACATCGGCATGGCGGTGTGCAACGGAGTCGCGCTGGCGATCGCCCTCCTCGGCTCGTATCGCATGCGCCGGCAGGTACGGCGCGAGTGGAACGAGCGGCGGACGCAGGCACGCGAGCAGATCCGCATGCGCGACGAGCTGCGGTACGCGCGCGAGCTGCAGCTGAGCATGCTGCCGGAGTGCGCGCCGCAGATCGGCTGGGCCGACCTCTGCGCGGTCTCGATTCCGGCGACCGAAGTCGGCGGCGACTACTACGACTATTTCGTCGACGGCGACCGCATCGCGCTCGTCTGCGGCGACGTCGCGGGCCACGGGATGTCGAGCGGACTCGTGCTCGCGGCGCTGCGCAGCGGGTTCACGCTGCTGCGCGACGAGCTGCACGATCCCGCCGCGGTGCTGCGCCGCCTGCACGACCTCGTGGCGCAGACGAGCCGGCGCCGGATGCTCGTCACGGTCACGGTCGTACTGCTCGACCGCGCGACGATGCAGGCGACGATCGCCAGCGCCGGCCACCCGCCGGTGATCCTCCGCCGCGCCGACGGCACCGTCGAGACCATCAACCTCTTCGCGCCGCCCCTCGGCGTCCGCCTCCCCGTCTCCATTCCGCAGCGCCGCATCGCCGTCGCCTCCGGCGACACGTTCGTGCTGCACAGCGACGGAATCTACGAAACGCTGAGCGCCGACGACGAGACCTACGGACTCGATCGCCTCGCGGCGGTGGTGCAGGACCACGACGGCACCGCCGAGGCGCTGCGGGATGCGATCCTCAAAGACGTCGATGCCTTCCGCGGAAGCGCGTTGCCGGATGACGACGTTACGGTAGTCGTAGCGAAGGTCCTATGAGCGCGGATTTCGATCGCCCGTCGCTGGAGGAGCTCGGCCGCGATCTCCTGACCGTGCCGCGCTGGCGTCTCGCGCTGACGCTCTCGACGCCGTTCGCGCTCACCGCGCTCTTCTTCGTCTTCGCGGCGCGCGGCTGGTGGCTCGCGGCCCTCGGATGTCCAGTGCTGCTCAGCTTTCTCACCTACGGCTCGATCTCGCACGATCTCGTGCATCGCAATCTGCGGCTGCCGCGCTGGCTCAACGAGGCGCTGCTCTGCGCGATCGAGCTGCTCGCGTTCCGGAGCGGCCACGCCTATCGCACCGTGCACCTGCATCACCACGCGCGCTTTCCCGCCGGCGACGATCTCGAAGGCGCCGCGTCGGGGATGCGCTTCTGGCGCTCGCTCGTCGAAGGCTTCACGCTCCAGCCGCGGCTCTGGAGCTTCGCGATGAAGCGCAACGGCCGCGATCGCACGTGGATGATCGCCGAGGCCACCGCGGTGATCGCCGGACTCGCGATCTGCATCGCGATCGTGCGCGTGACCCCGCTGCCGCTCGCGTACGCCGCGCTCATGATCGGCGGCAGCTGGATCTTCCCCCTGATCACCGCCTGGATCCCGCACGACCCGCACGGCGACAGCGAGCTGCGCCAGACGAAACTGTTCCGCGGCCGCATGCTCTCCATCTTCGCGCTCGAGCACCTCTACCACCTCGAACACCACCTCTACCCGCAGGTCCCGCACCACAACTGGCCCGCCCTCGCGAAGCGCCTCGATCCGTTCTTCGAGCGCCACGGCCTGGTCGCGATCCGGCTGTGGTTTTGATGGGGTCACATCTGGAATTTCAACCTTTTTTCCACAGGCGGCGCCTGTGGAAAATGGGTTGAAATTCCAGATGTGACCCCTACCCTACGTCAGCCGCGTCGTGGCGCCCGAGGCGTCGAACGATGCTTCGACCGGCGTGAACTCGGCGCGGACGGGCTGGGCGGGCCAGCCGTGGATGTCGGGCTCGTGCGACAGGCTTTCGAGCGCGGACGCGAGGGACGACGCCCACTTCTCGATGTCGGCCGGCCGGGCGGAGGGATCCTTGGCGAGGCCGGCGGCGAAGATGTCGTCGACTTCGGGCGTCAGCGAGGGCAGGAGCGTGCTGGGCGGGGCGGGAGTCTCGCGCATCACGTGGACGATGAGGTCCGCGAGGCCGGTGCCGGTCACGGCGCGCACGCCGAGGAGCGCCTCGTAGGCGACGCAGGCCAGCGAATAGACGTCGGCGCGGCCGTCGACGCGTTTCCCCTCGAGCTGCTCCGGCGCCATGTACGCCGGCGTGCCGACGATGATGCCGCTGTGCGTCGTCGCGCCGTCGAGCGACGCCGGCTTCGCGAGTCCGAAGTCGAGGATCTTCACCTGCAGCACCTCGGAGTCGTTCGTCAGAAAGATGTTCCCCGGCTTCACGTCGCGATGCACGACGCCGGCGCGATGCGCGGCCGCGACCGCGGCGCCGGCCTGGCGCACCACTGTCGCGACCTGCGCGCGGCTGCCGCGGCCGTAGCGGCCGATGACCCATCCGAGATCGGCGCCGTGCAGGCGCTCGACGACGAGGAACGTCGTACCGTCCTCGAGCTCCCCCGCGTCGAACAGCGCGATCACGCCCGAATGCTGCACCTGCGCGACCGCGCGCGCCTCGCGCTCGAAGCGGTGCCGCAGCGCGTCATTGTCGAACGCGTCCGCGCGCAGGATCTTGATCGCCACTTCGCGCGACAGCTTTTCGTCCGCGGCGCTGAGCACGATCCCCATCCCGCCGCTGCCGAGCGTGCGCACGAAGCGATAGCGGTTCAGCAGCCGGTACGGCAGCACGTACGGCGTCGTGAGCTCGATCCCCTCCTCCGAGCACACCGTCGCGTCGTCGCCGTAGCAGCGCCCGCACGCGGGGCAGATCTGCAGCAGCTCGACGCCGCGCGCCTGCAGCTCGCGGCGCGAGATCGCCCGCCGCTCCTCCGCGGTCGCGAGCTGCCGCCGCAGGCGGATCATCTCCAGCGCCGCGCCGAGCTGGCGCGCGAACGTGAGCAGAATGCGCTGCTCCGTCACGTTGAGCACCTCGCGCCGCCCTTCGAGCAGCAGCACCGCGCACAGCTCGCCCGAGGTCGTCAGCACCGGCACGATCGACCCGGTCGGGCTCTCGATCAGGCCCGCGCCGGTCACCGAGATCGACTGCACTTCCGCGAGCGGCGGCGCCGCGCGCGCGGCCTCGGTGAGCGGCAGCATCGAGTCCCCGTCGACCTCCCACACGCTCAGCCGCTCCGCCCGGATCCCCGACTCCAGCTCGTGCGCCACCGCCGCCACCCACGTGCGGAGGTCGTCGGCGACGCGCGAGCCGTCGAGCAGGTTCGCGATGCGCTCCTGCGCGGTCCGCAACTCGGCATCGACGCGCACCCGGTCGCTGACATCGCGCACGAGGCCGCGGAAGCCGATGCGCGCGCCGTCCGCGCCGAGGACCGGCATGGCCGAGAACTCGACGAACACGGTCGTGCCGTCGGGACGCGAGACCCGATGAAGGAGTCCGGTGAGGATCTGCCCGGTCTCGTAAATGCGGATCGCGACTTCCTTCAGAAAATCGGCGGTCCCGGGCTCGGCGTACTCGCGGTAATTGAGGCCGATCATCTCATCGGCGGGATACCCGAGGATCTTTCGGAGGACGTCGTTGCAGGCGATGATCGTCCCGCGGAGATCGAGCTCGAAGTAGCCTTCGCCGATGGTCTCGAGGATCGTGCGGTACTTCAGCTCACTCTCGCGCACGGTCTCTTCCATCCGCTTGCGCGCCGTGATGTCGCGCATCACGACGAGGCTGCCGGTGAGCCGCTGCGACCGGTCGTGCAGCAGCGTCACGCTGAGATCGAACCAGCGGCGCACGCCCGCGACCTCGACCTCGACGTCCTCGCGCACCTCGCGCGGCTTTCGATAACGCGCCGTCAGCTCGCCATAGCGCGCGAAGACTTCCGTCACGTGCCGCCCGATCACGTCCTCCCCGATCATATGCAGCTCGTGCTGCGCCGCCGGATTGATGTCGGCGAGGCGTCCCGCCGGATCGATCACGAACACGAGGTCTTCCATCGTGTCGACGAGCTGCCCGCGCGCGACCGGCAGGATGTTGAGCAGCGAAAACGCGCGCCGCCGGAGCGCGCGCAACAGGAAGGCGACCGAGACCGCCGCCAGCGCGATCGTGTGAAACGCGAACATGCGAAACATCCACGGCATCGCGCTGCCGAGCGGACCGACGGCGACGAGGATCGTCGCGAGCGGGACGATGGAGACGGCGGCGACGAGGAGCAGGCTCGGAGTGACCTGCGCGAGACGCAGACAGAGGACGAAGAACGCGATCGGCACGAAGGTCGCGGCGAGGTACGCGATGCGCGTCCATCCCGCCGCGGCTTCAGGCGTCGCCGCGAGGAGCCGCATGCCGTACGCGGCCGACCAGACCGCGACGCCGGCCATCATGAGGGTGAAGCTGCGGCTGCCGACCACGCTGCGCCGCGCGGCCGCGGCGAGGCCGAGCGCAACTGCCGCCAGCGCGACCGCGAACAGTGCGAATGGCAGGACTTCGGACATTGGTACGGTTACCCGTGGGCGATGCTACTCCAGAATTCCGCCCCTGATGGAGAGACTGTCGCGGAACGCGACTTTCCCCGCGCCTAGTCGAGAATGTCCGCCTGGTTCCCTTCCTCGGTCAGCCACTGTTTGCGGTCCGAGGCGCGGTTCTTCGCGAGGAGCATGTCGATCGTGGCCATCGCCGGCTCCGCGTCGTCGAGCGTCAGCTTCACCAGGCGGCGGGTATTCGGGTCCATCGTCGTTTCGCGCAGCTGCGACGGGTTCATCTCGCCGAGGCCCTTGAACCGCTGGATGTTGACCTTCCCTTTGATCCCCTCGGCCTCGATGCGCGCGAGCACGCCTGCGCGCTCGGCATCGTCGAGCGCGTAGTAAACATGTTTACCAACGTCGATGCGGTACAGCGGCGGCATCGCCACGTGCACGTGGCCGTTCTCGACGAGCTTGCGGAAGTGCCGCACGAACAGCGCGCAGAGCAGCGTCGCGATGTGCGCGCCGTCGGAGTCGGCATCGGCGAGGATGCAGACCTTGCCGTAGCGCAGGCCGTCGAGATGGTTCGAGCCGGGATCGACGCCGAGGGCCACCGCGATGTCGTGCACTTCCTGCGACGACAGCACCTCGTTCGGATCGACCTCCCACGTGTTCAGGATCTTGCCGCGCAGCGGCATGATCGCCTGGAACTCGCGGTCGCGCGCCTGCTTCGCCGAGCCGCCCGCCGAGTCGCCCTCGACGAGGAACAGCTCCGTGCGCCCGAGGTCCTGCTGCGTGCAGTCGGCCAGCTTGCCGGGCAGCGCCGGCCCCGAGGTCAGCTTCTTGCGCTCGACCTTCTTCCCCTGCTTGAGGCGCGTCGCCGCCTGATCGATGGCGATGCCGGCGATCTTCTCCGCGTCGGCCACGTTGTTGTTCAGCCAGATCGAGAACGCGTCCTGGGTCACGCCGGAGACGAACGCCGACGCCTCGCGCGAGGAGAGGCGGTCCTTCGTCTGCCCGGTGAACTGCGGGTTGGTCATGCGCACGGACAGGATCGAGCTGCAGCGCGCCCAGACGTCTTCCGGCGCGAGCTTCACGCCGCGCGGGAGCATGTCGCGGAACTCGCAGAACTCGCGAATGGCCTCGGTGAGTCCGGTGCGGAATCCGTTGACGTGCGTGCCGCCCTGCGTCGTCGGGATGAGGTTCACATAGCTCTCGCCGATCACGTCGCCGTCGTCCGCGACCCACACCACCGCCCAGTCGACCTCGTGATCGTGCCCCTTGAAGTGCCCGACGAACGGCGTCTCCGGCACGACCGCCGCGCCGGCGAGCTCGGACATCAGGTAGTCCTTCAGCCCGTCCTCGAAATACCACTCCTCGCTCTCCGCCGGATCGAGCTCGCTGATGAAGCGCATGCGCAGCTTCGGCGACAGCACCGCCTTCGCGCGCATGACGTGCTTGAGCCGCGGAACGCTGTATTTGATCGAGTCGAAGAACTTCTCGTCGGGCCAGAAGCGGACCGTGGTGCCGGTGTTGCGCTTGCCGACCTGGCCGACGACCTTCAGCTCCTGCTTCTTCTTCCCGTCCGCAAACCACATCGAATACTCGTTGCCGTCGCGCCGCACCCAAACCTGGAGCTTTTTCGAGAGCGCGTTGACGACGGAGACGCCGACGCCGTGGAGGCCGCCGGAGTAGCGGTAGTTCTTGTCCGAGAACTTCGCGCCGGCGTGCAGGCGCGTGAGGATGACCTCGACGCCGGAGACGCCTTCCTTCGCGTGCCTGTCGACGGGCATGCCACGCCCGTTGTCCTGCACGGACAGCGATCCGTCTTCGTGCAGCGTGACGACGATCTCGTCGGCGAACCCGGCGATGGCCTCGTCGGCGGAGTTGTCGATGACTTCCTGGGCGAGATGATTCGGCCGCTCGGTGATGGTGTACATCCCCGGGCGCTTGCGGACCGGCTCGAGGCCGGTGAGGACTTCGATCGCAGAACTGTCGTAGGTAGTGGTCATATCAGGCGGGCGATGCGATTCTATCAGCCGTGAAACCGACTCTCGCCGCCGCTCTATTGCTCGCCGCCTGCGCCACGCCGCCGCCGCCCCCGCCTCCCGCTCCCGCGCCGCCCGCGCCGGCGCCCGTCAGCGCGGAGTCGCTGGTCGATCACGAGGGGGACTCGGTCGAGACCGCCGTCGCCGTGCCCGCGGATGCGCCCGACGGCGGCGTGGAGTTCGAGAACCGCTGGATGTTCGCGCGCTACGGCCGCTTCAAACGCAATGGAGGCGGAACGGGCGTCGCCGAGGGGCGGCGGTACAACGTCGTGAAGATCGAGCTGCCCGACGGCTCGCGGAAGACGGTGTACTTCGACATCACCGAGCTCTGGGGAAAATGAAAAAAGGGCCGCCCGGAGAGGCGGCCCTGCATGACCCTTACTTGACGCAGCCGTGCGCGGAGTTCGAATACTCCATCTGATACGCGAACGTGTGCGTGCCCACGACCTCGTCGAAGAGGAACTTGAGGTTCTGGCCCCACGCGCACTTGTCGTCGGCCTCGTAGCCGGCGTTGTCCCACCACGCGTTCAGGCGCGCGTCGGTCATCGCCTCGCGCGTCTCGTGCACGACGAAGTGCTCCTGATCGTTCCACGCCGTCCAGCCCGCGCGGCCGTGGCAGCCGGAGCAGCTCGGGTACGGCTGGATCGAATACTTGATGCTCGCGCTCAGGCTCGCGTTGTCGCCGTTGCCGTGATACGCACAGTACGCGAGGTTCGTTCCGCCGCACGACTGCGCGCCGCTGCCGTCATCGGAGTAGTAGCCGGCCGGGATGAAGACCTCGTACACCGTATCGGTGCGGCATCCGCCCGAGAGCGCGGCGCATGAGGACGCCACCTTCTGCATCACCATCGTGTCCGTCACCTTCGTCGCCGGCGGCGGCACGGCGTCGTACACGTCGGGCTGCGTGCCCTTGAGGCTCGTCGAGCCGGTGCTCCGGTACTGCGCCAGCATGCCGATGTGCTTCATCATCGCGTTCGGATCGTCGCGGAAGGCGATGATCTCCTTCACGTACTGATCGGTCGTGCTCGACGGCCAGCCCCAGAAGATGTAGACGATCTTCGCGTTCGTCAGCACCTCGCCGCCGTGATCGACGAGATTGCCCGCGCCGCCCGCGCCGCCGGCGTGGAAGTCGACGTTGCCGTTCGACGCCGCGGGATGCAGGCGGCCGGTGTTGAGGTCCTTCGCCGCATCGCCATACGCCGCGACCGCAAGCGCGGCCGCGAACAACACCACCATCATCTTTTTGATCATTCTCGTTCCCTTCCTTCGCTGATTGACACTTCGTGCGATCCATAGCAGCACTGCAACGGTGCCAGGAAGCGGGCGTCGGAGGTAAAGCATTGAAAAGACGCGAAGGCGATTCGGCGGCCCGGATCACGAGCTGACCCTCGCGCTTCAATGCTGACCCGGCCGCGGAGGCGAATGGGTCAGGCGATGGACATCGGGCGGTCCGGCGCCGCCGAGGTCAAGTCATGCATCATGAATCACTTATGGACCTGAAAGCGAAGCAGCCTCGCGGTCGAGCGCCCGGGGTTCTGCAGGCGCCGCGCGTGGCCGGCGGGAATCGAAACGCTGCCGCCTCGGCGCAGCTGATGGACGGCGTCGCCGACTTCGACGCGCACGTCGCCGCGGATCGCGGTCGCGATCTCTTCCTCGACCGCGACGGGCGGCTCTTCGACGTACGAGACCGCGGGCGCGAGCCGCCATTCCCATAACTGCGAGCGGCCGGAGGCGGTGACGAGACGGCAGCGCACGCCCGCTGCGCGCTCGAACCACGCGCCGCGCGCTCGATCGGCGTCGCGCTGCCGCTGCTCGATGGCGCGGACGAGATCGGCCGTTCCGATGCCGAGGACGCGCGAGATCGAGTCCGCGCCGAGGAGACGGATGTCGGCGGTGGCGGACTCGTAGCGGCGCAGCGTGATGGCGCGGACGTCGATGAGCTTCGCGAACGCGCGCCGCGAGAGATGCCGGTGCTTGCGCAGCGCCGCGATGGTGTCGCCGACCGCTTCGGACTCGAAGGCCGCCGTTTCGGAGGGAGCCGCGACGGTCGCGGGATCCGCCGCCGCGTCGCCGCTGAGCAGGAGCGAGAGGGAGATCATGAGCGCCGACGCGAGCCGCGAGAGCGTCACCAGCGCGGGATTCGCGCGCCCGCTCTCGATGCGCTTGATCATCTGCGCGTCGACGTCCGCCTGCTCCGCGAGCTGTTCCCGCGTGACGCCGCGTCCGTGCCTCCGGACGCGCAGGCTGGCGGCGATCTGTTCGAGGAGCGCGGGCGAGTCGTCGGTCATGAGATGCGATTTTACGCATTAACTCCGGTCGCGGCGCGGGGCGTACGTCGGATAACGTCCGCGCTCGTGCACTTTCGCGACGCGGCGTCCGCTTTCCTCCGCCACTGCGAGTCGATCCGCAAGCTGTCGCCTCACACGATCCGCGCGTACGAGCTGGACCTCGCCGGGTTCTCGCAGTTCCTCGGCAAACGCGCGACCGTCGCGTCGTGCGATCGCACGGTGATCCATAACTACGTGCGGCATCTCTTCGACGTCCGCGCTCTCCGCGAGTCCTCGGTGAAGCGGCATCTGGCGACGCTGCGATCGTTCTTTCACTGGCTCGAGGAGGATGAGGAGGCGATCGAGGATCCGTTCCGCGGCGCGCGCATCCGCATCCGGATGCCGAAACGCCTGCCGCGCGTGATCGCCCGCTCCGACCTCCGCCGCCTGCTGCGCCACGAGGCGACGGCGGATACGTTCGCCGACCTGACCGCGTACATCGCGACGGAGCTGCTGTTCGCGACCGGGATGCGCGTGAGCGAGCTGGCGTCGCTGCTGGACAGCGCCGTGAACGTGGACGAGGGGACGATCACGATCGTCGGCAAAGGGAACCGCGAGCGCCGCGTGTTCGTGCCCGATGAGCTGAAGTCGCTGCTCCGCGATTACCGCACCGCCCGCGACCGCGCCGCCTCGAGCGCGGAGACGTTCCTCGTGAACTCCCGCGGCGCCGCCGCGTCCCCGCAGATGATCCGCCGCCTGGTCCGCCTCCACGGCGAACGCGCCTCTGTCCGCGACCGCGTGACCCCCCACATGTTCCGCCACTCGGTGGCCACGTACCTGCTCGAGGAAGGCGTGGACATCCGCTACGTCCAGCGCCTCCTCGGCCACCGCAGCATCTCGACGACCGAG
>Ga0134123_10001011_pt1 | contig 18500 bp, 19 predicted proteins | sample KB303_FD_96460 | JGI IMG/M metagenome (GOLD analysis project Ga0134123, IMG submission 96460) | Terrestrial soil microbial communities without Nitrogen fertilizer from Kellogg Biological Station, Michigan, USA - KB3-0-3 | ecosystem: Environmental > Terrestrial > Soil > Unclassified ...
CCCGTACTTCTTCGCCAGGATGTGCGTCATCGCCGCCGTCAGCGTCGTCTTGCCATGATCGACGTGCCCGATCGTGCCAACGTTCACGTGCGGTTTCGTTCTCTCGAATTTGCCTTTGGCCATAGAGTTCCTACTTCTTTTCTTTGTCGTCTTTGTTGATGATGGTCTCCGCCACGTTCTTCGGAGCCTCGGCGTAGTGCTTGAATTCCATCGTGTAGGTCGCGCGCCCCTGCGTCAGCGAACGCAGCGTGGTCGAGTAGCCGAACATCTCGTTCAGCGGCACTTCCGCCTTGATCGCCTTGCTGCCCGGCAGGTCGTCCATGCCCAGGATGACGCCGCGCCGGGACGACAGGTCGCCGATCACATCGCCCATCTTTTCCTCGGCCGTCTCGACCTCGACCGCCATGATCGGCTCGAGCAGCGTCGGGGTGCCGGCGCGCATGCCGTCCTTGAAGGCGAAGATCGCCGCCATCTTGAAGGCGTTCTCGTTCGAATCCACCTCGTGGTACGAACCGTCGATCAGCGTGGCCTTGATGTCGACCACTGGGTAGCCGGCGAGCACGCCTTCGTTGATCGCCTCGTCGACGCCCTTCTTCACCGCCGGGATGAATTCCTTCGGCACCCGGCCGCCCTTGATGCCGTCGACGAACTCGTTGCCCTTGCCGGGTTGCGGCTCGAGCTTCAGCCAGACGTGACCGTACTGGCCGCGGCCGCCCGACTGCTTGACGAACTTGCCCTCCATCTCGAGCGTCTTCTTGAACGTCTCGCGGTAGGCCACCTGCGGCTTGCCGACCGAGGCCTCGACGCCGAATTCACGCTTCATGCGGTCGACGATGATCTCGAGATGCAGCTCGCCCATGCCGGAGATGATGGTCTGGCCCGATTCCTCGTCGGTATGCACGCGGAACGACGGGTCTTCCTGCGCCAGGCGTCCCAGCGCCACGCCCATCTTCTCCTGGTCGACCTTGGTCTTGGGCTCCACCGCCTGCGAAATGACCGGCTCCGGGAACACCATGCGCTCGAGCGTGATCGATTTCTTCACGTCGCTGATGGTCTCGCCGGTAATCACGTCCTTGAGGCCGACCACCGCGGCGATGTCGCCGGCGCGCACTTCCTTGATTTCCTTGCGCTCGTTGGCGTGCATCTGCAGCAGGCGGCCGATGCGCTCCTTGCGGCCCTTCATCGAGGTCAGCACCGTGTCGCCCGAGGCGAGCACGCCCGAATACACGCGGATGAAGGAGAGCTGGCCGACGAACGGGTCGGTCATGATCTTGAACGCCAGCGCGGCGAACGGCTGGCTGTCGTCGGCGCTGCGCGTCGCGGGCTCGCCGTTCTCGGACTCGCCTTTCACCGGCGGGATATCCACCGGCGAGGGCAGGTAGTCGATCACGGCGTCGAGCATCGCCTGCACGCCCTTGTTCTTGAATGCGGTGCCGCACAGCATCGGCACGATCTCGTTGTTGATGGTGCGAAGCCGCAGGCCCTTCTTGATCTCCTCGATCGACAGCGCGCCGGACTCGAGGTACTTGTTCATCAGCTCTTCGTTCGCTTCGGCCGCGGCCTCGACCATCTTTTCGTGCCACTCCTTAGCCTCGGGGAGGAGCTCTGCCGGGATCGGCTTCTTGTCGAACTTCATTCCCTGGGACGCTTCGTCCCAGTAGATCGCCTGCATCGTCACCAGGTCGATGACGCCCTCGAACTTGTCCTCCAGGCCGATGGGCAGCTGGATCGGCACCGGGTTGCCCTTCAGGCGGGTGCGCATGTGCTCGTAGGACTTGAAGAAGGTGGCGCCGACGCGGTCCATCTTGTTGATGAACGCGAGCCGCGGCACACGGTACTTGTTCGCCTGGCGCCACACGGTCTCGGACTGGGGCTGCACGCCCGCCACCGCGTCGTACACCATGCAGGCGCCGTCCAGCACGCGCAGCGAGCGCTCCACCTCGATGGTGAAGTCGACGTGGCCCGGGGTGTCGATGATGTTGATGTGGTGCTCGGGGTAGGAGAGGTCCATCCCCTTCCAGAAGCAGGTGGTCGCCGCCGAGGTGATGGTGATGCCGCGCTCCTGCTCCTGCTCCATCCAGTCCATCGTCGCGGCGCCGTCGTGCACCTCGCCGATCTTGTGGTTGACGCCGGTGTAGAACAGGATGCGCTCGGTCGTGGTCGTCTTCCCGGCGTCGATGTGCGCCGAGATGCCGATGTTCCGGTAACGCTCGATGGGGGTTTTCCTGGGCACGGCCATTTCCTCAGAACCTGTAGTGGGAAAAGGCCTTGTTCGCTTCCGCCATGCGATGCACCTCTTCCCGCTTCTTCATCGCACCGCCGCGGCCTTCGGCCGCTTCCTGCAGCTCGCCGGCGAGGCGAACCATCATCGACTTCTCGCCGCGCTTCTGCGCCGCCTCGCGGATCCAGCGCATCGCCAGCGCGACGCGCCGCACCGGCCGTACTTCCACCGGCACCTGGTAGTTCGCGCCGCCGACGCGCCGGCTCTTCACTTCCACCACCGGCTTGACGTTCTGCACCGCCTGCGTGAACACCTCGATCGGGTCCTTGCCCGATTTCGACTTGATCGTGTCGAGCGCGCCATAGACGATGCGCTCGGCCACCGCCTTCTTGCCGCGCGTCATCAGCACGTTGACGAACTTCGCCAGCTCGACGTTCGCGAACTTCGGATCCGGCAGGATCTCGCGCTTGGGGACTTCTCTGCGCCGCGGCATGGTTCTATCCCGCCTTCGGCGCCTTGGCGCCGTACTTGGAGCGGCTCTGCTTGCGGTCTTTCACGCCCTGCGTGTCGAGCGAGCCGCGCACGATGTGGTAGCGGACGCCCGGCAGGTCCTTCACCCGGCCGCCGCGGATCAGCACCACCGAGTGCTCCTGCAGGTTGTGGCCTTCGCCGCCGATGTAGCCGATCACCTCGAAACCGTTGGTGAGGCGCACCTTGGCCACCTTGCGCAGCGCCGAATTCGGCTTCTTCGGCGTCGTCGTATAGACCCGCGTGCAGACCCCCCGCTTTTGCGGCGAGCCGGCGAGCGCCGGGACCTTCGACTTGGCGCGCTTGGGGGCGCGCCCATGACGCACTAACTGGTTGACCGTAGGCATGTTTTTAAGATTCCAGAAACGAACCGGGCGGCCACGTGGTGCTTCTCCGTAGCCGCCCTGGGGCTAAAAAAGAGGCCGGATTATAAAGAGGAAAATGGCGCGGCGCAAGAAAAACCACCGCGCGATTTCATGTCTTCATCGGGTCGGGACTGAAGGCAAAACGGGCTGCGACTTCGGCGCGATTTAGCCTCGGCAGCTGCTCGCCGGACTCCGCGTAACGCTCGAGGTCCCGGTCGTCGAGCAGGCCGATTCCCTGCTCGGCGCGAATGAGGACCGATCCTTCGTCGTCGAGCCACGTCTCGAGAGCCTCGGCCGGCGTTCCGCGCTGGTCGAAAAGACGCTCGCCCTCGTAGTGAAAAACGAAAGGCGTGTAGGCGAGCGCGACGTAGACGCGCTGCGGCCCGTTCTGGAAATACCAGCAGCCCCGCTCGTCGGCGGCGTAGTTGCGGGCGATGAACTCCCGCAGTGCGGCATTACCGATGCGCTCGCCCTTGATCCGCCAGTTGCCGCGCCGATCGAGCTCCAGCCAGCCGTAGACCGCCGGCACGTTAGGCCAGCGGGCCAGGCTGCGGACGACGGCATCATCCATGGCGCATAGAATCTTCGGCGGGAGGAGCGATGAGCGCAATCGACGTTTACCTGTCCCGGCCCTGGACCAGGCACCAGGGCAGGCCGGCCGGCATCGAGGTGCCGCTGCGCTCGGTGACCCAGGCCTTCGACGAAGCGACCGAGCGCGATCCCGGCCGCACCGCCGTCGCGTTCTACGGGCGCTCGATCAGCTACCGCGAGCTGCGGGAAGCGGCGGACCGCTTCGCCAACGCGCTCGCCAGGCTGGGGCTGAAGAAGGGCGACCGCGTCGCCCTCTACCTCGTCAACAGCCCGCAATTCATCATCGCCTACTTCGCCGCGCTCAAGTGCGGCGCGACCGTCACGCCGATCAGCCCGGTCTACACCAGCCACGAGGTCAAGTACCAGCTGCAGGACAGCGGCGCGCGGGCGATGATCTGCCAGGACGTGCTGTACGAGAAAGTGGCGCGCACCGGCGTCGATCTCGATTTCGTCGTCGTCACCAACGTCGGCGAGTACCTGCCGACGCTCAAGCGCCTGCTGGCGAAGAAGACCCCGGTGGCGGGCGGCAAAGTCCATTGGCTGCAGGACCTGCTGAAGGAGAGCCCGCCGCAGCCGCCGGCGGTGACGATCGATCCGAAGAAGGACGTCGCGGCCCTGCCGTACACCGGCGGCACGACCGGCAATCCCAAGGGCGTGATGCTGACGCACTTCAACCTGATCGCGGCGCAGAGCGTCGGCTATGCCGCGTTTCCGAATCTGCAGCGCGGCAAGGAAGTCGTGCTCGCTTTCCTGCCGTTCTTCCACATCTACGGCCAGGTGGTGATCATGCTCAACAGCCTGTGTCAGGGGCACTTGCTGGTGCTCTTCACCAGCCCCGACACCGAGGCGATCATCGCCGCGATGGAGCGCTACCAGGCGACCGTGTTCTACGGCGTGCCGACGCTCTACGAGTACCTGAAGGACCACAAGGACACCGACAAGGCGAACTGGAAGCGGCTGAAGCTCATCCTGTCGGGCGCCGATACGCTGCACGAATCGACGGTGAAAGGCTGGGTGCGGCGCACCGGCTCGAAGATCATCGAAGGCTACGGCATGTCCGAGACCGCGGCGATCAGCCACATCAATCCGCTGGAGCGGCCCAAGACCGGCTCGTTCGGTTGCCCGGTGGAGCTGGTCGACGCCGCGGTGATCAATGCCGAGACGCTCGAGTTCACTCCGCCGGGAGAGACGGGCGAGCTGGTGCTCGCCGGCCCGAACGTCATGGCCGGCTACTGGAACCGCCCCGCGGACACGGCAAAAGCCTTCCTCGAGCGCAACGGCCGGCGCTGGCTGCGCACCGGCGACATCGTGCGCATGGACGAGGAAGGCTACTTCCACTTCTACGACCGCTCCAAAGACCTGATCAAGTTCAAGGGCTACTCGATCTTCGCCAAGGACGTCGAAGATGTGCTCTACGGCCACCCGCAGGTGAAGGCGGCAGGGGTGATCGGCGTTTCCGACCCGGCGGTCGGGCAGCGCATCAAGGCGATCGTGGTGCTGCAGGGCGACGCGCGCGGCAAGGTCAGCGCCGACGAGATCAAGGCGTACTGCCGCCAGACCCTCGCCGAGTACAAGGTGCCGCACATCGTCGAGTTCCGCGGCGAGCTGCCGAAGACCGACGTCGGCAAGATCTCGCGGCGCGAGCTGAGAGACGAAACCGCCGCCTAGGCTTGCGGCGCGGCGACCTTGTCGATGGCGTGCGGCTGAAAGATGCCGAACCCCTGCGCGTAGCCGACGCCGAGCGCCTTCAGCCGCATCAGCACGTCCTGATCCTCGACGCACTCGGCGACCACGGCGAAGCCGAGCGCTTCGCCGACGCGCAGCACGGCGTTCATCTTGTTGCGCGCCACTTCGTTGGCCAGCAGCTTGCGCGTGATGCTGCCATCGACCTTGACGAACGCCACGCCCAGCGCCTGGATGACCGAGAACGACACCGCACGGCGCCCGAACCCGTCGACCAGCAGGCGCACGCCGAGGGAGCGGAACGAAGTCGCGAATTGCGTCGCCCAGTCCTGGTGCAGCAGCAGGTCGCCCTCGTCGAGCTCGAACATCAGGCGATCGGGCGCCACCTTGTACATGCTGAGCTGCCCGCCGACGAACTTCAGGAACTCCGGATCGGCGAGCGTCTGCCCCGAGAGGTTGACGGTGAAGCGCGGGATCCGCGAGCCGGCGGCGATCCGCTTGATGGTGTTGCGCACGACCCAGCGGTCGAGCTGCGGCATCATGCGGTAGTGCTCGAACGCCGGCAGGAAGTCCCCCGGCGGCAGCAGCGCCTTCTCTTCCTCGCGCAGGCGCACCAGGACCTCGCCCATCGGGTAGCCGCCCTGCGCGGAGAGCGCCAGAATCGGCTGGCAGTAGAGCGCGAACTCGTCCTTCTCGATCGCCTGGCGCAGCCGCGCCACCGGGTCGGCCCACCCGGTGAGCTCGGTGTCCATCCGCTCGAGGAATTTGTCGTCCATGGCGCAATATTAAGTAAGATCGTCCGGAAGGGCCGCACGAGACGTCCATGTCCGCAGAATTTTTCAAAGTCGAAAGCCTCACCAAGCGCTTCGGCGGCCTGACCGCCGTCAACACGGTGAGCTTCGAGCTCAAGCGCGACGAGCTGGTCGGCCTGATCGGCCCCAATGGCGCCGGCAAGACCACGCTGCTGCGGCTGATCACCAAGATCCTGCGTCCCGACTCGGGACGCATCACGTTCAACGGCGAGGACATCACCGGCCTCGCGCCCTGGGAGGTGGTCGACCGCGGCATCGCCGGCACCTTCCAGAACATGCGCCCCTTCCGGCACCTGCCGATCGTCGCCAACGTCATGGTGCCGCTGGTTGCGCCGCGGGCGCGGCGCAGCGGCGAATGGGTGAAGCGCATCGAGGCGAAGGCGATGGATGCGCTCGAGTTCGTCGGCATCTCCGACATGGCGCTCGAGCCGGCCTCGGCGCTGTCGCAGGGCGATCTCAAGCGTCTCGAGGTCGCGCGCGCCATCGCCACCGAGCCCGAGCTGCTGCTGCTCGACGAGCCGCTCGGCGGCCTGAATTCGGCCGAGTCGGATCTGCTCGCCCGCTCGATCCGGCGGCTGCACAAGGGCGGACGCTTCGGCCGGCTGCACTCGGAGGGTCCGGCGGTGCTCATGATCGAGCACAAGCTGAAGGAGCTGATGTCGATCGTCGACCGCGTGATCGTCGTCGACTACGGCGAAATCATCGCCGACGGCCCGCCGGCCGAGGTGGTGAAGAACAAGCACGTCATCGAAGCCTATCTAGGAAGCGAACACGGAGCGTTCGCGGGGAACCAACATGCCGCTGCTTGAGGTGCGCAACCTCTCGCTGCGCTACGACAAGGCGCAGATCCTGAACGGCGTCTCGCTCAGCGTCGGTGCGGGCGAGCTGGTCGGCCTGGTCGGCCCCAACGGCGCCGGCAAGTCGACCCTGCTGCGCGCCATCTCGGGGCTGGTGCGCTTCGAGGAGCGCATGAAACGCGGCACCACCGGCGACATCGTCCTCGAAGGCGAAGTGCACTTCGACGGCCAGCGCATCGACAACCTGCCGCCCCACGAGATTCGCGCGCGCGGCCTGGTGCATTGCCCCGAGCGGCGGCGGCCGTTCCGCGAGCTCACCGTGCTCGAGAACCTCCTCGCAGGCGCCTTCCTGTCTAAGAACAGGCTCGAGACGCAAAAGCGCCTCGAGCACTGCTTCAGCCTCTTCCCGAGGCTCTCCGAGCGCAAGGAGCAGATCGCGGGAACGCTCTCGGGCGGCGAGCAGCAGATGCTCGCCACCGCGCGCTCCCTGATGTTCGAGGCGAAGCTGCTCGCGATCGACGAGCCGTCGCTCGGCCTGGCGCCGCTCATCCGCGAGGAGCTGTTCGGCGCGATCGCGAAGATCCACAGCGAAGGCGTGCCAGTGCTGCTGGTCGAGCAGGAAGTGAGTCAGGTGTTCCGCATGGCCAGCCGCAACTACGTGCTGTCGCAGGGCCGGATCCTCGCCGAGGGTCCGGCGAAGCTACTGATGGCCGACGAGACGCTGCGCGCGGGCTACCTGGGCCTGTAGCGGCGCGCTGCACAGGCGGCAGATCTTCCGCCAAGCGCCGTTTCTCTGCTTGCAGCGCGGGCATTGCGCTTCGATCTTGTCGCGCACCCACGGCGACAGGCCGCGCGGCATGAACAGCAGCACCAGCAGGACGATCACGGCGAAGATCAGCAGCCGCAGCTCGCCGAATTCCTTGAAGCTGCCCAGCCACTCGGTGAGCGGATAGAGGATGAACACCGCCACCACCGGTCCGTAGATCGTCGCCACGCCGCCGAAGATTCCCCAGATCACCACCTGGAAGGAAAGCGCGACTTCGAGCGTCGAAGGTCCGGCGACGCGCAGGTAGTGCGCGAACAGCGCGCCGGCGAAACCGGCGGCGGCGGCCGAAAGTGCGAACACCGCGAGCTTGTAGCGCGGCGTGTTGATCCCGGAGGCGCGCGCGGCGACTTCGTCGTCGCGGATGGCGTGCAGGACGATGCCGAAGCGCGAGTCGGCGATCATCCACAGGCCGAAGACGATGACCAGCATCGAGACGCAGGCGACGTAGTAGTTGGCGGTCGCGCCGACGATCAGCCGCTGCACGCCGGAGACGCCGAGCTCGCCGCCGGAAAAATCCGGGAAGGCGAACAGCAGGCCGAGGCCGATGAGCGGAAAAGCGAGCGTGGCGAGCGAGAGGTACGAGCCGCGCAGGCGCAGGCAGAGAAATCCGGAGAGGTAGCCGAACAGCGCCGCCACCGCGGCGCCCAGCCACACCGTGAGCCACGGCGAAACGCCGAGCTTGAGCGAGACCAGCGCCGAGCCGTACGCGCCGGCGCCGAAGAACAGGGCGTGGCCGAAGTTCACCTGCCCGGTGTAGCCGGCGAGAAGATCCCAGCTGGCGGCGAAGATCGCGAACAGGCACGTCATCGTCAGGATGCGCAGCACGTAGGCGTCGCTGTAGACGAGCGGCAGCGCCAGCAGGCCGATCGCCCAGACCAGCACCAGGCTGCGCGAGGGCAGGATCAGGATTTCGCTGCGGATCTCCGACCAGGTGCGGCGCAGCAGGTACATCAACGCTCTTCCTCGAACGCGACGCCGAACAATCCCTCCGGCCGGGCGAGCAGCACCGCGACCATGATGCCCAGCGCAGCGACACCTTTGAGATGCGCGCCCTCGGGCAGGGTAAACACGGTGATCGCCTCGACGTAGGCGATGATGAGCGCGCCGATCACGCTGCCCTTGAGGCTGCCCAGGCCGCCGAGGACGACGATCGCGAGCATGATCACCAGCGGATCGAGCCACATGTGCGGGTGGACCGAGGTCACCGGGGTGGCGACGACGCCGGCGATCGCGGCGAGGCCGACGGAGAACCCCACCGTCACCATCGCCACGCGATGCACGTTCATGCCCATCAGGTTCGCGACCTCGAGGTCGTTCGCGGTGGCGCGGATCGCCAGCCCGGTCCGCGTGTGATAGAGGAAGAACCAGGTCGCCGCCAGCATGACTGCCGCGACGACGAGGATCAGCAGCCGCTGGTAGGGAATGCTGACCCCGGCCAGACGGACCACGCCGTCGATGGTCGAGGGCACGCCGAGGAAGTGGCCGCCATAGGCAACGAGCATCAGCTCCTGGAAGATGAGGCCGAGGGCGATGGTCGAGATCAGCACCGCCGACTCGTGCTCGCGCACCGGCTCGATCACCAGCCGGTAGCAAAGCAGCGAGAGCGCGACGACCGACACGACCGCGACGACGCCGGCCAGCGCGAAGCCGAGGCCGCCGCGCGTCAGCAGCGTGTAGAAGCAGTACGCCGCGAGCATGTAGAACGCGGTGTGCGCGATGTTGACGATGCGCGCGACGCCGAAGATCAGCGAAAAGCCGATCGCCAGCAGGGCATAGACCCCGCCGTTGACCAGCCCGGTGACGAGAATGTCTTGGAGCAAGCGGCGCTAGCGCGCCGGCATCTTGAAGGGCTGCATGCCCTTTACGTTCGGCGGCCAGAACGGGACCTTCTTGCCGTCCTGCCACTGCACCGCGATACCCGAGGTCTTGCCGACCGCCCACACCAGGTCGTGACGCTTGTCGAAGGTCGCCACCGAGCCGGTGCCGACATGCTCGACCTTCTCGATGTAGGCGACGATCTGGTCGGCGTTCGTGCTGCCCACCTTCTCGATCGCGTCCTTCAGCAACATGATCGCGTCGTAGGTGGCCGCGGTGTAGGTCGGCGCCTTCTTGAAGCGCGCCTGGTACGCGCGCACGAACGGGATGGTCTTCGGCGTGTACTCGACCTCGGAGTAGGTATCGAGCGTGGAGACGAACTGCGCCTTGCCCGCCGCCGCCTGCCAGAACTCCTCCTTCTGGCCCTCGACGTTGATGCCCCAGGCCACCGCCTTCATGCCGCGCTCGCCCATCTGGCGCCCGACCGAGATGCCGACCGGGCCGGAGAGCATGGTGAACACGATGTGCGCACCGGCGCGATCGATCGCGGAGAGCTCCGCCGTCACGTCGGTCGCCACTGCCGAGGGCTGCCACGTGCCGACGACTTCCATCTTGAGCGCGGGCAGGTTCTTCTGCGCGGCGGCGACGAGGCCTTCGGTCCAGACCGCCTTCTCGGCGAGGATCGCCACCTTGGGCGTATCGGTCTTGAGGTCGTTGCGGATCTGCTGGCCGATGCTGCCGAGCACGGCGAACAGGGTGCGCGCGAGGTCGACATCCTTGGTCGGCGAGACCCGGAACCAGTATTTGTAGCGGTCGTAGTTCTGCTCGACGTTCAAGCCGAGCTTGGAGTGCGCCGCGCCCACGCCGAGGAACAGCTTCTTGTTGTCCATCGCCACTTCCTGCATCGCCAGCACCGCCTCCGAGCGGAAGCCGCCGACCAGGAAGTCCACCTTGTCCCGCGTGATGACGCGCTCGATGGCGTTGGTCGCGTCGGGCACCGACTGGATCTCGTTGGTGTCGGCGCGAACCAGCTCGATCTGCCTGCGCTTGCCGCCGACGTTGACGCCACCGGCCTTGTTGATCTCGTCGCGCGCCATTTCCGCGCCGTTCCAATGATGCTCGCCTTGCACGAAGCTCATCGGCCCGAGAATCGCGATCTTGATGGTTTGCGCCAGCGCTAGAGGCGCGGCGAACAGCAGGATGACACCTAGAATGGCGCGGCGCATGTGATTCCTCCTCTTCGACTAGACTTTATCTTCTCGTAACAATTTGATGTTGCCAGCAAATTCCAGGGGCGTCTAGGATGGCCAGAGAGGACTTCGTGTGCGCGCACCGGCTGCGGGTGCGCTGGGCCGAGGTGGACATGCAGAAGATCGTCTTCAACGGCCACTATCTGACCTACATCGATACCGCGATCGCGGAATACTGGCGCGAGATCGGCCTGCCCTACCCGCACGGCTACGTCGAGCGCTACGGCAACGACGTCTACCTGCGCAAGGCGACCGTCGAATACCTGGGCTCGGCCCGCTACGACGACGAGCTGACGGTCTGCTGCCGCGTGGCGAAGCTGGGGCGAAGCAGCATGACGTTCGTATTCGAGATCCACAGGGAAGGCGCGCCGCCGCTCGTCACCGCGGAGCTGGTCTACGTCAACGCCGATCCGCAGATGCGGCCGGCGCCGCTGCCCGACGAAGTGCGCGAGAAAGTGCGCCGCTACGAGCGCGTCGCGCCGCAATCATGATGTGCTGGGAGGATTTCGCCGTCGGCAGCGTGAATGAAATGGGAGCGCACACCTTCACTGCCGAGGAAATCGTCGCGTTCGGCAGGCAGTTCGACCCGCAGCCCTACCACTCCGATCCCGTCGCGGCGAAAAGCTCGCCGTTCGGCGGCCTGATCGCGAGCGGCTGGCACGTTTGCGCGGCCGGCATGCGCATGCTGACCGAGCAGATCCTGGGGCGCGCGCACAGCCTCGGCTCGCCCGGCGTCGAGAACGTGCGCTGGCTGAAGCCGGTGCGCGCCGGCGACACGATCGCTTACCGCGTGATCGTCGCCGATGCGCGGCCCTCGGCGAGCAAGCCGGGCGTCGGCCTGGTGAAGCACCGCTGGGAGGCGCGCAACCAGGCCGGCGAACTGGTGCTGACGCTCGACGGCTGGATCCTGCTGCGGCGGCGCGCGTCATGAGCGGCGCTCAGATCGAGCTGCAGCACAAGATCCACGTCCTCACCAAGAAGGAAGAGCTCGACTCGGTGCGCGTGCCGGGCAAGGTGGTGATCGTGCTCGACGTTCTGTTCGCCACGACTACGATGGTGGCGGTGCTCGCCAACGGCGCGCGCGAAGTGGTGCCGGTGCTCGACGAGGCGGCAGCGCGCGCCTGCGCGCGGGGAATCGGCGAGTGCGTGCTCGCCGGCGAGCTCTACGCCGAGACGCTGCCCGGCTTCGCGCACCCGGCGCCGCTCGCGCTGATCGAGCACGGCGTGCGCGACAAGACGGTGGTGTACTCGACCACCAACGGCACCGTTGCCATGACCCAGGCCGCGAGCGCGGCCCGCGTCTACTGCGGCTCGCTGCTCAACGCGCGGCGGCTGGTCGAGCACATCCTCGAGCGGCACGCGCGCGAGACGGTGCTGATCCTCTGCTCGGGGTCGGGCAACAACTTCAACTACGAAGATTTCTACGGCGCCGGCTGCTTCGTCAATCATTTCTCCGAACGGATGAAAAACGTCGACCTGTCGGATGCAGCGCGCGCCGCGCGCGAGCTCTACCGGCACGCGCGCCTGCCCGACGCGCTGCTCGAGTGCCGGGTCGGGGCGATGATGGTCAAGCGCGGCTTGCGGCGGGAAGTGGAATATGCCTGCCGCGTCGACAGCCTGCCGGTCGTCGCCGCCCTGGAGGACGGGCGGGTGAAGCTCGTCAGTGGTAGCGCTCCAGGCCAACCACGCTGATCGCCAGCCGCGCCAGCGCGTAGCCCAGCCACATCCGCAGTCGCGCGAACAGCGGCTGCTCCCGCCAGCGGCGCGGCGCCAGCCGCGCGCCGCCGGTGCGCATCGCCTCCTCGAGGCTGCGGCAGAGCTGCTGCGCGAATGCGGCGTCGTCGACGAAGACGTTGGCTTCGCGCGCGAACAGCAGGCTGAGCGGATCGATGTTCGACGAACCGACGCTGGCGTAGCGCTCGTCGAAGACCGCCACCTTGGCGTGCAGCACGCTGCGGTGGTACTCGTGGATCTCCATGCCGGCATCGAGGAACGAGCCGTAGAGCGCGCGCGAGGCGTAGCTCACCAGCGCGTACTCGATCTTGCCCTGCAGGAGCAACCGCACGCGCACGCCGCGCGCCACCGCATCGACCAGGGCGCGGCGGAAGCGCCGGCCGGGGAAAAAATAGGCGACGGCGATGACGATGTCGCGCTTCGCCGACTGGATGTGGGCGAGATAGGCGTCCTCGATGTCGCGGCGGTGCCGCCAGCTGTCGCGGATCACGAGCGCGGCGCGCTGGTCTCCGGCCGGTAGCGGCGCCGGTGGCGCGGGGAGCAACGGTGCGCCCCGGCGCACCACCGTACGCGCAACGCTGCGCCAGAGGCGCGCCGCGGCGGCTCGGATCTCGACGGCGAGCGGGCCCTCGACGCGCACCGCGTAGTCGTGGCGCGGCCGCCGCTCCTCGGGCCCGTCGAAGTCGTCGATGACGTTGATGCCGCCGACGAACGCGGTCGCGCCGTCGATCGCCGCGAGCTTGCGGTGCATGCGCCGCAGCCGGCCGCGGCGCAGGCGGAGCCGCGCGAACTCCGGCCGGAAAGTCAGCACCCTCCCGCCGGCGTCGCGCAGTGCGCGCAGCCAGCGCTCCGGAAACTCGCGCGCGCCGAAGCCGTCGATCAGCAGGCGCACCCGCACGCCGCGCGCCGCGGCACGCGCCAGCGTGTCGGTGATCAGGCTGCCGGTCTCGTCGTCGGCATAGATGTAGCTCTCGAGGAACACCTCGAGGCGCGCAGCGTCGATCGCCGCGACCAGGGCGGGGAAGTACTGCTCGCCGTTCCTGAGCAGCGTGAGGCGGTTGCCGCCGGCGTACTGCATCGTCTCAGCCGCGCCGGATCTCGGCGCTCACCGCCAGATGATCCGACAGCAGCGACCACGGCTTGCCCCTGTGCACCTGGGAGGTGACGACCTTGAAGCCGCGCACGTAGATGCGGTCGAGCCGCAGCAGCGGCAGCACGCTGGGGAAAGTGCGCGCCGCGCGGCCGTGGCGCGCGAGCGAGACCTCGCTCATGCCGAGCCGCCGCTCGAGGATGGACGAAGCGCGGTGGCGCCAGTCGTTGAAGTCGCCGGCGACGATGATCGGCAGGTCGCGCGAGGCGAGCTCTTCCAGGCGGCCCGAGATCGCCTCGAGCTGCCGGCTGCGGCCGCGCTCGTGCAGCGACAGGTGGACGCAGACGCAGTGCAGGTTGCGGCGCCAGCCCGGGACCGCGACCACGGTGTGCAGCAGGCCGCGCCGCTCGAAGCGGTGGTCGGAGACGTCGTGGTTCTCGAACGAGACGAAGGGGAAGCGCGACAGGATGGCGTTGCCGTGGTGCCCGTGGTCGTAGACGGCGTTGCGGCCGTAGACGTGCCGCCAGCGATCGCCGGCGAGGAACTCGTGCTGCGCGCCCGGCCAGCCGCCGAAGCGCAGCGCGAAGCGGTCGTTCAACCCCTGCACTTCCTGCAGGAAGACGAGGTCGGGGTCGAGCCCGCTCAGGCCGTCGCGCAGCTCGTGGATCACCATGCGGCGGTTGAACTGCGACAGCCCCTTGTGGATGTTGAGCGTGACCACGCGAAGTGTCTCGCTCATTTCACCTCCCCGAGGTCGAGCTCGAAGCGCCGCTCGAGAAGATCGGCGTCGTCGAAGTGCCGGCGGCCGATGAACGCGGTCGCATGCCGTCCCCACTGCCGCATCGCACCGGCGGAGGCGATCCCCATCGGCCAGTAGAGGAAGCGCTCGCCGCGCTCGGTGCCGGCGACGAGGCCGTCCCTGCCGAAAACGCTGCGCCGGCTGCCGTCCATCCGCGAAAGCGAGCGCAGCTCGTCGTAGTGGCGCAGGCTGTAGTGCACCAGGCTGTCGGGGCCGCTGACGGTGCCGACGCGTTCGATGAAATGCGTCGCCGATGCGATGCTCACCAGTGGGCGCTCGCCATCGCGCAGTCGCGGCATGCCCTGGGGCGCGAAGGCCCATTCCTCGCTCGCGTCGGGCGCGGCGCGCGGCTTGGCGCGCGGCGAGGGAAAGAACCAGTGGTAGCAGCCGCACGGATGGACCGAGTCGTGCATGATCGGCTCGCCGTCCGGCGCCAGCGTCACGCGCCAGACGACGCCATCGAGGCGGCCCGCGAGGATGTCCAGCGAGGAAGTCGCCGGGCGCTCCGGGAACCACAGCGTGTAGACGATCTGCAGCAGCACGCTGTTGCCGTAGCGGGTATACGCCGGCTGCGCGTACACCACCGGTTCGGTGGCGTCGATCGCCGGCGCGGGCTCGCCACGCAGCCAGCGCAGCGCGCCGAAGCGGTCGTAGTCGCCGGCGATTGCGATGTCGAAGCTCGGGGCGTAGGTCGCGGCGAGCGCGTCGAGCTCGCGCCCGGAGATGAGCGGCTGGCCGAGCGGATCGAACAGCCCGCGCGCCAGGAGGCCCTTCACCACCTCGCGCGACAGCGGGCGTCCCGCGGGCGGCGCATAGCGCACGCGATTCGACGCCGCGGGCGGTTCGGCGGCAAATGCGCCGCGGATCTCGTCCTCGAAGCGCCGCACGCCCGACGCAAAGGGGATGCGCGCCAGCGGGTAGAGGCCGAAAGCGCGCATCGCGGTCGAATAGTCGTCGGGGACCCGCGCTGCCGCGACGAGCGCGGCGCGCCCCCGCGCGTCCCGCAGGTCGGCGGCGACGAGCTGCATGCCGCAATCCTGGGTGCGCTGCAGCGCGTCGGCGCGAGTGCGATCGAGCGCGCCGTCGGGCAGGTTGTCGACCTCGTGGCGCCGCGCGTCATAGTCGAGCGCGCGCATGCGTCCGGCGAGCGTGACGAGGGCGTCCGGGCGCTCGGCCGCCCGCCCGCTCAGCGACGCCAGCAGGCGGTCGACGCGCAGGTAGGGAAAGCCGGCGACGCGCGCGTGCTGCGCGTCGCGCACGCCGGCCGCGTCGACACGCTCGTCGAGCGTGACGAACCACTGCGCGCACTCGCGCAGCGCCGGCGACTGGAGGTGGCCCGCGAGCCGGTCATCGAAGGTCGCGCAGCCCGCCGCGAGCAGGAGCGCGGCTACACCGAGAAATCGCCGCACCCGGCTAAACTATCACAGCAATTTTTCGCCCAGCATCAGGATGGCGTCGCGATTGGACCAGGAGAAGCACTTCTGCGCAGCCTCTCGCCAGGGCAGCCAGGCGAACGCAGTGTGCTCCTGAGGCGACACGCGGACCGGCGGCCGCGCGTCGAGCCTGAGGCCGAAGACGTGCTCGGTGTTGTGCGTCACGCCCGGCGCGAAGCGGTGCCGCCAACGAGCATAGATCTCGAAGGTGTTGGCGACCGGCCACCGGGTCAGTGCGCCGCTCGCCGCGTCGATCCCCGTTTCCTCTGCCACCTCTCGCGCCGCTGCCGCGGCGAGCGGCTCGTCCACGCGGTCGAGCGAGCCGGTCACCGACTGCCAGAACCCGGCGCGCGATTCGCGCTCGAGGAGCAGCACCTCCAGCGAGGTCGTGTAGACGACCACCAGCACCGACAGGGGAAGCTTCACTCGCGATGCAGCGGCGGCAGTGCAAGCCGCGCCTGCGGGTCGATCAGCACGGCGAAGAACGGCCTGCCGCGCCCGGACCAGGACTCGGCGCTCGAGCGCAGCACGTCGATCAGCACGCCGAGGTCATCGCTGGTCAGCGCCTGCCAGTTGCGAAAGACCAGCACGTGACCGTTGCCCGGGCGCCACGACAAGTCGCCGAGGCAGTCCTCCAGCGCGTCCCAGTTGCCGCCGAACCAGTCCGGGAAGCGCAGCGCCTGGGAAATGGCGCGCAATGCGTTGCCGTCCTTCAGGTCGATCTGCGCGGCGCTACCCATCACCTCGTCGATTGCGTCGCTGCGCGTCAGGCGATAGACGCCCGAGCGCACCGGGTCCTGCAGCCGCTCGAGGAGCTTGCTCATGGCTGAATGATGCGCCGGAAGCTGCGGTAGTGGTCGTCGGTGTAGTAGACCTCGCCGGCGCGTCCCGCGACGATGCGGCGCGCGCCGCGATCGTGCGCCCCGGGAGTCTTCACGGTGTACTCCCGGTAGTAGCCGCGCTCGCGCTTCGGCAGCTGCCCCTCGCGATTGCCGAATACCGCGCCATCCCTCTGATAGGGAAATGGGCCGTTCTTCTGGATCAGCGCGAGCGTCTGCCGCGCCTCGCTCGGCAGCTTCTCGACCGCGACGTCCCCCTGAAATGCAACCGCGGTTGCCAGGAGCAGCGCGGCGAGGCTCACGACTGCGGCGGATTCCTCAGGCGGAGGTGCAGCTCGCGCAGCTGCTTCTCGGTCACCGGCGTCGGCGCGCCGGTGAGCAGGTCCTGCCCGCGCTGCGTCTTCGGGAAAGCGATGACATCGCGGATCGCCTCGGTACCGGCCATCAGCGCCACCATGCGGTCGAGGCCGAAGGCGATGCCGCCGTGCGGCGGCGCGCCGTACTGCAGCGCGTCGAGCAGGAAGCCGAACTTGGCGCGCTGGTCCTCTTTCGAGATCTTCAGCGCGCGGAACACTTTCTCCTGCACTTCCGGGCGGTGGATGCGTACCGAGCCGCCGCCGATCTCCCAGCCGTTCAGCACCACGTCGTAGGCCTTGGCGTAGGCCTTCTCCGGCGCAGACTCGATGTATTCCTCGTGCCCGTCCTTGGGGCTGGTGAACGGGTGATGGCGCGCTTTCCATTCCGTGCCGTCGCGCTCGAACATCGGGAAGTCCACGACCCAGAGCGGGCGCCAGCCCTTCTCGGCCAGGCCCATCTCGTGGCCGAGCTTCTGCCGCAGCGTGCCCATCACTTCGCTCGCGATCGTCGCCTGGTCGGCGCCGAAGAGGATCAGGTCGCCGTCGCGCGCTTCGCTCCGCCGCAGAATCTCCGCGATCGCCTTCTCGTGCAGGTTCTTGACGATCGGCGATTGCAGGCCGGCCGCGCCTTTCGAGCGCTCGTTGACCTTGATCCAGGCGAGGCCCTTGGCGCCGAGCGTCTTCGCCAGCTCGCCGTAGCCGTCGACCTGGCTGCGCGGCAGCGCACCGCCGCCCGGAAGCCGCAGCGCGCAGACGCGCCCGCCGGCGCTGTTCGCCGGGCCGGCAAAGACCTTGAACTCCACGTCCTTCACGACGTCGGTCAGCTCGACGAGCTTCAAGGGCACACGCAGGTCGGGCTTGTCGATGCCGTAATCGCGGATCGCGTCGTCGTAGCGCATGACGGGAAACGGATCGGCGAGCTCGATGCCGGCGGCGGAGCGGAACACCTCGCGCACCATCGCCTCCATCAGCGCGCGGATCGCCGCCTCGTCGAGGAACGAGGTCTCGATGTCGATCTGCGTGAACTCGGGCTGCCGGTCGGCGCGCAGGTCCTCGTCGCGGAAGCACTTGACGATCTGGTAGTAGCGGTCGAAGCCCGCCGCCATCAGCATCTGCTTGAAGAGCTGCGGCGACTGCGGCAGCGCGTAGAAGTGGCCATCGTGCAGCCGCGAGGGAACGAGGAATTCGCGCGCGCCCTCGGGCGTCGACTTGTAGAGGAAGGGCGTCTCGACGTCGATGAAGCCGCGCCCGTCGAGGAAACGGCGCGTCGCCATCGCCGCGCGATGGCGCAGGCGCAGGTTGGCCTGCATCGGCGCGCGCCGCAGGTCGAGCACGCGGTTCGCGAGGCGCACTTCCTCGGA
>Ga0134123_10001012_pt1 | contig 18488 bp, 17 predicted proteins | sample KB303_FD_96460 | JGI IMG/M metagenome (GOLD analysis project Ga0134123, IMG submission 96460) | Terrestrial soil microbial communities without Nitrogen fertilizer from Kellogg Biological Station, Michigan, USA - KB3-0-3 | ecosystem: Environmental > Terrestrial > Soil > Unclassified ...
AAGTCGAAGAATTGAAGAGAGGTGGGGGCTTGTGCCCCCATGCCGGCCAGGAAAGATTCAGATGCCCATTTGAGCCGCTTCCGAAAGCGGGCGTGGGGCGCAGCCCCACAAATATAAAAAATGTTTCCCCTCCCAAGATGGGAGGGTTCATACCGTCATAACTTATTGATTCTACTAAGTTCTTTAGATGCGGTTGAAAAAAGGTTGAAAAAGCCGAAGCAGAAAACCGTAGGCGGAATGCGCAAAAGTTTGCAAGTGACCGTCACCCCGGCGAACATTGCATGTTGTGGATAGCGACTGCCTCCCGGACGGACGCACCCACAAGCGGCGCGCCTAGTTGTCGGTGGCTTGTCGCACTAACCGGCATCAGACCGGGCGCGCGGTTCCGTTTTTAAAAGGGGGGAATATCTCCTAAACGGGGTGTTTGCCTGTGCCGCGCGTCCCGGTCGATCTTTGAATGGACCGCCATGTCCGAACCACCTCTCGATATCAGCGCACGCATGAAACTCCATCTGGAGTTTTACGAAAACGCAGGTAAGTGCGCCAAGCGCGGCAGCGAGCACTTGAAACGCGGAGAAGTAAAAGAAGCCGCCGATGCGCTCGCCGAAGCCGATGCATGGATAGCTCGCGCCGCGCTGTTAGAGTTACGTCCGCAAGAGCGCCCGGACCCCTAAAGTCCGAGCGATACATGCCGCCTCCATTCTTCGGGAAAGTCACAGTTCGGCGGCGAACCGCAAAACATCGGCGCGATGTCTTCGTCAGTAAAGCCCGCGCGCCCGCACCCGAGGCGGGTAATGAAAAATTTCGTACGTGGATTGCATGATGCCCACAATTTGAATTCCTCCACGTAGTATCGGATCTCCGAAAGAGTCAACGTCTCGTACGGCGTTCGTTTAGTAGGGATCGCGTAGCATTGACCCATCGGACCATAGCCCAGACTTCGAACAGCGCCGAACACATGAGCGGCAATCCTCGCCGCCCCTGCACCGTGAATACCCTTCAAGTTAGACCCGAATACATATATTTCATCGCCACCCGGTAACGTCATGTCTTTGTGAAACGAATACTTCACGACCGATACCCCTGCGACTGAAACTTCACGCCCCATATAAAACATTGGCCCCACCTAGACCGCAGTCGGCGCGGTCGGATCCCTGTCTACCGTGATCCCCCTTGCAGTCAGCTTCGACGCGTTTATCTCCTTCAACGCGCCGAAGTCTTCCGGGTGTGCCCACAATTCCAGCCGCCGCAATCCCTGGCTGTAGTAGTGGTCCCGCCATCGCTTTTTCTTCACCCGGTTCTTGCTTCGTCGTTGAGCCGGGGTTATCACTAGCTTGCTCATGATGTTCATTTCTCAGTCCCGGCATTTGACGCGGGGTTGATCGCCTCCGATGTTTGATGTCTGTCAAACCGTTTTATGGAGTTACGCCGTTCAATAAGTGATATCCAACTGTCACAAGCGTTTCTGTATAGCCGGGCGGCTGTACTTCGAGAACCTGACCGCAATGCGGGCAAGGTACCTCGTACATCTTTCGAATCGCTTGGCCAATCACAAGAGCCGCAGCGTTCGCGCCAACACCTGACGCCGCTACAACCGACGCGACGCTCGCACCTGACTTCCGCTTCTTAACCCAGGAACTGAGCGTCGCAACGCTAACGTTGTAACGCGCCGCTATCGCTTCATTTGTTCCATTACGCGCTTCATGATCCGCGACTGCCTTCGCTTTTGTCGCGTCATCCGTGCGTTTCCCTTTTCCACGCATGCCGCTCATCCGTTCAGTCGATACCGCCTCGGTATCGTTTACTGGTTCAGCGGACGCGTCGAACCTAAGAGCTTCATCCTTGAACTTTTCTTCCCATCGCCCAAGCATCCCGTAGGTTGCGCGGTATTCAGCGCATACTTGCGCGCGTGTCTTCTTTCCCGTTAGTAGTTCGTTAACGGCTCTAATCTTCACCTTGTCAGGTATTTTTCGTTTGCTGCCCATCTGTTCGCTTCTCCGTAAGAAAAGATCCGGACAATAGTTTCCCGCGCCTATCCACCAGAGTTAGATAGGTTAGATTCAGACAGTTGAAATCAGCGGGCTCTATTCTTCGCAGCCGTCTTGAAACAGCGCGCCATTCTGTAGAAACAGAAACCACCATATGATCCAATCATCGGACAGTGGTTTCATTGCTCGATGACTGCACGCTTCGGCTTCTTCGTTCGGGCTCGCCGTTTTTGCAGCCCCGGGAATCGCATGATTCCTTTTTCAACCAACGCTTCCCGATCGATCCTTTGGACCTTCTCGGACTCGTGGTCTATCACTGCAAACTGCTGCATCCGGCGGGTATACTTTCTGAGCTTGCTAGCGCGCCCCAATATTTCCCCCACGGGGCGGCGTTCCCAGCGATGCATGGATGCGCGACAGTTGTTACAAGTGCGCATCTGACCTGTTGCTTCTTCATCCACACAGACAATACAAAGCCGTGCCATATCGCGGTGTCCTCCGTATGGCTTCCAATTCCGTTTTCTATGCTGAGATTAGGAAGATTCTAGGGTGCTGGCCTAGAACCGACTTTCAGATTCTTGGAAATGTTTGAAACGTTCTTCTATCTACTACTCGTCGCCGTCAACCTTTCTTACGTTACGAATTTCCGGCTGAGATTAAACCTTTAGTTAAATCGACGCAACGCAACGAAAACGCAGAACGAGTGCTGTTACATTCGTGGAACGAAGCTGAAGAACAGATACGGCGGGCTCGTTCGGAGTTGTAGGCTGGGTTGACCGGAACTTGCTAATGGCGGCGTAGCGCACGCGAGGGCGCGCATAGTAAACGCGCTAAGCGCGCCGGAAGGGCGAGGCCCTATTCGCCAAAACTTGAAACGTCGAATAAATTATTAGTGCGGCGTAAGGTGATCCAACTAGCGTTGCTGGTCGTCAGTGGTGGACCGGAACCGCATGAATTAGAAACATTCAAGCGATGACTCAGCGTGACCGGGACGCTGGCTAGAGAATGTACTTATGAGGATTCGAGCTTCGATGAACGTCTAGGCGCCGACGTTGGAAGCCGTTCATTGTTTTTATATCTAATCGGGAGGGTGGACCGTCACCGCCGCGTGACTATAGCTGTAGGGGTTGTGATGTGGAAGTGTTGAGGGATTCGCCTGAGCAGTGTTGAAGGATTAGCCCTTCATTGGGTATTCGTTAGGAATTCGGGACCGCCGCCAGAATGAGCGATAGAAACTCTTGAACCTTAACGAAGCGGTCGCCACCTTCGAATGTATCGTCGCCGAGTTGCGCATCGATGACGGCGGCGAAGTAGTCGAGCACGTCAAGCGCATCGGCCCGCTCAAGGTCACTCAGGTTCAGAGTCGCGATGTACTCCTTCGCTTCCTCACGCAATCCACTGATCGCCGAATCAGTAGTCGCAATCGCCTGCAAGCGCAACACGACCGAGCGAATGTTCTGCGCTTTTTCACGCGCGCGAGGACTGTCAGCGAGTGCGTGGCGCACAGCAACCCGCACCGCGAGCGCGAGCCCTTCGTCAGTCATCGGTCGGTTAGTGGCACACCCAGAGACAAAAAGCGCGGCAATCGCCGCCATGACGAGCGGTTTCATTCGTAGCCCTCCGAGAAAATATAACGTCAAGCTGCGCGTAGCGCGGATAGCTCCGCACGCTGCGCTCCCTTCAATTTGTTTATTAGATCAACCATCGCAAGCGCATCAGCGATTATTATCTCGCGCGCTTTACGTTCATCATCTGTGGCTCTTTCATCGAGCGGCGGTAGCGCCAGCTCGCCGAGCGGTCGAACAAGCTTCGCGTCTAGTTCTTTCAGCCCAGCGATAATTTCAGCTTCGCGCCTATCTCTCTCGATGATCTCGGGACGCACGATCCAACGTTTATTGCTCGAATCCCACTTGTGAGTAGCGCCGGGCGATGGTGGCTGATAATCGACGATCTCGGCAGTTGTTACATTGACCCGCTGTGACTGCCAGTCTGTCACGCCTTCGATAGCTCCGAAGCCTTCCGGAACATTCAATGACAACGCGACGGCGTCCGTCGCGGAGAACGAACGCCCATCGAATAGACCGCTGTCATTCCGGAAGAAGTGCCACGTCTTCATAGTTTGAGCACCTCGACTTGCAGCGTTATTCCAGTCCCGTTAATAAAAGTTCCAAGTACGTTTCCCTGAGCCCAAAGCGCATATGTATATGACGTGTTTGCAGCGGCGTCGAACTGAAACTGACTTGTGTTTGCGACGCCGGGACTAGCCGTTGCCGTGATGGTTGTAAGCTGTCCAACGGTGCCGGACGGCGTCGTGCCGCTTAGCCTCGCCAGATACGTTTGCATAAAGTTTGAATTGTTTTTCCAGAACTGCCCCGTTGCAGTGACTACCGCCGTGTACGGGCGAGGTTTAGCAGGAACGGTCACAGTCGCTACAGCTTGAGCAAGTAAGGATCCCGAGAAACTTGGAACGTTCGTTACTATTACCTCCGTCGCTGCGTTCGGGACGATGTCACTTGTGTCTATCTGCTCAAACTCAACGCCCGGTCCCCAGGCTATGTTGGTGACACCACCGCCAGGCGTGTGAAACGAACTATCCATGTATGAAACCGGGTCGGTGGCCAGCGACGGGCTTGTTCTAACCAACGCCCCATCCTTGTAATAGCGAACCGTTCCGCTGGCATCTCGCGATATTCCTAACTGAGTCGCGGCTGTGTAGGCAAGGAAGGTGCCGGCCGATGATCCGAATTCATATATTTCCAGAACACCGTCAGCTCGCGGATACCAAGCGTGCGTTAAGTTTGTATAGCTGAGTGATGCCCCGGGACCACCGCTCAGCCCGAACATTAAGTAGGCTGTCGTCTGTGCCGGTTTAAATTGCAGATGACATGTCGCGTATCCGACCGCGCTATAGGCGTCACTGTCGTCCCACGAATTGGCGCCGCCGACCTTGAATATCGTTCGAGCACCAGCGACGCAGTACCCGCGCTCAATCCACGGAATGACTCGCTGGAACCCGAGTAGAGAATCTATTGTCGGTTCGGAGCCGTTTATTTCCTCTAGTCTCGGCTCTGGCATCCATTGCCGCGTGACCGGGCTCGAATCGTAGAAGTGATAACAGCGGTGACTCTGAACCGCCGCGCCTACGGAGTTCTTGAATTCATTCGCCGGTAAGAGCCGTCGCCCCGTTTCCGGATCATATATACCCGACTGTCCGGAATTGCCACCGGTGTAGCCTGAGCCGTGAATGATACCGATCGATAGATACCATTTGTTCGGAGTAAGCCACGCCGAAAGCGACGGTAGTGAGGCGCCCGCGAAGTATGGGTTACCATTCACTCCCCCAGTGAGTTCAGTTGTCGGCCCTCCGGTACGACACCCGTGATAAAAACTGCCGCTGTACTGATTGAAATAAAACCAGACCGACGACCGATATGACTTCCTGTGGTCTATTTCAATATCTTTTGTGTCCCATCCTCCGTCGCCGTCAGTGCCGCCGCCTGTAGTCGGCCGACATTCCCAAAGCGGTATAGATGTTCTGTATGGCCCCAGCGGGGCCGTACCTGCGCCCCCTAGAACGATCGCGCTTTCATTAGCGGCGCCGTTACAAAACCATCCATCGCCCTGGTTGCCTGTCGTGCCGACAACCCATTGTCCAATCGGTAACAGATTCTGTCCGTCACCGGGCTGTCCCGCGCGAGCGCGTGTGACGCTGAAACGCTTAGTCACATCAACGCCGTTAAAACTGCCTCGCAATTCAACATAGGCAGAATCAGCGCTGACCGCAGTCACGCGGTAAAAGCCTTTCGACTGACCGTTAACCGGCGTGTCGTCTGCTGTGTTTAGCTGCGCGCTGCAGTTCGTAGCCGTGACGAGCGCGAAGGTCGCCGCGCTGGTCCGATCTACGACGCCCTCAAACACACGAAAGAATCCGACCGCGCCTGAGTAATCAATCGGGCTGACAACTCCGTCGGAGTCAGACGGTAATGTGTGACTTTCGTTTGTTAGATAGCCGGCAATAGATGCTTGACCGGTTGCACCCGTCGAGCCCTGCGATAGCTTGACGACTGAAATTGAGTCGGAGAACCCGCCAGCGGTCGCGGTGACTCGGACGGATGCGTTACTGCCGAAGTCAGTGACCGCAAGCGTCCGCGTGTCGCCGCTTCCGCTGAGCGTTATTCCGGTCGGGGTCGTGGACCATACGGCAGCCGTCGCGATGTTCTGTCGTGACGCTGAAAACGTAATCGCTTGCCCGGCCGGCGATGCGGTAACGCCGCCAGCGGCGAACGTGAACGCCTGCGCCGTTGATGACAATCGCAACGCTTGCGCCGCTGCACCGGGCGAGCCTTGCGGGCCGCGTGATCCGTTCGGACCGAAATGAACGTCGAGTAAAGCGCCGCCTATGGCGTTGATGCTTGTGTCTAAAAAGAGCCGCCCCGTGAATGGAATCTCCGGCCCGACCTGCGCTCCATCCTTATAGAATCTGACCGTCTCGCCGTCATGAATTTGAGACAGAACGGTCGCCGTCGTATACGTTCCTAAACTGGCACCCTGCGTTCCGTTTTGTATGCTGTAGCAGTTACCATCCGATCCGTATCGCCAGCCGAAGTTGATCCCAGACACGCCCGAATCGACGGCCGGATCGTCATTAAATCCGATGACCAGAGCGATATTGGTTTGGCCGGCGCGGGAGGAAAAGAAACATCCGGCCGAGTAACTTTCGCTGGAATGCGCGCCAGCGTTGTTAGCCGTGCCACCGGTGGTCTTTGTGATCGTGCTCGCGGTTGTTGCGACATTGACGGGATTCGACCATGTAAACAGGCCCGGCCCCTGGATGCCCGGTAATCCCGGCGCGCCGTCCTCACCATCGAGCGCCAATACCTGCGGCGTTGACCACGCGCCGACGAGGATTCCGGCCGGTGTCTTAAACGCCCGCGACATCCATAGCGGGTTGCCATCATGAACAGGCGGGGAATCCTGCCAGCCGCTAGGGCTATTGCCGGTCGGCGTCGCCGGCTGTGTAGCCGATCGGCGGAAAACGAAAGAAATAAAATTCCCATCGGCGCCCGGATCACCATCGGCACCGGTCTCACCGACAATCCGCCAAGGCCCTTGCCACGATCCACCCGCGCCGACGCGCGTCCGCATGTAGAGATCACCCGACGTAAAAGTCGAATGCCACGGCCCGGACGACGACACAGCGAATTCAGCTTGTATCGATTCTCCCGGCGTACCTCCACCGCCTTCAACCGATGTTCCCTCGACGCCGTCTAACGGGTCTGCCGGAAACCAATCAGACGTAAGCCCCTCACGGCGAGTACGGACCCAAAAATACCGAGTCGTTGCTGACGAAAACGGCAGTACAAATGAAGTCGATCGGGAACGATTGACGAGCGTCGCGCCGCTGCGATCGTCAGTTGCAGCGGCGTAATATTCGATCATGTCCCACTGCTCTGGTGGCGGCGCGGACAGTTGAACACTAATACCGCCGACAACACCCGCAACTATTATGTTTGTAATCGGCGGCGGTCGCGACTCTGTGTCCGGGGTCGCCGTCTCTGGCGCAGGTATGTACTGAACGCGAAGCGCAGCGCCGGAGAAATCCATATCACTCACGACGGCCGGATCGTCGTAACCTGCGACGGGCTCAGACATCGGATTCGGCCCGTGATAGTTGCCCGCAGGTTCAATACCGTTGTTAGCGCGGGTATATAAAGCGTTTCCGGGATGCGGTGGAACTGTACCCGTAAATGCCCGGAAGCCTAGTCCCAGATCGGGAACGGAAAGGTTGGCGCCGTCCAGTAATATATAACAAGCGCCGGGACCACCTGCGCCACCCGCGCCCGGGTACAGGTCAACTCCCTCACGAACAACGAACGCCTTGTTTGTAGTATCGCCGCCCGATAGGTCAATCAGGCCATTCGCACCACGCGACAATCCACGACAGATAATAACCAAGCCGGCGCCGCCGCTTCCGCCTGCGCCGCCGCGATCTGCGACGTTAAGAGGGAACGTGTCGAGTTCTTGTTCCACGCGCCCACCGGGGGCGCCGCCGATGCCGCGCAAATCATCTGGCAATCCGGCGAGCGTCGTTCCATCGACTTGCAAATTCAGAACCGGCGCGACGGCGTGCGCGCTGCCAGTAAATGCCGCCTCCCTCGTCGCGAGATAGACGAAGAAACGTGCAAATAAATAAACGCCGTCGTAGCCACGCGACGCGCCGATGTATCCCGGAATTCCGGGGTACGTCTCGGCCTCTATTCGATTCTCCCGCCAGTACCTTTCGTTAAAGACGACGTGCATCTGATGGCCATCGTCCGTTACGCCGAGACGACCTGTACCGACCCCGTTGAGCGTCCCGTTAATCTGGAACAATCCTCGGATGCGAAGCTGCACATTGTTTGTAACTGTCAGCGTCACTCCGGCCTGAAGCGTTAAGTCTCCATTGTGATAATAGATCGCAGACGAATGGTTTAAGTCTGCGTTGCCGGAGAGCGGCAGAGTTGCGGCAGTTATAACGTTACCGACGACCGTTATTCCCGGAGCACTAGAAAGTGCAGTCCCTTGCGAGCCATAGAACGCATCCGGCAGCGCCGTCGTCGCCTGCGTCGGCGATCTAACTTCCGCTCGTGCGGTGGAGCCGAACAGATTTAGCGTGATGCCGGTGCGAAAGTTACATTCGACGCCCTGAATCTCAAACGCGCGATCGATGCCGGGCTCGTCTACACCGGGTTCTTTTCCGGCATAGTCGCGGACGTGACGCCATCGACCGCGAACAATGTCGCCGACCTCCAATGCATTTAACGAGTCAAATACTTTTACTTGGATCTCTTGCGGGGGCGCTGCGTATCTATCACGTAGCATATCCAGCATCGTGAATATCGACGCGTCTGTGTGAACACTCCCGTGGATCCCCTTAAAATTGCGCTCGTATATGTCGGCGAGCCCGTGTGTCGAAACAGAACTGACGTCGATATAGTCATTCGCGCGGTTATATCGGGATCCGTTCCAACTCCAGTTCACGCGGAAAACGTTATGCAACGATTTCATCGCATGCTTGAGTTCACCGACTTCGATCGAGTTAGAATTATCTAGAACGGCGATATGTGACGCATCTTCAGATATTCGCGCCATCCTTCGCAGTCCGAGGGAACCATCGGCGTAAACCGGCGAGAATAATCCGACGGCTAAATAGATTTCCTTCTCTAGGAAGGATTTGGCATCGATGCGCTTAAGCCCTTCGAAGCGAAGAACGCGGCCCGATTGCGGGGACGCGTCGGTCGCGGTATTCCATATATCGACCCCGATATCTGTAAAGTCTTCCTCTGCAATCCATTGGCTATCAATTGACAGCGTCCAGTGATCCGGAAACGAGGCGCCGTCGCCATAAAGATCACCCGTCAGAATCGCTAACGCCAGCTTGATCGCAGGCAATTCAATGTATATATATTCTTCAACTCGCTCGCGTCGATCTGAGGCTAATCCGGGATCTACAGTTATCGTCTCTGCCGTCGTTCCAAAAACTGGAGTGCAGCCCGTTAAAGTGTTGGTGGATTTTCCGGTGTAGCGGTAGATCGTGTTCTTTACTTTTACATATCCGACAGTTGAGTTCGGCGCATCGGTATATGAGTCGCCATGAAATACGGTGCGAAGTCCGCTCGCATCGGTTAGCTCTATCGTCGTATCGCCTGCGGTCAGCGTCGCCGCCAGCGTTGTTTGCGCTACGTCGAATATCTGTTCCTTCATTGACCGCTGAATATCTTCACACTGAACGTTATAGCGGCCGTTCAAGAAACCGATTGTCGCGACTCTCTGCGTCCCGACAAGCTGCAGGTCGGAGAATGCGTCACCCGCGAAACCGAAATAGAATCGAACCGGCACCCCGCGTAATCCGACACCATCTGAGAGACGTTCTCGAATCTCGTCCGTGAACTGACCGGCGATGTCCACTAGAGAGAATGAAGCGGTGCCTATCTCAGCGCGTGCGTCATCTGGCCGGAGTCTCTGACTATTTATGATAGGTTCCACTAGCGCGCTGTTAATCACAGAGCCAGGAACGTCTGCGATGTCCTCATGACTTGTTACATAGATCGAATCGACATCAAGAATGAAGCCGATGACGAAGCGATATTCTTTTACTTTTGCACGAAGCTTCGCTTGTATGTCTAACGAATACTCCCTCATGGAACGAGAACACGAACGCGAAATGATGTTCGATATCCATCATTTGCGCCGCCCTGACCACGCGGTACACGCGATAACTGATAACCCGTCGAGTCAATCGATGCCGTCATCGGAAGCACGGGCACATTTGATGACCCGTAAGCGTCGAATGTGAAGTCTTCCCGCGCTTCTACGGAATCGAGAAATTCTCTGATCTGCAATATCTCCGACGCAGTATGTTCGCCGAGAGTGACGGCATAGATCTCGACCGCGTTGAACCGAATAGTTTCTCTGTGACCATCAAGCGATTGCTGAACTTCCAGCGACGGCTGTCGTTCGATTGAGATATCGGTAACTTTCAAATCGATTGAATATGTTTCCCCTGATGTGTGGCCGCCGATGATCGATCGAGACGCCGCATATGTAACGGCGGTCACGTCGTCGCCTCCGGCACGAGTTCGCGCGCCTGTCGGCTTGTCGGGTTGATAAGCACGCTGTCGTACTCGTTGATACGCTCACGCAATTGATTGAATATGAAATCCACTGTCTCTTTTCCGCTGTAGATGTTTCCATTCACGACGACAGTGAGTGCGCGTGTTTCTGCGGGCGCCGCCATTCCGGCGACGCTGTTCGATACCGTGTCGGCGCTCGCGCTTGGCGCGGTGTAGACGGGGTTGTGTGGCGAGCCCGCCGCGCTTGCACTACCGCCACCTATCGCAGTCGAGGCGATGGCCGCGACCTGAGCGACGCCATAAGCAATCGCGGCAGCGGCGGCGGCATACCCCCACGGCGTCGGTCCGTAATATTCGAGAGCAGCAGCGGCAGCGGCTTTGGTTGAAATAATCGTTTTTGCAATGGCGTGCGCTTTCTCAATCGCCAGAATGCCTTTTGCAAACGAGGCATACTTACCGCCATACGCAGTCAAGAGCGTTTGCGCAGCGGCGGCGCCATCACGCCGGAAGTCGGTCAACGTTTCTTGTAATTGTTCTTCGCGCTTACGTGTTATCTCTCGGCCGTCTTCTTCAATGTCGTGACGGCGGTCAAGCTCCTTTTTGTTTTCTTCGGTGATCTGTCTGCCGATATCCGCTGAGTTTCTAGCGACCGCTTCATTCAATTCATATTCATTTCGCAACAGCGTCGCAGCGGCTTCTTGCGCGCGTTGAAGCTTTCCTTCCCGGATCTGCTTATCGATCTCGTCTTCTTCGAATAGTTTCTTAACAGTGGGCGAGAACTCTTCGATTTGGGGGAGTGCCGAAGACTTATTCGAGTTGGGGTTCTGACTCGCCTTCGCCAGCGCCGCGCGCCGCTCTAGCTCCGCGAGTTGCTTTTCTAATATCGCGATGCCAGCGAGTGTTGGCGCGAGCAGCCCCCCGGCGATTGTCACTGGAACCTTGCCGGACTGAATCGCCTGCGCGATCCCTTGCAGCCGTTCGAGGCGCGCGCGAGTGTCTTCTAACTGGTCGCCTGTGCCGAAGACATCGGCAATGAGATTCCCGAGCGCGTTACCGACCGTCGTCTTTGCGGCTTGGCCGAGCCGGTCCATTGCTTTCGTGAATCGATCGGCGCCCGCGACCGCGCGATCATCGAACACGAGGCCCAGCCGTTCCGCCTCGTCTGCAACCTCTTTGATCGATGCGCCGCCTTTAATTAGCAGCGGAATGAGCGCCTGTCCTGATTTGCTGAAAATGTCCTGAGCGATAGCGGCGCGTCGCGAAGGGTCATCAATGTTCTTGAAGCCATCCGCGATTAGTTGCAGTTGTGATTCTATCGACAAGCCGCGCAAGTCTTTTGCTTGCAGGCCCAGGTCATTCAAAGCGCGCTCAACCTTGCCTCCACCGGTCGCCGCTTCGTCGAGATTGACTCGAAAAATCTTCAGTGACTTTGTGAGTTCTTCGAAGTTCACATCGGCTTGACTCGCCACGTACTGAAGCCGGCCGAACTCTTGGACCGATAGTTGAGCGCGGTCGGCGGCATCGCCTACAGCATCCGCCGCTTGAAGCGCGCTCATAGCGAAGCCCGCGAGGCTTGCTGCGGAGACAACCGGTAGCAGGCCACTGAATGACCCGATCAGTTTGGAAACCGAAACATTCAGGTCGAGGAAACTCGCCTTCCCGACTCGCTCGACGCTTTGTTTTAATTCTTCGTTCTTCTTCAGTGCTTCCGATGTTTCCGCCACAAATCGATAGGCGATTACGGGAATACTGTCGGCCATCTGATGTATCTATTTCCTGCGTGAATCGATGGCGTCAAAGTATGTTTTCCATCGAACTACAGATTCCGCGGAGACGTCCTCGCGAAGTTCTTCGATGTCGTGTCGGCCGAGAGCCAATGCGAGCCGATGCCAGAACATGAACTCCGGCTCGCTGACTATTTTTTTTCTATGTCAGCCACTTCGTCGAAAGCTAGTGGCATCCCCGAAAGCGATAGCGCTTTGCGCGCAAGTGCGTGGATCAGACCTTCCGGTTTCGTATTCAGAGCTATCGCATCAGGATCGTTATCAGGATCGGCGAATACACTTCGGCCGTCCTCATATATCAGCGCCATCGCGACGACACGTGCATCACTGAACTGCGACTTCGGGTTAAGCGAGTTCCATTCGAGAATTTTGTGACGTTCCGCCGCCGTGATGCCACGAACATAGACGCGTTCCTTAACGGTGCTTCCGTGCTCGTCCTCAATTGTTATCTCGATGAAATCTCGTCTCAGCCTTACGCGGCGAAGCGCCTCCAGACTGTTCATTACGGTGTCACCGATGGTGTGCCGCTGACAGCGATTTCGAACTCATGGCGTCGGGCGGGCGGTGCATCCTCTTGCGCTTCATAATCGCCGCCCTCGCATCGAATCACTTCGCCGATGAAATCCGTCCGGCGCGCCCCCGCATCTGGTTCGATGATGTACCAATTCCTGCGCCGCCCAGTCAGCGCCGAATCGCCGATCATATTTGTATGTGGCGTCGGCGTGTAATCTGTGAGGAACGCGCCCGTGCAGTTGCTCCATTGCGCGATAGAACTAGACGATATTGTCACGCCGTCTAATGTCACTTCCTTGGATGCCGTCTTACTCGCTTGCGGCGGACGGATGACTTTTAGTTGAGGAACCTTAGTGAACGTGTCAGACCCGGGCGACGGTAAGGTAGATGCAGTAGACGCACCGATCCACAACTCGGCTTCCGCCGAGGAAGAAATAGCAGCCATAACGGGGTACACCTCAGAATAGAAGTGAAATTAAAAAGATGCGAAGGAATGTTTTCTAACTGTCGCCGTTGTTTGCTAGGCGTCCGGCTGGGTGCGGTCCATCGTGTAGAGCACGCCCCAACGTGTTACGAGTTCTTTAGAAATGATGCTGGCAGCGGCGCTTGTTGCCGGCTCTTCGGCGCCGCGTGCGGCGATACTGAGAACCCAAGGCAACGCCAGCGCATTGCGCGCCATCAGTACGCGGTGAGTTCTCAAACGCAGTTCATTCAAACGACCGACGAGCGATGGCTCGTCATTGTCCGAGTCGGTGAAAACAACCTGTATCGAAAGTGACATTCCGATCCGATCGAATGTCGAGGCATCGTCGAATGGGTCGTCAGCGCCTTGGCGAACGGTGATGGCAGTCAAGTCGCCTTCGCTTTCGTCGAGTGCGACCGTCCGGTTAATAAATACCCGATCCCTGAATTCGAAGAACTCGTTGCGAAGGACTTGCGCAATCGTTTCGACGATCGCTTGCGCAGGCATCATGCCGCTACGTCTCGATTTCCAGGGATGACCAACCAGAACTCAGCGAGTCGATGTTCCTAATGCTTCCCAGCCTCGCGAGTCCGGATACGTCGAACCATTCGACGCGCATCCCGCGCCGGGCACCGATTCGCTGCGCATCAGTCGTCCGAATATCGATTCGTATCTCGTAGCCCTGCACGGGCAATCCGAGACTCGACGCTGATGAATCTTCGCGGGGTATACCGCGAACGCGCACGCCATCGATGTAGACCGATTCTCCGATGTGGGCCGCAATGATCCCGTTCGCCTTGTCGCGCTCCGCGCGGAAGCTCATTTGCTTGGATCCAGCGCGATTAGGTCAGCGTCGCATTGCCGGGCGTAAGTTTCACAAGCGCCGTAGTCTCGGCATTGAGCCCCGCTTTAACAGCGACGACGCCGCCCATCACGTCACCGCTCGCGGGCGTTGCTGCCGCATCATCGAACTGACCTGCGGAAACATCCCACAGCAGCTTTTCTCCGACAGCAAACACGGCGCCCGGAACCTTTGGCACTTCGAAAACGCCTTCAATCTGGACGGCACCCGTCGCGCCGTTGGCGATGTCCGTAACCGCGATCCCGATCATGTGGGACATCTTCACTACGGCACCCGAAGCGATATTCGAGCCGGCCGTGTAATCAATGATGTCTCCGCGTTGATACTCGTTCTTCATCGCTCTCGCTCCCAAGTAATTAGAAATCAGATCCCTTAAAAAGCAGACGGCCCGCACTAGGCGGGCCGTGTCTGCTGATTCGTTGGAATGTATGAAGTTACGCGCCAGGGTTTTTAAAGCCTCCGCGCCAATCGACAGCAGCGACGCCATAATCGAGCCTCACTTTCATGACGACGGCATCCGTGAAGAAATCAACCATTTCTTCCGTGTACGGCGTTTGCACTCCGTCCAAGAATGCGACCTCTACTACCGGTGCGATGTTTGGATCGGCGAGCAGATACCATGCCGTCGCCGATGCGGCGTCGAGCGCAGCGTCTGCAATCGCCGTTAACCCAAGGGATGCGGCATAGTTCTTTTTGTTAGAATTGGACGACGCCGGATCGGCCGTGGAATTCAGCAGTTCGAAGACTGTTTGTTTCAAAGCAAGCGGCGTCAGGATGATTGATGGTCGGATGTTTAATGTTGACTTGAGTCCCTTGTCCTTCTGAACGCCCATCGCCTTTTCACCTGCCGCGAGCGTTGCGATGCTTGGAGCAGCGCCGGATGAAGCTTGGTTCGCATGCCCGCCTGCCGTTGTCACTGCAGTCGTGTTAAACAAAGCGCCCGTGTCGCTCATCGTCGGATTTGCGATCAGCTTCGCGTAGGCATCCTCGTTAACAGTGCGAGCCGCTGCATATCCGAGTGCAGACGCACGACGAACAAACCCGCCCAGATCATCATTAATAATCATCTGGCGAGTGAGGGAGAGCGCACGGCCTTTCGTCTGTGCCTGTATTGTCTCGGCTTCTTCGTCAATCGTTCCGTATTTGTATTCGCCGCCTTCAGGAATTGTCAGCAACGAATTGAAGCTACCGAGCTGAATCAGGCTATTGGATTTGAAGTCGGAAACCTCACCAATCGCCGCCCACAACCTCCACGTCAACTCGGCTGTTTCATACGCCACGCGAAGCGCCTTATTCGCAGACGTGGAGAGCAACGCCGGAAAGTCGCTCGTAGACATCGTGGCGAAGACTTTCGACGCGAGCGACGCGCCTTCGTATCGATCCACATTTGCGATACCCTGACGCTTGAGGACGGCGCGGCAGATGCGGCCGAGACTTGCGCCGGCCCACTCGTTGCCGGCCGCGATCGGCTCCACGCCACGGCGAGCGAGAATTGCGTTCGACGCACCGGCGATGAATTTGTCGCGGGCATCGACGACATTCGTGACTGCCGGCGTTTCACGCAACGGGCTTGCACCTTCGGCGAGCTTATCTAGCAGGAACTTGCTTGCGCTCGCCGCCGTCGTCTCATGCTTGATTAGGCATTCGTCCATCAAGTCGCGGTGTTGTGGGAAGTTAGCAAACAGACTGCGGATGTCGGCTTGACGCTGGCGATCTGCCGCGAGTGCAGCGGCGACCGGATCAGAGTCTTGTGCCGGCACAGTGGCGGCGGACTGAGACATATGAATAACCTCGCTAGGATTGCCGGCGAGTGCCGGACGTTTAGAGACATCAGGTCGGGATCCAGGCATTGAGAAGTATTTCGGTGCGTTCTTGAATGACGCGAACACGGCTTGCCAAACCGAAGCGTTCTTATTGTTTGTTTCGTCCTCGTCGTCGTCTTCCTCTTCGTCGGGCATATCCCGACGCGGAACAATGTCGTCGGCGAATCCTTTCTCAACGGCAACGGCCGGACCTAACCAGGTCTCCGCGTCAACCATTCGCAATAGTTCCTCTCGCTCAAGCCCGGTACGTTCCTCGTACGCGTCGAGCATCCCTTCACGAATGACGTCGAGCGTGTCCGCTGCCGCTCGCATATCGTTGGAGTCGCCGACCTGCACTGACCACGGGTTATGAATCATCAGCTGCGTGCCGATGCCCATCGTGATCTGGTCGCCTGCCATCGCGATGATTGAGGCGGCCGACGCGGCAAGCCCATCAACGAACACATGTACGAGCGCATCGTGACGCCGCAGAATGTTGTAGATCGCCAGTCCGTCGAACACGGCGCCGCCCGGCGAATTAATCCTTACGGTGATCTGTGACACATCACCTAAAGCTCGTAACTCGCTATCAAATCGGCTAGCGGTCAGACCATCGCCTAGCCAGTCCTCGCCGATCGGTTCATAGATAATTATTTCAGCCGTCTTCCTCGCCGCCTTCGGGTGATCGATGGCGCGAATTTGAATCGACATGTGCTGGTGTCTCCGCTACGTGGATTCGGTTTGCGGTTCGGCGTCGGCGTTTTCGTCCTCGCCGTTCGTCGGGGCGTCGTTTGTTTTCTGTTTTCCGTCCCGTTCGAGTTCTATTCCAAGGCGCGATAGTTCCTGGGAGTCGCGCTGAATCTCCTTGTTTACGCGGTCCGGAATCTCGCCGCGCTCTCGGATGATTCGTGACCGGCTCTTGTACCCGCGCTTCTCTAGCAGTTCGTTCGCCTGCGCCTCCTTATAGGGATCGATCCAAGGCATAGGCGGTGGTGTGTGTGCGCAGTCATAAAGCGTTAGCCGATCAATGCGAGCGGTGATGGTGATGCCGCCCGACGCCAGCAGGGAAGTAACAAACCCTTCCCAGACAGGCTGACAGAACTTGTATATAAACTGAGAGGACAAGCGCCGATAGCTAACGTACTGCTCCACAAGCTCTTGCCGTTGCGCGCTGTAAGTTCCGTTGTAATTCTTCGAGAGTGCCGACCAGCTGACGCCCAAGCCTGCAGCCGCAGAGCGTAGCTGCGAATCCCGGAACGGAATTAGATTGTTGTTGGGGCGGTTGCTTGCAATCGTCCCGACTTCCTCGCCGGGCATCAGGTCGTCAAAGATCAGACCTGGCACCATCTCTATTTGACGATAAGGGATATTTCCTTCTACGTCTGGCGATGGTGGTTCGTATGTATCCGGCGTTCCCTTTTTTATGTATGCGGCCATCGCCGCCGCGACGCGCGCGGCGACGCGCTCCGACTCGTCAATCTCTTTAAGGTCGCCGAAGCGTGTCAGCGTTGAAGCAAAGACACTTAGCCCGCGTACGGAATGAAGTCTCACCGAGCGCTTTACATGCATCATCCGATCGGCGCTAACGCGCTTCGTCTCGGAGGCAGTGCCAGGGGAGAAGGCGCCATTATCGCCGGGATGCGTCTTCAGCACATGATAGGCAACCGCTCGACCCCAAGCGTTCAGTTCTATGCCTTGCGTGATTCGACGTGAAGCGTCGTTCAAATCATAAGGAACGAAATCGGGCTCTAACATTTCTATGGAATACGGCGCGATTGTCCCGTGATCGAGCGCGGGAACGTTCCCTACGAGATGCTGGCCGAATGCCTCGCCGTCACGTAGCCAAGTGCGCGCGGCCATCTGTTGACATGTGTACATGTCAAACTCGCGCGTAACCTCCGGCGTATAGATGAAGTCATCCCATAGTTGCATGAGTTGACTGTTAAGCTCCGCCGCTGGCGTACCGTCGGCATTCATGATCTGCGGTTCTGGCGCGATGCCGGTTCCGACGATGTTTGCGCAAAGGATATCGAGCGCGCCCGCCGCGATGTCGTTCGTCTCTTCCAGCCATCGCGCCTCTTCGCGTGCGCGCTGTGCGACGGACTGATTGATATTGTTCGCACTGAGCCGCTGACGGCGGGTTCGGCGCAGTCGGTCAGACTCGTCCGCGTTGATCTTCGACAATCGATTAAGCACTAGACGCGCGTGCGCGCGCCGTGCGGCCCATCGCGGCGCCAGTGATGCTATGACACGATCGGCGAAATTCATCGCGGCAGTGAGAAGCGCGCAACCGAGATTCCATGACGGGAGTGACCGGCGCCGACGCGCCGAAGCTCCGACAGTCGGCGTGTGATGGCATACATTGCGGCGGATAGATCGGCCGAGCTTCGGTATGTCACCTGTTCGCCGGTGCCATAGCGCACGGAAAGAACATTCGATTGCTCAGCGAGCGTGAGCGCGTCTA
>Ga0134123_10001015_pt1 | contig 18462 bp, 16 predicted proteins | sample KB303_FD_96460 | JGI IMG/M metagenome (GOLD analysis project Ga0134123, IMG submission 96460) | Terrestrial soil microbial communities without Nitrogen fertilizer from Kellogg Biological Station, Michigan, USA - KB3-0-3 | ecosystem: Environmental > Terrestrial > Soil > Unclassified ...
GTGGTCTACGGCGGGGTGGGCTCGGGCCTCTACGGCATGCTCGTCTTCGCCATCATCGCCGTCTTCGTGGCGGGTCTCATGGTGGGCCGCACCCCCGAGTACCTCGGCAAGAAGATCGAGGCCTACGAGATGAAGATGGCCTCGCTGGTCATTCTCATGCCTCCCGCGATCGTCCTCATCGGGACGGCGGTGGCGGTGCTCGCCGAGGGCGGCAAGGCGGGCATCGCCAATCCCGGCGCCCACGGCTTCAGCGAGATCCTCTACGCGTTCTCCTCCGCCGGCAACAACAACGGCAGCGCCTTCGCGGGGCTCTCCGCCAACACGCCCTTCTACAACACCGCCCTGGGCGTCGCCATGCTGTTCGCCCGTTACTGGCTGGCCATTCCCACCCTTGCCATCGCGGGCGCGCTCGCCGCGAAGAAGACGGTGCCGCCCGGCCCAGGCACGCTCCCGACCCACACGCCGCTGTTCGCCGTGCTCCTGGTGGGGGTGGTCGTCCTCGTGGGCGCGCTGACCTTCGTCCCCGCGCTCGCGCTGGGGCCGATCGCCGAACATCTCACCATGGTGGTGGCCAGATGACCAGCCACGCGCTCTTCGATCTTCCCATTGTCCGGCAGGCCATCCTCGACTCGTTCCGGAAGCTGACGCCCCGACGCCAGGTGCGGAATCCGGTCATGTTCGTGGTATACGTGGGATCCATCCTCACCTCGCTCCTCTGGGTGCAGGCCCTGGTGGGCAAGGGCGAGGCGCCCGCCTCGTTCATCTTCAGGGTCTCGGTATGGCTCTGGTTCACCGTGCTCTTCGCCAACTTCGCCGAGGCCATGGCGGAGGGCCGCGGCAAGGCGCAGGCGGCGTCTATGCGGAGCGCGCGCCGCGACCTCAAAGCAAAACGCCTGAGGGACTCGCGTGGTGCGCGCGACTGGGAGTCCGTCCCCGCCGGGAGCCTCCGGAAGGGCGCGCAGGTCCTCGTGGAGGCCGGCGACTTCATTCCCGCCGACGGCACCGTCATCGAGGGCGTGGCCTCGGTGAACGAGGCCGCCATCACCGGCGAGAGCGCGCCGGTGATCCGCGAGGCGGGCGGTGACCGCAGCTCGGTCACCGGCGGCACCCAGGTACTCTCGGACTGGATCGTCGTCGAGGTCACCGCGAATCCGGGCGAGGCCTTCCTCGATCGGATGATCGCCCTCGTGGAGGGGGCCAAGCGCCAGAAGACGCCCAACGAGATCGCGCTCGACATCCTCCTCGCCGCGCTCACCATCGTCTTCCTCCTCGCCACCGCCACGCTGCTGCCCTATTCCCTCTTCAGCGTGGCGGTGGCCGGGCAGGGGACGCCGGTGACGGTGACCGTGCTGGTGGCGCTCCTGGTCTGTCTGATCCCGACCACCATCGGCGCGCTGCTGTCCGCCATCGGCATCGCCGGCATGGACCGGATGATCCAGAAGAACGTCATCGCGATGTCGGGCCGGGCGGTGGAGGCGGCCGGCGACGTGGACGTGCTCCTCCTCGACAAGACCGGCACCATCACCCTCGGCAACCGCCAGGCCACGGAGTTCTATCCCGCGCCGGGCGTCGCGGAGCGCGATCTCGCCGACGCCGCGCAGCTCGCCTCTCTCGCCGACGAGACGCCGGAGGGCCGCAGCATCGTGGTGCTCGCGAAGGAGAAGTACGGGATCCGCGAGCGCGAGGTCGAGAAGCTGGGGGCCACCTTCGTGCCCTTCACCGCGCAGACCCGGATGAGCGGCGTCAACCTGAACGGTCGCCAGGTGCGCAAGGGCGCCGCCGACGCCATCGAGGCGCATGTGCGGAGCCTGGGCGGATCCAGCCCCAGCGAGGTCCGGGCGGCGGTGGACAGCATCGCCAAGGCGGGGGCCACCCCGCTGGTCGTCGCCGACGGCCCGCGGGTCCTGGGCGCCATCCAGCTCAAGGACATCGTCAAGGGCGGGATCCGCGAGCGCTTCGCCCAGCTCCGCCGGATGGGCATCAAGACCATCATGATCACCGGCGATAACCCGTTGACGGCGGCGGCGATCAGCGCGGAGGCGGGCGTGGACGACTTCCTGGCCCAGGCAACGCCGGAGACCAAGCTCAAGCTCATCCGCGACATGCAGGCCGAGGGACGGCTGGTGGCGATGACGGGAGACGGCACCAACGACGCGCCCGCGCTGGCCCAGGCCGACGTGGCGGTGGCGATGAACAGCGGGACTCAGGCGGCCAAGGAAGCGGGCAACATGGTGGATCTGGACTCCAACCCCACCAAGCTGCTCGAGGTGGTGGAGACGGGGAAGCAGATGCTGATGACGCGCGGGGCGCTCACCACGTTCAGCATCGCCAACGACGTCGCCAAGTACTTCGCCATCATCCCGGCGGCGTTCGCGTCGACCTATCCCGTGCTCGGCGTGCTGAATGTCATGCATCTCGCCACGCCGGAAAGCGCCATCCTCTCCGCGGTGATCTTCAACGCGCTCATCATCGTCGCCTTGATCCCGCTCGCCCTGAAGGGCGTGCGCTACCGGCCACTGGGAGCGGCGGCGGTGCTGCGCCGGCACCTGTGGATCTATGGTGTCGGCGGTATCCTCATCCCGTTCCCGGGCATCAAGCTCGTGGACATGTTCCTCGTCGCGCTCGGCTGGGTCTAGGAGGGGACCACGTCATGTGGATCCACATCCGCGTCTCGCTCATCCTGATCGTGCTGTTGACCGTCGTGACGGGCCTGATCTACCCGCTGGCAATCACGGGGATCGCGCAGATGGCCTTTCCCGCCCAGGCCAACGGCAGCCTCGTGGTGAAGGGCGGCCACGTCGTGGGCTCCACCCTCATCGGCCAGCCCTTCGACGATCCGAAGTACTTCTGGTCACGTCCGTCGGCGACGAACCCGTTTCCCGACAATGCCGCCGCCTCCTCGGGCTCGAACCAGGGACCGCTCAATCCCGCCCTCGCCCAGGCCGTCCAGGGGCGTGTGGGCGCCCTGCGCGCGGCCGATCCCGGCAATACCGCGGCGGTGCCGGTGGACCTGGTCACGACCTCGGGCAGCGGCCTCGACCCTCATATCAGCCCCGCGGCGGCGCTCTACCAGGTCCCCCGCGTGGCGCGTGAGCGCAAGCTCGACGTCGAAACGGTGCGGATGCTCGTCGAGCGGCACATCGAGGGGCGCACCCTCGGCATTCTCGGGGAGCCGCGCGTGAACGTTCTTGCTCTGAACCTGGCCCTGGATGACCGCTGAAGGGCTGACCCCGCTATACTGAGCGCGGTCCGGGAGGCGTCGACATGGATCGATGGGAGCGTACGCAGGTGTGGGCCCCTCTGGCCGCGCTGGGCGCGATGGCGATCGGGGTGGCCCTGATCCCACTGCGCGAAGCGACATCGGCCTCGAACCTGGCGTTCGTCTTCATGGCCTTCACCATCGTCATGGCCGAGCTGGGCGGGGCGCTTGCCGCGCTGGTGGCGGCGCTGGTGTCGGCCATGAGCCTGAACTTCTTCCTCACCGAGCCCTACCTCACCCTGGCCATCAGCAAGACCGACGACCTCATCGCTTTCGTGGCCCTCGCCGCGTGCGGCCTCATCGCGGCGGCGTTCGGCTCGCGGCGCGCGCGCTGGTCCCGGGCGGCGGGACGCGCGCACGAGGAGATCACCCTGCTCCGTGGCCTGGTGGATCAGGTGCGAGGCCGGGCCGCGCTGGATCGGGTGATCGGGGATCTCGCGCGGGTCTTCGGACTGGGGGCGATCGTGCTGCGCGACGCGAGTGGGCGCGTGGTGGCGGTGACCCCGCCGGAGGCGGGGACGAGCTCGCGGCCCGAGGCCGAGATCACGCTGGAGTCGCCGCTGCCCGCTTCCGCCACCGTTCATCGGTTCGGATCTCGTGGGCTGCGCCTCCCCGAGGGTGGAGGCCGCCTCCGTCTCGAGACCAATCGGGGCCCCATGGAGCTCGATTTGTGGGAAGGGGATCCCCGGGGGCTCGACATCGACCAATGGCGCACGCTGCAGATCGCGGTGGCCATCCTGGAGCTGCGGCTCCCGCGCGCGCCCGTGTGAGCAGCCCGCGCCGGGATCCCGACGCCCTCCTCGCGCGCGCCAAGGCCGAGGAGGCGCGGAAGTCGCAGGGGCGACTCAAGCTCTTCTTCGGCGCCGCCGCGGGGGTGGGGAAGACCTACGCCATGCTGGAGGCCGCCCGCGAGCTCCACGCGGACGGGGTCGACGTGGTGGTGGGGATCGTGGAGACGCATGGCCGCGCCGAGACGGCGGCACTGGTGGACGGATTGTCCCTGCTCCCCCCTTGCCTCGTTCCGTACCGCGGGACGACGCTCAGGGAGCTCGACCTGGACGGCGCGCTCGCGCGGCGCCCCGCCGTGATCCTCGTGGACGAGCTCGCGCATACGAATGCCGAGGGCTCCCGGCATCGCAAGCGGTGGCAGGATGTCCTCGAGCTCCTCGAGGCGGGCACCAGCGTGTACACGACGCTCAACGTCCAGCACATCGAGAGCCTCAACGACGTGGTGGCCAGGATCACCGGCGTGGTGGTGCGGGAGACCGTGCCGGACTCCGTCCTCGAGCGCGCCGACGAGATCGAGCTGGTGGACCTGGCTCCCGACGACCTCCTCGAGCGGCTGCAGGAGGGCAAGGTCTATGTCCCGGCGCAGGCGCAGGAGGCCCTCCACAACTTCTTTCGCAAGGGCAACCTGATCGCGCTCCGCGAGCTCGCCCTCCGGCACACGGCGGAGCGCGTCGACGCGCAGATGCAGGACTACATGCGCGATCACGCCATCGGGAAGACCTGGCCGGTCACCGAGCGCATCCTGGTCTGCGTGGGCCCGAGCCCGTTCTCGCCCCGGCTCGTGCGCGCCGGCCACCGGCTCGCCCACCGGCTGGGCGCGGAGCTGATCGTGGCCTACGTGGAAACGCCCGCGCACGCGCGGCTGTCGCCGGCGGACCGGGACCGCGTCACCCAGACCCTCCGCCTCGCGGAGTCCCTGGGCGCGGAGACCGTCACCCTGAGCGGCCCGACCATGAGCGACGAGATCCTGGCCTATGCGCGCGAGCGCAATGTCAGCAAGATCGTGATCGGCAAGCCGGCACGCTCCCTCTGGAGGCGTATCGTGCTCGGGTCCATCGTGGACGCCCTGGTGCGGGGCAGTGGAGAGATCGACATCCACGTCGTCAGCGGCGAGGGCGCCCCGGCTCCGGTGCGTCCCCTCCGCGTCCAGCCCCATGCTCCGAGCTGGGCCTCCTATGGGCTGGCGGTGGCGGTGGTCGCCGCGTGCACCGGCATCGCGTGGCTGATGTTTCGCCACGTGAGCCTGTCCAACCTCATCATGGTGTACCTGCTCGGCGTGGTCGGGGTGGCCACGCGCGCGTCGCGCGGCCCCACGGTGCTGGCGTCGGTGCTCAGCGTCCTCATCTTCGACTTCTGCTTCGTGCCCCCGTATCTCTCGTTCGCGGTGTCAGACTCCGAGCACCTCATCACCTTCTTCGTGATGCTGGTGGTGGCGCTGGTGACCAGCGGGCTCACCGTCCGCATCCGGGCCCAGGTGGAGGCCGCGCGCCAGCGCGAGCGCCGGATCGCGGCGCTGTACGGCATGAGCCGGAAGCTGGCGAGCGTGCAAGGGGTCGACGATCTCCTGGAGATCGCCTTGCGCCACATGGGCGAGGTCTTTTCCGGCCAGCTCGCGCTGCTGCTCCCCGATGGAGGCGGGCGCCTGGCCCCGCGCCGCGTGGCCCCCGAGGGCATGACGCTGGGGGCGACCGAGCTGGGGGTGGCGCAATGGACGTTCGAGCACCGGGAGGTCGCCGGGCTGGGCACGGCCACCTTGCCGGGCGCCCGCGCGCTGTGCGTCCCGCTGGTCGGCCCGCGAGGCGCGGTGGGCGTGCTCGCGATCGTCCCCGTGGACGCGCGCGCCTTCGAGAGCCCGGAAGCCCTCCACCAGCTCGAGACCTTCGCCAACCAGACCGCCCTGGCCATCGAGCGGGCGCAGCTCGCCGACGAGGCGCGGCGCGCCGAGGTCCGGGCGGAGACGGAGCGGATGCGGAACTCGCTCCTGAGCTCGGTCTCCCATGATCTGCGAACACCGCTCGCCACCATCATCGGGGCCTCCAGCGGCCTCCTCGATGGCGCGGATCGACTGGATCCCGCCATGCGTCGCGACCTCGTCCGCTCCATCCACGGAGAAGCCAGCCATCTCGACCGGCTGGTGAACAGCCTGCTGGACATGACCCGGCTCGAATCCGGCGCGGTCACCATTCGCAAGGAGCCGCAGCCGCTCGACGGCGTGCTGGGGGCGGCGCTCCAGCGGCTGGAAGCCCTCCTGCGGGACCGGCCGGTTCGCGTCGATCTGCCCGCCGATCTCCCGCTCGTGCCCATCGACGCGGTGCTGGTCGAGCAGGTCTTTCTCAATCTCCTGGACAATGCGGCGCGGTACTCCCCCGCGGGCAGCCCGATGGACGTCTCCGCCGAAGTGGCGGGGCTCGCGGTGGTCGTCGAGGTGAGCGACCGCGGCGCGGGATTCGCACCCGGCGACGAGCAGCGGGCGTTCGAGAAGTTCTACCGGGGACACTCCGCGCAGGTGCGAGGGGTCGGGCTCGGTCTGGCGATCTGCCGCGCCATCGTCGAGCTCCACGGCGGCAACATCACCGCGGAGAACCGGCCGGGAGGCGGGGCCACCATCCGGTTCACGCTGCCGCTCGAAGGGCCTTCCACGTCAGGGCAACGCTTCTATGGCTGAGCCGCCGGCGCCGCCAGAAACGGCTTCGACACCCGGCCCCGTCGTGGTCCTGATCGAGGACGCGCCGGAGATCCGGCGGTTTCTCCGCGCCTCCCTGATCGGCCACGGCTACCGCCTGGTGGAGGCGGAGACGGGCCGGGAGGGACTTCAGGCCGCGGAGACCCGCCAGCCCGATCTCATCATCCTCGACCTGGGATTGCCGGACATCGACGGGCTCGAGGTGATTCGCCGGCTGCGCGAGTGGACGGCGGTCCCGATCGTGGTGCTCTCGGCGCGGGGTCAGGAGGCCGACAAGGTCGCCGCGCTGGACGCGGGGGCCGACGACTATGTGGGCAAGCCCTTCGGGGTGGACGAGCTGCTTGCCCGCATGCGGGTCTCGCTTCGCCACGCCGAGCGAACGGTCCGGGACGTGGAGGAGCAGGCGTACAAGGCGGGGGACCTCCTGGTGGATCTGGCGCACCGGCGCGTGACCGTGAGCGGGCAGGACGTGCATCTCACGCCCATCGAGTACCGGTTGCTGACCACCCTCATCAAGCACGCGGGGAAGGTGCTCACCCACCGGCAGCTGCTCAAGCTGGTATGGGGGCGACCTTACGACGACCAGCCTCACTATCTTCACGTCTTCATGAACCAGCTGCGGCGGAAGATCGAGCCCGATCCCGCGCGGCCGCGCCATCTCCTGACCGAGCCCGGGGTGGGCTACCGCCTCGCCTCCGCGCCGGGGGACTAGGGCCGGAGCGCCTCGCGCAGCTCGCGGGTGAGGGCTTCCACGGTGCCGCGGGTCCCGCCGGCCAGCTTGGATTTCCACTCGCCTTCGGTCTCGAAGCGGCGGTCGCGCAGCCGGTCGCCCCAGGGCTTCACCGCCTCGCGGATGGCGTGGATGTCGTAGGCGTCCTTGCGCAGCTCGCGGGCGCGGGCCATCACGTCGGGCGCCACCCGGATGAAGGCGCGGAGCGCGGCGCCGGTCTTGATCGAATACTTGCGCCCCACCCAGGCGGTGGGGAAGATGCCCGCCACCGCCTTCATGTAGTTGAGGAAGAAGCGCTTGGCCCCCTGCCGCAGCTCGTTCATGCGGGCGCCGCCGCCGATCTTCTCCACCGTCTCGAGGAAGTCCACGATCTCCTCGGCCAGCGGTGCCTGCGATACGCGCCCGCGTCCGGTGCCGAGCATCTTGATCTCGCCCACCAGCGGCGAGGTCTCGTCCTCGTTGAGCGACCGGATCACGTCGTGGGCGAGGGCCTGGTTGGGGTCGGGGTAGAGCTTGCGTCCGGCAAGGCTCACGATATGCGACGGGTTCAGCCGCGTGTGCTTGGCGTTGATGGTGACGAAGAGCTCGACGATCTGGCGCGCGTCCAGCCGGTCGAAGAGGACCGCCGGCACCTCGATGCCGAGGTTCTCGCCGGCCTGGGTCACCGCATGCAGCGCCAGGAGCCGATGCTGGCCGTCCAGCACGCGGAGCACGCCATGCTCCTCCGGGATCTGCAGGAGCCCCAGGTCATGCTGGCTGGCCATGGGGGTGAAGGTGAAGCGCTTCTCGGAGGTGATGATGACGGCCCCGGGGATGGCGGGCAGCGTCCCCGCCTCCTTGCAGTCGCGATAGTAGGCGACCAGCTCGTCGATCTTCCGGCGGATCACCGGGCGCTGGTAGGCGGCCTCGCTCTCGCCGATCCGCTTCTCGAGCATCTCCCAGTTCACGCGGGCTCGGTTGGCGCGCTTGGCCTTGGCGTCGGGGACTTCCTTGCCCGCGTACCCGAGGACCTCGAACTTCACCAGCCGGTCGATGTCCTTGGCGGAGAAGGAAGCCTGGAAGAATTCCACCCCGAATTGCTTCACCCGGTGCGCGGGAACCGTGATCATTCGGCCCTCCTACCTGCGTAGGGGCTACCTATCTCTGCGGGGTCGGCGTCCGGCGTTTAATGTAACTGAAGCTTAAACCCCTGTCAACATTTGCGTTTCTGGCCTGCCCGGTGAGACGTGCACCATATCCTGGGGTGGGCAGAATAACTATCCACAATCCGTGGGTAACCTGGGGATGAGTTTACGCACGGGGAACGGTGTCGCGGAGAACTATCGGAGCGCAGGCATCCCCGCGCTGGCGCCCACGGGGTTCATCTCTGGACTTCCAATGGCGGCGGCTCCCGCCTGCAGTCGGGGCAGTCGATGGCGGGGCGGGGGATGATGCCGGCCAGCCTCTTCTCGACGTCGATCATGTGCTCGACGAGCTGCAGGATCTCCTGCACGCTCTTGATCGCGCTCTCGGGCGGGTTGCATGGTCGAATTCGCGCCTCGAGCGCGCGCGCGAGCCCCTTCCTGCCGTCGAGGACATTGTCGTAGCGCTGCCCGAGCGGCGTCCCGTTGAGCTGGTCGCCGAACTCGGCCTTCATGGCCCCGCGCACTTCCTGGTACGCCTTCCAGTGGGCGCCGAGGTGAGTGGCGTCCTCCCATTCGGGCGCCGTCTGCGGGCAGGGCGTGACGCCGTCGGCGAAATCGTCCAGCCTCTTCCGCATCTCTTCGCCGCGCACGACCATGTCCTCGGCGCGCTGGGTCTTGGACACCGTGGTGCCCGCCGTCTGCGCCGAGACGGCCCCGATGGCGATCGGGAGCGCCAGGGCCAGCGCGGCGAGCACCGTGGAGAGGCGCCGCACCGGCGATTCCCCCTCACTTGACCTCAAGGCGCCTCCTCGCGCGCGCATGTGCTCCACCTAGCATACCGGGCCCGACCTCCCGTTGACACTTCTCCGGAGCCGATGCTAGGCTGACCGCGCCTCATCCATCCGCCCGACGCCGCTGCCGTGCGGGAACGTTCACTCTCCTCAGGAGGAGCGCGCGATGCCCGACCACCGCCACCTGGACCTCAGCACCATTCACCGGCGCGGCTTCCTCAAGGCCTTCGGCGCCGCCGGCGCCGCCGCTACCGTCGCCGGCTTTCCCGCCATCGGGCGCGGGCAATCGCGCGAGGTGAAGGTCGGCTATCTCCTCCCCGTGACCGGGCCGCTGGCCTTCGAGGCGCAGCTCGCGCTCAACGGCCTGCTGCTCGCGGTGGACGAGATCAATGGGTCGGGCGGCATCAAGTCCCTCGGCGGCGCGAAGCTGACCCTCCTGCCCGGCGACACCCAGAACAAGGTGGAGCTGGGCAATTCCGAGGCGGCGCGTCTCATCGACCAGGGCGCGGTGGCCATCATCGGAACCTTCTCGAGCCTGGTGGCCTTCTCGGTCCGCCAGGTGACGGAGAAGGGGAAGACGCCGTTCCTGCTCCTCGCCTGTGTGGCCGACAATCTCACCGAGGGCGGGCTGCGCTACACCTTCCGCATGCAGCCCAACGGCAAGGGCATGGCCACCCTCACGGTGTCGAACATGCTGGAGATGGCGAAGAACGCGAACATCCCCATCAAGCGGGTCGCCATCATGCACGAGGACGGCAACTTCGGCACCACCATGGGGAATCACGTCGAGGGCTTCGCCCAGACCATGGGCTACGAGCTGGTGCAGCGCGTGCCCTACAATCTCCGCTCGCCCGACTTCACCGCCGAGCTCTCCAAGGTGAAGGCGGCGCGGCCGGACCTCCTCCTCATCAGCGGCTACTACGGCGACTCCAAGATCATCGCGGAGACCGCCTCCAAGCTGCGCATCGGCGTCAACGCGGTGGTGGGGCTGGCCAACGCCGCCTACTCGAACCCGCGCTTCATCGCCGAGAACCGCGAGCTCACCGAGCACCTCTTCGACGGCAACTACTGGCACAATCCGCAGAGCGCGCGGTCTCGCGCGGTCTTCGACGCCTACCAGCGGAAGTTCAGCTCCCCGATGTCGAACCACGGCGTGCAGGGCTATCAGGTGGCGTGGGTCCTCAAGGATGCTCTGGAGCGCGCGGCATCCACCGACCGGGACAAGGTGCGCGACGCGGTGGCCAAGACCAACCTCGCCGACCACATCCTCACCCAGGACGCCATCCGCTTCGACGACACCGGCGAGGGTATCGCCGCCACTCCCGCGCTGCTGCAGGTGCAGAACGGCAAGCCGGTGGTGGTGGGGCCGGCGCGCTTCGCGGAGACGAAGCCGATCTTCCCCGTTCCCAAGTGGAAGGGCTAGGACCCGCCGAGCGCGGGAGGTGAGCGGGGGCCTCTTCCTCCAGGCCGTCGTCAGCGGGCTCCTGCTCGGCGGCGTGTACGGGCTGGTGGCGAGCGGGCTGACCCTGATCTTCGGCGTGCTGCGCATCATCAACTTCGCCCACGGCGCGGTGATGATGCTGGGGATGTATGCCACCTACTGGCTCTGGATGCTGGTGGGGCTGGATCCGTATCTCTCCGTGCTGGTGACGGCCCCCGTCTTCTTCGGGGTGGGCGTCGCCATCCAGCGCATCGTCATCGAGCCCAATCGCGATGCCGCCGAGCACAACCAGCTGCTCCTCACCCTGGGGCTGGCGCTCTTCCTGGAAAACCTCGCCCTCGTCCTCTGGCAGGGCGACTTCCGGACGCTCCGGGTGCCCTACGCGTCGGCCTCCTTCTTCATCGCCGACACCCTGGTGGAGGTGCCGCGGCTCATCGCCGCCGGCGGCGCGGTGGTGATCGCGGTGGCGCTCTACGCGTTCCTCCGGGGCACCGTGCTGGGCAAGGCCATCCGCGCCCTCGCCGAGGAGCGGGAAGGCGCGATGCTGGTCGGCATCGACGTGGGCCGGATCCGCGCCGTCGCCTTCGGCATCGGCTCCGCCTGCGTGGCGGTGGCCGGCGCCCTCATCACGCCCTTCTTCTACATCGCCCCCGACGTGGGCGAGTCCTTCAACATCATGGCCTTCGTGGTGGTGGTGCTGGGCGGGATGGGGAACTTCCTGGGCGCCCTCGTGGGCGGGCTCATCGTGGGCCTGGCCGAGTCGCTGGGCGCCGCCTTCCTGCCGGGCTCGCTCAAGCAGTTCGTGGTCTTCCTCATCTTCGTCCTGGTCTTGCTCTTCCGGCCCGAGGGGTTGTTCGGGGGCGCGCGTGGCCGTTAAGGCGCTGGCCGTGCTCGCCGGCCTCGCGCTGCTCGCCGTTCCGCCTTTCCTGCCCAAGTATTTTCTCGAGGTGCTGATCAGCATCCTCTTCTTCGCCTACCTCGGGCTGGCCTGGAACCTCCTCGGCGGCTACGCGGGGCAGTTCTCGTTCGGCCACGCCGCCTTCTTCGGCATCGGCGCCTACACTTCCACCCTGCTGCTGCTCCGCGCCGGGCTGTCGCCCTGGCTCGGCATGCTCGCGGGCGGGCTGCTGGCGACCGGCTTCGGCCTCTTCGAGGGGTATCTCTCCTTTCGCTACGGGTTGCGGGGCCCGTACTTCTCGCTGGTGACCCTGGCCTTCGCGGAGATGCTCCGCGTGGTCACGGTCAACCTCAAGGTGGTGGGCGCGTCCCTGGGCCTCGTCGTTCCGAGCCAGACCAATGCGCTCCTCTTCGTCTTCGCCGACAAGCTGCCCTACTACTACGTCATCGCCGTGATGACGGCGGTCGCCCTGGCGATCACGCATCGGGTGGCCGGCTCGCGGCTCGGCTATTGCCTGGTGGCGGTGCGCGAGAACGAGGACGCGGCGGAGGCGGCGGGGGTGGACGCGCGCGGGGCCAAGCTCCGCGCCATGGCCATCTCGGCCTTCCTCACCGCGCTGGGCGGCACCTTCTACGCGCAGTACTTCGCCTACATCGATCCCACCATCACCTTCGGTCCCGCCATCTCGATCGGGGGCCTGCTGCCCGCCATCGTGGGCGGGGCCGGCACCGTGCTGGGGCCCGTGCTGGGCTCCTTCGTCCTCACCCCCATCTCCGAGATCACGCGCGCGATGCTCCGCGGCCGCGCGGGCGCCGACATCATGCTCTACGGGCTCGTGCTCATCCTCGTCATCTCCTTCCTCCCGCAGGGCCTGATGGGCTGGCTGCGCGCGCGGCGGGCCTCCTGAGCCTGCTGGAGCTGCGCGGGCTGGACAAGCGCTTCGGCGGGCTCGCCGCCGTGAGCCAGCTCGACCTCTCGATCGAGAGCGGCGAGATTGTCGGGCTCATCGGGCCCAACGGCGCCGGCAAGACCACCGCCTTCCACCTCATCGCCGGCTTTCACCCGCCGAGCGCGGGGACCATCCGCTTCAAGGGCGACTCCATCGTGGGCCTCAAGCCGCATGCCATCTGCCGGCGCGGGCTGGCCCGCACCTTCCAGCTCGTGCAGCCCTTCGCCGGGCTCACCGCGCTCGAGAACGTCATGGTGGGCGCCTTCACCCGCGAGCGGGATACCGCGGCCGCCCGCCGCCATGCGGGCGAGATTCTCGACTTCGTGGGTCTGGGCCCGCGGCGCGACACCGCCGCCCGCAATCTCACCCTCGGCGATCGCAAGCGGCTGGAGATGGCGCGCGGGCTCGCCACCCGCCCGGAGCTCCTGCTGCTCGACGAGGTGATGTCGGGGTTGAACCCCACCGAGATCGAGGCGATCATCGGCACCATCCGGCGCATCCACGAGCGCGGGGTGACGCTCCTGATCATCGAGCACGTCATGCAGGCGATCATGGCGCTGTCGCACCGGCTGGTGGTGCTCCACCACGGAGAGAAGATCGCGGACGGGCCGCCCGCCCTGGTGGCGCGAGAGCGCAAGGTCATCGAGGCTTATCTGGGCGAAGCGGGAGACGGGACGGCGCCATGAGCCTGCTCGAGCTGCGCGAGGTGGACGTGGCCTACGGCGATCTCCCCGCGCTGCGCGGGGTCTCCTTGACAGTGGGGGAAGGCGAGATTCTCTCCGTGGTGGGCGCCAACGGCGCCGGCAAGACCACCATGCTGCGCACCATCTCGGGCCTCCTCCGGGCACGCGCGGGGGAGATCCTGTTCGACGGCCGACGCATCGACCGGCTGCCCAGCCACGCGGTGGTCGAGGGCGGCGTGGTGCAGGTTCCGGAGGGACGGAAGATCTTCCCGAGCCTCACCGTGCGGGAGAACCTCGACCTGGGCGCCTACTCGCGTCCGGCCCGCCCCCACCGCGCGGAGAGCCTGGCGCGCGTCTTCGCGCTCTTTCCCATCCTGGCCGAGCGCGCGGGCCAGGCCGCGGGCACCATGTCGGGAGGACAGCAGCAGATGCTCGCCATCGGCCGGGCGCTGATGGCCCGCCCGCGCCTGCTGATGCTCGACGAGCCCTCGCTGGGGCTGGCGCCGATGGTGGTGCAGGAGATCTTCCAGACCGTGGCCGCGATCAACCGCGCGGGGACCACGGTGATGCTGGTGGAGCAGAACACGCGCCAGGCGCTGGCCCTGGCCGCGCGCGGCTACGTGCTCGAGAACGGGCGGGTGGTGCTGGTGGGGCCCGGTCGCGAACTGCTCGGCAACGAGCACGTCAAGCGCGCCTACCTGGGAATGTAGTCGAGGACATACGAGGGGAGAGGAGACGGCCATGCTCGATCTCGTGATTCGCGGCGGACAGGTGATCACCCCCGGTGGAGTGGGGCAGTGGGATATCGGAGTGGAGGGGGAGCGCATCGTCGCGGTGGCCGCTCCCGGGACCCTGCCCACGGAGTCGGCGCGCGTCATCGACGCCACCGGCAAGATCGTCACTCCCGGCGGGGTGGAGCCGCACGCGCATCTCGCGCACTCCATCATGTCGCATCCGGAGCAGCCTTCCGAGACCCTGGGCCCCGAGGAGGACACCAAGGGCATGGCCTGCGGCGGCACCACCACCCACGTGGATTTCGCCTACGTGCGGCCGGACGTGGGCGACATCCAGCCCGTGATCGAGCGGCGGGCGGCGCGCTGGAAGGACCAGTCCTACGTGGACTACACCTTCCACATCACGCTGGCGGGCGCGCTGCCGCTCCGGATCTTCGAGCAGATCCCGGAGACCATCGCGGCGGGATTCCCCACCTTCAAGGTCTTCACCACCAATGTGCTGCCGCCGCACCCCAAGCGCGCGGGCAACCGCATCGACTTCGGCCGCATCCACTACGCGATGGAGAAGGTGGCGCCGGCGGGCGGGCTCATGGTGGTCCACGGCGAGGACGAGGACCTGGTGCAGTTCAACTACGAGCGCTTCCGCGAGGAGAAGCGCATGGAGGGGTCCAACCTCCATCTCGTCCACACCAAGCTGTCCGAGTCGCTCGCCTTCCGGCGCACCATTGCGCTCGCGCGGGCCTCGGGCGCCGCGGTCTACTTCGTGCACACCTCCGCCCGGGAGGGCGTGGAGGCGGTGGTGGAGGCCCGCGGCCAGGGCCTGCCCATCTATGCCGAGACGCTGCATCAGTACGCCTGCTTCAACGCGGAGTACTACAAGACCCCGCGCGGATTCTGCTCGCACACCTATCCCTCGCTGAAGCTGCCCGAGGATCAGCAGGCCCTCTGGGATGGGCTCGTGCACGGCGGCATCTCGGCCCTGGCCACCGACGAGTACCCCACCAACCTGGAGCTCAAGCTCAAGGGCAAGACCATCGAGGACGTCACCGGAGGCAACCTCGGCGCGGAGGCGCGCATGGGCATCGCGTGGACGGAGGGTGTGGGCCGGCGCGGGATGTCGCTCCCGCGCTTCGCCGACATCACCGCCACCAATGCCGCGCGCATCCTGGGGCTCTACCCGAAGAAGGGCGTGATCGCGCCCGGCAGCGACGCCGACATCGTCCTCATCGACCCGAGTATTCGCAAGACGTTGACCAAGGACGATTTCCACGTCTCGGACTACAGTCCCTGGGAGGGCTGGCCCATCACGGGCTGGCCGGTGCTGACTCTCCTGCGCGGCAAGGTCATCGCCGAGCGCGGCAAGCTCCTGGGCTCCACCAGCGACGGGCGACTCCTCACGCGCAAGATCGACAACTCGGTGCTGGCGCGCCCGCTCGTCTAGGCGCGAAGGGGTGGCGGGCGCCGCGGCATCCGCCCGCTGCTCCTAGGCGAAGGGGTCGTCGTCCGCCTGCTCGTGCCAGGTGTACTCCATGTTACGCGCGGTGGTGAGCGCCATCTCGCGGCCGTGCATGCGCGCGATGAGGGCCAGCGCCATGTCGGTGCCCGCCGACACCCCCGACGAGGTGACGAGGTTGCCGTCGTCCACCCAGCGCGCCTTGCGCTTCCACAGCACCTTGGGCCCCTGCTGCACCACCCAGTCCCAGGCGATCTTGTTGCTGGTGGCGGGACGGCCGTCCATGAGGCCGGTGCGCGCGAGGAGGGCGGAGCCCGTGCAGACGGTGGTGACGACCTCCGCCTTCTCGCTCGCCGCGCGCAGCCGGCTGATGAAGGCCTCGCTGGCCACCTCGGCGCGGGTGCCGGGGCCCCCGGGCACGAGGAGGATGTCGAAGGGCGGCACGTCGGCGAAGGTATAGTCCGCGTGCGTGGACGGGCCCTGCGCGCCCTTGATGGGGCCCTTGCGCTCCGCCACCGTGAAGACCTCGAAGAGCTGCCGCACCGTCCCATCGGGTTGCGGCAGACGGCAGGAGCCGAAGGCCTGCACGGGCCCGTACATGTCCAGCACGGTGAAGCCGTCGAAGAGCACCACCGCGACGCGTGTCGGTGTGGAAGTGTCGGTCATGGCGGTCTCCTTCTCGGGTTTGTGGGTCAGTCTGCGCCACGTCATCGCCGGCCACGAGCGCCCGAGACCGCTCCACGCGCGCCCGGGCCGTCCCGCGAGACGGTTCGCGATCGCGAACACCTCCAACGGACGGGTGACGTCGAGGGCCTCGACCCCGGGAAGGCAAGCACGCTCACTTACCGAGGGGCGAGCGTGAGAATCCGAGGCGCGAGCATGCACCAAGGGTGACGCAGCCGCCGACTCGCCGCAATGCCGAAGATTGGCGAATCCGGCCAACCCCGCGCCCGCATTTTCGTACTAGAATCGGCTCATGAACGAGTGCCGGATACTCTCGCCGCTGGGCATGCTGGGCTATGGCTTTCCCCCCGAGTCGCTGGCGCGCGGTCTGGCGCGCGGCCCGCACCTCATCGGCGCCGACGCGGGCTCGACCGACGGCGGTCCGCACAAGCTGGGGGCCGGCGTGGGCATCGTGAGCCGTGCCGCGAGCAGGAAGGACCTGGGGCTGCTGCTGCGCGGCGGGCTCGACACCGGGGCGCCCGTCGTCATCGGCTCCGCGGGCGGCTCGGGCGCGCGCGCGCATCTGGCCTGGACGCGTGAGATCCTCGAAGACCTCATCCGCGAGGACGGCCGCCGCGTGCGGGTGGCCTATGTGCACGCCGAGCTCGACAAGGAGCATCTCAAGGCGGAGCTGGGCGCCGGACGCGTGCACCCGCTGCGCAATGTCCCGCCGCTCACCGACAAGGCCATCGACAGCGCCACCGCCATCGTCGGCCAGATGGGCGCCGAGCCCATCATTCGCGCGCTCGCGGCGGGCGCCCAGGTGGTGGTGGCCGGCCGCGCCTACGACCCTGCGTGCTTCGCCGCCTACGCCATCTGGAAGGGCTTCCCCGCCGGACTCTCCTGGCATCTCGGCAAGATCCTCGAGTGCGGCGCGCTCTGCGCGGTGCCCGGCTCGGCGGGCGACTCCATGTGGGGCGTCCTGCGACACGACGGCTTCACGCTGGAGCCGCTCAATCCCGCGCGGGCCTGCACCGAGACCTCGGTGGCCGCGCACACGCTGTACGAGAAGTCTCATCCCTATCTCCTGCCGGGCCCCGGGGGGATGCTCGATCTCTCGCGCACGACCTTCCGCCAAGTGTCCGACCGGGTGGTGGAGGTGAAGGGCAGCGAGTTCGTCGCCAGCCGGCCCTATACCGTGAAGCTCGAGGGGGCGGAGCTGGTGGCCTATCGCGCGGTGCTGATGTGCGGGGTGCGCGATCCCGCCCTCATCGCGGTGCTGCCTGCGGCGGAGGCGGCGGTGGTGGCGCGCACGCGTGACTATTTCGACCGCATCCCGCCGTCGGAGTACCAGATCCTCTTCCATCACTACGGGCTCGACGCGGTGATGGGCGGCAGCGAGCCGCGGCAGGACGCGGTGCCGCACGAGGTGGGGCTGATCATGGAAGTGGTGGCGCCCACCCAGGAGCTGGCCGACACCATCTGCGCCTTCGCGCGCGCCACCCTCATGCACCACCACTACGAGGGGCGCAAGGCCACCGCGGGCAATCTCGCGCTGCCGTTCGCGCCCAGCGACGTGCCGCTGGGGCCGGTGTACCGCTTCAATGTCTATCACGTGCTCGAGGTCGAGGATCCCTGCGCGCTCTTCCCGCTGGAGTTGGTGGAGTACTAGATGGCCGGACGCCGCCTCGCCGACCTCGCCAGCGTGATCCGCTCCAAGAACGCGGGGCCCTTCGAGGTGACGCTCGACATCATCTTTCCTGACCGCGACACCTACGAGCGGGTGAAGGCGACCGGCTGGTTCACCCGCGAGCGGCTGGCCGCGCTCTATCGCGTGCCGGTGGACGACGTCTACGACGTGGTCTTCTTCGACCCGGCGCTGGCGGTGAAGGCGACCCTGGCCCGCCGGCGCCCCCAGGGCAGCATCGGCGAGACCGATACGTACGGCGCCCAGCAGCACGCGCCGCTGCTGGACGTCGTCATTCCTTGGGCGGGCAGTAAGGGTTGGGAGGAAGGGGCGACCGCCTCGTCTTTCGTTTCCGCTCGCCTCGCCTCCGGCTTCAGCTCGCCAAGCTCCAGCCGCGCTCCGGGCGGGGACTATGCGCACCAGTTCAACCCGCCATGGGCCCTGGATCCCGCCCGGACGGCGCTGGTGGTGGTGGACATGCAGTACGCCAGCGCCTCGCGCCGCGAGGGCCTGGGTCGCCTCCTCTAGGATCGCGGGCAGGAATCGATGGGCGCGTATCGCGTCGACCGCATCGAGAA